>OCZT010004916.1_pt1 | contig 13386 bp, 11 predicted proteins | sample 1539031 | NCBI WGS metagenome assembly OCZT01 (sample SAMEA3539308, study PRJEB22396) | soil metagenome | biome: tundra; feature: field; material: soil | place: USA | collected 2010-05 | depth 0.15 m | reverse complement strand
CCAGGACGTCGTCCGCGTCGATCATCGCCAGAGCGCCAGGGACCTCGAGCGCGTGGGGCGTGACGTCGAGCGACTGGTGCTCGCGCGGGCCGTGTCGCTGCACCTCGACGACCGCGTGATCGTCGACGGTCGGCGCACGATCGTGTTCTGAGCCAGTAGTAAGTAGGCTCGGGCGCAGGTCATGCCGGCCCAGATCGCCGGCTGGATATCGCCGCTGGTCAAGCCTGCCAAACTCGAAGGCGATGGGTCGTCACAGAAGAGCGGCGGCAGCGACACGGCGAAGGGCCGCCGTGTTCTTGGCGGTGGTGCTCGCGTTACTCCTGACCGCTGGGTGCGGGAAGACGAACACAACCCCCAGCGGCGGCCTCAGCAGGACGATCTCCCTCAGCGGCTTTCAGGAGGCGCCCGTGCCCGCGGGCGCACACGGCCTTGGTCTGGCCCGTGACGTCGCACGGTCGCTGCTGGGCGCGATCAGGGTGCCGAGCGATGCGATCCCCGTCGGCAGCGTGCCGCGATCCTCACCGATCAGCTCTGTGCCGGCGAGATCGGCCACCCCCAACCTGGTCGATGTTCACCGCATCTGGCGTGTGCCCGGGTCCCCGCGCGAGGTGCTCGCGATCATCCGTCACAGCCATCCGGCCGGACTGAGGATCAACGGCGGTGGCAGCGCCGGACAACACGCCCCGGGAGAACGCGAACACGAATACCTGTGGTATGTCACCTTCCAAGCCCGCCCGCAGCCCGGGCTGAGCTCGGAGCAACTCGCGATCTCGACAATCGCCGCACCCGGAGGTGGCACGCTGCTTCGAGCTGACACCGAGGTGGTGTGGCTCAGCCAAAGGCCAGCCGCGGAGCATGTCCCGGCCGGGGTGAGCAGCATCGTGGTCACACGCGTGAGGACGGTTGAGGAACTGCTTGAACGACAGCGGACGTCCCGCGAGGGTGGCCCGGCCGCGAAACGACACGCCAGAAGACCCACCCACGGCGCGGTGACGCTGCACCGGGTCATCATCAGCCCCGCCGCTGTGCGCAGGCTTGTCGCTGCGATCGACGCGCTCCCGATCGTCCAACCGGGAGCGTGGGTGTGCCCGGCGGAGCCATTCGGGCCCATAATCCATCTGACCTTTCGCGGCCGGACGGGCGGGATTCTCGCCGAAGCGGTGCAGGGAGCCGGGGCCGAGGTCGGCAACTGCAGCCCGATGTACTTCAGCGTCGAAGGACGCGAAGAGAAACCGCTTGCTAAAGGCGCGAGCGTGATCGCCATCGTCAGCCAGACACTCGGAGTTGGGTTGCTGCCGCGCTGACAGCCGCTCAGGCACGAACCTGGTCAAACACGGTGGCGGCGGGAGCCGCCCTCGCCTAGGCGGCCGACTATCCGTCACTGTCCTGGCGGGGGTGTCTGCGGCGCAGAAAGGCTCCGAACAGAGGTGCGGTGTAGGCGTACTCGCCGTAGCGAACGCGGTAGATCAGGTTGTTCTGGGTAAGGCGGTTCAGGCTCTGCTGAACAGCACCGGGCTTGAGCCTAGAGAGCTCCTCGACCACATCCCCCACGCGGAAGCTTTCGCCACCCAGAGAGCCCGCGATCCTCATCGTCGTCTGCTCGGCGCGCTTGGCCTCCTCGTAGCGTCCCTCGAAGAACTCGGCGTCCAGGCCATCCTGGATCGACTCATGCGCCCCGGCATACAGCCGCGGATCGATCACGTCCACGCCGGCGTCGTCAGCCGCATCCCAGAGCGCCTCCCCGTACCATTGGATGAAGTAGGGGTAGCCGCTCACGTCGGTCGCCACCCGCTCGGCCACATCCAGCGGGAAGGAGACCTCGCCGCCTTTCACGGCCCTGGTCAGCGCGGCGGCGGCGGGGCTCGGTTCGCCCTCGCCCGCCTCGAGTCCGAGGTTCCCCAGCTCCTCGACCTTGAAGAAGCGCTCGGAATGGCTCCGAGCAGCCTGCAGGTTCGTCGCCAGTGGCGGCAGTCCGCTCATCACCAGCATCAGCGGCAGATCCTGGTCGTGATCCTGGGCCTCGACGAACCCGCTCAGCAGGGCGCTGAGCGGAAACTGACCCGCCTTCGGCCTGTCGTAGAGCACGTGGGCCTCGTCATAAAGGAACAGCACTCCCCGCTTCGCCCTTCGGGCCAGGAGGCCGAGCTTGACCATCGCGTCGCGGATGCGGTCCTCCAAGACGGCCGGCGTGGCAGCGGCCTTCGGAGCCCCAATCTTGACCGTCACTCCCTCCCCCAGGTCGATCACGGCGCCCACCGACTCTCGCGCCGCGCTCACGAGCTTGCCCACCCTGGCGACCATCGAGAGCTCTCCGATCGCACCCTCGAGGTCGGCCGTGATGGCCGTCGCGAAGTCGCGCTCCTCGTTGAGCCTCGGCGTCAGATCACGCTTGAGCACGATCCATCCGCGAGCCCTCGCGGCCTTGCGGTACTCCTTGATCAGAACAGTCTTCCCGACGCCCCGAAGGCCGGTCACACGAACATTGCGCCGGTTCTCCGGAAAGTCCTCGAGATAGCGCCGGAAGCGCTTCAGTTGCGCGTCGCGGTCAGCCAGATACGGAGGTGGCTTGCCGACGCCAGGCCGGAACGGGTTATTGGCCATCGGCCAGACCTCTCATCACACAGCACCATACTAGAGCTAGTAATGTCCTGTGCGGTTCGAGCCCACCCGAGCCAAGTCGTACAGCTTCTTACTCTTTGAGAATTAATGCGTCCGCTGCAGTCTGCTCGCGCGTGCTCTCCAAAATGCGCTCCAGCACGGTGGGCGTGTGTGTAGCCATCCCGGTGATTATCGCCTGCGCTGGCTCAGCGAGGGAACCGACCTAACAGCCCGCGCTTGTGCAGCAGAGACCCCTCGCTCGCCCCCTCATTGAGGGGAGAGCGAGGGGCGCGCGCACCGTTTGTCAGGCAGCGATCGTGTAGCGGCGGGGCTTGTCGCTCGCCTGCCGGACCTGCTCGCTCTTGGTCAGGCGGTTGAGACAGTTCCCGACCGCGCCGCTTGACCGCACCAGGGCCTTCGCGACGGTGGTCGGCCCATGCGGGCCGCTGTCGGCGTTGTCCTTGAGGTAGGCGAGCACGAGATCGTCGAGCTGCCCCGGCTTGAGGTGCTCGCCAGCCGCCTTCGACTTGGCCTCCTCTGCCGCCTCGGGCTTGCCGTCGTCAGCGTCCTTCGGCTCGGCGTCCGCTGCAACCTGGGGCTTGCCGTCGTCAGCTGCCGGCTCAGCGGACGCCAACGCGAATCGGTCCGGCAGTCGGCGGGCCCCGTCGCGTCCGCCCTCGATGCGGCGCACCTCACCCGAGCTCGTCAGCCGCGCGAGCACCTTGCTCGCGGTCGACCGGCCGACGTTGGCGGCGGCTGCCACCTCTGCCGCGGTCGCTTCCGGGTTGGCGGCCAGGGCCTCCAATGCCGCCTGCTCCGAGGCGGGTTTCTCAGTGGTCTGCTTGCTGTTGCTCATCGCGAATCTCCTTTGATGTAGCGCCTGCTCGGCGTTGGACTTGGACGTGGTAGCTCGATCCAACGGAAAGCTCAAGTCCATTTCGAGCAAAGCCCGAAAGGCTCCGATGGCGGCTCCGCGCCAGGCTCAGCGAAACGACTTGCGATCCCTCGCGGATCGAGCTAGACCTGTATGCGAGGCAGACCAGCCAACGCGAAAGGACGCGCCATGCCCCCGACCAGAGCACCCCGCGATGCAACCCCGGACCTGCGTGAGGTCGCGCGATGACCGGGCTGCTCAGCTTGCTCGCGACGGGCGTGCTCGTCGCCCTCGGCTTCTGGCTGCTGGGCGGGATCGTGCTCAGGGTCGGCGGCATTCTGCTGGTAGCCGGAGGACTCCTGAACACCGCCGCGACCGGCTCGCCATCGGCGGCGCTGCTCACCGTGCTCGGAGGTCTTGCCTGGCTCGGCGGGCAATGGCACTACGCGGCGCGTCATCACTGCTTCAGCTCGCCGCTCGCGCGGCGCGTATTCCTCGAGGCGCTCCCCCGCCAGCTCGACCCCACCAGGCGGTGGGGTATCCCCAACGTCCCTCCCGGCCGCCGGTAGGCCACAGCGGTGCTGTGGTGGGGCTCAGGGGCGGAGCAGGCGGCGCCTCGTGGCCGGCCGTCACAAGCGGATGGAAGCCTCGATTCGACTGCTTGTCAGCTTCGTCCCCGCGAAACCCTCGTTGCCCGGCCGGCGTGGTTCCGTGAGGCCGTCCTTTTCCTGCTCGGCGATGGACTGGTTCAGTGCCAGTAGCTGTGCGAGCACGTCGTCGTCTTCGCTGAATCCATAGGCGGCGGCAACGGCCTTGTCGAGTTCCTTCTGTAGATCCCGCAAGGCGTTGCGGCCCGGGTCGCGGAGTGACTTGTATTGCGCTTCGAGGCTGATGCCGTCTGCGAGGCGTTCGTCGCGGAAGTCGATGAGGCGCTGAACAACATCCACGACCATTCCGACGGCTTCGTCGGTCGGCGCCTGCGGCCAGGGATAGGTGTCGAAGACGGTTCGGGACGTGTAGCGCAGGTCCACGCGCATCTTTGAGCAGCGCTCCTCGAAGTATGCCCGGTGATAAGACGAGTGGAGGATGCCGAAGCTGTAGTCGTCTTCGAACGCAAAGACGGTCAGCGCGTCGCCTGGATGGATGTCGGGCGCAACGAAGGCGTAGATAGACGGCCGAGTCCAGACCGCGACGCGGGACAGGACGATGTATCTCTCCAAGCGGCTGATGGCGTCCAACATGTCTTCGCGCCTCCGCCATAGGTGCCACCACTTGACCATGAAGTCGCGGCGCTCCCACAACAGCTTCGCGTTCGGGTCGGCCTCGCGCAGCTCTTTGTTGCGCTTGGCCTCCTTGCGGACCAGCTCCTCGCGGTCTGGGAGTACGTGGGTCTTGACGTGCTCGTATGCCGCCGGCGCCGTCGCAGCAGCAACCATCGCGTCGGTGCCAGCGATGTCGATGATAAAGCGCGAGGGCAGCCCTGTCTGCGTGAGATCCCTGCCGATGAGGTACGGGTGGAGGACCACTTTGCTCCTGGGGTCCTTAGCGACCATCGCCTGTGCCTGCTTGGGCGTCAGGACGAATTTCTCATGCTGCGGGGTCTGGCCTTGGAAGATGACCTGGGGCTTCTTGTTGACCTTGAGCTTCGCTGCGTGGCGCAGGTCGGTCTCCGTGGACAACGAGCCGGTGATGTCGTCCACGGTCATCTTGGTCATGCCACGCGACAACCAAAGCGTCTTGTCTCCGTCGTAGTCCCCCTTCGTCCAGTTGACGATGGAGACCTCGACGCTGGCGTCCCCTGACCACGGCTGCGACGAGATCGCCTCGAAGATCACACCGCCGTTGTCCACAATGTGATCGAGCGTGTTCTTCCGAGTGTCGCCGGACCGGATGTTGGCTGTACCAACTAGGCCGGCTCGACCGCCCTCTGGCAGCAGGTCGTGAGTCTTGCGGAACCAGTATGAGACGTAGTCGGAGGTGCCGCCGATGTCGGGGTAGGCCCGCCGCAGAGCGGCGACCTCGGCAGGCGTCTTCTCCTCAAGGATGTTCTTTGCGCCGAGGTACGGCGGGTTGCCGATGCAAACGTCGAACTGCGGCCACTTCGCTGTGACAGCGTTGGCGGTCTGGAAGTTTGCGTCGAGGTCGTCCAGCGGCAGGTAGGTACGCTCGTCGCCGAGCTCATCTGCGGCAAGCTTGCGGGCGAGCATCAAGGTGACCTTGGCCACCTCGACGGCGAAAGGTCGTAGGTCGATGCCGTGGAACTGCTTGGTGGAGACGAACGCTAGGCGCATCGCCTCACGTCGGCCGGCCTCGCGGCCGCGCAGCAGACGCTTCTCGTGGAGTTGCCACTCCAGCCTGCGCAGCTCCCGGTAGGCGAGGTACAGGAAGTTGCCCGAGCCGCAGGCGGGGTCGAGCACCTGGTAGTTGAGCATGTCCTGCTCGACCTGACCGAGCTCTTCGAGGGTGTCGGCTTCCTCGATACGCTTGCGCCACGGGCGCACGATGCTTGGCAGAACGACCTTCTGGATGTCGGCTTCGCTGGTGAAGTACGCCCCGTAGGCGTGCCGCTCGGGCTGGTCGAGACTCTGCTCGAACAGGGTGCCGAAGATGACCGGGCGGACCGCTGCCCAGTCCTCTTCGCTGGCTGACGCGAGGTCCGCGACCTCCTTCGCCCTCAGCTCGAACGGGGTGACGTTGGCATACAGGCCGCCGTTGAAGAACGGGGTCCCCTCGAACCTGCCTCCGGGAGTGAAGCCGGGCTCGTTCATCTCGCGGAAGAGGCCGAACAGCAGATCGTATGCCGTGCCCACGCCTTCAACCGCGTCCCGCACGGCAGTCGTGAATGACTTGCTAGGCAGCAAGCCGATGTCCTCCGCGAACATCGCCATGACGGCCTGCAAGATAAATCTCTGTGCCGAGTCGCGCTCGACGCCCCTCTCCACGAGGCCGTTGAACAGCGAGGAGACCCTGGCCGCAGTGTCTCGGGTGACAGCTACGAGGTCATTGTGGAAGATAGGCTTCTCTGCTCGCGGGAGCAGAAAAGCCAGAGCCTCCCAGCGATGCGGGAGAGCATCCAGGCTGACGCGATCCACAGGCTCCTCAAGTTGGCTGTTGAGGTCGTAGATCCAGAACTCATCGAAGTTGCAGAGGATCACGAATTGGGGACGGTCTGGCACGAGATCGATCCAGTACTCGAACGCCTGGCGGTAGTCGCGCTTGAGGTCACGCCCGGCCTTCTTCATCTCGACTAGAACCCGTGGCTTCCACTCCAGGTCGGCGTATGCGGTGCCTCCGTTGTCGTGCTTTTTGATGCGCTTCTCCAGAGTCGCGCCGGCTTGGCGCACGCCCTCGTGGCCGAGCGCCCGAAACAGGTTCTCCAGGAAGAGGGCCGCCTCGCCCTTCTCGTCGCCGGTCAGATGCTCGTGGCGATACCGAACGAAGCTCTCAAGGCGCTCGCGTAGATCGGCGGCGACGGGATTGGTTGGCATCGCGGGCAGTCTGCCCTATCACGAGCTTACGAGCCCTGCTGGCTCGGAAACGCGCCAACGGAGATGCACTCGCGCCTTAGTCTGCTCGATCAACCACCAGCCGTGTCCGTGGCACGACCGGCAAAGGAAGCGTTCTGGAGCAGTCTGCTCGCTGAAGTCGCCCGACGCCCAAATCAGCCGCGGCTCGTCGCGGTCTCGGCCAAGACAGCGAAGCCGATGTACACATGCGCGAGAGCGGCAGCTGCGGCTAGGAACGCCAGCCGGCGGTCGCCGCCCGTGTACCCGTCCTGCTCCCAATCGGCTACCACGGCTCGCTTCTTGTCCCAGTGGATCAAGTCGCCGTAGTCGAACGAACTGAGCAATAAGCTGGGGGAGTGCTCCTCTTGGTAGGCGAGGATCTGAATGTCCTCATCCTTGACGAGCTTGTCCCCGTAGGAGCTGGTTGAGCGACTTGGCATGCAGACTGCCAACAGCCCGTCGCCATTGCTTGAGGGTATCTTGGCGATCTTCGACGTCCTTGTCCTTCGCTCGCTCCGAGGCGATCCAGAGGATGTCCATCACCTTCCCGAAGCGCGCATGCTCATTCTCGCTGTCGCACTGGCGCAGCATGGTGGCGAAGCCAACCTGACGATCCTTCTTCGAGAGAGCCACGGTGACGTGCTCGATGTCGGTGTCGTCCTCGATCTCGACCTGCATGCCCTCGTCAGCGGCATTCAGCACACCGCTGCTGGCGAGGTCGCGTGCAGTGCGCACGTAGCGGTCCACTACGCTCTGCTCGTCCGCCGAGAGAGGGCCCGTGAAAGAGGGGAAGCCTCGTGGGTCAGGCAAACCGAAGACATAGTCGAGAGTTCTCCAATGGAACTCAAAGCCTGCGACCGACGAGGCATCCTCGATCATCGGCGGCGCGAACGGCAGGCGGCGGCCTTGAAGCAGAGCTTCCGGGCCCTTGGTAGAAACCTGCAGCCTGCCCTTCCCATCTGGCTCGGCCCGGTCGACGTAGTGGGCGAAGGCGAGTCGCTGAACGCCATCCTCTGAGGTGCGCATTCCGGTGATCCACTTCTCAGGGTGTGGAATAGGCGGATTCGACGACATTGCATCAAGCGTACGTCTTTGAGAAAGGCTTGAATTCACGGATCGAGACCGTGGCGCATCGCGGCTCTGCGTTCAGCCTCGATCCTCGTGCGGTCGGTGGGGCTGATGCGGCTCGTTCCGGGTCTGCGCGGTGTCTGGCGACGGACGCCAGGCGCCCGTCAGACCGCGAGCGGGGGCGCGCCGAGACGCGCCCCCGCTCGCGCGATTAGTATGCGGAACAAGCGACTCGCCCGCCCGACAAGTGCCGCGTACCTCTAGACGATCCACTCACGAGAACCGGCGGCTGACCTCCGTCGAGTTGTTCTGTGGCGCTGGCGGGATGGCCCTCGGCTTCGAGCAGGCAGGGTTCGACGTCCTCGCGGCCGTCGACCTCGATCCGGTGCACTTGTCGGCACACGAGCGCAACTTCCCGCTTGGCGAGCCGGTGTGCGCGGACATCTCCGAGATCGGTGCGAGCGAGATCATGGAGGCAGCGCGTCGTGGGTGGGCGCGCCGGCATCCGTCCACGCCGTTCGCCGGACGGGTAGATTGCGTGTTCGGTGGCCCGAGTTGCCAGGGGTTCTCGGTCATCGGATCACGCAAGAGGGACGACCCGCGCAACGCACTCGTGGCGCAGTTCGCTCGCCTGGTCGTTGATCTGCGGCCGCGCTGGTTCGTCATGGAGAACGTCCCAGGTCTCATCAGCCCTGGCTATCGGCCGGTGCTCGATGCCTTCTATCGGACGCTGCGTGCTGCGGGCTATGGGGTCGCTGAGCCTTGGAAGCTCAATGCTCGCGACCACGACGTGCCGCAGGAGCGGAAGCGCGTCTTCGTGGTTGGTGCACGCGAAGGGGAGGCGGTGCCGACTAAGCCGCTGGTGCGGCCGAATCCGCCGACCGTCGCGGATGCGCTTGGAGACGTTCCTCCTCTCGCTCGCTTCCGGACGCTGCAGGAGCAAGACGAGCTCGTCCTGCGTGAGGACCAGCTCGCCGAGATGGTGCGAAGCCAGAGTTGCTACGTGCAGCGGCTCAACGGGATCGAGCGCGATCCCGAAGACCTTGCGGACGAGCGGGAGTGGGACCCGCGACTTCTCACGTCTGTCGGACTAGCGTCGCACTCGGATGCGGTCGTCGCCCGCTTCCGACGCCTACGGCGCGGCGAGCGGGACGCAATCGGCCGCCTTCCAAAGCTCGACCCGCGCGGCCAGTCGCCGACGCTGCGCGCTGGCACGGGGCGGGACCACGGCAGCTTCACCTCGGCGCGACCTGTCCACTATTCGAGTCCTCGCGTGATTTCGGTACGCGAGGCTGCGCGGCTTCACGGCTTTCCGGACTGGTTCGGCTTTCACGCGACGAAGTGGCACGGGTTCCGCCAGGTCGGCAACGCTGTGCCGCCCCCGCTGGCTCGGGCCGTCGCACGGACGGTCATCGTCGCCGCGTGTGCGAACCCCCCAAGGCGTAGCGGCGAACCCCTGTCGCTTGGGCCGGGCTCCCTGCTGCGGATGACCATGCGCGAGGCTGCCGAGCGCTACGGGCTCGACCCCCAGTCGCTGCCGGCCAACGTACGGACTGTGGCGGTGCGTCAGGCAAGGGAGGCCGCGTGACCGAGCAGGCTGTCGAGAGGGTAGATGCGCATCCAGAGAAGCGCTTTTTCGTGGACATGCTGACCCGCGACATCGAGCTGGCTCCGGCGATCATCGATCTCGTCGACAACAGCATCGATGGAGCGAAGCGCCTGCGGCCGCAGGATTCCGACGACCGCTACAAGGACCTCTGGGTGAAGCTGCATCTCGGTGCGGAGACCTTCGAGATCCTTGACTCCTGTGGCGGCTTCGACCGAGAGCACGCGGCCACGTACGCGTTCAAGTTCGGGCGCCACCCCGACCAGCCTGCGACGGCCGGCGAGGTCGGACAGTTCGGCGTCGGTATGAAGCGGGCTATCTTCAAGATCGGCCGTAAGTTCAAGGTCGCGTGCATGAATGACGATGATCGTTGGCAGGTCGAGGTCGATGTCGACGAATGGCTGGAGGACCCGCAGGACTGGACGTTCCCGCTGGAAAGCGCAAACGGCGAGGCGCCCGAGGTACCTGGCACGCTCGTGCGCTGCAGCCGCGTGCTCCCGTCTGCCAGCAGTCGCCTGAGCCAGCCGGCCTTCGTCTCGCGTGTCCTCAGCGAGATATCCATGCGGCATGCCCTGGCCCTGCAACAAGGCCTCGCGATCGAAGTCAACGACCGCCCGCTCGTTCCGCGCCCGCCGGCGCTTCTAGCCTCCGACTCCCTTGAGCCGATCTCTTATAGCGAGAATCTGACGGACTCGACTGGCGCCGAGGTCGAGATGCAGCTCTACGCGGGCCTGTCGTCAGGCGAGGAGGGCGACGAGGAGATCGACACGGACGACCCTGCGCTGTTCACTGGTGCCGATGCGGCGGGCTGGTACGTCTTCTGCAACGGCCGAGCGCTGCTCTTCGCCAATCGAGGTCGGCTCACGGGTTGGGGCGAGGAGGTCCCCCGCTTCCACCCGCAGTTCCGACGCTTCCGCGGCTTCGTGTACCTCACGGGCGACAGTGCCGCGATGCCTTGGAACACCGCCAAGACAACAGTTGACGAGGACAGCGAGATTTGGGCTCAAACGCGTCGTCATCTCGTCGACGCGCTCCGCAAGTCGGTTACGGTGATGAACCGGGCCAAGCGCGAGGTTCAGCAGATGCCGCCCGAGGATCGGCCTCTGGTGAGCGCCATCGAGCGCTCGCGACCTGCGGCCCTAGAGCGCCTGACCGAGCGACGTGCCTACAAGCTGCCCGACCCTGCTCCGCAAGTCGCGTCAGACGCGCGCAGAATCGCATACTCGATCTCTGCGGACACTTTCGCGCGTGCGAGCGCCGCACTCCAAACCGATCGTCCCTCCGAGATCGGACAGCGCACATTCGGGTACTGGATGCGCCGGGAGGTCGATCCTGACTTCGACGATTGACGCGGATCTCGTGCGGCTGCCGGATGCTCCCTACGCCTTCCGGCCAGCCAAGCGCATCCAGCGCATGATGTTCTGCGACGCCGTTCGCCTGCTACGAGCCATCCGGCCGATGGAGGACTACCGCTACGTCGGCCTCGGTCACTGGCAGTTCGTCGATTTCGAGCTCATGCGCCGCGAGGTAGGCGTGCAATCTATGGTTAGCATCGAGCGCGATACTGCGCGCCAAGCGCGGTTCGAAGAGAACAAGCCCTTCGGCCAGATCGAGCTGCTGTTCGGCGAAGCGTTCGAGAAGCTACAAGAAATCAACCTCACTGTGCCGACGATCGCGTGGCTCGATTACACCAGCAAGCTCACGGCCGCCGGCCTGCGGGACCTCAAGTTCTTGGCGGGCGAGCTGCCGGCTGGTAGCGTCGTCGCCGCGACATTCAACTGCCATCCGGATCGAGAGGATCAGCGCCTTGAAGCGCTGATTAGGGCAGTCGGCGGCGAGGTCGTCCCGGGGGACGTAGACGAGGACGCACTGGATCGCGACGGACTCCCCCGGGTTCAGCGACGCATCCTCATGGAGCAGCTCGATGCTGTGGTATCGGCCCGGACGCCCGCGGCTCGGCTGCAGCAGTTCATGTTCTTGCGATACGCCGACCGTACGCCCATGATGTTTTGGGCAGGGTTGATCGTGGACGAGAGCATCGAGGAGCAGGTGGCCTCGGTGCCGTTGTCGCGTCTCGAGCAGTTCCGCGATGGAGACGACTCCCTCGATATCTCCGTACCTTGGCTCACCACGCGCGAGGTCATTGCGCTGAACGAGCAGATGCGGGCTGGCGAGGTACCGAGCCTGAGAGGGATCGAGCGCGCAGACTGCGAGGCGTACGCCAGCCTGTACCGGTGGTACCCGCCCGTGCCGCTTCCGTTCTAGCTCGCAGCACATGCCACTCGCGCTTACCGAAACGCTCACGCCAGTCCCCTCACCGCCTAGGGCGTCGTCACCGACGACGCGCAAGGTTATGCAAGGCAACCGAAGCGTGAGCGCGCTCGAGGTCGCTCTGCGAAGCGAGCTGCACCGCCGCGGTATGCGCTTCCGCAAGAACGCGATCGCCATCCCCGGGTTGCGCTGCCGTCCGGATGTCGTCTTTCCTCGCGCGCATATCGCGGTCGAGTGCCGCGGCTGCTTCTGGCATCTCTGTCCCGAGGACGCGGCGCTGCCGAAGTCGAACCTTGACTACTGGCTTCCCAAGCTCGCACGCAACGTCGAGCGGGATCGGCGCAACGAGCAGGCGCTCATCGACGCCGGCTGGACCCTCGTGGTCGTCTGGGAGCATGAGAACACGTCGCACGCCGCCGACCGCGTCGAGCAGATCGTGCGGACGGCACGCGCAACCTGCACAACTGGCTGATCGATCATGCGCCGGGCTCGCGTGATCTCGAACTCGAGGGGATCTGAGGTCGCCGCTTCAAGGATCGAGGTCGTGGGCTCGTCAGTCACTCGGTCTGGACGGTTGGCGCCGGTTGTGCCTTCGGCGGGCGTGCTGGCGCTAGCGCGGCTCTGTCGCGCGGCGTTGCGCGTTCGTGGCTGCGAACTTCCGACCGACCGAGCTGAGAAGCTTTTTGGCTCATGTGGGCTGACAACGAGACCACAGTTGATCTACTCGGATTCGACTATCTGGTCGACGCGCTGCTCGTCGTACTCACCGAGCCCAAGTTGCTGCCGGTCACCGTCGGACTGGCGGGTGACTGGGGCTCCGGGAAGACGAGCCTCATGTCGATGACAGCCGCAGCCCTGCACGCCGAGGACCCCCGTTTCGTGACGGTCACGTTCAGCCCGTGGCGCTTCGAGGACTACGAGGACGTCAAGGCGGCCCTCATGACGGCCGTCATCGATGCCCTCGACGAGCGCGTCAGCTCACAGCCATCTCTACGAGAGCGCGTAGGCGACCGCCTCACGAAACTCCGTGAGCGCGTGTGGCAAATGGGCGTTGCACGTGGAGCAGCCACCGGCGGCGCTCTGCTGGCCGGCGCGGATCCAGCCCTGGCGACGATTGCCGGTGAGGCGGCGCAAGGCCTCGCCGCACCGTCGGCAGCCTCTGACCCGCCGGACCGGCGGTATGACAACGTCGCACGCTTCCGCAGCGACTTCGCGCAACTGATGCAGGACCTCGGCGAGGACGTCCGCGCCGTCGTTGTGTTCGTCGACGACGTCGATCGCTGCCTCACCGACGCGGTCGTCGACACCTTCGAGGCCATACGCCTCTTCCTGCACGTCGAGAAGACGGCCTACGTCATCGGCGCCGACCAACGCCTCGTTCAGGCCGCGATCGACCACCGCTACCCTGCCAGCCCCGAGGCAGCCGAATCGCTCGGACGCAATTACCTGGAGAAGATCATGCA
>OCZT010004915.1_pt1 | contig 13387 bp, 18 predicted proteins | sample 1539031 | NCBI WGS metagenome assembly OCZT01 (sample SAMEA3539308, study PRJEB22396) | soil metagenome | biome: tundra; feature: field; material: soil | place: USA | collected 2010-05 | depth 0.15 m | reverse complement strand
GTAATATTTCAGGCTTTGGAGTAAGACCTTGGCTTTGGGGTATCTGAACAGTTACAATTAATTGTTGTGGTTCCAATGTGGTACTTATTGGCAAATCTGATAAAAAACAATTTTTTACCCCACTTCATCTTCGAACAGAAAGGGTTCCTGTTCCTGCATTTAAAGATTTTTATGAAACAGAAGTAGCTACAGGCGATAATCTTTCGAGCCCCGGACAGGCGAAAACTAAAGTTCTTCAGCCGCTAGGACAACTGCTGGTTTTGCCATACATGCGATGGGTGCTGTGGGGCGATGAAAGCGGAACGCCCAGAGGGTGGGAATCCGTTGTTAAATCAATAAAAGAGATACAGAGATATGTGGTGGAAGGTGAGTCCCAAAAGATGTTAGATCCTGATGGAAAGGCGATCCCGTTCGAACGATGTAATACCATCACAAGACTTTTGCCGCTGCTATCGAGTTCTCAATATAGTTCCAAAGTTCGTTCCTTTTTGGATTTATAAGACTGGTATTTGTAGCTTTTTATTATAGGTATGTTTGCGATAACCTTATATGGGTTATAATGTAAAAATGGAACAAAAAGAAACTTTCTATTTATCAGCGATTCCAAAGATAATGAAAATGGTAAAAAGTATTTTTGCAGTCGGCCTCTTGGTTCAAGTTGTATTTTTGGTAATTGTCTCAATTCTTTTGGCTAAAGGGTTTGTCTTAGCGGCCACAATAGGGTTTTTGTGTGTAATTTGGTCCCTTAGAACAATTATCTTTTCTCCGATTAGAACCGAAAGAATTTGCGTAGATGATAAATTTTTATGGGTTGAAAATTCTTGGGGGAGATCTAAAAAGCACTCCAAAGAAATAATTTCTGAAATTCGTGTCATTACTGGAAAGAAACGAATCCAGGCAGAGTTTGTGGATAAGGCAGGAAAGGTGATTCTGTCTACGCCAACAATATTATGGGAACTAGCAGATTTGAAAAAAATAGCTAGCGTTTTAGGCGTATCTTTAAAAGGATCACCTCAAACCATTGACATCCTCCCACACTAAAATAGGGAGCCTTCTGCGATGTTTAGAGTAAGATGCTAAAAGCTGATTTGCCTTTTGGGTTTATTTCGGGTAAAGTAAGGGCCTTGTAAATGGAAATAGTTGATATTAAAATTGAAGTATTGCCACAAGCTTATCCAGTGTGCGGAAAGGACTGGGTTTCAGTTGAGGCGCTACTACTTTTGATGGCAGAAGGATTGAGAATTAGAAATATGATAAATAGACAAGAAAGAGAATACCAACAAAGGGAGAGTTTGTGAGCGAGATCGATGTAGACAAAGAAATCGACGAAGAACGTCTAATTGGCCCTAAACCTAAAGGGCGAGCTGGACGCGTTAGTCGAGGACGCAATAAATCTATTAGAGCTAAAAATAATCGCGAAACTTTCAAAAAAGAAGACACGCTTGAGTTTGAAGGTACTGTTATTGAAGCCCTGCCAAATGCAATGTTTAGGGTTGAAGTTGAGATGGGTGAAGCGAATACTCAAAAAGTGCTGCTTGCTTACGCTTCAGGAAAAATAAAAAAATTTCATATTCGAATTTATTTAGGTGATAGAGTTAAAGTGGAAATAAGCCCTTATGATCTAGAACGGGCCCGCATTACTTATCGTTATAAATAAAAGAGTTTCAAGTTGACATCCTCCCCCCACTAAAGTAGGGGGCCTTCTGCTAAGGACGTAGTAAATTAAAAACTTTCCTTGCATTATTTTTTGAATCTTGTTAGTATTGAGAACGTATCAGACTAGCTCCGTGATGGAGGTTCATTTTAATGCTTAGTTATCAACGATTAAAGATTATCTAAGGGACTCAAAATTTATTATTCGTTGCTGCCCTATGAGTCCCGGGGCTAGTAAAGGATGCATTAAAAATGAACCCTGCTGCTACAGTTACGCAGAAGGAACTGTCAGACTATTTACTTAATGTCGCGGTTGCGGCTGATCGCCCTGTTTTTATCTGGGGTCAGCCAGGAGTTGGCAAATCATCTCTGGTTGAACAATTTGCGGAAAGTTTGGGGTTAACATGCGTGTCTTTGTTAGGAAGCCAGTTAGCTCCTGAAGACATTATTGGTGTACCTCAAATTATTGACGGCAAAAGCCGGTTTTGTCCCCCGGTGCAAATAGCCAGAGATGAACCATATTGTCTTTTTCTGGATGAGTTAAACGCTTGTTCACACGAAGTTCAAAAAGCTTTTTATAGTCTTATTCACGATAGGCGAATTGGAGATTATTACTTGCCTAAAGGTTCTATAGTTATAGGTGCAGGCAATCGAGCTCAGGACAGTGCTATTGTTAAGCCCCTCTCGTCTGCGTTGATCAATCGTCTTGTGCACGTTCACCTGAAGGTTTCTCATCGGGATTGGCTAGAATGGGCAGCAGGAGCTGGTGTACATCACTTGGTCATGGATTATATTCAGACACGACCAGATCATCTTTGGAGCCCGCCTCCACGGCATGAAGAACCTTTTTCTACTCCACGTTCGTGGCATATGCTTTCGGATACTTTAAAGGCTCACAATGGAGATTTGAAATCTGAACGAGTTAAGACATTGGCGCTAGGATGTTTGACTCCAGACCATGCTGTTCAATTTGCTGCGTATGTAAAACAAATTGATAGCAAATATCAACTAAAGGCTATTATCAACGGAGAGATTGGTTGGCCGAGCGACCCTAAAGATAGAGACATACTGTATTTCCTCACTCAGGGATTTCGAGCACAAATGGCAAAAGAGTTGCCACGGGAACAGATTCCAGGCCGAAACTCTCATAAAGATTTTTCTTATAAAGCCAAACTGCGTCTTAAAGAATTGGCCGAAATAGGATATGAATTTGCTCGCATGGCTGTTTATTCTGAAGATAAAAAAGAAGGACTTCCTAATTGGTTTATGGTAGAAGTGGTGCGAGATTTACCGCGAATGGTAGAGAAAGCGAATGGCAAATAAAGGAAATTCAAAAAATAAAATTAATCCTGCCTTGGAAGCAGTGAGATTGGCTAAAATAGATCTGATTAAAAATCCGTTGTTTGAGCCATTGATGTACTCTACCTATAGCTATGATAGCAAAGAAAAACATCCTACTCGTTGGGCCAGATGTTCTTCTGAGGGCAGAATTTATTTAAATTCTCTACGAAGGGCAGAGCCTGAAACTTGGAAATATGTTCTGGCCCATTGTCTTTTGCATTACGGTCTGGGGCATTTTAAAAGTGACAAACCATATTCTAAAGAAAGAAACCTAGCTTGTTGCTTAGAGGTTACGAGATTTTTGAACGACCTTAAGATAGGAATTCCCGTTCCTGAAATGCCAACTAAAGAGGATTGGCCGAGCGGCAACGAAGAAAAAGTTTATAGCGATTTGATTGAGGACGGTATTAGTCCTCTGCTCAGTGGACTGGGAATGGGCGGGTTGTATGAGGGAGATATGGTGTTGGTTCCGCAAACAGTAGGGACTTGGGTAACCAGGGGAGGTAATTGGGAAGAGCAATTGGCAATTGGTTTGGAGGCCGCTATAGAAAATGCCATGGAGATCGCTTCAGGAAGAATAACTACGACGCTACAACCAAAAAACACTCAAGCTCAGGCTGCTAAAGATTGGTTTGTCAATTCGTACCCATTATTAGGAGCGTTGGCTTCAACCTTTAAGCTTATTGAAGATCCGCAAATATGTATTCTTTTACAAATTTCTACGGCAGCTATTTCGGCAGAGAGTAAGGAGATCTATATCAATCCTGCTGCTGGACTGGGAGGCGAGGAACTGAGATTTGTAATGGCACATGAATTTTTGCACGTGGCTTTGAGACATCATGCTCGCGGAGAAAGTCGCGACCCTTATCTTTGGAATATAGCCTGCGATTATGTAATCAATGATTGGCTTAAAGAAATGAATCTCGGAAATATGCCAGATGATTGTTTGTGGGATAAATCTTTAAGAGGATTTTCTGCTGAAAGCGTATATGACACGATTGTCAAAGATTTACGACGACATCGACGGTTGGGAACTTTTAGAGGATATGGAAAAGGAGATATTTTAGAGCCTGAGGAAGCTTCTTGGTGGAATAGAGGAGCAGGGTTAGAACTAGACGAACTCTATCGGCAACTACTGGCTCAAGGATTGATATGGCATTTTGAACAAGATCGTGGGTTCATACCGGCTGGTATGGTTGAAGAAATACGTTCTCTTACTCATCCGGCGATTGCATGGGATGTCCAGTTGGCGCAGTGGTTTGAAGAGCATTTTCCTATTCCAGAACAACGACGTACCTATGCACGTTCTTCAAGAAGACAGTCTTCAACTCCGGATATTCCACGTCCTGCTTGGTATCAACCCGAATTTGAAGACGGAAGAACTTTTGGAGTTGTCTTAGACACTTCTGGCTCTATGGATCGAGTCTTGTTAGGGAAAGCCTTGGGAGCAATTGCTAGCTATAGTGTTGAACGTCAGGTTCCCTTTGTTCGTTTAGTATTTTGTGATGCTGATGCTTATGATCAGGGATATGTTGAACCTTTGGATATTGCAGAGAATGTAAAAGTTAAAGGTCGGGGAGGAACGATCTTACAGCCAGGAATTGACCTACTGCAAAAAAGTGAAGATTTTCCAGAAAAGGGACCAATTTTAATTATTACTGACACTTACTGTGATGTTTTAAAGATAAAGCGTGAACATGCCTTTTTGATTCCGGAAGGAAAGAGTCTTCCATTTTCGCCCAAAGGACCAACTTTTAAGATTTCTTAAACAAAACGTAGTATTATAAATACGCTTAAGGCATGGCAAGGAGAAAAATGGCACGTCAAAGTAAGTTAAGGCAAGGAACTTTTGGAACTTTGTTTGTAGGAGCATTATTGTTTGGAGGACTTAGGGCAATTGGTGAAGCGTCATCTAGTTCTCCTGAGACACAGGAAACAAATATCATCAAACGTGAAGTACTAACGTATGTTGCGCTTTTATTGCTTCTATTTGTAATTCTGGCTTTAACGATCTGGATAAATAGCTTGGACCATTGGTTTTATTTACCAGGATCTTCGTCTTGAGCTGTTAAGCGATCTGGGTAGACCGGGTGGGCTAGGCTAGTAGAATAGAGTTGGCCTTTCGGTTGCAAGAGTGCCCATAATTGCGTTATCGACAATTATAAGCACTCTTAAAGCGAGTTCATTGAGAGTGCTTATAAAAAGAAATTCTTCCGGTTCAGTGCAATCTGCTATGATTGAATGATGAAGCAACAGTCAAACTCAGATAAAACTGGGACATGCCAGTGTTCGTAAAGGACTCTTGACGGACATGGCGGCATCATGAGCAGAGGAGCTGCCCGCAAGGGCTAAGCTGTGGCCGCAATGTGCTTCCATCCGCAGTTCACTGTGCCGTTCGTACTAGCCGAACTTTTTGGCCTTGCTTTGGTGTTCAACGTTCTAGGCTTCCGGGATCGCGTGGCGACCTGGCATGGGCTCCTCCGCCACAGGCCGCGCGCCTTGAGCATCTATGGCGTGGTCTTCTGCGTAGGCGTGGTTGCTTTGAACCTGCCGAGCTGGTCACGGTGCTGACAGGTCGCGCGATTTGGAATCATCGCGTCACGCAAGAGTCCGGGCATGACTCCTGGCGCGGACAAAGAAGCACACCGAGCGGTGCACGACCTGCCGGTATCCCAACGGGATTCTTAGCGAGGTGTCCCGTACGATGGCGTCAATGGTCACTGGACAGATGAGTGCGGCCAGGGGCCGATCTCACGTTGCAGCCAAACTGGTATTGGCCCATACAGTCGTCAACGCGGACACTGCTGGCCTCTCGGGTCTTCTCCGCGATCCTGCTGGTTGCGTTGGTCCTCAGTGACCTGCGGCGCCTGACGCTGGTGGTGTCGGCGTTCGTCGTGATAACGCTCGCCTGGCTTGGGTGGTTCGTCCTCCTAAGCGCACGGGCCCTGGCAGAGTTAGATGGCGACGAGATTCGGCTCCGTGAGGTGGTCGGTAGGCCACAGGTTGTAGCACGAGCGCAGGTGAAGTCACTCCGGCTGCTTTCAGTCAACGAGGGCTGGTACATGGAGCGAGCGATTCTGTTGATGGCGGATGCGGATGGCTGCCTTGGAGGCTTACACGGACGTGGCTGGACCGGGGACCATGCCAACCGGATCGCGCAGACTTTGGGGGTGCCGGTAAATGGCGAATTCTCAGAAGTGATCGACAACGGATTGCTGCGCCAGCAATGGCCGTCCGGCATGAGCTGGGCACAGCGTAATCCAGCCGCCGCCTGGTTCGGGCGGATCGTTGGTGCTGTTGCGCTGATCACGCTAGTTCTTGAGTTGAGTGGGCTAGTCAGCCGCTGGCGATAGCCGAACATCCGGCCATGCAACGGTGCGGGAATCACACCCGAGCCAGGCTTAGCGTTTGTTCCTCAGCTTCTTCCTGGCTGGGTTGGGGCTCGCTGGGTGGTCCGTATGGGGATTCGTCGTCGGAAGGTACTGATACGCGCGGCAGGCAAAAGTGATGTTACCTGAATAACAACAAAGGTCTTCTCGTTGGGTTTAAGAAGAGGTTGGATTTCATTGCGCGGTCTTTGACCTAAAAAAGATTGTATGCTTAAAGCATGTTGAATTTAGAAAATCTTCCTCAATTATCTGGTTTAAGTTTAAAGAACACTTCCCCATGGCTTCCGAAATCTCTAGACGACTGGAAAGATTCTTATGCCTTAGAGCAAATATTTCTTGAGAGGATGAACCAAATAAAAGCGCAAGAAGAATTTACCAATAAAAGAGGCTTCAAAGAGGATTATGCGCGAGGAATGGCGGCAATTAGTCCTTATGACAGAATAGCTTTGAAAAGATTTGTCCATATAAATTTAGCTAAACGTTCAGGATTAGCGTTGGAAGACGTAAAGATGTTTATCAAAGCCTGGGCTATTGGAACCTCTTCGCGACCGGACTATCTAGCTTTACATACGGCTACTGCCGAAGAATTTGGTTTAGAGATAATGCCTTTTGTTGAGAAAACTCTAATGCGGTATCCGCATCCCAAGCTTTATAGAGTTCCAGATATGAGGGATAAAACCTTTTTCAAAACCGCTTATTGGAAAGAAATGGTTTTGAAAGCTCATCAATTTATTGAGGCTAATTATCAAAGTGGTCAAGAACTTTTCGCTCAAGCAGGAATAAAAGAAGTTATTGCTTTTAGGGGAGTTGGCTGGCCAGAGGCTAAAGTGCCTGCAGCTTTTAAGGATTGGGACCTAATCGAAAACCTAAATAAAACAATAGAACTAACAATGGCGCTTAATCCATTAGCCCCTTTTTCTGGAAGCGCTCAAATAGGAGCTGTCTTCGCCCATTTCTTTTATAAAGGGACCAACGCTGAAGAATATCGAGATGTAGGAGTGATATTAAGCGGTAAAATTCCTGTCGAGAGAATAATTTCTACACCCCTAACTGGTTTTGGATGTTTTACAGAAAGCGAACTTGTAGTTATTGGTGGAGAGTTGCATTTATCTGCTACTCCTAAAAGCGCCAAGTTATTGGAAAGATTCACTTCACCACGGTTAGGTGAATATCAAGATCAGGGTTGGAGTTGGAGCAATTTAGGGGCCTGAACGAGCGCTGGTCTTATTTTTCTGGATCTGATAGCATGGGATTGTTCTTTTAGGAGTTAATATGGCTAGAAAAATCATAATTGAAGAAGATGCATATAATGCAGACTGGCTAAAAGTCCCTGATCCTGTAGAGTTTGGTCTTCCTCTAGATACCGACATGGTCGTCTGGCTAGAAGAGCAGGGCATGCAAGAACTTCCTATTTATGAAAAGGCTCTTGCGCGTCGAGCTGACGAAGAGCAAAAGAACAAAAAACAGCAGAAGACAATTAAACCCTCTAATTCCTTTTAGCTCTCAAACTCTCAAAAGGAACTTCTGATAAACTTTTGCAATGGTGAAATAATTGTTGTCTCAAACATCCGAGATTAAGCTGCCGATAATCGAAAGAATTGCAGAACATTCCCTTTTAGCTAAACTTCCTCCTGCATTTCGAACTCCGTTTGCCTTAGGTAACCTATTTTTCTTTTCTGGAAATTTTCTTGGAGGACTGGTTGGGTTTATTTATCAAGCCTTATTGGCTAAATTTTTGGGACGAGATGGATTTGCAGAAGTCGCTCCGTTACTGTCAATATTCTATCTTCTGCAAATATTGATGTATGTTGCCATGGCTGTATCTGCCAAACTGACTTCTCCGTTGTTTGCTCAAAAAAGGTTGCCCGAAATTCATAGTAATTACCAAGACTTGCTTCGTTATGCGATTTTTGGAGGAATCGCTGGGATGTTACTTTTTTGGGGACTTTCGCCACTTATGGCCTCTTTTCTAAAGATGAATAATATTGTTCCCTTACTTATTTTAGGTACAACCATTCCGTTAGCAATAGTGGCTGGCGTAGTGCGCGGGACTCTGCAGGGAGATCATCGTTTTTTCGAACTCTCTTTAACTTTCTTTGCCTTCAGTTTTGTTACCTTGATTTTCTTGCCGATTATCCTGATGTTTAACCTTGGTACTTCAGGTGCTATGGTAGGAGTAGGGTTGGGAATGGTTGTATCAGATGTGATTGGATTGGTTGCTCTTCGAGCCCTGGCACATTCACAAGAGCATCCAAAACTTTCTTTATTGCCATTGGTAAAAGGAGCCGTTGTTGCAAGCGCGGGAATTACAGCGATTACGCTATTTTATAATTGTGACGTCTTGCTGGCCAAACATTATTTGAGCATTTCTCAGGCTGGACTTTATTCAGGAATGGCTTTGCTTGGGAAAATTTTATTCTTTGGAACTCTTAGCGTGTCTGGGGTTATGTTCCCTCGTGTGGCGTCCTTACACGCTGAAGGCAAGAATCCTCATAAGGTGGTAAACATCTCTTTAGGATTGGTTTTGGTGGCTGGTGGAGCGGTTGTAGGACTGTACACCCTCTTTCCTTCTCTAATAATTCACCTTTTGTTGCGAGGCGATCAATATATAGCAATTGGCCGTTTTATTGGGCTATATGCGTTTGCGATGCTGGCTTTGGCTATCTCTAATGTTTTAGTGTATTACTTTGTTGGAGTTCACGAAAAGCGATTTATATGGGGACTGCTAATTGGAGGCTTGGCTTTCCTGATATTGGTATTGTTAAATCACCAGAATTTTCAGGCGGTTACGATTGCCGTAACAATTGCTATTTCCTTGATGGCAATAATCTTAGTGGTACTGTATGCCTTGGAAAAACCACATCTGGCATTTAGGGAATCAACCCGAGCGATGTTAGACGAGAACTTACCCCTTATTTAGGATATAATAAGTTCAGGTTTGTTGTTAACAAAGGATTTGTTATGAGTGAAAACGAAGAATTTTACGATTCGAGTCATATTCGTGAACAACGGATTGACTTGATAGAAAAGATGAGGGCGCAAGGGCTAGAACCTTATGCGTCTAATTTTGATCGCACGCATAATAATCTTCAGGCTCGTGAACGCTATGAATTTTGTGAAGAATATCAGTTTGTAACTGCTGGTGGCAATGCGCAAGGGGTAAAGACGGATCCGATGAGGCTTGCGGGCCGAGTTGTGCGTTATAGAGCTCAAGGCAAGCTGGGGTTTGCGGATATTGTAGACGAATCTGGCAAGATACAAATTATGGCTCGACTCAATGTTTTGGGAGCAGATGGTATGGCTCTTTATAAGCAAATTGATCTGGGAGATTTTATTGGAGTTGAGGGAACGGTTGTGAAGAGTTCCTCTGGTGAGATCTCGGTAGATGTAGAACATTTGCAGATACTGACAAAGGCCATTAGGCCTCTGCCAGATTCTTTCTATGGTCTAAAGGATCCTGAAACTAGAGCACGCCAACGACATCTAGATATGATTATGAATCCAGAGGTTGTCTCTACGTTAAAGAGGCGTAGTCAAATTATTTCTTCAATTCGTAGATATCTAGAGACTAAGGAATTTATTGAAGTAGAAACGCCAGTTTTACAGTCGGTAGCTGGTGGTGCTGCAGCACGTCCCTTTTTGACTCATCACAATGCTCTTGGTCAAAACTTACAGCTTCGAATTGCTCTAGAACTGTATCTTAAGAGATTGATTATTGGTGGAATAGAAAAGGTTTTTGAAATTGGTAGAGTTTTCCGGAACGAAGGGATTTCTTCAAGACACAATCCCGAATTTACCTTATTGGAGTTATACCAAGCTTATGGCGATCTTGAAGATATGAAGAAGCTTACTGAAAGCATGATCCGAAAGCTGGCAATTCAGCTAAATGGAACTGCAAGTTTAAACTATCAAGACCAGGAGATCTCTCTTGAAGGAGTTTGGAATTCTGTCGAAATGCTAGAACTGATTTCTCGAAAGTTTCCTGCTTTGGAGATAGATGATCTTCCGGCATTGCAAAACAAGGCGGCAGAGTTGGGAGCTATACAACCAGAGATTTTAACTTGGGGTACTGCTGTCATTGAGATCTTTGAGCGGGCTGTCGAACCAACCTTGGTTCAACCTACCTTTGTGACGGGATATCCTGTTGAGGTTTCTCCTTTGGCTCGTAGGCGTGATGGAGATGATCGTTTGGCAGAAAGATTTGAGTTATATATTGCTGGAATGGAAATTGCTAATGCGTTTTCTGAGCTTACTGATCCTGTTGAACAACGACTTAGATTTGAACAACAAATACAAATGCAACAAGCCGGAGGAACGGAGTCTCATCCGATGGATACAGCTTTTATTGAAGCCATGGAAAGTGGTATGCCTCCTACTGGTGGACTGGGAATTGGAATTGATAGACTAGTAGCACTTTTGACAAATTCGTCAACGATTAAAGACGTAATAGCCTTTCCTTTGCTGCGAGCCCTTCCAGATTAGCAAGTGATATAGAAACCAATCTTTCTCTTGCTCGTTGCTGAAACTTAGAGTAGAATTCACACATGTCTAATTTTGGAAATCTAAAACGCAAACTTTTTTCGTATTCTGAAGATTGGTTGGTGCCAGAATATATTTTGATTACTATTTTTATTATCGCTATCTTTATTTTTGATATGTATTCTCTTTATCATCTCCAGGCCTCGACAATGCCTTTTGGTTCACCATAGAAAACGCTCGAAAGAATTTGGGTTTAGCGTCAAATTTCGCTACCGTTAATTAAAACAGACAGTCCGAAAAAGATAAAAGATTGACGTTGCTATTTTAATGACTGCTAGAATTTGATTATGGGAAAGATTCTTAGATTTAAACTAAACAGCCATGACTATATACACTATTACAGTTATACCGAACCTGGTGTAGAGTACTTGGTTGATTCAACTTATTGGTTTCCAGCAACGGGTGATCAGGCGCTTGTTCTGTTGACTCCTAAACCCAATAGGGCGGGACACTTTAAAAATTTGTTTCCAGATCTCGATATTCCGGAAAGTTTTATTCTTGATCTGCCAGAAGGATTTTATCGTGAAAAAGCATATACGTGCGGATTATTTCAACCTGCTACAGAAAAATCAAATTCTGTGGCAATGCAAATGGTTGGCGAAAAAGAACTTCTAATTAGTTTTCTTGAACCTATTAGGGAGAAAAATTTCAATAAAGTTACTGAATTAATAAAAGGAATTGATGTTTCAAAAATAAAAAAATCAACTTTTATTACCGAAAAAACGAATGTTTCTGGACGAATAAAAGAAGAGTTAGGTGTTTTAGTTCATAAGAACGGAGATTTCAATGTTCGTATACAGGCATGGCTAGGAATTAACGCTAGTGAAATTTTTTGGAGTTTTTTAGGTAGCTATAAATCTATAAAGACTCCAGGGATAACAGATACTTCAGCGTCCTTCTTGCATTCGACTATTCCTGGAAAAGAAAAATATTTTTTGGAATATACTGAAAATTTAGTTCATTTGCTGGAACGAATATCTGATAGTGTTTATGCGACGAGAGTCAGAGATATTCTAGATTAACTCGATATGGTATTCTTAGTTATCTAAAAACTGGACTTACGCAGGATAGGTAGTTCACTTTGTTTTTGGGGGAATTAAAGCTTTATAAGTACGCTGTTTTAATCCAAATCGTCCGCTTTTTGAGCTCATCGGACAACAATGCGGGCTTTTCACTCGTCTTGCGTAAGTTCAGCAAATAATAAAACTAAAGATTTAATTGCGATAAATAGAGGCAATTTAGTAGTCTTGGTTTTAGAAGCCGGAAGAGATAATGAACGCTTGGCAGCTTGGAAAGAGAAAGAAAGTTATAACAGTTAAAAAACGAACTAGTTTTAAATAGCTCAAAAGACGTTAAAACAGAAAACTATATTGATATTAAATAACTGGAAAAGTATACTGGTATAATGAACAAATCAAAAGAAGAAACTCTGTCTTTAAAAATTCCAGTTCAGCTTAAAGCTGATCTAAAAATTGTCGCAGTTTACCATGACCTATCTATCAAAGAATACACCGCCCAGGCTCTTGAGGAAAAACTTTTGCGAGATCCTGCATACCACAAAGTCCAACAACACCGGTATGAAGATACTACTCGGGCGAATTTACTGAAAAAACGTCTCTTAAACAAAATAGAAGAAGTAGAGAAACTTCCCAAGAGCTATTCTACTGAAAAAGCTCTTTTAGAATTTGGTGAGGCTTTAAAGGATCCCGTTCTTTACTATGAAAGAAAGATTTTAGTCGCACAAGAGTATAGTTTAGAAGCCTTCAAGAAGGACGAACAGGAAGATTTGTCTTTATGAGCGATGGTCCTCTTTTATATAAAAAAGGAGACATAGTAACCCTTAAGTCTTTGCGTATTCCATCTACAAACGAATACGTTGTTTTATTTTCGGAAAGATTTCAACGTAACTATGAAGACCTCCTTATTTCAGACTATTATGGTGAAGTAATTTTTGACGTTTCAGAAAACATTGTTAAAGAAAAAACTACCTAAAAAGAAGCAAGAGTGCCCTCGGTTTTAACTGTAGGGATGAATTGCTTCACACTCTCAAAGAGAGTATAATTAATAGATGAAAAGAAGTTCCACACCAACAGTTTTAACTGCAATTCCCTTGTTGGTAACTCCAAAACAAGTCAAAATCTTAAACGTCAGGATCGATATAAAACGACAGATTAAAAACGCCTGTATCGGTGAATTTCGTAAACGTTTAAAACGCTTACGTTCTCATCCAGACTTCCAAAAGGCGATTCTAATGCCCAAAGGCGAAGAACGAACTAAAACTTTCAAAGAAGTGGAGGAGAAAACAGGCTTCACACTGAACGCCATGAATCGTTTTACCACAGAGTACACTCAGAGCTGGATGCACCAACACATTGACTCGGTATTAGCCCAGAGAATCGGCGAAGAGGTCTGGAAATCCTATGAAGAATATCGTTTCAAAGGCAAAGGTAAACCCCGTTTTAAGT
>OCZT010004914.1_pt1 | contig 13390 bp, 12 predicted proteins | sample 1539031 | NCBI WGS metagenome assembly OCZT01 (sample SAMEA3539308, study PRJEB22396) | soil metagenome | biome: tundra; feature: field; material: soil | place: USA | collected 2010-05 | depth 0.15 m | reverse complement strand
GACCGCATAGCGCTGACCGACCACAACACGGTCGAGGGCGCCCTCGAACTGGCACAAATGGCTCCCGTGCTCACAATCGTCGGTGAGGAGGCCAAGACGCGCGAGGGCGAGGTCATCGGGTTGTTCATCACCGGCCGCTTGGCGCCCTACCTGATGCCCGAGGAGGTGATGGACCTCATCCACGAGATGGGTGGCCTGACCTATCTGCCGCATCCGCTCGACCGGCGTCGGGCGAACTTCCGGCCCGAGCGAGTGGTGGAGCTCGCCGACCGCATCGACATCATCGAAACCTATAACCCCTGGTGCGACACGGCCGCCAACGCGGCCGCCGCCGGGCTCGCTGCAGATCTCGGCAAGGCCGTCGCGACGGGATCGGACGCTCACGCGATCCAAGAGCTCGGTCGGAGCTGGATGGAGATCGATGACTACTCGGACCCGGCGGACTTCTTGGATAAGCTGCGCCATGCTCGCCACGTCGTCACGTCGAGTAGCGGCGGCGGGCGTCGCGCGTGACTCCGGAACTCCTCGTCGCTGGGTCTATAGCGCTCGACACCCTCGACGGGCCGTTCGGGCAGGTGACTGATGAGCTGGGCGGCTCGGCACTCTACTTCGCGATGGCGGCAAGCCTGATCGTCCCCGTGAAGCTGGTGGCACCGGTCGGCGAAGCGGAGACGGCTCTGGTCACGGCTGTCATCGGCTCGCGCCCGATCGACACGACCTACCTGCAGGTCATCCAGGCGCCGACGTTCCGGTGGCGCGCCCGGCAGGAGGATGGACGTAACGTAGACCTCGGATCTCGTGACAGCATCTATGACATCTGGGACCCTTCGGTGCCGGATGGATTCGACGGCTGGGCGTTTGTGGGCTCGGTGCGCCCAGACCGCCAGGTTCAGCTGATGGACAGGCTCGGCGGCGCAAGCATGCTCGCGGCTGATTCGATGCTGTCTTACGTCCACTCGCGATCCGCTGACGCACAGGAGGTTTTGCGGCGGGCCCGCTGGTACTTCTGCAACCACGAAGAGTTCGCCGCGCTGGGCGGCGATGAGCCTCAACAGTTCCGCCGCCGATGGTCGCTGGACGGCCTTGTCGTGAAAGCCGGAGCCCGTGGGGTCGATGCCTACACCGAGCGCGGCGCAGTGCACGTGCCCGCCCTGACCAACCGGCCGGTGGTCGACACGACGGGTGCCGGCGATGCGGTTGCGGGAGGAATGCTTGCTCGCTGGCTTACCACAGGAGCCGAGGCGGGCCAGCTGCAGGAAGCGCTCGTGTGGGGAATCGCATGTGCATCGCTGACGATCTCGGAGATTGGGTTGAGAGGTATCGCCGCTGCGACGCGCGAGCAGTTGGACGAACGCATCGAAGAGGTGATGGATTGCCTGCGCCGCGAATCCTGATCATCGCTGGCGATCTCGTGGAGCAGGACCTCGACGCCATCGTCAACGCAGCGAACAGCGACCTGGTTCTTGGCGGCGGTGTCGCGGGTGCAATCAGGAGTCGCGGGGGTCCGACTGTTCAAGAAGAATGCGATGCACACGGACCCGTAAGAGTTGGAGAGGCTGCCCTGACCGGCGCAGGCGAGCTGCCTGCGCGCCACATCATCCATGCGGCGAGCATGGCTTTGGGCGGCCGCACAACAGCGGAATCGTTGCGGTCCTCGATGGACCATGTGTTCCGGCTCGCGCACGAGCATGGTGTGCGGACGATCGCCATCCCCGCGGTCGGCACAGGCATTGCGGGCTTTCCGATGGAAGAGTGCGCGGTGGTGATGGCTCGCTCCTTGACCAGCGCGCTAGCCGACGGATGGGAGCCGGCCGAGGTGCGCTTTGTGCTGTTCGGTGATGGCGCGAGGCGAACCTTCGACATTTCGTTTCGGACCGCTTTCGGAAGTTAAGACGGTGTCAGAAACAGGTGCAAACTTGCAAGTTCTGAACCCTATGTTTGTCTCATTATTCTGGCCCCGCCAAGCACGATCGGCTGAATTCAGGTTGAATTGGGGTTGATCTGGTCAGGAACCGCCCCTAGAATGGGCTGAGTCCAGCCCCAGAAACGGATTTCAACCAAGGATGGTGAAGAGTGGAAGGTTACTGTTTGAAGGACAAGAGAAAAGTCGAGATGAAAGACCCGCAGCCGATCACGATGAAGAACGGCAAGCCCGCAACGATTGGGACTTGCCCGCACTGCGGCACCAAGATTTACAAGATCGGCAAGGCGGTGGCATAACGTGGAAGGCTATTGCTTGAAGGACAAGAGAAAGGTCGAGATGAAAGACCCTAAGCCGATCACGATGAAGAACGGCAAGCCGGCAACTGTCGGAACGTGCCCTCACTGCGGGACCAAGATTTACAGGATCGGCAAGTCGACCTGACCAACATTCGATAAAGGGCCGCTCCCATGTGGGCGGTCCTTTTTCTTTTTGCCGGGTCAGGTCGTAATCGGCGGCTCCAGCGCTCCGAGCAGCACCTCTGTAGCGGACACCGCCTCGTCCACACCGAGCGTCTTGAAGATCTCGACGTTGGATGGGTTGTTGACGCGAGCGATCGTCTTCTTCACTTTGAAATGCCGCTTGGCCATCTGCAGCGCGATGAGGTTGTCCTCGTCATCGGCTGTGACCGCGACGATAGCATCCGCACGCTCGATGCCGGTCTGCGACAGGAACTTCACCTCGCAGCCATCGCCCCGCATGACGATGCTGCCGAGCTGGGACTCAAGCCAGTCGGCCCTGCGCGCGTCCCTTTCGATCAAGGTCACCTCGTGCCCGCGCTCCAGTAAATCGCGTGACATGTAGTAGCCCACCGTCCCGCCTCCGACCACGATCACATACACGTCAGTGGTCCACCTACTTCTCCAACAATGTCTTCTCGATGGCTTTGGCGCCCTCGATGGTCGGACAGATCGTATGCAAGCCCAACTTCTCGTAGGCCTCGGCGCGTTCGGGATCGTAGATGCGAGCCACGACCCGCGGCACTTTGAAGATGTGCTTGGCAACCTGGGACGCCATGATGTTGCGGTTGTCGCCTTCAGTGACCGCCACGAAGCCGTCGGCGTCTTCGATACCCGCCCTTCGGAGCACGTCGGCATCGGTGCCGTTACCGACGACCTGGTTGCCTTTGAAGTCGTTGGTGAGGACTCCCCGGGAAGCCGCGCGCGAGAACTGGTTGGGGTCTCGGTCGATGATCACCACGTCGTGGCCGGCCTTGTCCATGTCGGCTGCCAGCTGCGAGCCCACCCGACCGCAGCCGATTATGAGGAGCTTCAAGGCTGGTTGATTATAGGGAGGCACTCGTGGCAGCTAAGGCCGCTCTTGCTAGGATTTGGGCGCTTGCGCTTCCCATTCACGTTCATGGGCCTGATGGCGCTCGGCATAGGTATCTGGGTCCTGGCCTACCTGGCGGGGCATAGGGGCCTGGATCCCGAGTCGCAGGCGATCGCGGCCGCGACCGTGCTGATCTCGTGGAGCTTGGGCGCCTACGTCGTGGTCAGGAGATTGCGTCGGGGACCGCAGCACTGATGGCAGACCACACCCATTCGCCGACCTCGAAGAAGGTTCTCGTAGCTGTCGGCGGACAGGGAATCGATGCCGAGACCGTCCGACTCGCCTGCCGCATGACCGATCCCCAGGGGGGCAAGCTGTACGGGGTTCACATCATCGAGGTCAACCGCTCGTTGCCCCTGGGTGCCGTGCTGGACGAGGTCGTGGAGCGGGGCGAGAAGATCCTGGACGAGGTCGAACAGCTCGCGGCGGAGTCCCAGCTACCGGTGGAGACCGAGCTTGTGCAGGCCAGGGACACCGGGCCGGCCCTGGTGGACGAGGCGGTCGAGTGGGGTGCAGACCTGATCGTGATGGGCCTCCCGTACAAGCGAAGGTTCGGGGAGTTCAACCTGGGGAAGACGGTTCCTTATGTCCTGAAAAACGCCACCTGCCGGGTGATGCTGTTCCGAGAGCACCGAGAACACCTGGACTGACCCAAGCGCACCCCTGAGAACCCGCGCCGCGGGCCCTCCCCCCTCCCGGCAGGCGCCCCCAGCCTGCACGCCCCCCAGCAACGCTAGGGGTCTCGAGCTACCTTGCCAACCCTGGTTGTTAAGGTCATGCCGATGAAGGAGATCGCCTCAGAACGCCCGCACTACGCTGCGCGATTGTGGGCCGAGCTCGGGGCCATGGGAGGCGAGCACGACGCCTTCATCAAGGTCATCATCGTCGAGCGAGTCATCAAGGCGACCGTCCTCATCGCTCTGGCGATTGGCCTGCTCGTGGCCGGCCGGGTGGGCCTGCTGACCAACTGGGCTAATTACGCGCAGGACCAGCTGAACCTCGAAGCGGGCCACACCCTGATCGTGCAGCTGTTGCTGAACGTCGTCCTTTACGTCGGCCACTTCAGCCACACAACCCTCCTAGCGATCGGGGCGATCGTCTACGCGCTCCTCGAAGGCACCGAAGGCGTGGGGCTGGCGATGCGGCGCCGCTGGGCCGAGTACCTGACCGTGATCGCCACCGGGATCCTGATCCCCTACGAGGCGTACGAGGTCATCCACCACGTGACCCTTTTCAAGATCGGAGCCCTGCTGTTGAACGTGGCCGTGGTGGGCTACCTGGCTTACCGCAAGCGGCTGTTTGTCGGCATTTGAGGCCGGCGTGAGCCAGGCGCTTGGAAACCCGGCGCGATGGACCACGTAGCGGACAAGCGCTGCCAAAGTCTGCAGGCCGTAGACGGTCGAGGTCTGAAAGCCCACCGAGCTCGCATCCGCGTGGTATTTGCCGATCGCCGGAACTTCGCCAATCTTGAACCCGAACGTAGCGGCCTGGATCAAGACCTGCGTGTCGAACACGAAGTCGTTGCTGTTCTCCAGGAAAGGAATCGCTTCTAGGAAGCGGCGCGAGTAGGCCCGGTAGCCGGTGTGGTATTCGGACAGATGGAGCCCGAGTACCCGGTTCTCAACCCCGGTCAGAAAACGGTTGCCGAGGCGCTTCCACCACGGCATGCCGGCTTTGGCCGGGTCCAGGCCCAGCCAGCGAGATCCGAGCACGATGTCAGCTTCTCCATCCTCGATCACCTTGCAAAGAGTGGGGATGATGGCGGGGTCGTACTGCCCGTCGGGGTGCAGCATGACGACGACGTCGGCGCCCATCTCGAGCGCGTGCCTGTAGCACGTCTTCTGGTTGCCTCCGTAACCCAGGTTCTGTTTGTGTCGAATGACGTCGAGGCTCAACGCCGTGGCGACGCTGACGGTGGCGTCAGCGCTCGCATCGTCCACCAGGAGGATCCGGTCGGCATGCCCGGCCGGGATGTCCCCGACCACCTCCATCAAGGTCTTGGCCGCCCGGTACGCCGGGAGCACGATCACTCGATGTGGCCGGGGACCAACCCATGTGAACTCGCCAACGGGGATGGGATCGGGCCGAACGGCCAGCCGTTCCAAAGTGAGGTAGGCGGCGATAGCAAGCGCTCCGACGGCAGCCGACCAAAGGCTGATGGCGAGTGTCAGGTTCAGGGCGGCGTAAGAGATGACGAGCACGGCAGCGGCCGCGCGAGGCCAGCGCAGGCTGCCGTCCAGCGCGAGGTCTGCAAGGGCGAAACCTGGTATCACCAGCAGGGCGAGATCGTGCACGTTCTGGTGTGGACTCAACACAAGGGAAGCCGCAATGGCGAGCGCGAAGTCGAGTCGCGGTAAGTCCGGGCGCCAGCTCAACGACAGCGCGACGAGCGCCAGCAGCATGAGGAGGATCACCAGCGCGGCCATCCCGCCTCCAGGCAGCGGCTGGAGGATGTTTCTGAGTGAGTAGACCGCCGTGTCCGTGTAGACCAGCTGGCCGCCGGTCGGCAGTGAGCCGCCGATCGCCCAGGCGCCGACCGCATTGAGGTAGCCGATCACCGGCGTGATACCGAAGCCGGCCACTGACACCGCTCCGAGGGCTGCCACAACACCCGCGAAGCCGGCCAAAGCGCGCCACGCGCGCCGGGCGATAAAGAGCACCGGGATGAGCAGCAGCAGCTGTGGTTTGGCCAGGGCCAGCGCGCTGAAGACCCCGGCCCAGCCGTGCCGACCACGCGACCAGGCCACGTATGCCGCGGCAAGGGGAACCAGGACGACCAGGTCGGACTGTCCCTGCAGAACGGTGACGAAGAGTGGGAAGAAGCCGGCGATCAGCGCGGTGGCGACCACGGCGGCGCGCCCGTGGATGCGCTGGCTGTTGTGGACGAGAAGTACGACCAGGGCCCCGACCAGGATCACGTTGAAGGCCGCCATCGCGATGTAGGCCTGCCGATAGCTCAGATAAGCCAGAGGCGCGATCAACAGCGTGTAGTAAGGGGGGTGGAAGTAAGGGAGAACGATGAACTGGTCGGGTGGCTGGGACGTCACTTGGATCTGCATCTGCCGCTGGAGGACCAGGTCGTAGACGGCCGATCCGCCCCTCAGCACATAGAGCCGCGCAGCCGAGTAGAAAGAGAAGAAGTCCGGCCCCTGGAGATTGCCGCGCACGAAGGTGAACCAGTAGCCGGCCCAGAACAGGAACGAACCAACGCCGGCTCCCGCCGCCGCAGCGAACCCAAGGCTTCTCCACTTCAGAGGCGGCCGGCGCGTCATCGCCCCGTTTCGAGTCGAAGCGCGAATCGTTCCGGGAGTTGGGCCTTCATGATCGCTCTCTGAGCGCCTTTGATGTCGTAACGGATGCGCCTGAACTCGAATGTCTCGCCGTCCACGTCCCAGACGCCATAGCTTGCCAGCGGGCTGCCGTCTCTTGGCTGTCCGACGCTGCCGGGGTTGACGAGCGCAGGCCCCTTCAGTTGGAACGTTTCGACGCGATACTCGTGCGTCACCTGACCGCCGACCAAGCCGAAGATCCCGGGCACGTGAGTGTGTCCATGGAAGCAGAGGCCGCCGTTGAGCAGGTCGAGGTTGGCCGCGGCGACCGCTGTATCGAGCACGTACTCGTAAATGTGGTCACGGGGGCTGGCATGGACCAGCAGAACGTCTTCTTTTACGGTGCTGTCCGGCAACTTCCGCAGCCAGTCCAATCGATCCTCGCCGAGCACATCCATGGTCCACCTGACGACTGTCGCGGCGTCATCGTTAAACCATTCCAGGATCTCTGGATCCGTGCATGCGCGGTCATGGTTGCCGACCAGGGTCAGCCAACCCTGCTTGGTGACCTCATCGACGCAGCGCTTGGGGTCGCCTCCATAGCCGACCACGTCCCCGAGGCAGATCGTTTCGTCGACCTGCGGACAATCGCGCAGGACCGCCTCCAAGGCCTGCCAGTTGGCGTGGATATCCGACAGGATCGCAATCTTCAAGCCGGCTTCTCATAGAGGCGCGGATAGATGTGGTCGAAGAGGATCCGCAGCGCGGCCGCCAGCGGCACAGCGATGAACATGCCTAGGATGCCCGCCCAGCTGAATCCAGCGATGAAGGCGAGTATGACAAGGATCGGAGGCAACCGAACCGCGTCGCCCACGACCTTGGGGTAGACGAAGTTGAGGATCACATTGGAGATCACGAAATAGACCGCGGCGACCAGCAGCGCCTTGATGGGGCTGGTCGCGAGGCCAACCAGAATCGCGGGAATGGCTCCAATGAACGGCCCGAGGTAGGGGATCAACGCCGTGATGCCGGCCACCAAACCCAGCGCTATGGCGTCGGGCAGGCCCAACACTGCGCACGCTATGCCGCTGAGGAGCCCGATCAACGCCGCAATGATCAGCTGGCCGCGCATGTAGGCGTAGAGCATCTTGCGGATCCGCCGCCAGATCTGGTCGAAGTCGGTCCGATAGTCATTCGGGACGAGGCGCCGCAAGACCCTCCTGATCGCCGCGGCGTCCAGGGCCAGGAGGAAGGCGACGATGAACGTGAGCAGGAGTTGCAGCAAGGTGGTGAGCGCGGTAAGGCCGAGGCCGACCGCGTTGCCGAACTGCCCCAGGAGGTACTCCCTCAGGTGGGAGGTGATGGATTCGGTGGCGCCCGTGAGGTCGATCTTGAAGCCGAACACCTGGACGGCGCCCTGGAGGCTGTTGATCCGGTCCTGGGCCGCTGCCGCCAGGCCTGGGGCTTGCACCTGCAGCGTGCCGACCTCGTTCACGACCAGCGGGACGACCAGCAGGACCAGACCGGCCAGAGCCGTAATGATGACGACGAAGATCAGAGCGATGGCTAGGACCCGGGGCACGCCGAGGGCGACCAGGCGAGCTATCCCGGGCTGGATCAGGAACGCGATAGCGGCCCCGAGGACGATCGCGCCGAGGAAGTCCCGGAGCAGGTACATGACGACGAGTGCGACCAGGACGGCCCCCAAGCCGAAGCCGATCTGAAGATAGCGCCGGCGGCGCTTGGGGTCCATCGGCAAGGTGGCCACCACAACCGGGGTGAGGTCTTCTGGCTCACTCTGGTGGGAGGCCTCTCTGGAGCGGGTACTCGAGCGCACTTTAATCAGGGCAGTATGACGAGGATCCCCGCCACCAGCGCCGACTTAAGGGGCGAGGCCCGCGGCGCCGCTCTGGCACCTGCGTCTACTTCATTTGACTTGCGGGTGGGCAGCCGCGGCCTGCAGTTGGGCCTCCTCGTAGGCGGCTCCATGCAGGGCGTTAGTTGTACTTCGCCCCGCCGCAAGCGCATACATCGCAAGCAAGACGAGGCCCACACCTAGGACGCCATAGACCACGAACGGTCCAATTTTCCCAAAAGACGAGGTGATCACCCCGCCCGCCGCGGCGCCAGCGATGGTGGCGGTCTGGACCAGACCGAATCGGGTAGCCATGACGCTGCCCCTGTTCGAAGGGTCGGCTGCCTCCATGAGGGCTGTCTGATTGGCAACCGCATAGATCGGATTACCTATCGAAGCCACGAGCAAAGCAATCGCGATTAATACGGGATTAGGACCCATCGCGATCGCGATCGAGAACACGCCTGTCAGTAGGAGACCTGCCCCGACCGTCCACATGTTACCTATGGCATGGAAGCGGCCGACAGCGATTGATCCGATAAAGATTCCGATGGACAGAACGACCTCCAGCTGCGAATAGGTCGGTCCGCCGTTGGAGGGGCTTAACTGGTACGCAAGAGCGAGTAAGGCCGGAAAACTCATCGTGAGTAGGAATGCCGCCAACGTCGCCACTACCAGATGAGGTCTGGCGGTGTAGATGGACCACGTGCGCCTTAACGCACCTGAGAGTGGCGCGGCTGTGGCGCCACCACCAAGGCTCGGAATGCCAAGGACGATTCCTGCCGCCAACACAAATGTCACCGCGTCAACGAAGAACAGGGGGGACGTGGTTGAGGATACGGCCAAAATAGCGCCCGCAAGCGCGAAGCCGCCCGCGCCCGCGAGCATGGTCGTAGCCAAGACGATGGCGTTCGCCCTCCCAACCTGTCCAGCTGCCACTAGACCAGGAATGGCGGCTTGCCGAGCGGGCTGCACGATGGCGTTGATTGACGCGAGCAAAAATAGGATGGGAATAATGAGCCGCCAATCGATCGGAAGAAAAACGGTCGGCGTAGCTATCAAGAGCGCAGCACGTGTCAGTTCGAGAGTCACTACCAATGTGCGACGAGGAAGTCTGTCGGCGATGCCACCCAGGACGCTGCTCATCACGATTGTGCCGAGTGCTTGCGCAATGAAGCCCACTGCAACAGCCAAAGGATTGTGATTAGTTGCGACGTAAATCGATACAAGAGTCGCGACTTGAGTGAGCGGATCGCCGAGCGAAGAGATTCCTATCGCAGCTACAAGGCTGCTAAACGCGGGGTTTGCTCGGAGGACGAGCATGCTCGTAATGCGGCGTGGCACCTCAGGGCGATCGAGCACCTCTAGAGGTGGAAGGCCGTGAACTCCGCGAAGTGCGTCTACAACGTTTGGGTCGTACCAGCTGCTTGCTCGGTAACTGATATCCTCAACGCCCTCAATCGGCGTCATCAGAGATTGCCGGTAGAGACGTGGACCCGTGATGGTATCGAAGGAATCGGCGACCGCCAGGATGCGGGCCCCGAACGGGATCGCATCCCCCTTAAGACCTTCTGGATAGCCGGTCCCATCCCAGCGTTCATGGTGGTGGCGAACTAGCGGGGCAACCTCAGCTAAGGCTGAGTACGTAGCGATCATATCGGCGCCGATATCGGGGTGACGCCTCATGATGTCCCACTCCTCTTTGGTCAACGGCCCCGCCTTGTCCAGGATGATGTCCCGAACGCCGATCTTGCCTAGGTCATGGAGCGAACCTGCAGTGCGGATGAGCTCGACTTCCCGATCGCCAAGCTCGAGGTGCTCACCCAACCGCCCAGCAAGTTCCGACACCCGACTTGAATGGGATTCCGTAAATCGGTCGCGTGCGTCAAGTGTTCGTGCTAGTAGGTTCAGGGTCTGACTATTGAGTTCTGACAGACGCTGGGCGGCAGCAACGTTCGAACGAACGGCCAACACGAATCCAAACAAGCCGGGAGCCATGATGTAGCCGACCCCACCCGGAACCTGGAGGAGAAGGTAGAGAATCCCGCCGGCGAAGCTCAATGCGAGAGTCGCCATTAGAGTCGGAAGCCCGACGTTCTCGAACAAGGTGGTCCAGAACGAGGTACGTCTGACGAGAGAAAAGAGAAGGGCCGTCATAACGTAGTTGAGGCTGACCGCAATCACAACGTACACGGCGGTTCGAGCAGGTAAGCCCCAGACGCTCCCTCTGCCGATCGACATGACGGCGATCGATGGAAGCACATGCGCGTTAGCCCACATTGCCCGATTGAAGAAGAATGCCCACCAAGGGACCGTTTGGCCCGGCACCCTGTTGTCAAACAACGCGAGCCACGCTACGGTTCCGACGCCTGCCCCCGGAGCAGTCAGGCCTGTCGCTATCAGAAGCGGATCGCTGACCGTCTGTAGCCCAGAAATCCAGGGAATAGGTCGGAGCGCCGCAATCTGGGTGCCAACGCCGAGATAGAGGAGCGTGAGCAGACCAGTTGATGTCGTCGGGAAATGCGGTGGAAGCAACCATCCGAGCGGCACCATGGCAAGGCCGACGGCAATGATGACAATGACATACAACCGCGCCGACCAAGATAGCGAGCGGAATGGAGGCAAGACGCTGGAATTCTAGACTGCGAGAATTGCGGTCGGGCGGCTTTAACCTCTTCCTGCGCTCACCAACGAAGAGGCCCGCATTGGCGGACCTCTTTCTCAGATCAGATCAGCAGGTCCAGCCCCCGACGACTCGTGGTCGGTGTCCGTTCCTCATTAGTCTGCGAAGCATTCGAACCATGTCAAAATCCTCCTCTCCCCTAGATTCCCTCTGAGTCGGCCGAATATCCCCACGTCACTTTCTGCATTCAGCATTAGGGAACTGGTCCAACTTGGGAATCGTCAAATTCCACGAGTCCCAACATGGAAATCCATGAGCACAGCCCATGGAAACCAACTAGACGCGCTACAAATCGGCGAGTGTGATGAGACCCAGTTTCAGCGCTGTGCTCACAGCCTCGCCACGGTTGGTTGAATTCAGTTTCCTGAAGATGTTGTGAAGGTGCGTCTCGATCGAGGGCGCTGCGAGGCCAAGTTCGCGCGCAAGGCGCTTTGTGGTGAGCCCCTTAGCGACCCCACGTAGGACCTGCATCTCCCGCGAGGTCAGCGCTACCGTGCTAGCTTGAGATAACGGAGTCTGCCTGGCGACGCGACGCAGTACTTCGGGGATCATCCTTCGCGGAACTGGACTTTCGCTACGGATCGCCGCACCCAGCGCCCGCTGTAACTCGCTCGGACCTGAATCTTTCAGAACGTAGCCAGAACAACCCGCCTGCATCATCCGTAAGAGGTCGTCGCTTGACTCGGATACAGTCCACGCTATGACTTTCACGTGCGGATACCGCTCGAGAAGGGCTCGGGTCGTGGCCGCCCCGTCCAGTTCTGGCATGTGCACGTCCATCAACACCAGATCTGCTTTCAGCGTCGCCATTGCTTCGAGGGCGGCCGCCCCTGATGATGCCTCGCCGCAAAGCCGAAACCCAGCCGTGGTTCCAAGCATTGTCCGCGCGGCGGCGCGCGGCAGGACACTGTCATCCACTACGAGCACCCTGTACGTCTTGCGATCTGTTGGATCGTTTGGAATGCCCCGCAGCTTACCAAGAAGAATTTGCCGCGCAAAGTACTAGCGTTCGAGATCTACTTGCTCGTCATCGCGATCGCCGTGGTCGTCATGAATGCCTATGCCCTCCCCTACGACGCGGCGCATCCGGACCAAGCGCTCGAGGTGCTGTATCTGATATTGGCCATTGTCCTGCTGAATACGCCCCAGGTTCGACTCGAGCGCGGCCGCCTAAGCCTCAGCGCGATCGCGACCGGGGCGGCGGCCATTCTCACGAACCCTCTCGATGCAACCATCATCGGACTGGCCGCTTTCCTGCCTCAGGTTCGGCGCGGTCCATGGCCAACACTGAGTAACGGCGTACTGAACGCGACGACGGCGTGTTTAGGCTCCGTCGTCTCAACCCAGCTCCGATCCGGAAATAGCTTGTCGTTTGGTTCGCGCGTCGTGGTCGCTCTTGCCGTGACCGTCGCCAACTTGGCATTAGTTGTACCCGCGATGAGGATTCGCTACGGTGAATCTGCCGCGAGCATCGTGCAGCAGAACTTCACGCGGTCCTTCTTTGCCGCTTTCGCTTACTTCGGGCTCGCGGCAATCTTGCTGAGCTACGTCCTGGACGGATCTGCTCAGGGTTATCTCCTCGGAACCATCGTCTGCGTACTTGCTCTCGCTCTTACCGACACCATTGCCGGTAGGAGGGTTCGCCGCGTGTTGGAGTCGGAGCTCTCGGACGCCGACCGCCACCTCTTTCACAGTCGCGCCGTCGAAGGTGTCGTTCACAACCTTCGCAACCACGTTGCGACGGCGGTTGGCTACCTCAAGGAGATCGAGCCTCACCGTCTGGATCCGGTCGACCGGGAAAGCCTCGACACGGCCACCGCCGCCGCCAATGACGCGGTCGCCGTGCTGCGGAGCCTCTCGCAGGGCGCCACCCCCAGGGTCAGCTACGCGCCCGATCCCGTGGACCTCAACGAGCTCGTGACGCGCGCCCTCGGTATGGCACGACCACGCGCCCGCACCAAGGAGGTCCAGCTGGCGGTTCGTGAGTCACCTGAGGACGTGCGGGTTCGCGCCGACCCGCTTCTGATGCGTGAGGTGATCACCAACCTCGTCAACAACGCCATCGACGCCGTGGACCAGGCGGGACACGTCGAGCTGACCACCGGGCGCCGCGGTAACGGCTGGCCTTACTTCAGCGTCTCCGACGACGGTCCGGGCATTTCTGACGACCATCGCCACCGCCTCTTCGAGCCCCATTTCACTACCAAGGAGGGTGGGACCGGGCTTGGCCTCTTCATGTCTTACGGCATCGTCCGCGAGCATCAAGGCGA
>OCZT010004912.1_pt1 | contig 13391 bp, 7 predicted proteins | sample 1539031 | NCBI WGS metagenome assembly OCZT01 (sample SAMEA3539308, study PRJEB22396) | soil metagenome | biome: tundra; feature: field; material: soil | place: USA | collected 2010-05 | depth 0.15 m | reverse complement strand
TGAAAAAGGAACGGGCCGGCATAAATGCCAGCCCGTCACCGGCTGGTGAAAGGGGGGGCAAACACCAGCCAGCGCCCCCCTTCTACCAAATCGCTCCGCGAGCGTCCATTGACGCCGGAATTACGCTCATCATGGTAACGGGAAGAACCTGCCACTGATGGCCGCACAAATGACGGATCAGTTACGGTCGGCTGAAAGAGCTGATCGACGCTTCGCTGGGACGGGAGAGTCTCCATGAAATGTGTTCTCTGCGGCAAGACATCGATTGAGGTTAAGATTAATCTGTTTCCGCTCAGCCCCGAAGCGCGAAAGATGCTCCTAAAGCAATTTGGCATCGACCCCGATGAGGCTTTGGCTAGTCATGGGGTCTGCCGTGAATGTTTGGCCCTCCCAGTCGGTGAGCGAAAAAAGCTGGCCGAGAAGGCTATCAAGGACGAATAGGACGAATATCGGCGTGAGTTGATTAAAGACGCGCTTAAGAAAAATATTTGATTTGTGGTGGCGGTTGTCAACGATCGTGCGTCAACCACGAGAGCGCTTTGCCCAATGGAGGGCTTATGAACAAGGCGGAGTTCTATCGTGAGGCACGCACCGATCTTCCGGGGCCCCTTGCGGGCGTGCGCGTGTTGGAGGCGACCACCACCTGGGCCGGCCCGATGTGCGCAGTGGTGCTGGCTGATCTAGGCGCCAGCGTGATCAAGGTCGAGGTTCCGAGCGGCGAAGTGACCCGACGTCTAACGCCGCTGCTCCCCGGCACCAGCGTCAGCTTCACTCACGCCACCGTAAACCGCAACAAGCGCAGCCTGACGCTCGATATGCGGCGCCCTGAAGGTCGCGATATTTTCCTGAAGCTCGCCGCTCAGTCGGACATCGTGGTCGAGAATTTCAAGGCCGGCACGATGGACAACTGGGGTGTCGGCTACCGGGCAGTACGGGCGGTGAAGCCCGACATCGTCTATGTCTCGATAACCGGATGGGGCCAGTTCGGGCCCTACCATGAGCGCCCCGGCTACGACCCGCTAGTCCAGGCCGCGTCGGGATTCGTCTCCTTGAACGGCTCGCCTGACGGGCCGCCCACCAAGGCGCCTACTTACCTGGGCGACGACGTGGCCGGGTTGCACGGAGCGATCGGCGCGATAGCGGCACTGAGCCATCGCGACCGCACCGGCGAGGGCCAGCAGGTAGATGTGGCCATGCTCGACGCGCTGCTGTTTCAGTCCGATGGCTACCCAACACTTGGGGCCATGGGTGTTGATCCTACCCGGATGGGTAACGAGTTTGGCTTCGCGGCCCCCGTCAATCTCTTCGACTGCAAGGACGGGCCGGTGATGGCCGGTGTCCTGCTCGACTCGCATTGGAAGGTCCTGGCTCGCACCATCGGGTGTCCGGAACTCGCCGACGATCCGAACTTCGCCACGGCTGCGGGCCGCACCGCCAATCGAGACGCCTGCAATGCGCTGCTTGGGGGTTGGTTGGCTAAGCGCACTCGTGCCGAAGCGATCCAAGCCTTCGATCGCGGCGGAATACCGATCGCGCCGGTCAACACTTACGCCGAGGCAGCCCGCGATGTTCACGTGCGGGAGCGCGACATGCTGCAGCCAACCCGCCTCGAGGACGGGTCGATCGCGCCGATCACCGGTCCGGCGGCGAAGTTCTCGCGCACGCCGACGCGCGTTCGCACCGGAGCGCCGGCCCTAGGGGAACACAACGACGAGATCCTCGTCGAGATTGGCTTCACCACCGCTGCGCGCAGGCGGCTGAAGGAGTCAGGAGTAACCTGACCAGGTGTTGCAGACCCTCCGGAATCGGAATCGCCTCGGCGTTTCTGCGGGCTGCGGGCACCGGATATGAAAGGAGGACAACCAGGCTCGACAGCCACTCCGTCCGGGAGAGAAGCCTGTGAAAATTGAACCAGCTGAAGGAGACGAAGATGGACTATGAAACGATCCGATACTCGGTCGAGGACCAGGTGGCCCTTCTCACCTACGACCGGCCCGATCAGCGCAACGCGATCAACCGCCGGATGAACTCGGAGCTCCAGCACGTCTGGCAGCGCTTTCGGGACGACGACGATGCGTTCGTACTCGTCATGACGGGAGCCGGAGAGGCCTTCTGCGCTGGCTGGGATCTCGCGGATGCCGCCGAGTGGCCGCGCGAGGATTGGGATACTTACCGCAGGAACCTTCACAACCTCGCCGGCATCTGTGGCTATACGCGCAAGGTGGACGTCTTCAAGCCTGTGTGTGGCGAATTGCTGATTCTGGGGAAATCAGTAATTCGCCACACACAGGTTCGGGGTTCGCCGTTTCGGGCGAGCGGGAGCGCTCCGCTTGTCGGCTTCGCCATGCAGAGCAGGCTATCGCCGGCCCATCGAAACCACGAACAAATTCGCGCGGATCAAGTTTTGAGGAACCACAGCCCTGCGCTTTGAGCTTGCGGGAGCCGCGCGCTGGGTTCATCCTGACGCTTGATTGCCTGCCAATTGGGACGTTGGCAACCGGCGTTTACGCCGCGGCGGGCGGAGGAACTCCTATCACTAGCGCTCAATCGAGTGTCCACTCGCAAACCGCCCGGATGCATCGGATCGCGCACACGCTCACACTTGCGCTGACTTTCTGCATCGCCGTCTCGATCTCAACCGCGCCAATCGCCGCCGCCGCAGGTTCGCCTTCGGTCGTTCGCTTCTCGCCGCAAGGGACGGTGAAGGGAATCCGCCAGGTCACGGCGCGATTCTCCGATCCGATGGTTGCGCTGGGCGATCCACGCGACACGACCGCCCCGTTCGTAGTCGACTGTCCCGCCCATGGCGCGGCGCGATGGATCGACAGCCGCAATTGGTCGTTCGACTTCGATCAGGATCTGCCCGCGGGTCTGCGCTGCACTTTCAAGCTGCGCGGGGGCCTCAAGACCCTGGCTGGCAACGCGTTCACCGATCTCCGCTCGTTCAGTTTCGACACCGGCGGTCCCTCGATCGTCGATCAGCGACCGTGGCCCGAGAGCAGCGACATCGATGAGGAGCAGGCGTTCGTGCTGGTGCTTGACGCGGAGCCGGACCCAGCCTCGATTATCGAGCATGCCGGATTCTCGGTCGAGGGCGAGGCGCAAAGAATCGGAGTAACGATCCTGAGCGGCGCGAACCGCGTCATCCTGCTCAAGCGTTTTGAAAAATTGACCGCGAAAAAACCGGTCGTGATTCTTCAGGCCCGGCAGCGGTTTCCCAACAATACCGCGGTGACCCTGGTCTGGGGCATTGGAATCAAGTCAAAGAGCGGAATCGCCACCGATCAGGATCAAACCGTCAACTTCAAGACCCGCAAAGTCTTCGAGGCGAAATTGATCTGCGAGCGTGAGAGCGCAAAAGCGGGATGCATCCCGCTGACGCCCATGTCGCTCAACTTCACGGCGCCTATCTCTGCGCCGCAGGCGAAACAGATCGCGCTGGTGGCTCCCGATGGAACCCGCCAATTCGCTGTGCCTGGCGATCCGGGCGAGGTGTCGTCGCTGACGTTCAATGGCCCCTTCAAGGAATCGTCGCAGTATAAGATTGAGGTCCCGTCCGGGCTGGTCGACAACTCCGGTCGTGAACTGGCCAACGCGTCGCGATTCCCGATGACGGTTGCCAGCGGCGAGTTCCCGCCGCTCGCCAAGTTCTCCGCGCGTTTCGGAATTATCGAGAAAGCCGATCCGGTACTGCCGGTCACGGTGCGCAATCTCGAAGCTCAAATCGCCGGCGATCAACTGAAAGTCGGCGGCGCGGCCCCGAGCTCATCCGGATCGAGCGTCCGCGATCTGATGACCCGAATCGAGGCGACGCTGTGGCGGGTTCCCGCGCCCAACGCCGGCGACGTGCTTTCGTGGCTCACGCGGGTGGCCGAAGCAAAGCGTTCCGAGTCGGTGTTTGGGCCCGGCGACACAGCCGATGCAAAACAGTTCGATATGCCGAAACCCAACGGACCCAAGGCATTCGAAGTGATGGGCATTCCGCTCAAACGCCCCGGACTATACATCGTCCAGCTCAAGAGCACACGGCTCGGCACGATTCTGCTCGGCGTTCCGAAGCCTATGTATGTGCCGACCGCGGCGCTTGTCACTGATCTCGCGGTGCATTTCAAGCAGGGTACGGCCAACTCGCTGGTGTGGGTGACCGCGCTTGAGAGCGGGGGTCCGGTACGCGACGCACAGGTTGCGGTGGCCGATTGTCATGGCGCGGAATTGTGGAGCGGCGCCACCGACGCGCGCGGTCTTGCGATGGTTCCGGCCTTGGCGGCGTTCGCCAATCTTCCGCAATGCGATTCGACCCAGACCGATCACAACGCCGACTATTTCTCCGACCAGGTCGAATCGATTAATGGGCTCGGCCGCGGCCTTCTCGTCACCGCGCGCCACGGCGATGACTTCAGTTTCGTCCATTCGAGCTGGCAGCAGGGCATCGAGGCGTGGCGATTCCATCTTCCGACCGACTATCAGCCGTCTCCCTATGCTGCCGACACCGTTTTCGACCGGACGCTATTGCGCGCCGGTGAAACCGTGCACATGAAACACTTCATCCGCGCCAAAACGTTGCAGGGATTGTCGCCGGTACCCGACGATCAACTTCCGGACACGATGACGATCCGATTTTCGGGCGGCGATCAGCACTACGATTTGGATCTCAAGTGGACCAACTCCAGCACCGCCGCGAATGACTGGCAGATTCCGAAAGACGCAAAGCTCGGCGAGTATTCAGTCGTGATGACGCGGCGCAAGACCGTTACTCCAAGTCCCTCGCCTGCCATCGCCGAGGGTGACTTGTCATCTCGCGAGCTGACGACGGGCAGTTTTCGCGTCGAAGAGTTTCGGATCCCGCTGATGAAGGCGGCCATCCGGATTCCCGCTCAGCCGCTGGTCGCGGTCGCCCAGTTCCCGGTCGATCTCAGCGCTGAGTATCTGTCGGGCGGCGCCGCCAAGGGCCTTCCGGTTACGCTCCGAAGCCAGATCAACAAGAACGTGCACCCCCACTTCCCCGACTTCGAAGATTTCACGTTCGCCAACGGCAGCGTGAAGGTGGGAATCGTGCACAGCGAAGGATTCTCCGAGGGGATGGAAGGCGGCGAGAATCCCGGGGTGCATCAACGCAAGGATCTCACCCTCGACGCGGCCGGCGGCGCGCGCACCGACATCAGCGACCTCCCGCGCGAGAGCACGCCGGTCGAAGTGCACGCCGAACTTGAGTATCGCGACTCCAACGGCGAGAGCCAGACCGTGTCGAACAACGTGACGATTTGGCCGGCCAAGCGGCTGGCCGGAATCCAGGTCGAGGATTGGGCGTCGTCTCCCGGTCTGGTCCGCGCGCATCTCGCGGTCGTTGACGACGCCGGAAAGCCGATCGCGCATGCGCCGGTTCGGGTCGATATTTTCAGCCGCATCCAATATTCGTATCGCAAGCGTCTGGTCGGCGGTTTCTACGCATTCGAGAACACCCAGGAAACCAAGCTCGCCGGTCAACTGTGCTCCGGCACGACGGACGATCGCGGGCGTCTGACCTGCGAAGCAAACCCGCCGGTGAGCGGTGAAGCGATCCTGCAGGCGACCGTGAACGATGATTCCGGCAACTCGAGTTCGGCGAACAGTGAAATTTTCATCCCCGGAAACGGGCGCGAATGGTTCGCGGGCCGCGACGACGATCGAATGGATCTGTTGCCCGAGAAACCCAACTACGATCCGGGCGACGTCGCCCGCTTCCAGGTGCGGATGCCGTTTGCCGACGCCACCGCGCTGGTCACCGTCGAGCGCGAGGGCGTGCTGGCCGCGTCGATCGTTCGCCTCTCGGGCCGCAATCCCGTGATCACGCTGCCGGTTCGCGACTGGGCACCCAACGTGTTCGTCTCGGCGCTCGCGGTCCGGGGCAGAATCGCGGGCGTGCAGCCGACCGCGATGCTCGATCTTGGCAAGCCCGCTTTCAAGCTCGGAATCGCGGAGATTCGTGTGGGATGGCGCGATCATCGGCTCAACGTGAAGGTCGCGCCGGAAAAATCCGTCTATCACGTGCGTGACAAGGCACTCGTCAAAATTTCCGTGCGGACCTTCGACGGTCGCCCGCCGGCTCCGGGCAGTTCGATCGCGGTCGCCGCGGTTGACGAAGGCCTCCTCGAGCTGCGTGCCAACGACAGTTGGAAACTGCTCGACGCGATGATGGGCCGGCGCGCGTACCAGGTCGAAACTTCGGCGGCGGAGATGCAAGTGGTCGGCAAACGTCACTTCGGACTCAAGGCGATCCCGCCGGGAGGCGGGGGCGGCCGGCAAATCACGCGCGAACTGTTCGACACGCTGTTGTTGTGGAAGGCGTCCGTCCCACTCGATTCCAGTGGCGACACGAGCGTCGAAGTTCCCCTCAACGACTCGCTGACCAGTTTCCGAATCGTTGCGATCGCGGATTCCGGCTCCGATCAGTTTGGAACCGGATTCGCCAGCATCCGCTCCACGCAGGATCTGATGCTGCTCTCGGGAGTCTCGCCGATCATTCGAAACGGCGATTCGTTCGCCGCTGAGTTCACCGTCCGCAACGCGTCCGAGCGCGCCTTCGACGCGACCGTCAGCGCAAAAGTCGACGGCCTCGCGCAAGTGCCGCCGCCGCAAAAGCTCGCGCTGGCGCCCGGCCAGGGCACCAGCATCTCGTGGAATGTCGCGGTGCCCGCGGCCGTAGCGGAACTCAAGTATCACGTAGATGCGAGCGTCGAGCACGGTCCATCGGATCATCTGCTGATCACTCAGCGCGTAATCCCCGCCGTCCCGGTGCGCGCGTTCCAGGCGACGCTGCTGCGTCTGGAAAAACCGATAGCGCAACCCATCGCCCTCCCGGCAAGCGCGCTCCCCGGTGAGGGCGGTCTGCAAGTTTCACTCAGTCCGTCGCTGGCGGCGGGACTCGGCGGAGTGCGCGAATGGATGCGCGAGTACCCCTATGTGTGTCTCGAGCAACGCGTGTCGCGCGCCGTCGCGCTCGGCGATCCAAAACTCTGGAGCGCAATCGTCGCCGACTTGCCCTCCTACACCGACTCCGACGGTTTGCTGAAATATTTTCCCAGCATGGAGCATGGAAGTGATGTTCTGACCGCGTATGTGGTTTCGATCTCGCATGAAGCCGGACTGACTCTTGCGCCCGATTCTGAAGCGCAGCTCGAAAAGGGCCTGAGTGATTTTGCTACCGGGAAAATCCTCCGCGAGGGGCCGATACTGGCGGCCGATCTGCCGTTGCGCAAACTCGCCGCGATCGATGCGCTCGCCGCCGCCGGCCATGCCGATCCCTCGATGCTCGGCAGTATCGCGATTGAACCCAACCTGTGGCCGGATTCGGCCGTGATCGATTGGTGGAGCATTCTGCTCCGCATGAAACAGGTTCCCAATCGCGACCGTCGTCTCAAAGAGGCTGAGCAGATCATGCGCGCGCGCATCAATCAGCAGGGAACCGCGATCCATCTGGCCAGCGACCCGCGCAATCAGATGTGGTGGCTGATGGTCTCGCCCGATTGTAACCTCGTGCGGCTCGGGTTGCTGCTGCTCGACAACGACTTGTGGCACGACGACGTGCCACTCGTGATACGCGGTGCGCTCGCGCTGCAGTCGCGCGGCGCGTGGACCGAGACGATCACCAACGCGTGGGGAACGCTCGCGGTGGGGAAGTTCACGAGTGCTTTCGAATCGACGCCGGTGGCCGGTACCACTAGCGCCTCAATTCTCGCCGCGACGCAGAAGCTCGACTGGAGCAGCGATCCGAAGGGTCGAACCCTGGCGTTTGAATGGCCGCCGGCCGGCGCCGATCTGAAAATCGACCATTCCGGTACTGGAAACCCGTGGGTCCAGATTCGCGCGCGCGCGGCGCTTCCGCTCTCGCAGCCCGTTTCGAGCGGTTATCAAATCACCCGAACCTTTGAGCCGGTTGACAGCGTCAGCTCCAGCGGATGGAAACGTGGCGACCTGGTTCGCGTTCATCTGAAAATCGAAGCGCAAACCGATATGACCTGGGTGGTGGTGAACGATCCGATTCCCGCCGGCGCGTCCCAGCTCGGAACCGGGCTCGGACGCGACTCGGCGATTGCGACCTCCGGCGAAAAAATCGACACGCAAAGTTTCGTCTGGCCGATATTCTCCGAACGTGCCTTCGATGCGTTCCGTGCTTACTACGATTACGTCCCGAAAGGCTCCTTCGACATCGAATACACCATCCGCCTCAATCAATCCGGCACCTTCCGGCTTCCCCCCACACGCGTCGAGGCGCTCTATGAACCCGAAATGTTGGGAGAGCTTCCCAATGCTCCCGTCGAGGTTGCGCCGTAGATGAAACGCGGCGCGACGATTCTAGCGCTCCTGCTTGCGCTCCTCGCGGCGCTCCAGCTCGCGGCCAATGGTCCACGTCCGCCCTCTTTTGACGAGATGCGTGCGCGATGGCGGCCGTCGGACGCGCAATTGCTGGATCGCCACGGCGATCCGGTTCACGAGTTGCGAATTGATCGACACGGCCGGCGCCTTGCGTGGACGCCGCTCAACGAAATTTCGCCGGCGCTCACAACCGCGATAGTCGTCTCCGAGGATCACCGCTTCTGGAGCCATCGCGGCGTCGATCTCGCGGCAATGGCCGGCTCCGTTGCGGCCGCGATCGCCGGCCATCGTCGCCGTGGTGCCAGCACCATCACTATGCAACTCGCGTCGCTGCTCGATCCTTCCATGGGTCGCACGGCCGGCCGGCGAACCGCTGTACAGAAGCTCAGGCAAATTTTCGCGGCGCTTGCGATCGAACGCCGATGGTCGAAGCCGCAGATTCTCGAAGCCTATCTCAACCTGGTTACCTATCGAGGCGAGTTGCAGGGTATCGGCGCCGCGTCGCGCGTAATGTTCTCCAAGGCGCCTCACGGGATCGATCCGGCCGAGGCCGCGGTGCTGGCCGCTCTGGTCCGCTCGCCCAATGCGCATCGCGACGCCGTCGCGCGGCGCGCCGACTTGCTGAGCCGCGCAATCGTCTCCGATGCGCCGTCGCACGATGCCGTTGCGAGCGCGATCGACCGCGCGTTTGCGAACCGACGCAGCGGATTCGTACGCATTGCGCTCGCGCCTCAGCTTGCAAATCGCCTGCTTCGCTCTGCGAACGGCTCCGCGCGATGCACCCTCGATCGCGAGCTTCAGAAATTCGCGGCCGACGCCCTGCATCACCACGTTATCGAGGTTCGCGATCGCCGAGTTGACGACGGCGCGGTTATCGTGGTCGAAAACTCTACTGGCGACGTGTGGGCATACGTAGGCGGCGCCGGCGAGTTTTCAAACGCATCAGAGTTCGACGCCCTCCGCGCTCTGCGCCAGCCCGGCTCGACCCTCAAGCCATTTCTGTACGCGTCGGCTGTGGACCAGCATTTGCTCACCGCCGCGTCGCTGCTCGAGGATTCGCCGCTCGAGTTGTCCGAACAAAGCGGCATTTATCGCCCTCTTGACTACGACCGCCAGTTCCGCGGCCTGGTCTCGATGCGCACGGCGCTGGCCGCGTCGCTCAACGTGCCCGCGGTGCGAACCGCGGACATGGTCGGCGTGGAGGTTTTCGCCGACTACTTGCGCCGCCTCGGTTTCCACGGCCTCGACGAGGAGGGCGACTACTACGGCGCGGCGCTTGCTCTTGGATCGGCCGACGTTAGTCTCTGGGAACTGGCTAATGCATATCGAACACTGGCTAATCGCGGAGAATACTCAGAACTTCGATTGACTAACGACGTTAATACTCACGTCGAGAGCCGAAGAATATACTCGCAGGACGCTGCTTTCGTTATATCCGACATTTTGGCCGACCGCGCCAGCCGCAGCACGACCTTCGGCCTCGAAAACAGCCTCGCAACTCGTTACTGGAGCGGCGTCAAGACCGGTACCAGCAAAGACATGCGCGACAATTGGTGCGTCGGCTACACCGACAAATTCACGGTCGGAGTGTGGGTCGGCAATTCATCGGGCGCGTCGATGCGCGAGGTAACCGGAATTACCGGCGCCGCGCCGGTATGGCTCGACGTCATGAATTATCTCCACGACCGCTTTGGAAGCGGACAGATGGCGCGCCCGCCCACTGTGGAGGCGGCCGCGGTGCGCTTTCCAAACTCGGTCGAGCCGCCTCGACGTGAGTGGTTCATCGCCGAAACCCAGCCATCCTCGCCGCTTGGCGAGCTCGACGACGCCAACCCGCGAATCCTTTCTCCGGCGCCCGGAACGATAGTTGCCCTCGATCCCGATATACCTCCGCGGGAGCAGCGCATCGGATTTGAGGCGAGCCACGGTTCGCGCGATTTGCGCTGGATTCTCGACGGCCACGTTCTCGCCCCCGTGCGAGCCGTGTACCTGTGGACTCCTACGCCCGGCGCACACACCCTCGCGATCGCCCGCGAATCGGACCGCGCCATTGAAACCATCGGCTTTTCCGTACGCGGCTCCGATCCCGCTTTTGCCGAAGGTGATCGCACCGGTCGCTTCTCAAAACTTGGTCCGGCCCGAATTCCTCCGCAAATCTAGACGGCCTCGCATAGCCTGAGGGGCGTGGTGAACAGGTTCCGACAGACGGCTGCCGCGGCGCAAACCAGGTTTTGAGAAGCGACAAGTCGGCTCGATTCACCAAAGATTCGCCGATCTTGCCTGGCTGGCTAGCAGGTCCTTCGGAACTACCGATGCTGGCGACAGGCATGGCGGTGAATCTCAAAACTCTGGACTTCCCCCCGCTTTCGGAGTTTTTGGTAGGCACAGTACGTCAGGAAGCGAACGCCAGGCTGAATGGGTGGTTCAGCCGCCGCCCCAGCGTCACCGCCTCCTCGGCGCGGGCGAGCGCACTGTCGGGCGACCCAAGACACCAGAGGTTCCACGCGCCATAGCCGCGCGCGGTAACACCCACGTCCCCGCCGAGCATGGGAAGCTCTGAATGGCGCGCCGGGTCGTACAAAGCAAGGGCGCGTTCACAATGCGCCAGCGACGATGCGAACTTGCCCTGGTAGTGCTCGGGATCAGCGACTTGCTCGTGAGCCATGGCTAGGAGCTCCGCCGAACCCTGCGCTTCCGCCGCGACGAGCACCTCGGTTGCCAGCTCTCTCCCGCGCTCCACCTCGCCACGATTGAAGTAGAAGCCTGCGAGACTAAGTTGTGCAACGCCGAGCAGATTCGCGTCCCCGACACGTTCGGCCAGTGCCCGCGCCCGCTCGCAGGAGGCCTCGGTCTCAGGATGCGAAAAGCCGCGCGCTGCGATGAGCGACGCCGCGAGCGCGAGCTGGAGCGCCACCTCCCAGGTGTCTCGCTGCGCGCCCTCGGGCTGCGTCTCGAGCAGAGCAATCGCTTTGCGAAACTGCGCGATGGCCTCACCGTGCGCCGAGCGCGCTTGCGCCTGCTCGCCGGCGCGTTGCAAGTACGTGATCGCTTCGTCGATCCGCCCAGCCAGCTCTGCGTGCCCCGCCACCACTTCCGGCTCGGCCGCCACGCGCTCGGGGAACTGCGCCAGCATCACGTCGACGACGCGGCTATGGAGCTGGCGGCGCGTGCGCTTGAGCAGCGACTCGTAGGCCGCCTCCTGCACCAGCGCATGCTTGAAGGTGTAGGTGGCCGCCGGCGGCTCGCCGCGCACGAACACGATCTCCGCCCCGTCCAGTCGCGCGAGCCCGTGGCGTAGCACCGCTTCCTCCAATCCCACCACGGCGGCGAGCAGCGGATAGGAAAATTCGCGCCCCAACACCGACGCCCGCTGTGCCACCTCCTTCGCTGCACTCAGCCGATCGAGCCGCGCCATCAACGAGTCGGCGAGGGTCGCCGGAATCTCCTCGACTCGCCGCGCTACACCCGGCTCCAGGATGGTCCTGGTCAGCTCTTCCAGAAACAGCGGGATGCCGTCGGCGCGCGCGACGATCGCATCGATCATCGCATCCGATAACGTGGGGGTTCGTGCTCCGTCGCGGTCACCGCGCTTAATCATGTCTGGCAAGACGAGGCCGACAATTGCCGCGGCCATCGCTGCGGTTGCGCTGGTGGCAATCATCGGCGGTGTCCGTACGCGAACCACCGCCGCGAATTCATCGAACAGTGCCGCGATTGCGCAGCCTGCGCAAGCGGCCGCCGCCGCTACCTGCCCTGCTGGTTATCGCGCGCTGACTTTCACCAACAATTGCGGTTACGACGTGTATCTCGGCGAGAATCTCAGCCAGCCGCAGGTTGACGGAACGCCTTCTTGCACACAAGACTCTGACTGCACCAATGGCAGCGTATACCCAAATCTGAAATGCGTTGCCGGCACGTCAGGGGCCACACAGGGGGCATGCACGATCACCTGCTCAACGGATTCAGATTGCGGCCCCAATCAGGTTTGTTTTTCAGGAAACCTTTCTGGTGCAAACGCCTGGTACGACGTCAATAGCACCAACCCCGTGGGGGAGTGTTGGTTTGCGAACCTGGAGCCTACCCCGCTGTCCAGTCCGGCACCGAGTTCCAATTGGGACCTTCCGGCGAACGGTGGACAATCCGTAGTCTGCGTTCCTGAGGCTCAAGAAGCATCCGGGAAAGCTGCGAAGGGGGCTTCGTGCTCGCAACCTTCGGATTGCGCAAGCGACAATTGCTACGATCCCAACGCTCCCGCCAAGCAGTGCACACCGGGCGATGCGAACTGCACTTGCGGGGCCTTGTTTTCCTGGAGCGGCAATTTCTGGGGACGCACAGACTGCGCGACTAATCCAGACGGTAGCTTGACGTGCCAGACCGGAAATTGCGGCGCGGCTAATGGATCGGCTGGACTAGTGGCCTGTAACAGTCGAATTGGTACTGGGCGCCGTTCGCAAAGTCATTGGGCGCGTGGGGCTATATGAACTGGCATGCGACCTATTTCACTGTTACAGGCCACTAGTCGATTGCAGCGGCAACACATCGGGCACGCCGGTTGGGGGACAAAACCCCGGGAATTTGTCCGAGTTTACCTTGCTGAATCCCAACGACGGGGGAGACACATACGACACCAGCATGGTCAACGGCTTTAACGTTGGCCTCGACATAGCACCGGTCTCGGGAACCTATTCCGGCACTCCAAGTAAGGGTTACTGCAGTTCGCCTGGCGAAGGGTGTTCCTTTAACCTTCTTCAGACCTGCCGTTCCCAACTGCAGTTGAAGGACGGAAATGGCGACGTGGTGGGCTGCTGGGCGCCCGCCCAGGCTTGCCAGCAGGGCACTTCGGCCCAGAAGGCGGCACTCGGATGCACCAACAACGTCCCGTTCCTCTGCGCGACAGCGTCGGACTGTCCGTATGGGCACCAAGCCACGCCGGCTGAGGTCACTTCAATAGGTGTGTAAACGAGATCAGGCGGCGTGGCGCTTGGGGGTTAATTCCTCCGTTGGCATTCCATCTTCGAACAGTTGTCCGTTGTAAACTT
>OCZT010004911.1_pt1 | contig 13394 bp, 8 predicted proteins | sample 1539031 | NCBI WGS metagenome assembly OCZT01 (sample SAMEA3539308, study PRJEB22396) | soil metagenome | biome: tundra; feature: field; material: soil | place: USA | collected 2010-05 | depth 0.15 m | reverse complement strand
GCGGGGGGCTGCTCAAGCCAGCTGTAGAGAGCTTCGTAGATTGCGCCCACCATGCACCGTGCGGCGATGGCCGGATTGGCAACTGCAATGGCGTCCGAAGCCTGTTCGAGGGAGTGGCAAACCAGTTCTGCCTGATGGCTAAGGATGGCCCGGCGGACCTTCTCAAGCCGCGGGCTAAGGCCCGATGACTCGACGATGAGGATGCGGGCCTGGCGCGGATTCTCCACGAGGTGAAGAAAGAGGGACTCGACCGCGCAGGGAATGGTGCGCAGGGGGTCGGGCTGGGAAGCGCGTGCCTGCTGGATGACCTCAGAGACACGGTCGCCAAGTGCCTGGAGTACCGCCGCAAAGACGTCTTCCTTGTTGCGGAAATGGCCGTAGAAACTGCCCACCGAACTGCCTGCCTCGGCCACAATCATGGGCACGGTAGCGGCGTGGTAGCCGTAGGTGGCGAAGAGGCTGGTGGCGGCTTCGAGAAGGGCGCTGCGGCGGGCCTGCTTGCGGGCGGCGGTGGCGGGGGTATTTCGATAGGCCATTCTGAGTTTTACATCTCCAAAAGGTTCTTGCAAATATAAGAATGACGTGTCATTCTATGTTTGTCAAGGAAGAAAAGAAGATGATCGAGGCAAGCACTTCCTCTTTAATTGCCACCCTGGCCAGACCGACAAAGGCCCCCTCGGGTTGGACTATTCCCCTTTATTTGCTGTGTTTACCGGCTCTGCTGCATCTGGCGGGCTGTGGTCCGCGGAACCAGGTGGCCGCGGACCAGGTGGTGGCGGTTCGGGTTCGTACGCCCCAGCGCGTCCAGCAGCGCGTAACGGTAGCGGCCAGCGGTGCGGTGGAGGCCAATGTGACGGCTCAGGGCGCCTTCCAGATTGCCGGGCGCGTGGCGAAAGTACTTGTGGAAGAGGGCCAGGCCGTGAAGAAGGGCCAGGTGCTGGCGGAGTTGGATGCGACGGATTATCGCAACGCATACGACGCGGTCAGGGCGCAGGCGGATGCGGCGCAGGCTTTGGCGCGTAAGTCGGATGCGGGGCTGCGGCCGCAGGAACTGGAACAGGCACGGATCGACTTCGAGCGCTGGCAGGACGAGTACAAGCGCATGAAGTACTTGTACGACCGGCAGAGCCTGGCGGCCAATGACTTCAAGAAGATCGAGGCCGGCTACCAGGCGGCAGAGCAGCGCTACGCCATGGCGAAGCAGGGAACACGGCCGGAGGAGAGGGACTCGACCAGCGCGCAGATGAGGGCGGCAACAGCGCAGATGCGCGAGGCGGAAAAGCGGTTGGCTGATTGCCAGTTGCGCGCGCCGATCGCAGGCTTCGTGGGCATGCGGCGGATTGATGTGGGCGACACGGTGGGCGCTGGAGTTCCGGTGATCGCGGTGCTGGACCTGAACCCGGTGAAAGTGCGGGTGGGGATTCCGGAGGCTGAAATCGGCAAGGTGGCGGAGGGCGCGCGGGCAGTGGTCACGATTCCGTCGCTTGACGGGCGGCAGTTTGAAGGAAAGGTCGAAGTAGTGGGAGTGGCGGCGGAACCGGCTTCGCGCACCTACACGGCGAAGATCGCGGTGGCCAACCCGGGGCGGTTGCTGCGGGCCGGGATGGTGAGCGAGACGCGAATCTTCGGCACGCAAATGGTGAATGCGCGCACGGTGCCCGGCGATGCGATTGTGCGCGACGCCGAGGGCGTTGTGCATGTTTATGTTTATTCGCCCGCGCAGAAACGCGTTCACTTGCGACGGGTGGAAGTGGGCGCGCCGGTTGGCGCCGAAGTGGAGATTCGTGCAGGCCTCACGGGAGATGAGCAGGTGGTGGTGGCCGGGCAGCAGAACGTGCGCGAGGGATCGCCGGTAAAGCTGATCGGAGGCGCGGAGTGAACCCCGTCCGCGCATCGCTGCGCTATCCGCAAGTGACGCTTGTGCTGGCGGGGATGCTTTTCGTCACGGGCGTGTATGCGCTGCTGACCATGCCGCGGCGCGAGGACCCGAAGATCACCATTCGCGTGGGGATCGTGTCGGCCGTTTATCCGGGTGCGACGGTGGATGAGGTCGAGAACCAGGTTACGCGCAAGATTGAAGAGCGACTTTTCCGCTTCGCAGAGGTGCGGCGCGAAAAGACCTTCTCGACAACGCGCAACGGCGTGGTCGTGATCAACGTCGAGCTGAATAAATCCGTGAACAACGCAGACGAGTTCTGGTCGAAGCTGCGACTGGACATGGCGCAACTGAAGGCCACCGAGTTGCCGGCCGGCGTGCGCGGCCCTGCCGTGGATTCGGATTTTGGGGACACCACGGCGGTGCTGATTGCCGTGCATGGAGGGCACTACGGTCCGCGCGAGTTGAAGGATTATGCGCGAACGGTCGAGGCGGGGCTGCGGACGATTCCGGCGGTGTCGAAGATCAAGCGCATCGGAGACCGGAAGGAAGAAATCGACATCAGCGCGTCGTCTGAAAAGCTGGCGCAATATGCGGTCAATCCGCAGAAAATGATGCAGGCGCTGAGCGGGCGAAACACGGTGGCGTTTGCAGGCCGCGTGCCGGCAGGGCCGAGCAAGGTGCCGATCGAAAGCGGCGGTCGCCTGCAGACGGAAGACGAGATTCGGCGGGTGATGGTGGACGTTTCGCCGACCGGGTTGCCTCTATATATCGGCGACATTGCGGACGTGGAGCGCGTGTACAAGGACCCGACGGAGTATGCGCGCATCGACGGCGAGCCGGCGATTCTGCTGGCCGTCGAGATACACGAGGGCAACAACATTGTCCGTTTCGGCAACACGGTTCGGAGGACGTTGAAGGACCTTGCTGGCTCTCTTCCACCGGAGGTGAAGCTGGACCTGGTGGCCGACCAGCCGAGGGTGGTCTCGGAGCGGGTTGGGAGTTTCTTTCGCGAGTTTGGGATTGCGATTGTGGCGGTGATTTTGGTGACGATGTTGCTGCTGCCGCTGCGGGTGGCGCTGGTGTCGGCGGTGGCCATTCCGGTGACGGTGTCGATTACCTTCGCGTTGCTGAATTTGTTCGGGATCGAGTTGCAGCAGGTTTCAATCGCGGCCCTGATTACGGTGCTGGGCATGGTGGTGGACGACGCGATTGTGATTGCGGACAACTACGTTGAACTGCTGGACCGCAAGGTGGCCATCGATACGGCAGCATGGCGGTGCGCGACCGAGATGGCGGTTCCGGTGCTGACCGCGACGCTGACCATCATTGCGTCATTTCTTCCGCTCCTGCTGCTGACGGGCGCGGTGGGCGAGTTTATTCGCGCATTGCCTATTGCGGTGGCCACGGCGCTGGGCAGTTCGTACGTGGTGGCCATGCTGCTGACGCCGCTGACGGCGCGGTTCTTCATTCGCCAGGGCCTGCGGGAGCATGCACGGGAGGAAGCGGCGAGTGAGCGCCGTGTTACTCCTCTCGACCGGATGCAGCGGCTCTACAACAAGGCCATCACGCGGGCCATGCGAAACAAGCGCGAGGTGTTGATTGGCGGCGCGCTGACGTTTGCGGTGGGTCTGGTGATTCTGCGTCTGGTGCCGCAGCAGTTCTTTCCTTTGGCGGAGCGGAGCCAATTCGTGATGGACGTTTGGCTGCCGGAAGGCGCGCGAATTGAGGCCACCGATGCGGCGGTGCGGCGGATTGAAGCTGTGCTTGCCAAGGAGCCACTGGTGGCGAGCTATATAAGTTTTCTTGGATCGAGCGCGCCGCGGTTCTACTACAACGTGAACCCGCAGGCTCCGGCGGCCAACTATGCGCAGGTGCTGGTAAATACGAAACGAGTGAAAGGAACGCCGCAACTGGTGGCGGCGCTTCGGCAGCGCATGGGAGACGCAGCGCCCGAGGCCCGCGTGCAGGTGAAGGAACTGCAGCAGGGGCAGGTGATGGAGGCTCCCGTGGAGGTGCGCATTGTGGGCGCAAATGAGGCGGAATTGCGCACGCTTGGCGAGCGCGTGGAAGATGTGCTGCGGCACACGCAGGGGGCCACGTACATTCACACGGACTGGCACGAGGACGCACTGCAGGTGGGCGTGAACGTGCGCGAGGAAGTGGCCAACCGCATGGGGTTTAGCAATGCCGGTATCGCGCAGCAACTTGCCGGAAGTCTCGAGGGCGCGCCGATGACGACTTATTGGGAGGGCGACCGCGATGTGGATGTGGTGTTGCGCCTCGATCCCGCGAACCGGCAAAACTTTCAGAACGTGGAAGACACCTATGTGACTTCACCTTTGACTGGTGCGCGGGTTCCGGTGAGCGCGGTGGCGACGCTCAAGCCGGAGTGGCAGCCGGGCAGGATCGTCCGCCGTAACGGCGTGCGCACGCTGACTGTGAGAACGTTTCCGGATGGGAGCCACCTTGCCAGCGAGATTCTCTCGAGCGCGCGCAAGCAGGTGGATGCGATGGCGCTGCCGGCCGGATATCGCATCGAGTATGGCGGCGAAAGGGAGAACCAGGCCGAGACGTTTGGCGAGATGCAGCACGCGCTGATGATCAGCCTGGTGCTGATTTTCCTGATTCTGCTCTTTCAGTTCCGCACCCTCATCGACCCGCTGATTGTGATGATGGCGTTCCCGTTGGCGCTGCCCGGGGCCGCACTGGGGTTGCTGATGACGCACAACCGGTTCGGATTTACGGCCTTCATGGGCATCGTGAGCCTGGGCGGGTTGGTGGTGCGCAACTCGATCATCCTCATCGATTACATTCACGAGCGGATGAAGGCGGGAGTGGAACTGGAACAGGCGGCGCTGGAGGCGGGAGAGCGGAGGCTGCGGCCCATCTTCCTTACCTCGATGGCCGCGGCAGTGGGAGTTACGCCGATGATACTTTCCGGATCGAGCATGTGGTCGCCCCTGGCCGGCGTGATTGCGTTTGGGTTGCTGGGGTCGATGTTCTTTACGCTGGTGGTGATTCCGGTCTTGTTTGTGGTGGCGCATGGGAAACGGGGGGCCGTGCTATCCCACCTTAGGCGCAAAAACAAAATCGCGCCGAAGGTGGGGCACCCGGCTGCTGTGGCGCTGCTCTTGATGCTTGTGCTCTGCGGCTTTGCTCGTGCAGAGACGCGGCGGATCACGCTTGCGGAGGCGGTGGCGCTGGCCGGGCGGCAGAATTCTACCGTGAAGCTGGCGGAATTGAAGGCCAAGGAGATGCAAGCGCGCGTGACCCAGGCGCGGGCGGATTATTTTCCGGTGGTATCGAATACCAGCACCGCGGTGCATTTGGGGAAGACGGACAGGCTGGTGATTCCGCAGGGGGCACTGGGGGTCTATCCGGCAGATGGGCCGATACCGGGCAAGAACATCCAGATTACGCTGGGGAACCAGGACTTTGTGCTGGCCACGACAACGGCGGCGCAGCCGATTACGCAGATGTTCAAGATCCACGCTGGCGTGGACGCGGCCAAGGCGGATGCCGGTCTGGCGCGGGACGATGCACAAAGGGCGAGGAATGAAGTAGCACTGAAGGTAAAGGAACTGTACTATGGGCTGCTCTCTGCCCAGCAGCGCAAGCGGGCGGCGGAGTTGCACATTGCGGCTGGGGAGGAGCGGCTGACGGAAGCGCAGAATGGGGTGGAGGCAGGGGCGGTGCTGGAGATGAAGGTGCTGGAAGGCAAGGCGCAGATTGCCGAGGCACGCCACCAGTTGGGGACGCTGGAAGACGCGATCAGCGATATGGAAGTGGAGTTCAACGACCTGCTGGGGCTGGGCCTTGATACTGAGGTAGAGTTGGCGGCGCCGGCTGCGGAGGCTGGCGACGATGCCTCAGGCGATCCGGAAGCGGACGCGCTCAGGCACAATCCGGAGGTTGCGGCGGCGCGGGAGACTTTGGCCACGGCGCGGGCGGGGCTCTCGGCGGCGTATGCGGAGTACATTCCCGAAGTCGGCGCGTATGCGGAGTACATCTATCAGAACGGGGTTCCGCTGCTGAGCCAGAACAACGGGGCGCTGGGACTGAAGATCAACTGGACGCTGGCGGAGTTTGGCAAGCGCGGCGGGCTGGTGCGGGAGCGGCGGGTCCAGGTTGAGCAAGCGCAGGAGAACCTGCGGCACGCCGAGAGCCGGGTGCGCGTGGAGACGGAAAAGGAGATGCGCAAGATGCGGCGCGCCGAGTCGGGCCTGGAAGCGGCTCGGGAGAGTGTGGCGGCTCGGACAGAGATGCGGCGCATAACGGCTGACCAGGTGGAGGCGAAGACAGTGAACGCGTCGGCTTTGAAGGAGGCCCAGGCGGAGTTGGCCGAGGCGGAAGCCGGACTGTTTCGGGCGGAGATGGAACGGGAGACGGCGCGGGCAGAGTTGGTACGAACGCTGGGACAGGAGTAAAGTAGAGAGTTTTGGAAATCCAGGAGGGGACCGTGGGATACCGGGTCTTGACTGTGAACAGGGAATTCGGAAGCGGCGGCGGTCGCATTGCGCAGACCATCGCCAAGTGGCTGGGATGGAAACTGCTGGACCGGGAGATTATCGACGCGATTGCGTATGCGGCCCACGTGGATAAGAACGTGGTGCGCAACTACGACGAGCACGTGGTTTCGTGGCTACGCCGGATCAACCAGCAAGCCATGCGCTCGGCTGCCCTGGCTGCCGGCCTCGAACTGGGCGAGAATGCCGTCTTCGATGCCGAAGAGATGGTGAAGATCTCGGAGAAAATCATAGAGAAGGCTCATGCCGACGGGAACTGCGTAATTGTGGGCCGCGGCTCGCAGTGCGTGCTGCAACATCGGCCGGACGTGTTTCACGTGTTTGTTTACGCGCCGCTGAAGGAGCGGATTTTGCGGCTCCGGGAACGGCTGGAAAAGGGTGCCGACATCGAGCAGCGCATGCGAACGGTGGATGGCGAGCGGGCCAAGTACCTGCAACAGTACTTCGGCAAGAGCTTCTGCCATCCGCACCTGTACGATCTGATGATTTCGTCGCATGCCGATGAGGACGCGACGGCGCGGGTGATTCTTTATGCGATGACCGGACAGGTGCGAGAAGAACAGCGCGTCGGCTAGTCAGCCGGGTCAGCCGGTCAGCGGGCATTGCGTGAATGCTGGCATCATCGGTGTGAGGAGATTATTGAATCCCACCTTAACCGATTCGCAAGAAACGCGAATCGGCAAAGGTGGGGCACCCGGCGAGAAGGATCCGAGGTATCCCAGGTCTCAAAATCGAGACCTCCACCCCACGGACGAAGACCTATCCGTGGGGACCCCGGACCTGGGGCACCCGGCACCCAGGCTATCGCAGCGCTACTTGGTCTTGGTTACGTCCCAATCAAAACTTACTTGAGAGATGAGGCCGTTGAGCTTTTCTACTGCGGCCCTCTTCTGCTGCTCGAGGTCGGCGGTCTGCTTGCGGGTGGACTGGAGCAGGTCTTCGGCGCGGTTCAGCTCTTCTACAAAGCGCTTGGCGGCTTCGTTGCCTTTCAGGGCGGTGAGGTTTTCGCGGGCGCGGGCTTCGTCGGCTGCGGCGGCTTGCTCAATCTTTTTGGATTCGGCAATGCGGCGGTCTAGATCGGCAAGGGCGGCCTGGGCGTCAATCACCGGCTTCAACTTGTCCAATGCATCCGGCGCCCGCTTGACCAGGTCAAGCAGATAGGCCGACTGATTTTCATCGGCGTTCAGGGTGACGGTAGTGTTGACGGGGCCGCGTTCGCGCACTTCAAGAGTCGCTGTGGAGTGAGGAGCCACGGCCAAGCGGAAGCGATAGAGGTTGGGCGAGGACTCGGCGGGCTTGAGGTCGCCGTCCAGGGTCCAGCCGTTGTTGGCGCGCGGATGCTCCAGCAGGACGACGCGGTCGAGATCGGCGGAGTTGTTGGCCGAGTAAGTCACCGAAGCGACGTTCATGTAGGTCTCGACGACGACGCCTTCGCGAATCTGCACGTGATGCAGGGTGCGCTTGTTGTCGCGGGCCGTGACCTTGACGCGAACGGCCTGGTCGTTGGCGTAGGAGAGCAGGCGCTTCTCGCCTGGATGGATGGGATCGAGCAGGCCCTCGCCGGCAAACTCGCCGGACTCGAAGATTGAGAAGCTGCCGGAATCGAGCGTGAGCGTGGACTTGTTTTCAAGCCAGACGGCGCGCAGCGGGGTGGACTCTCTTTCGCTCCATAGTGTGACGTGGTCGGCGGGGAGTTCCTGTTGGAGGATGGGCACCATGGCCGACTCGTTTTTGTGGATGGTGACCGGTTGGGTGAGCGCGTATTCGAAGTAGTCGTCAAAGGCCTTGGTGGTGACGTCGCCTTCGCTGATGGCGTCGGAGGGGCGGTAGACGCCGCCTGTGCCCATGCTGCCGCCAGAAGCGCCCGGTGCGATAGCGCTCAAGCTTGCTTTATCCGCTTCGACCTCGACCTCCTGTGACGCGGCGCCGATATTCTCACCTCTCATGTGCATGTTGGGCGCCTTCATCTTGCGGGCGAACGCCATCGATTTCTCGGCCATGGGCGGCGGTGGTGGAGGCGGAGGCTCGGGGGCTTCCGCGGCCTCATGGGTCTGCGGCGTGGTCTGCGCCTCGGTGCTGATGGGTATTTCAGGGCGGCGGGTATAGAGGGGTTGCGATAGCGGCTGGATGAAGCTCTGCGGCGAGCCGGCTACGAGAGAGAGTTGTACGTTGTCCCAGTCTGCGCCGACGGTGTTATCGACTACAGCCCAGCCCTGAACTACGGCAGAGCCGTTGGCGGTACGCGGGAAGACGAGGCGGTAAGTGGACTTCCAGACTGGGACTTCGCTGATGTAGCTGACGTGCAATTGGCGCTGGCCCTGGCCCAAGGCGTCGAGGGTGAGGTGGCGCAGGCCGTTGGCGTGGGTGGTGGAAAGCAGCTCAAGATAGCGGTCAAGCTGGCCCTGGAGGTTGGAGTCGAGGGGGCGGACACTCAGGGTCGGCGTTAGCTCGATGACGCGGACCGCGCCGCTCAGGGCGATGACGGTGAGGTAATACTTGTCGATCGTCGTAGTGCTGGTGTCGGGATCGCCGATTTTCTCAGTGCGGGATTCGATGGACATGAGGCGGCCTGTGATTATTCCGCCGGGTCCGCCGGTGACTTCGACACGCTGGCCGCGCAGGGCCTTGTAGAGCTCTGTGGAACTGGGATCGTCCGTCATGCCGAGGGAGATGGCCTTCAACTGCTCAGAGAGCGGGGTAGTGGAGTTGTAGCTGACGGCGGCGATGCGTCCGCCGCCTTCGTCGAGGACGGTGAGGGTCTGCAGGACATCGTTCAACTGGGGCGAGGTGAAGTCGATGGCCACGCGCTGATTTCCGCTGACCGTGCCGGCGTGCTCGAAGTAGCCGACGCCGTTCTTGTAGAGGACTACCTTGCGGACTGGCAGGTCCTTGACCACCTGCGGTGGGGCCAGCGACGGCTGCGCCGTGGGTTGTTTTGCCTTGGCAGTGGGTGGAGCAGCGGGCGGTTGCGCGGAGAGGGTAAGTGTAAAGGCGAACAGGCTTAAGACGGCAAAAATACGGCGCATCGGTGCCTCCTTGGACGAACCAATGGGAATGGTACTCCTTCGGTTCCGGGCGGGAGGTATCGATCGCGTTGATACAAAGCCTTGCCCAGTTCCTTGCCCTATGAACGAGGGGGCGGTGAGGCCTTGCAGGGTTTTATTTGGGGTGGGCCTGGGGCACCCGGCGCACGAGCTTGCCGGCATTCTCAGCACCTACCCCCACCCCGTCTCTGTGAGGAACTGTATTTTTTTCAACGAGATACAAGGAGGTTGTCACTGTAAAGATTAGATTCTGCTGGAGTTCTTTGCAGAGAATAGACAGCAAAGGAGTTACGGACGTTTTTCTTGGAGCTTTTAGCTTCTAGCTCCTAGCTTTTAGCTCCTGCCGCTGCGATTTCGCCTCGGGCTGCACCTGGTGTGAATGACACCATGAAATGATTGTGCGCCAAAGGAGGGTAATTATCTGCAAACTGGCGGGAGAAAAATGCAGGGAACAGGGAATCGGGAATTGGGAACGGGGGAATAGTCTCTCGTGTATCCCAAGTCCCAAAATCGGGACCTCCACCCCACGGACGAAGACCTGTCTGTGGGGATCCCGGGACCTCCACCCCACGGACGAAGACCTGTCCGTGGGGACCCCGGGACCTCCACCCCATGGACGAAGACCTGTCCGTGGGGACCCCGGGACCTGGGGCACCCGGCTGGTTGGGGTCCGTGGTATCCCACCCTTTTCGCAAAGAGCGCGAAAAGGATGGGGCACGGGGCCTTTTGGCGTACTATGCCTCGACGATCAGGTCGTGGTCGGGGCTGGTTGAGATCATTGTCCGCAGGGGCCGGGCCAGGATGATGCAACCTTCGGATGCTGTATGGTCGGCCTCGGAGTTATCGCCGTGGATCATGAATCCGGCGCGGCCAAAGACCTCAGTGCTGGGCTGCGGCGTGAGGTGTGAGACGATGGGGCCTTTGCCGCCCGGATCGTCGAAGAAAGTTCCGATGGACCAGTTGCCTTGCGGGATGGGACCCACCATGCTTACGTTCTGCTGGGTTGGGTCGTTTACGCCGGGTCCATGGCCGGAATAGCCTTGTCCCACTGCATTGCCATCGGGGCTGGTTAGGTTGCCGGTAGATTGCTGGTAGAGCCAGGGCATGATTTCTCCTTTGTGCGGCGGATTATTTGCTGGAACTAGTTGCGTAAATCACTTTCGGGCCGTGAGGAAATGCTTCTCCGGGACCGGGCGGTGTTTGGTGAATCGGCCACGCGTTCGGCAAGCCGAGAAGCATCTCCCGCGGGGGCTAAAGCCCCAGTCATTTTGCGGCATTTGCGGCACGACTGAAGTCGTGCCCTTTCAAAGCATCGACTGAATCAGAGGTTCCCTGGCAGAACAGCAGGCATCCTACGGCTTCAGCCTCGGCCACTCTTTGCGCGCCAACAATGCCGCTACTTTTCTTCGTTGATCTGCATGGTGAGGTAACGCTCGTAGCCCAGTTCCTTGATCTGGTGCAGTTGGGCTTCGAGCCAGTCCACGTGTTCTTCCTCGTCCTTGAGGAGGGCGACAAACAGATCGCGTGACCCGTTGTCCTTGTTCTCCATGGCGATTTTGACGGCCTCGTTGTACATGGCGGTGGCCTGGATTTCGAGCTTGAGGTCGGCCTGGATCATGGCCTGTACATTGCTTCCGATGGAGAGGGAGAGCGGCTCCATGCTGGGCGTGCCGTCAAGAAACAGGATGCGCTCCATGAGCGATTCGGCGTGCTTCATCTCGTCGATGGATTGCTTTTTGATGTAGCGGGCCAGCTTGCCGTAGCCCCAGTTCTCGCACATCTCGGCGTGGACGAAGTACTGGTTGATGGCGGTGAGCTCCTCGCGGAGCGCACGATTCAATTGCTCGATGACCTTCGGGTTGCCCTTCATGGGGTGGATTCTACAAAAGCGCGCTGAGGAATGGGAAATGAAAAATCCTCACTTCGCCCCCGCCGCCTGCCGGAAAGGGAAGATGTCCCCGTGGGCTGCCTGTGATGCGTCCGCTCCGGAATCGGCGCCGATTCTCAAACGGTTCGAAGATTAACCGTCCGCCAACCGGTAAACGGCACTATATTTTTGTTTCCACCGGATTTGAACGTTGGGTATGCGTTCAACATCTTCTCGCGACATATGGGTGCCGCAGCAGATGATCACGATCTCTCTCGGGTGCTCTTTTGCCGACCGTTCAATGTTGTGCATCACCTGAGCGAGGACAGGGCCCGAGAATGGGTTAAAAAGGAAGATGACCAGGGGGGTCAATGGCAATGTGTACTCAGTCGCATCGGAGAGGATCGATCTCACATCTCTGCACCGAACTCTCGCGCGGCAGTATCGTCTTATGTTGTTTTCCGCGACCCGGTGCAGCTCGACGGAAAACTCCACGCCTTCCACCGCCCTGAATGGAAACCCCGATGCCTGCAACAGCACTCGCCCTTTGCCGGACCCGAAGTCTACGAAGCCAAACTGCGCGTAGTCAATCTGAAGTTCCTTCAAAATACTTCGGATTAACTGTGAGGGCTCATAGCGGCTACCAAAGGCCAGATTGCTTCCGACCACGCTCGAGGAGGTGATCTCGGCGAACGCGCATGTATCGACATGATGCCAAAGGTCCCATAGACGCCAGCTGGTGCGGTTCCCGGCTCTCAACAGAGCCCTATAGGCCTGAACCATGGGATCCAACACGCTCTTCGGGCAAATTGACCTTATAACTGTCTTTGTCCCCTCGGAGACCACAGTCTTACCTCGATTCCGGACTAACCTTTCGCCATAAGCGGTCTTGACTGGATTTGGAAGTTAGCTTACCACAGAGGAACTTTCAGAGTGCGCTCAACTCGATGTTCTTCAACAGAAAGAGCGGGGCCGCCAGCGGCCTATCCATCCTGAGTCGAACTCCGTCAACAGAACACAGGCCAGACACACGAGTCGTCCTTCGCAGAGAACATTGTGCAAACCGCACAGGCTGCCCGCTCCGTCTGGGCATCAATCCTCTCCGAGGAGCACAATAGAAGAATCGAAATCAATGCATTTTCGGCGGCCAACGCTGGATGCGTGTGCCTGGAGGACTGAATCATGAACGGGAATCCAATCAAGGTTGTGGCGTTGAACGGCAGCGCGCGCAAGGGTGGAAATACGGCTATTTTGCTTGGTTACGTGCTGAGGGAGCTTGAGAAGGAAGGGATCGAGACGGAGTTGATCGAGCTGAGTGGGGCCACGATTCACGGGTGTCTCTCGTGTCGTAAGTGTTCGACCCGGAAGGACCGCCGCTGTTCGCAGACCGGCGACATGGGCAACATGCTGATCGAGAAAATGGAACAGGCGGACGGGGTCCTGCTGGGCTCGCCGACATATGTTGCGGATATTTCGCCGGAGATCAAGGCGTTGATTGACCGCGCATGCCTGGTGTCCAAATCCAATGGAGGCATGTTCCGCCGCAAGGTGGGCGCCGCGGTGGTGGCAGTGCGGCGGGCGGGGGCGATGCACGCTTTCGATGCGCTGAACCACTTTTTTCTGATCAGCGAGATGATCGTGCCGGGGTCGTCGTACTGGAATATCGGCATCGGCCGCGAGCCTGGCGACGTGGAGAAGGACGAAGAGGGAATCCAGACCATGAAGACGCTGGGCCAGAATATGGCATGGGTGCTGAAGAAAATCAAGAATTAGACCGGTGAGCAAAACGAGGCATATTGTCCGGCGATGTGGAATGAGACTATCCTTAATGCAGGAGCGGGCCTTCAGCGTCTGCTTGCAACAGGGTGGTCGAGGCGGATACTCGGGACCAGCCCTGCTTGCCTCAGAGCGCTATCGCAGCGCAGCTGAGGGTTTTCCGCCAAGCCGGAAGGGGCTCGTCTGGGCCTGGTATGGCAGTCGCCAGATTGAGCGCCCTCCCTTGATTGAGGAGACCTCCATGGATACAACCAAAACCGACCCTGCAATTGAAAACGACGTTCTGCATAGATCGGAAGAGC
>OCZT010004910.1_pt1 | contig 13394 bp, 11 predicted proteins | sample 1539031 | NCBI WGS metagenome assembly OCZT01 (sample SAMEA3539308, study PRJEB22396) | soil metagenome | biome: tundra; feature: field; material: soil | place: USA | collected 2010-05 | depth 0.15 m | reverse complement strand
AGGACGGCCGGTGATGCGTGCGACGAAGGGATGCCCGGCAACTAACCTGCGGTTTCCGGGGGTAAGACTCTCCCGCCCGAGCACGGCGGCGCGGGATAAACGCCGTGACATTATCGTCCACTTCAGAGTCCTGCCAATTTTGGTCCTGCCAATTTTGACTACCGGCTCCACCCATCTTCTGGAGCAAGAATTGGGTGCCGCCACCAGGGACCGCACCTTCTGCGACGTGTGGGGTCAATTGGGTTGTTGGTGCCAATTAGACTACAGTTAATAGGTTTCGGTATACGGTAGCCTATTAAGCCCGGAACAGCTACTCGTGCCCATGTTAATTCCCGTGCACAGTCATTATCGTTGTTTTGTCGAATATGACGGCAAGGTGTGTGGGTGACGTTGGGGGGCAGCGTGGTCAGGGAATTGCAGCCCGGAGATCCACAGACGATCGGTTCGTACCGGCTGGTAGGCCAGCTTGGCGGCGGTGGCATGGGGCGGGTCTTCCTCGGCGTCTCCGCGGGCGGGCGGCCGGTGGCGGTGAAGGTCATCCGCGCTGAGCTGGCCGCGGATCCGCAGTTCCGGATGCGGTTCGGGCGGGAGGTCGCCGCGGCGCGGAGGGTGAGCGGCGTGTTCACGGCCATGGTGGTGGACGCGGATGTCGATGGTCCGGCGCCGTGGCTGGCTACGGCTTATGTGCCCGGGCCTTCGCTGTCTGAGGCGGTGGATGACCACGGGCCGCTGCCGGCCGGGTCGTTGCTGGCGCTGGCCGCAGGCCTGGCGGAAAGCCTGACCGCGATCCACGCCGCGGGCGTGGTGCACCGGGACCTCAAGCCGTCCAACGTGATGCTGGCGGAGGACGGCCCGCGGGTCATCGATTTCGGCATCTCCCGGGCCGTGGAATCCACGGCGCTGACGCAGACGGGCCTGGTGATCGGCTCGCCTGGTTTCATGTCCCCCGAGCAGGCCATGGGTCTTGACGTCGGGCCGCCGAGCGACATATTCAACCTGGGGGCCGTCCTCGCCTTCGCTGCCACGGGTGTCGGCCCGTTCGGCAGCGGGACGACAGTGGCGCTGCTGTACCGCGTGGTCCACGGCTCCCCCAGCCTTGATCAGGTGCCGGCCGAAGTGCGGCCGCTGATCGAGCGCTGCCTGGCCAAGGACCCCAGTCAGCGGCCGACCGCCGACGGCCTGCTCGCCCAGGTCGGTGCCCTCCAGCCGGCTGCGAACTGGCTGCCCGAATCGATCATCCGCGCGTTCGCCCGGGGCGCTGCGCCAGGTCCCGCGCCCGCCGCGTCCGATGCGGCGCTCGGGTCCAGCGCGGCGCCCGGGTACGGCGAGGCGGCGACACAGACCACGGCGGCCAGCTCCGCGGCGCAGGCAGCTACCGGGGAAAGCCAGCTCCTGGCCGCCGCCGCGGACAATTCGCTGACCGCCACCTCGAAGAGCATGCCGCTGCCTGCCGGGGGTACGCCTCCTCCCCGGGATGCGCATCGCCAGCCCCCGCCGGGCGGGAGGAACCGGCCGCTACGCCGCTTGTGGCGGCCGCTGGCGCTGGCGTGGCTCATTGGCTTCCTTATCGCGGCATCCGCAGCCGGTTTCGCGGTGACCGCTTTCACCGGGCACGCGCCCACCCCGATTCAGTCCCCGGCAGCACAGACTTCCTCACCGACGGCATCCACGTCGGCCGGCCGCACGGCCTCCGGCGGGTCTGCCTCCCGGCCCGCGTCCTCCTCAGCGAGCGCATCATCGTTCCAGGGCACATCTCAGCCGGCGAGCGCGTCTGCATCCCCATCGGTGCATTCCTCCAAGTCGCCGACCGCATCCCCGAGCCCTTCCCCGTCCGCCTCCCCGACCCCTTCCGCGTCCACATCCGCGCCCCCGTCCGCCTCGGCCTCAGCGAGCACATCCCCGTCGTCACCTGCGTCTTCGCCCCCGCCCGCAGCCACGCCGACGCGCACAGCACCGTCCGCGCCTGCATCGGCGTAGTGGAAGCGGGCGGGCTGCGCCCTATCGCGCGCTGCTGATCAGTCCCGAGGCGTGTGCCGCCGCTTCGACGGCTACGCGGACGAAGTCGGCGACCGCGCGCGAGCGGCTGGTCTCCGGCCACGCCGCCACGACCTGGCTTGAGCTGAGGTCGCTGACCGGCACGAAGACCAGGTTCGCGGAGCGGTGCTGGTCGGCGACGGAGATCGGCACATACTGGTCGGCGACGGAGATCGGCACATAGGCGACGGCGTTGCCGAGCGTGACGGCGTCCAGTAGCTGGCTGATGTCGTTGATTTCGGGGCCTGGCACGGTGCCGGTGTGCCGGTCGTCCTGGTTCCGGGTCGCACTGGAGGTATCGGCGCCGGTCCAGTAGGCGTGGGCGGCCGGGTCGGCCGGTCCGGTCCGGTCCAACGCGGCATCGGCTGGCCGGCCAGGTCGGCGCGGCGCAGTTCGGGCCGGGCGGCCAGGGGGTGGCCGGACGGCAGGACCGCGACGCGGGGCTCGGTAAGCAGCAGTTCGGTGTCGAGGCCGCGCTGGTCGAACGGGGTGCGCAGGATCGCGACGTCGGCGGTGCCGCCGCGGACCGCGGCGGCCGGTCCGCCGGGGTGGCCGAACAGGATGTGCACCCGCGGCATCCGCGGATCCCGGGCGCACCGTTGCATGATCGTCTTGATCAGGTCGGTGCCGGAGCCCGGCTTGACGGCGACACTGAGACGGCCGGCCTGGGTTCCCCTCCGGCGGGCGCGTTCGAACGCGGCACCGACTCCCTCGACCGCAATCCGCCCTTGCTCGAGCAGCACGGCGCCGGCCGGGGTCAAGGTGACCCGGCGGCTGGTCCGCTCGAGCAGCGTCACACCGAGCTTGCGCTCGAGCTTGCCGATGGCCGCCGACAACGGCGGCTGGGTCATGCCCAGGCGCGCCGCGGCCCGGGTGAAGTTCAGCTCCTCCGCGACCGCGATGAAATACCGGAGCTCGCGCAGCTCGATCTCATCCATACGCGCAGTGTATGGAGCGACAGTCAACGCATCCTTCCGTGCCGGGCGAGCAGGCAGCTGTACTGGTTACCGGAAGTTATCCGGCAGAAGGGAGTCGCGATGGACAGCATGAACCGGCTGGCCGGCAAGATGGCGCTGGTCACCGGGGGCAGCCGCGGGATAGGGGCGGAAATCGTGCGTCGGCTGGCCGGGGAAGGAGCGGACGTCGGCTTCACCTACCACACCGGTAAGGACCAGGCCCAGCAGGTGGCCGCCGAGGTACGCGGCCTCGGCCGCCGGACGCTCACGATCCAGGCCGACCTGGCGGAGCCGGCCTCGGCCGCCGCGGTCGTGACTGCCGTGACCGGCGAGTTCGGCACGCTGGACATCCTGGTCAACAACGCCGGAATCACCCACTGGGGGTTGCTGGCGAAGACCTCGCTTGAGGATTTCGACCGTCTGGTCGCCGTCAACGCCCGCGCACCGTTCCTGATGATGCAGGCGGCGGCGGACCGACTCGCCGACGGCGGGCGGGTGGTAAACATATCCTCCGGCGTCACGAGCACGGCACTGGCCGGCATCGCGCTCTACTGGGGCGTGAAAGCCTTTCTCGACCAGGTCACCAAGGTCGCCGCGGCCGAATTCGCCGCCCGCGGGATCACGGTCAACGCGGTGGGCCCTGGCAGCACCGCCACCGGCCCGTTCGGGCAGCTGACGGCCGCGCAGCGGGACGAGGCCGGGGCCTCATTCGCCCTCGGACGGCTCGGGGAGCCGGCCGACACGGCCGGCCTCGTCGCCTTCCTCGCCTCCGACGACGCCGGTTTCATCACCGGGCAGATCATCTACAACTCCGGCGGCCAGCGCGGCCCCATCAGATGGACCAGATGAGGGCGGAGGGCTACCTGCGGTAGCCCGTCAGCTGCGGTCACGCGCGGCCGCCTCATACGGCACTCGGTCGAAGATGAAGCGGACGCGGGTGACCTTGCCCTCCTCGACCGTGAAGTGCGCTGCGGACGGTGCGCTTGGCACCGGCACGGTTTCGTTGTCGTAGAGCAGCATCGCCGTCTTGTCATCACCGAAGGAGGCGATCAGCTCCGCACGCTTGAGGAGCTTGAAGAACGACTCCAAGAACCCTCGGTAGGCGCGAGCGCCCTCGATCCGTCCGGCCGGGGCATCGCAGACGATGTCGTCGGCGATGAAGCTCATGGTCCCTTCGAGGTCCTTGCTCGCCCATGCCTCGTAGTACGCGAGGGCGACCTGCAGTGCCCTGCCCTGGTGCTCGGTCATCGATCCTCCGTGAGTTGGCCTGCTGTTGAACTGCCTTGATCAACCGTCGCATCAATTGCGGTCATCTAAGGTCCTAATTGAGTGATACTTTTCGCGAAGTTCCGGTCCGCGATCGGAGGAGGAGACGGTGGAAGAAGCTGCGCTCCAGCCCTCCGCCCGCCTGCTCGCCCTGCTCTCGCTGCTGCAGCTTCGCCGGGACTGGACCGGCGAGGAGCTGGCCGGCCGGCTGGAGGTCGGACCGCGGACGATTCGCCGTGACATCGACAAGCTCCGCGCGCTTGGCTACCCGGTGCACGCCGCCCGCGGCGTCGCGGGCGGCTACCGCCTCGGCAGCGGCGGCCGGCTTCCGCCCCTCCTGCTCGATGACGCCGAGGCGGTAGCGGTAGCGGTGGGGCTGCGCAGTGCCGCCGCCGGCTCCATCGCGGGTGTCGAGGAGACGTCGGTTCGCGCCCTGGCCAAGCTCGAGCAAGTACTGCCCGATCGACTGCGGCGGCAAGTCCACGCGCTCGGCGCCGCCACCTCGGCCGTCGCGATAGGCGCTCCGGTGATCGACGCCGACGTCCTGACGGCGCTCGCGGGCACCTGCCGCGACACCCTTCGGGCCCGCTTCTCCTACGTCGCCGGAGACGGACGCGCGTCGCAACGGCACACCGAACCCTGCGCTCTGGTCCACAGCGGGTTCGGCTGGTACCTGGTCGCCTTCGACCTGGATCGAAACGACTGGCGCACGTTCCGTGTCGACCGCATCCGCGGCCGCGTCCGGCCCGGTGGGCGCGGTCACAGACGCACGGTACCTGGCGGCGATCCTGCCGCCTACGTCCAGTCACGGGCAGGCAGAAGCGGTGAGCTCGGCGCCGCCCCGGCCCGCATCCGCCTGCACGTCCCCGCCGCACGTATCGAAGGCCGGATCCCCGGCCACTACGCGACCGCTGACTCCGACGGTGACGGCTGCGTCGTCACAACCCGCGGTCCGTGGTCACTCAGCTTCCTCATCTGGATGGCACTGCTCGACCAGCCCATGGAAGTGCTCGGTCCGCCCGAATTCGCCGACGCCGCGCGCACGCTCATCGGGCGGCTCAGCGCGGCCATCCCCGAGACACCGGCCGGGCCATGGCCCGGCCGGTGCGGGGTGGGTTCTGACGGGTTAGTCGTGCGGCGAGGGTGCGGTGAAGTAGTCGCCGTGGTCGAAGTCGGCGATGAGGCCGGGGTGGGCCGGTTCCCATCCGAGGATTTTGCGTGTCACGAGGTTGGACACCGGGTTGTCGAGGGAGATCACCATCGCGAGGAACCCGAAGTGCGCCTGCAGCCGGTCGTCCGGGATGCTCGCGGTTGGTATGCCCAGGTGGTCGCCGATGCTCTGCGCGATGTCGCGCAGCGGGATGCCTTCGTCCCCGACCGCATGCCACCGGGTGCCTGCCGGCGCGTCCTCGAGCGCCAGCCGGTAGAGATGACCGACGTCGAGTGTGTGCCCGGCGGGCCACCGGTTCGCTCCGTCCCCGGGGTAGCCGGCCACGCCCGTCTGTTTCGCGATGGCGATCAGGGTCCTGGCGAAGCCATGCCGGTCCAGCGTGCTGTGGGTGATGGGCGGGACGCGCACGGCCGATGACCGCACGCCCCGCTCCGCGAAGCCGATCACGGCGTTCTCGGCGTCGTTACGGCCGCCGGGAGTGCCCGGGTCCTCCTCCACGCCCGGCCGGCCCAGGTTCGCGAGCGTGAGTGTGCCCGACGCTGCGACAAGCGGTTTGCCGGTTCCTGCGAGCGCGTCTCCGAGTGCGTGCACGACGGCGAGGTCCGCGGCGATCGCGGCGGGAAAGTTCCCTGAGCGCATCTGGTCGTGTTTGAACGCGAGGTGGATGACGCCGTCGGAGTCCGCGGCCGCCGTTGCGATCCCGTCGAGATCATCAAGGTCGCCCCGGTGTGCCGTCGCGCCGAGCGCGGTCACGGCCGCCGCGGCCGCGTCCGACCGGGCGAGCCCGGTGACGTCGTGTCCTGCGGCGATGAGCTCGGGGACGATTGCCGAGCCGAGATGGCCGGACGCGCCGGTGACGAAAACACGCATAGTGACTCCCTGAGGTGTTGCGAGTGCATGGTCGAGGCTGATGATGAGACTCAGTCCCGTCACTTTATCAAGTGATGCGACCTGGTGTCATCACTTAGGATGTCACCATGGGCCGATGGGAACCGAACGCGCGTGAACGCCTCGAGCGCGCCGCGCTCGCCCTGTTCGCCGAGCACGGGTACGACGCCACCACCGTGGCCGAGATCGCGGACCGCGCCGGACTGACCAAGAGCACGTTCTTCCGGCATTTCGCCGATAAGCGTGAGGTGCTGTTCGGCGGGCAGGACGTGCTGGCGGAACTCTTCAGCGACGCGATCCGGACTGCTCCGCCCGCAGCGACGACCGCTGGCTGCCTCGCCGCAGCACTAGAGTCCTCCTCCCCCGCCTTCACTCCGGACCGCCACGATCTCGCCCCGCAGCGACGAGCGGTGATCGCGGCCAACAGCGACCTGCAGGAACGCGAGCTGCTCAAGCGGGCCCGCCTCGCCTCGGCCATGGCCGATGCGCTCCGCGCACGGGGAGCCGACGACACAACCGCGCGCCTAGCCGCCGAGATGGGCGTTCTCGCCTTCAGCACCGCCTATGCGCGCTGGGCAGCGCCGGAAAACCGACGACCGTTCATCGAGATCGCGCACGCGGCGCTGCGCGACCTGCAAGCTCGCGCAACCACCCTCGGCGCAGACACCGACGTCCGAGCCTGACCACCAGGGTGATTGCCATGCCGCCGGGATCGGTGCTTTACGTCAGCACGGCGACGATCAACACCGGCGCCTGATGCCGCCTAAGGGCCGAAACGAGCGCGTTCGGTGGCTGCGATAAGGGCTTCCGCGAGCACCAGGTCGATGCTGGTCAGATCGGGCGCCTGCCGGGCCAGATCGGTCCAGCGAGCCCGCCAGGCGCGCTCGAAGGAGCGGCAGTCCTCGTCACCGCGCGCCGAGATGCGCGCCACCAGGGCCAGTGACGCGGACATGGCGGGCAGCGCGAGCCATCCCCCCTTCCCGCCGGGATGACGCCGGTCCGCGATCTGCGCCACTGCACGGCGGTACGGGGAGGCGGCCACCAGTCGCTCCGCGGAACGGACGACGGAGGTGGCGTCCTGCGCGGCCCTGGCCAGTTCGGGTGTCCGGCGCGCGCCGAACAGCTGCGCGGCCGCGACGGTCCTGGTGTCCGCGTCGAGAAGGGGCTGCGGGACCACGGCCGCAGGCGGCCGCTCCGCCTCCAGGAGGTCAGCAGCAGCCATCCGCTCGGCGTCTGGCCCGAACCGGCCGACCTGGGCGTGCGGATCGTCAGCACCGCGGAGCACAGCATCCAGGCTCGGACCGCACCGGGCCAGCGCGGCCTCCATGACGACCGCGGCGGGATCCTCGTCCGGGCAGCTAGGCCCGGCGAGGAGCCGGCTGGACAGCACGGCCGCGGCCGCCGGGACGACGCCCCACAGCAGTTCGGCGACGCGCATGTCATCCATCATGACCGGCCGCGCGGCGGCCAGCCCGGTGCTGATCAGGCCGACGACACAAGCCGCGGCATCAAGCCTGGCGTCGAGGAGCCCGGTCAGCGCCAGCCCGGGCTGGTTCCGCAGGACCGCCGAGCAGCGCGCGCGGAGATCGGCGGGCGCGCCGGCGGCGATCAGATCGCCCGCGATGTAGATGAGCCGCCACAGGCGTTCCACCCGGCCGGGCCGCGCGGGCAGGTCCCGCTGCCCGGCCAGGAACCGGACCAGGGCATCCTCTTCGTGGTCGGCGCTGGCCGGGATGCCCGGGGCCGCGCACGTATAGGCGGCGCGGCCCGGCCAGTCGGGCCAGTTCGTGACGTTCCGCGGATCCTCGGCGCGCAGCTGGACCAGCAGCGGGCCGGCCTCGCACACGCCGGGCGGAAGCTTGACCACTCCGTCGGCGGGAACCGGCACGACGACCGGCGCCCGCCACGGCGCGCGGGCCAGGTACAGGGCAGCGGCCAGTCCGCCGGCCTGCGCCCCGTCGCTGATCGTCAGGTCGCTGATCGTCAGGTCGCGGATCGTCAGCTGGCCGGAGCTGATCTCGGCCCCGCCGGCCAGCGGCCGGGGCTGAGGCTGGGGTGAGAGCTGGGGCGGGAGTGATGGATGGGGCGGGGTGGTGTCAGCACCTTCGGCGACGAAGATCGTCCTGCGCATCCCGCGGCCCAGCGGACCGCGCACGGTGATGCCGAACTCTCCCCCGATGGGCCTGGGCACGCCGTCCCAGATGCCGGCCGAGCCGGCCTGGCTGAATTCCCTGGAGACCAGGGAGATGCCGCCCGCCGCGGGCCGGATGCCGACGTGCCAGCGGGCCGCGTCGGGAAGCCAAAGCCGCGGCGGTTCCGGGTACACCGGTGAGCCGTCGGGCGTGGTCACGCCCGAGAGCGGCTCGCCGAGCAGCAGGCGGGGGCGCGGCTGCCCGTGCACGGCATGCGCCGGGCCGCCCCGCAGGGTCACGGAGCTGGCCTGCTCCAGGGAAACGAGCTCCAGGAGCCAGCCTTCCCAGCCGAACGGCACCGGGCTTTCCGCGATCGTACGGACCTCGCCGGCCGCGACGACGCCGCGGTCGGCCGGGCGCAGGATCCACAGCCGGTCCGGGGGCAGTGGCAGCCGCGCCGGGAGGTGCCTGCCGTCCGCGGCGAAGAACAGGACCGGGTCCGAGGACGACACGACGTCCAGCTCGGTCACGTGATCCTCACCGGCCAGCGAGACATGGACGGCACGGACCGGCCGGGTCAGCGAGTGCGCGGCCGGCCCAGCCCCCGCGCGGCTCCGCACCGTGACGGGATCGCCATCCACGGTCAGCCGCCAGGTGACGGCTCCGCCTGGTACTGCCCCTCCGGGTACTGCCGCCATCCCCGGCAAGATCACCTGTATGGCTGCCTCGTTCGGGTCGAGTCTGATGCGCGGGCGTGGCGGCGTGCTCTCGGTACGCCGGGCCGCGGGCTGGCCTGACGCCCGCGCGCCGGTCTCCTGGCGCGCCGCGTCGACGACGTGCCTGGGGAGCCGGACACCGGCCAGGTCGGGGTCACCGCCGGTCAGCCGGTCCAGCAGGTCCAGGCAGCGATCGGCCAGGTCGAGGGCCTGATCTCCGCCCTCGGTGAGGAACCGTCTGGTGGAAACGTCCAGACCCGCCAGGCGCAGCCTCCGGCCCGGTGCGGTCGCCCAGGCCAGAAAGCTCTCCGCGTCCAGGCCGGGATCGAGCCTGCGGCGGGCAAGGAGCAGCCGGAAGAGCCCGGGGAGACTGACGCCGGTCAGGATCTGATCGAGATCGCTGTCGCGTTCGGGCGGCGGCGGAGCTGCTACCTGACCGGACGGCAGGAACATGCTCGGCTCGCCGGTGCCGGACACGTAGAGATGGTCCCGGGCCCTGGTGCAGGCCACGAACAGGACGCAGCGTTCCCGCTGCAGGTCCTGGGCATGCGCGGCGGCGTCCTCGGTTTCCGGGGTGACCGTCGCGGCCGCGGGAACCAGGCCCTGCTCGACGCCGATGACCGCGACGGCCTGGAACTCCAGGCCCTTCATCGCGTGCATCGTGCCCGCCCGGACCGCCCTGGTGTTTCCCCGGCCGCTCAGCGAGACCGTCGCGATGCCGGCGGCCTCCAGCGCCTGGCGCGCCTCACGCACCAGGCCGGCCGACCGGGCCGCCACCCCGATGGCATGTGGCTCGATGCCGGTGGCGAGCCAGGAGCGAAGCCGTTCGGCCAGAAAATTGAATTCCTCGGCCCGTGCGGCGGTCACCCGTCGCTCCGGGCGCGGGCCGTGCATGGGCGACCGGTAGCCGAGCAGGGAGTCCACCTCGCCGTCCAGGCCGGTCACCGGGTCCGTCCCGAGCAGCGGCACCGCCCAGGCCAGGATCTCCTGGGTGGTCCGGTAGTTCAGCGACAGCCGCCGGCTCCGCCCCCGCACGCTGATCCGCAGGCTGCCCAGGGAGACCCGGTTCTGGTAGACGCGCTGGTGCGGGTCGGCCGCGATGAACAGGTCGTCCGGGCCCGGCGCCACGGCCGCGCGGAGCAGCCGCCACTGGGACGGGTGCAGGTCCTGGGCCTCGTCCACCAGGATGTGCCGGTAGCGCGGCGCTCCCGCCTGCCGGAACAGCTGGCTGGCCTCGTCGGCCAGCTGCAGGTGAGTGGACTGGCGGGCGGCGGCGAGTTCCGCGGTGACCTGCTGCGCGGCCCGCCATACCAGGCCACGCTGGGCCTTGGTGAGCGGCCGTCCCCGGCCGGTGCGCAGGCAGGTCAGGTACGCCTGCTCGGTGCGCAGGTCCTGGGCCAGGATGACCTGCTCCCACTCGTTCTTGCCGAACGCCGGGGTGACGTCGAGCCCGGCCTCCGCGGCTGCCCTGGCCCAGCGGTCGCGCAGCTCCCGCTCGTCCGCGATGACGGGCGTGCCGCGGGCCTGCCTGACGATGCGGTAGGCCAGCCGGTCCACGTTGAGCACCTCGATCTTCTGGCGCACGTGGACGTCCCGGACCAGCAGGTCGAGCTGGGCGGCCAGGGCGTGGGCCAGGTTGCCGTTGAAGGTGGTGAGCAGGAGTGGTGGTGTGCCGCGTTCGGTGTCCGCGGCGCGCTCCGGGTCCGCGGCGCGCTCGGCCAGCAAGGCCGCGCGGTGCAGCAGGGTCACCGTCTTGCCGGTGCCTGGGCCGCCGGTCACCTGAGCCGGGCCGGCGTAACTGGCCTGGTAGGCGATGTCGCGCTGGCTCGGGTGCAGAAACGTGCGCCACGCCGCGAACGGGTGAGCGAGGATGAGCCGCAGCTCCTCCTGCCCGGACACGAAGGTGACCTGGTCGCTTACGTCGGCGAACAGCCTCTTGCCCGCTGGTTCGGCGGTGGGTCGCAGGTTCTGGATGGCTTCCTCGTCGCGGACTTCCAGGACTCCGAGCGCTCGGTTGACGCTGAACCGGCGACGAGCAGCGTAGTCGTTCGCCTGGTCTTGCGGGAGGATTGTGACCAGGCAATACGTGTCCCGGTTCGGGTCTGTGGCCGCCCCGGTGGCGGGGGCGAGGACGACGCCACGCCAGCGGCTGTCCACCGGCATGAGGCGGATCCGGTCGTCCCGGCTGTGCCGGGGCTTCTCCAGGTGCTGGCCCGGGTGAGGGTGCCTGGCGAACGTGGCGATGGCCGCGTCGACGGCCCGCTGCACGTCCTGGTCCAGCTTGGCGTACTCGCCCAGGAAGCCTTTCGCGATCGCCAGGCGTGCCACCGGTTAACGTCCTCCCCCTGTCAGCTGTACGCGAGCTGGCTTTGTCCAAAAGGGGCATGCTAGACCGCCGGGCGGCGGCGGCGGTGGGGAAAGAGGGATTCCGGTGGGGTGAGTGGCTGTGGGGTATATCTCGTGCGCGATCTGCTCGGTGATGGTTCCGCCGATCCGGCTCCGGCCTGGTCCGCGGTCGCCGCCGCGGCTATCGTGGATCGCATGCTGGTGAGCAAAGCCGCGATACGCGACGAGCTCCGCAGCCGCCTAGCCGAGTTCGCGCCGCCCGGGGAGCAATTGCAGGGGCTGCTCGTGGACGAGCGCGGGCAGATCCCGTTCGTCGATTCGACCGGTACCCCGGTCTACGTCCTGCTCACGACCAGCTACGTGCTCTTCGTGGGGATTAAGAGGTTCAGCAACACGCCGACTCGCACCCTGGGTACCGTGCCGCGCCAGGCGATCTGCTTCGGTCCGCCGGACCACGGCATCACGCACTTCTCGGTCAGGGCGCAGATGCAGGACCAGCAGGGGCGGCTCCACCGGATCCGGCTCAGGATCGATCAGAAGTGGCGGGCCGAGGCGACCGCGCTGACCGCCGCCGCGAGCGGATCACAGCCCGGGTACGGAGCGCCGGAGCCTGGGTGATCGGCGTCAAGATCCGGCTCTTCCCGGCCTGACTACCACCGGCGGACAACAAGTGTCAGGGGTAGCTCACCTCGATGTCGAGGCCCCCATTGCCGTCCGCGGCGTGCGCAAGCGATTCGGGGCGACCTGGCCTGATCCCGCCGCTGGCGGATGTATCAGCGGCGGTTGTGCCGCCTCCGCATGAGTGGGGGCTCGCGGATTCAGGCCGGTGAGCCGGACTCAGGAAGGCGGACGGCATGAGCCGGTATGAGTTTTCGTTCGTGGTGACCGAAGTCGAGCTGTCGGAGGAGCAGCGGCGCCGGGTGGGCCGGGCCGTAGCGCTGGCCGGAGCCGCCGAGCTGAGCGATGCGCTCCCGGCGCAGGCAGTGACCGCGCCGGTCGCCATCGACGACGCGCGCTTCGTCAGGTTCTGGTGCGGCATTCCCCCGGTGATCGAGTTTCCCGGGGGCGTCATCCCCGACGCGGAGCTCTGAGGACGATGCCGGACCAGCAGGCCGCGGCACCGGCGCCGGTGCCCGCGGCCGGGTCAGCCAAGACGTGCCCCAGCAGCGCGTGCGGCGAGGGTGCCCTGCTGCTCGGCGTCATGACCAGCGCGGGGAAGCTGGCCTACCTGAACCCGCCGGTGCCGGTCGACGCCGAGTTCGCCGCGCGCGAGGCCGAGCGGGGCAGCCCGGAACGGCGGTACCGGTTCGCCGGCCCGTGCCTCGAAGGCGGCTGCCCGCAGTGGACCGGCCGGGGGTGTGCCATCGCCGACATGTCCGCGGGCCCGGTGAACCTCGGGCTCCCGGCTTCGCCGCGCCGGCTGCCCACCTGCTCGATCAGGCACTCCTGCCGCTGGTACTTCCAGCGCGGGCCGGCCGCCTGCGCGGTCTGCCCGCTGATCGTCGCCGACATGGGCGGCACCGAGACTTACCTTTCAGTTCAAGCAGAGGCGTACGCCCATGACCAAGATGCCGGGTGATTACAGCCGCCTGGCGGGCAGTGAGCTGACCTGATTCCACAGCGCGCCTCGGTACCCACTGGCGCGTGCTGTGCCGGATCGACGAATCTCGACTAGCTACCCCCGGTGGCGTCGGCCAGCCAGGTGCCGCCGACGCGGCCTCACGGTCCCCGTTCGGTGCCTGCCTGCAAGATCTGCGGCTCTGCTAGCCGATTTACCGCACATGCCGATGCGAGCGTTGCGAGCTCGTATATTTATGCGCCGGACTCTATGTCACTAACGGTCGCAGCCATTGTCAAGTCAGCATTGTCATTCGCATCGGAGCGC
>OCZT010004909.1_pt1 | contig 13396 bp, 9 predicted proteins | sample 1539031 | NCBI WGS metagenome assembly OCZT01 (sample SAMEA3539308, study PRJEB22396) | soil metagenome | biome: tundra; feature: field; material: soil | place: USA | collected 2010-05 | depth 0.15 m | reverse complement strand
GCGAAGCTACCCCGCCACGTCCCTCACCTCACCCACGGAAGGAGCAGTAGCGCCGGAAAATGGGGCTAGCTACGCCGACCGTCGATGTTCTGGGAAGGAGCAACAGGATGATTCGGGTCTGGCGCACGCTAAACGCTCCGAGAAGGTGAGGTGCAGATGGCGGGGAGACATTTGGCAGGTCGGTGGGTGGTGCGGGCGAGCGTTGTCGGCTTGCTCGCGGTGCTCTGCTTCCTGGCTGGTTTCGCGATCGTAACCCAGAGCCGCGGCGCAGGGCTGTCGCAGCGCGCTGACGCGGCCAGCAGGCTGAGCAGCGTCTATCAGGACGCTCGCTACTGGGTCGGCCAGGAGGAGTCGCTGGAGCGCAAGTACCGCCTCGAGCCCGGGCCTACGGCACTGCGGCTGCACGACCAGGCCGAGCAGCACCTGGACGCTGACTTACGGCGCCTGCTGGGCCTCGACACGTCGTCGGCTAACCGGATCGTGGTTGCGCGCCTGCTCGCGCTCGACGCCAGCTACGATCATGCCACCAACAGGCTGTTCGGGGCAGTTGACGTCCATCACCCGGCGCTGGCGATCTACATTGACCACGCGGTCGTCGACCCGGTGTTCGGCGTCATGGAGGGCATCGTCGACCATAGTGCCGCAGTCGCATCGCGGCGATCGCTGGCGCAAACAGCCCTGCTGCGCCGCAACAACGCCACCGCGACGAGGGCGATCACAATCGCGTTCGCGGCGGGTCTTGCGCTGCTGCTCGGTCTGGGCCTGGTGATCGCATATTTCCGCCGGCGGCTTGACGGCGCGTTGCATACCGAGCTACAGCGCCTGGGCGAGGTCGCGATCACCGACCCGCTGACCGGCTTGCGCAACCATCGCGCGTTTCACGAGGATCTCACGCGCAGCTTGCATCGGGCGGGACGCATCGCCGTCCCGATCTCGCTGGTGATGCTCGATCTGGACAAGCTCAAGGAGGTCAACGACACCCTCGGCCACCAAGCCGGCGACGATCGCCTCAAGGCTCTGGCCAACGCGATCCGCAGCACGCAGCGAGGCACGGACTGCGCCTACCGGGTCGGCGGTGACGAGTTCGCTGTGATCCTCGACGGGACTCGCGCATGGAACGCGCTCGAGTTCACCCAACGACTGCACGCCTTACTGGCCACCGGGCCCCAGGGCGTCTACGTGACCGCATCAGCGGGGATCTCAGAGAGACTGGAATTCGCTGACAAGGACCGGTTGATCCGCGAGGCTGACCTCGCGCTGATCGCCGCCAAGCGATCGGGCCAGAGGGCGGTGATCTACACGCCCGAGCTGGAACTCAGAGCAGCGAGCGCCGACGCCGGCGACGACCATCACACCCGAACGCTCGCCAACGCGCTCGCGCTCGCCGTCGACGCGAAGGACCCATACACCCGCAGCCACAGCCAGACGGTGTCCCAGCTCAGCGCGCTGATCGCCACCGAGCTCGGCTTCGACCCCACCCGCGTCGCGAGGATGCGCCTCGCCGGCCTACTGCACGACGTCGGCAAGATCGGAATCCCCGACGCGATCCTCAATAAGCCCGCCAAGCTCACCCACGACGAGTACGAACAGATGAAGACCCACACGCTGCTGGGCCACGACATCGTCTTCGCCGCCGCAATGCCGACCGAGGCCCGGTGGATACGCCACCACCACGAACGCTACGACGGGCACGGCTACCCTGACCAAATCAGCGGTGAGACCATCCCGATCGAGTCACGGATCATCTTCGTTGCGGACTCCTTTGAAGCGATGACGTCAGACCGGCCCTACCGCCAAGCACCCGGCCAGCATTTCGCGATCGACGAGCTGCACCGCCACTCGGGAACCCAATTTGACCCGCGTGTCGTCGACGCGCTCTGCCGAACACTCGTAGGGCCTGCCAGCTCCAAGCCGGCCACCACCAGCCGAGCTGCACAGATCAGCATCGCCTGAGCGCCAAGACGACATCGCTGACCGACGAGAGCTCAAGCATTCGGACGACCGGCAGCGCAGCTGCGTCCCGTACGCCACGGTGATCGATGAGACGCTGGCCAGCTTCGAGCCCGGCCTGGTTCGGCCTCGTTCGGCCTGGTTCGGCCGCCGGGCTCGTGGTCGGACTCAAGGCTCCGGGTTGTCCCGGCTGACCGCCCAATCGGCCTCCGCGACCTCAGTGGGCTCAGAGACGGTGGCACACCGAGCCCGCCCGAGCGCGACTGCGTACGCGATCCCCGACGCGACGAACAGCGCGCCGCAGGTGACCAGGAAGCGCGCCAGGTAGACGTCCTAGGTCATCCCGCTGGCGGTGTGAAACGTACCGTTGCCCAGCCGCAAGATCTCCGGGAAGAAGACGAGCGCCAGCAGGCCGCTCAGCAGCGCCGGGACGCGGACGTAGACCCAACCCGGCGAGCGCTCGAGCGGCGGGCCCGCCGCGCCGGCACGACCCCCCAGCGCGCCGAACGCGATCCGATCAAGCAACGAGTACAGCGGCAGCAAGATCAGGTCGTGGCCGATGATCGCGCCGACGAACCAGATCATGATCCGCGCCGTCTGCGAGCCGACACTGTTGATCCATCCCACACCGGCCGCGGCCGCGATCAGCAGACTCGCGATCAACGCCAGCAGGTGTAGCGGGCTGGCCCCATACGCGCGCCGGAACTGCTCGCTTAGACCGCGCATGCCTAAACCCGCTCGAAGATCATCTCGCGCGCCCACTTTGTGCAGTGGACGCCCGGGATGGCGGGGCCTATCACCCGCGCCGGAAAGCCGTGATCTAGCGACAGGTCGCCGCCGTTGACCTTCAGCGCGAGGAGAGTTCGTCCATCGCTCGTCTGCTCTGACGCGAGCGCCGCATTGTCGAACGCCCCGTTGTCAGCGATCGACCGTGTATTGGCCGTGAAGCTGCCGTCAACGCCGACCAGCGCAGCCAGATCGCTGATCCGCACGCCGGTCCAGTGCTGCGTCGTCGTCCAGCCCTCGACACACGCGATCGGCAGGTCATAGGAACGCTGTGTCATCGCCAGCAGCTGCTCGCGCGACAACATCACCATCCGTGCGCCGTAGACAAGCTTCAGTCGCCAGCTCGAGCCGACCGCGTCGGCCGTTATCTGGGCCGCGGCAGCGGTGCGGTTGATCTCAAAACCGTCGGGACCACTGCCGGTCTGCCCGCGGGGGAGCCAGGAACGCGAGCGCACGGAACGGACCACCGACCGCCTGCCCGGCGCCCTGGATCATGAGGAACAGCGAGCCGATCCCGACCGTTCCGAGCAGTGCGCGGCGCGACATGCTCGCGGGAGCCGGTGCGGCGGCGATCAGCTCACTGTGTTGATGACCGCCCGGCTCGGGCAGCGTGTCGGCCAGCTTCTCGCGCAGCGGCGCGAGGCCGTGGCGCGCGGCCAGCGATCGGCGCATCGTCCCAAACCTGAGCGCGACGTGGACCAGGAGCGCCCCCATGAACACCCAGGCGCCGTAGTAGTGGGAGTCGGCGAAGTAGAACTGAAACAGGTACGCGTACTGGATGTCGAGAATGCCGGTCGCGAACTCGAACAGCGCGCCGCCGACCAGCAGCGCCAGAGACAGCCGCTCGAGCGCGTGGGCGGGACTGCGCACCGGCGGCCACTCGAACAGCCTCGGGATCACCGACCACAGCTTCGCCAGCACGATCGGGAACAACGCCAGGCCGATCGTCACGTGCAGCCCCTGGTTCAGCCCGTACAGCCAACTCGGGTGCGTCGGGAACGAAAACAGGTAGAAATCAAGCGGACTGAGCGGGCGCCCGAGGGAGTTGCGACCGAGCGACGGGTAATAGGCGGCGTTGGAGAACAAGCCGGTCACGGCGACGATCGGGATCCCGATCAGCAGCGCCAGGCTGAGGATCGAGGTCAGCCACGGCCCGCGCAGCGGACTGCGCCAGAAGGTGGGCCGAAACGGCCCGGGTGGTGGATCGTCCGGATCGGGCATCGGTAGCCGCACACTGCCACACGCCCAGGTAGCCGGTTTCGCGGCCGGGGGGCCATCCCGTCAACGGCGAGGCGCAGGTTGCAGATCTGGTCACGTGAGGCGAGCGCAGCTCGGGATCGCGGGTTAGGCGGCCGGTGATGGTGACCATCTGGAATTCGTGGTGGTGCTCGCCCGCCTCAACGAGACGATGGGCTTCTGAGCGCCCTCTTTATGAAGGAGGAGGCCGTTGGAGATTGTCTGGCGATGTCTCAGGCTCCCATATCGTGGCGAGTACATCCGCGGTCAGTGGGCGGGCGAATAGATAGCCCTGGGCCGCGTCGCAACCGATTGCCCTGAGCTCGTCGCGCTGGGCTGCGGTCTCGACGCCTTCGGCGACGACCGTCATTCCGAGCGCGTGCGCCATTCCGGTGACGGCGGCGATGATCTCGCGGTCGCGGGATTGACCGCCGAGCTGCGATACGAAGCTGCGATCGATCTTCAAGATGTCGGTCTGCAGTTGGCGAAGGTGCGCGAGCGTCGAGTATCCGGTCCCGAAGTCGTCCAGTGCGATTCTCACACCGAGCTTTGCGAGCGATTCAATCGCGCGGTGCGCGTCGCCTAGCTCGCCGATCAACACGTTCTCGGTGATCTCGAGGACAAGCTGCCGTGGCGCGATGCCATGACGCTTGAGCGTCGCTGCGACGCGCTTGACTAAGCCGGGATCTCGAAGCTCGCGGCCAGAGAGGTTGACTCCGATCGTGAACTGCTCAGGGCAGCTATCGGCGCTCGTCCAGGACGCGCGTTGGCGGCACGCCTCGTTCAGGACGAAGTGTCCGATCGCTCTGATGAGTCCTCGTCGCTCAGCGACCGGAATGAATTCGGCGGGTGGGATGACGCCACGCTCGGAGTGGCGCCAGCGCACGAGCGCCTCGGCGCCCATCATCGAGCCGTCCTGAAGGTCGAACACCGGCTGGTAGAGCACGAATAGCTCTGAGTCGGCGACCGCCCGTCGTAGCTCCGCGGCCAAACCTCGGCTGGACTGGGCACGGCCCCGAAGCGCGGGCGTATAGACCTCGAAGCGGTTACCGCCGCTGCGCTTCGCTGCCGACATCGCGATGTCGGCCTGCTGCAGAAGCTCGTCAGGCTCTGCCAGATGCTCCGACGTGAGGACCGCGCCGAGACTGCCGGTTACGGTCACGTCATGCGGGCCGTCTTGCTGTGGCGCGCAGATAGCGCGCATGGCCCGGTCGCAGATCAGGTCGAGCTCATCGCCCTCGCGCAGCGCGGTGCACAGCAGCACGAACTCGTCCCCGCCGAGGCGGGCGACCGTATCGCCGCGGCGCGAGATGCGGGTCAGCCTGCGGCCGACGTCGCACAGCACCCGATCACCTGTCTCGTGCCCTAGCGTGTCGTTGACGCTCTTGAAATCATCTAAGTCGATGAACAGCAGCGCGAGCCGGTCGGGTCGTCCCTCAAGGGCGGCAAGCGCTTGGACGAGGCGATCCAACAGCGCCACCCGGTTTGCCAGCCCGGTGACGGAGTCGTGGAGCGCCTGATAGGTGAGCGCCTCCTGGGCGTCGACCTGCGCGGTAATGTCGCGCGAGAGCCCGAACGTGCCGATGATCTCCCCGGACTCATCGAGCAGGGCCTGCTTGGTAGTCGACATCCAGGCGTCTGGACGGTCGTGGAACGTTTCGCGTTCTAACTTCGCGACCACGGGCCTTCCGGTCCGGATGATGCGCTGCTCGTCCTCGAACGCCTCGGTGGCGTGCGCATTGCTGAAGATGTCGAAATCCGTCTGGCCGATCACCTCCTCGAGCGAACGCCCGGGCTGATAGACGGAGAGCCAGCCAACGCTGACGAACAAGAATCGGCTCTCGCGATCCTTGAAGAAAATGCGCTCCTCGGAGCTGGCGAGCAGGTTGCGCATGCAGATGCGCTCGATCTCCTCTTGCAAGGAGATCGTCTGAAGCCAGGCAGGTGGAAATGCATGCACGAATAATCCTCGGGCGACCACATCTGGAGCGGCACCCAGGTCTGACATCGGCAAATGAAGCAGCGGCCTAAAGCTCCCGGGAAAACCCAAGGTTTTCGCTTGCACTCATTGGTAAGGGCGGGCCTGGCGCCAATCGCCGTACCTCCGGATGCGGAAACAGCACAAGGTCCCAAAAACCACCCCAAAACTCCTCGTACCAACCGATCTCGGCAGGCAAGTAAGCCAGCACGAGGTGGGCGTGCCATTTCTGGACGCTTGATGGCGAAACCGGCGCGAGGCGAACCAAACACGGCCTTCCCTCAGACGCCGAGCCGGAGATACCTATGCAAACCAGTGGTCCAGCGCACGCCTTAGTACTGGCCTTGCGCGAGTCGGCGTCCGATGACTCTCTTGTCCCAGTCGATGTCTCGGTGTGATCGATGTTGTCGTCTCGCGGGTTCGGCGGGACCAGGCAGCGGAAACAGCAATGAATCTCACCTACAACATGGACCAGGCGACCCGTCGCAAGAGCGATCGACAGACACCCGCGATCGCTCGGCGTTATGGAGACGCCTTGCGTGTCGCGGACGGGCGCCAGGCGGAGTCGATCGCGCTTGCAGCGTTGAGCCCGGGGCTTTCGGGGCCGGGGGTACTCGCTCGCGTCATCGCTCCGGCGATGCATTGGATCGGAGAGCTCTGCGAGCAGAGCGTCATCACCATCGCCGACGTGCACGTGGCCACCGCCATCAGCCATCGGGTTGCTGCCGCTCTGTACCCCTCGATGGCCGTTCGATCAGCCGACTCGCGCGAGACCATTGTCGTCGCTTCGCCCGAGGGTCAGCGCCACACGCTCGGGCTGCGCATGGCCGCCGACGTGCTCGAAGGAGCCGGCTTCCGCGTCATCTACCTCGGCGTAGACGTACCGACCATCGCGCTCGCAGTCGCCGTCGGCACCTACCGGCCCGCGCTGGTGTGTCTGTCGCTCACAACGGCGCTGGGTACCGGCAAGCTCGAGGAGGCAAGGGCGGCGGCAGCCGAGACCAGGCCCGGAACGCCGATCCTGCTCGGCGGACAGGGCATCGGCCGAAGACTGCTCGACGATGGTGTGCCCTACGTGCCGAACGTCGAGTCGTTGGTCGCCACGGCCGAGCGACTGATCGAGACCAACGAGTATATGTCTGGACGATCAGCAGCTCCAAGCGGTGCACTCGGCGCGCCGGTCGCCCCGGATTGGACGCGCGGGATCACCACCCACGAGAGTCGCATGCTGAAAGCGACCGAGGAGACGAGTGACCTTGTGCGCGAGCAGGCTCGCCTGACGCGCAAGTTCCGCGCCCTGGCGTTTGAGGATCATCTCTGCGGACTCGCCAATCGGCGAGCGTTCGACGACCGTTATGCGGAGCTGACAGCGGGGGATGATGCGCCGTCGGTGGTGGTCATGCTCCTTGACCTCGATCGCTTCAAGCAGGTCAACGACGAATACGGTCACGAGAAGGGCGACCAGGCGCTGATCGCCGTTGCCGACGTGCTGCGCCGCCAGCTACGCGACACCGACCTATCAGCACGCCTCGGCGGCGACGAGTTCGCCGCGCTGCTCCCCGGCGTAGGCCTGCGGACAGCCCGCCGCATCGCCGAGCGCGTCACGCGAGCCGTGGCGGCAGCCTGGAGCGAACCACAACTGGGTGTCAGCATCGGTCTGGCCCTCTCCGATGGCGACAAACGCCGAACGCTTCAGCACGCGGACGAAGACCTGTATAAAGCCAAAGCCATTGCTCACCGTAGACCGCACAGCGGAACCGCCAACCGGCCACCGGCCATCGGGGGTCATAACCTACGTGGGCAGGAGAGATGACGGAGCAGATTGCGCTGACGGATTGCCACGCATCGTGTCCTTCACAACCCCAGCCCCAAAAGGCAAAACCCTGCTGCTGATGCCCGGGCGGCGTCTTCCGTGTCGTCTACAACTACGGGCCGGCGTTCGCGAACTCTGCCAGATAAACGCGGATGGGAGCGGGCAGAAACGGACTTCGTCAGCATGAACATGCTGTCTTATGCGTCTTCAACAGCAACGGTTCGGGGCACGTGTCACGATGACAGGCAGCTTGCCCTCTATGCGGGCTGTGATTCGCCCGCGAACTCGCGGAACAGCCCGGTCACGACGAACACCGTTTGCTCGGCGATGTCGATCGTGTTGCCCGTGACGCGTTCTAGGCAACGCGCGACGAGGATCATGAACATCGCCCACTCGCGGACCTCGAGGTCGTCGCCGACCTCGACCGCGCGGTTGAAGATCGCTCGGTTCAGGCGGTTGATCTCGCCGTCCCGACGGACGAGATCCTGAGCGAGGGCGACCTTGCGCGTAGCGAACGCCTCTTTGGCTTGTAAGACCTGTGAGCGCGCGAGCTGGCCCATGCGCTCGATTGTGTCGAGGATGTCGCCGTCCTTCGGCGCCTCGTAGCCTGACAACCGCACGAGCTTGGCGATGTTCACGCACTGGTCGCCCATCCGCTCGACGCAGCGAATGATGTGAAGCAGGGCCGCGAGGACTCGCAGGTCGCCGGCAACCGGAGCCTGCCGCGCGATCAGCGACAGCACGCCCTGGTGTATCTCGAGGTAGCGCTCGTCGACCCGGTAGTCGTCGGCGACCACCGTTCCGGCCAGCTCGACGTCCTGGTTGCTGACAGACTCGAGCGCCCGGTCGAGCTGCTGGATCACCATGTCGAGACCGTCGAGCGTCTGGAGCTCGATGTCCTTGAGCGATTCGTGAAATTGGTGACGGGTCTCCTGCATCGCGGCTAGCCGAACTTTCCGGCGACGCCGCGAGCATACGGACATTCAGACGCCGCGAGCATACGGACCTTCAGTCTGACGCGTGTTTGAGCTTGAGTCGACCGTCATGCCTCGATGGCGGAAATGGCCCGCTCTGAAGTAACTAGCTCCGTGCTTCTAGTGGCAGGCAGCTGGCTCGACGCCCGGTTCGACGACGAATGCGTAGGAAATCGGTGGAAGCTTGACCGTCGAGCGCGCCGACTTTGCGGCGAGAGCTGGAACCGCCCCATTGCTTGCGGTCTGAAGTGGGCGTCCATTGAGGAGCACCCGGCGGCCGAGCAGGGCCGGCGCTGTGACGAGATAGAGCTGCGCTGGCGCCTGGCTGTGCGCAAGTGTCAGCGTTGCTGGATGACTCCGGTCGAGGTTGAGCGCGAGAAGCGTCGTGCCGGAGCCGTCGCGCCGGCAGGCGGCGCAGACGCGCAGCCTCGCCGGCGCGTGCCACAGCTGGGGTCGGAGGATGCTCGTGCCCATCAGGCGGTGCCAGAGGAGCGCCGCCCAGTAATCAGGGTTTGGCTGGAGCGTCGCGTCGTCGATCAACCCGTAGTCACTGCCGGACAGCGTCTGGCGGATGAAGACCGCGAGCCCGTGCTGGGCTAGCAGCCCAAGCGCGTTGAGATACCAAAACGTTGCCTCGAAACGGTTTGAATAGCCTTGCTGTCCGCCGCACGACGCCGACGCGCCCTCGGTGTCCCAGCTCGGCGCCTTCGGATCGTAGGTCCGTCCAAGGGTCTGCAGGCTCTGGTCGGCACGCAGCACTCCGTCAAGGTAGGCGGGCGCGAGCGGATCGGGAGGCACACCGCTGGCTGCCCCGCTGCAGCGGGCCGAGGTCGCCGGGTACTCGTGAAACGTCAGGACGTCGTAGATCCCGCCAGCGGCAGGCAGTACCTGACGGGCGAGGGGCCCGAACGCGTGGTTCGCATACGGTGTCTCGCTGCCCGCGTTGTTGTAGAAGCTGCCGGGTCCGATCAGCCATGCGTGCGGCACGATGCTCTTGCGCAGCGCATTGAATGTCTTCAGATCGTGGACGTAGTCGGCCGCGGTGTAGCTCCCGGGCATTCCGGATACGAGCGAGAACAGGTTGGGCTCGTTGCCGAACTCAACCGCCGCCAGTGGATATCGCATCCGCGCGGTGTACCGGAGCAGCTGGCGGGCGTTGTCAGGAAGCCATTTGCCCGCGGCGGTGCGCGGTCCGGTTCCGGCGTTGATCCCGAGCACGACCTTGAGGCCGAGCACCTCCGCAAAGTCGTTTACGCCATCCCGTTCGCTCTTGGTGAGGATGCGTTTGTAGGCGGCCGGTGGAGAGGTGAGTGGTTTGGTCGACATGTCGTAGTACGTCTCGTTCGCCGCGGTGCCGCTGATCCGCAAGTAGGCGGGAGCGAGAGCTTGCGCGAGGAGTCGCAGACGCCGCCGTCTGAAGTCGTAGCGAGTGACCGGAGCAGAGCCCCGTGCGTTCGGCGTCTGCGACCAGAACATGCCGCCGGTGACCTGGTCAAGATCGACCGCGAACGAGATGTAGCGCGGACTCGTGTGCGCGACCACCGGGCCAGCCAGAACCGTAACGCTCTTCGCCGCGCTGGCAACCGCAGGCACGCCGATCAAGCCTGCGAGTGCGAGCACGATGATCGTCGGAAGCAGGCATGTCTTACGGCCGGGCATCAGTCCGCGATGATCGCCGCCGGTCGCGATCTTCACCTCCGTGTCGCCCACGGATCTGACCTCGGACTTCTCCCGGCGATTGCTCCAAACGACGGACTGAGCACGCGCGGCTGTTCGCGCGAGTGGGGCATGCTCGCGAGTGTGTGATCGAGTCGCGCCTGCACCCTGATGCACGCTAAGAGCTGCCGCCCCGGTTTCACATTAAGCGGTCCGACGAGCGCAAAAGCTCAAAAGCTGTGCGCTTCCACGGATTGCGTGGCAGTGGGCGGTACTGGGCTCCCACCAGGCGACGTCAAGGTTCAGTGCTTAGGGGAGATCTTCCGTGTCTCGCTGCGGTGGCGCGCCCAGCCAAGATCGACGAAGATGTCGGCGTGCTCCATGCGTTGCTGACGTTCATGCCGGTCGCCGCGCTGCTGACGATTACCCCCGGCGCGGCAACTGCCATGGTCGTGCGAAGCGCGGCTCGTGGGGGACGTCGCCACGCCTTCTTCACAACGACGGGCAACTCAGTCGGCGTCCTGGCCTGGGGGTGCTTCGCGGCGGTCGGGATCGCTACGGTCGTCGCCACATCTGGCACAGCGTTCACCGCGGTCAAGCTTGTCGGTGCAGTCGTGTTGGTTGTGATGGGCGCTCGCTCGCTTCGCGGCGGGCACGACGCCAGCTCCCTGCCCGCAGACATACCTCCCCGTGCGATCGACTCTGATCGGGTCGCGCTGCGTAACGGGCTTCTAACGAGCCTGGCCAATCCCAAGCTTGCCGTGTTCTTCGTCGCGCTGTTCCCACAGTTTGTCCCACGGGGAGGTGCCGTTTTGCCTTCGGCCCTCGGCATGGCCTGTTTGATCGTTGCCTGCGACCTCATCTGGTTCTCCACACTCGCCGTTGTTGTGTCGCGGGCCAAGCGAGCGTTCGTCGACGGTCCCTGGCAACGGCGGATCGAATGGCTGACCGGCGCCGTGCTTGTCGGTCTGGGCATTCGGCTCGCTCTTGAGCATCGCTGAGTATCGCGCGCCGCGGCGTGCGTCGAGCGCTCACGATTGCCCACTGGCGTTACGGCGCATAGAGTCCGCCTTGGGCGTCTACAGTTTCTGCTGCTCAGTTGCCGATCGGATGCGCGTTCCGTCAAGCGGCATGGGTCCCGTTGGCGCGGATCGTTTGTGTTTGAGCTGTCGTTTTGGGGCGGTTGGTCCGGGTGGCTTGATGGGCCATGGCCGTGGCGAGTAGCGCGATCGCAGCGAAGGCGGTGGTGGTGACGGCGAATGCGCGGGTGGCGTGCGTTGCGCTGGTTTGGTTCTGGGTGAGGTATAGGGTGCCGAGGGCGGCCACGCCGAGCGCGCCACCGATCTGCATTGTGGTGGTACTCACGCCGCTGATGTCGGCGGCGTAGTCGGTGTGCACGGCGTTGGTGAGGTGCGCGATCAGGGCGCTGAACTGGAAGCCGAGCCCGAGCCCGCCGGTGCCCAGCAGCACGATCATCGGTAGTTCATCGTGATAACCGGCGAACAGCGTGGCGCTGATCGCCGCGTAGGTCGCGGCGAGCAGCAGGCACCCGGCCGATGGTACGCGTCGCACGAGGTGGCTGGGGAGGCGTCGGACGATTTGGCCGGCGACGCCGAAGGCGGCCACCCATGGCACCAGCGTGAGTCCGGAGACCAGCGCGCTGTGGCCGAGGCCTTGCTGCAGGTATTGGGCGAGCGTGAATAGCAGCGCGTAGTAGGTGCCGGTGGCGGCCAGCAGGGTCGCCAGGCCGCAGAGGATCGGGCGGTTCGCGAGCATGTGCATGTTGACCAGCGGGGCGCCGCCGCGGTCGGCGAGGTGGCGTTGGGCGGTGATGAACGCGACGATTGCGGGCAGGCTCGCCGCCAGGCACACCCATGTCCATGCCGGCCAGCCCTCGCTACGGCCGAGGCTCAGCGGGAGCACCACGAGCAGCACGCTGACTGACATCATGGCCACGCCCGGAAGGTCGACGCGGCGAGAGACGCGGTGTGCGTCGGCGGGCAGGTAGCGCTCGGCAGCGGCGATCCCGGCTATCCCGATCGGAACGTTGATCAAGAAGATGGCCCGCCACTGCGTGTCGGCCAGATTGGCGGAGATCAGCGCCCCACCGAAGATTTGGCCGATCACCCCTCCGGCGGAGAGCGCGATCGCGTACAGGCCGATCGCGCGCTTGCGCGCCTCCCCGGAGAAGTTCAGCTGGATGCCGGTCAGCGTCTGCGGGAACATCAAAGCCGCGCCGGCGCCCTGCAGCACGCGCGCGCCGACCAGCACGGTCGGGTCGGGAGCCAGGCCGCAGAGCAAAGAGGCGAGGCTGAAGATCCCGATCCCGATCAGAAACACGCGCTTGTAGCCATGCGTCTGACCCAGTCTGGCGCCGGTGATCAACAGCACGGCGAAGGCGATCAGATAGCCGCCGATCACCAACTCCAATACCGCGCCCGTAGCACCAAGCTCGGCGTGGATCGACGGAGTCGCGACATTAGCGATCGTCGCGTCCGCCTGGGCCATGAACGGACCCATCAACAGGACGCCCAACAGCCGGCCTTTCCGACCAGCGCCAGTCGATCCCATCGCCGTACCTCCATCCGAACGGGTCATGACCCATGAAACGCTCTCGGTGCCGATGGCGTGAGATCCGCCGTGGAAGACCCCGGACCTCGCGTGCGCGTGCCGTGCGAAGGGGCGCCCGGATCCTTGAGCGCCGGCACAGCGGACGCGTTCTACATACTCGCTCTCGTCGGCCGGGCTCGCGCCTTGGATCAAACGTAACGCAGAAGCACGTCTCCTCGGGCGGTGACCAAATCGTCGTCGCGCACATTAACGGCCTCCGGTCGCTGCGCCACGGCTGTCACATGGTGGCCTCGCGCAAGACCTCGGCGGATTACGTGCCGTTACGTCCCGTGACGCCCACACTGCGAGTCTTATGGCTCCTCCTTCTGCTGATATCCCGAGGGCGTCCGGATAACTGTGTAGGCGGGTGATGGGTAGGTTAACGGTTACTCC
>OCZT010004908.1_pt1 | contig 13398 bp, 10 predicted proteins | sample 1539031 | NCBI WGS metagenome assembly OCZT01 (sample SAMEA3539308, study PRJEB22396) | soil metagenome | biome: tundra; feature: field; material: soil | place: USA | collected 2010-05 | depth 0.15 m | reverse complement strand
TCTGGTCCATTTTCCCTGTAAGGAAACCTTTGCCAAGCGGACTAAATGGTACAAAACCAATTCCGAGTTCTTCGAGTGTTGGGATTATTTCTGCTTCCGGTTCCCTCCACCACAATGAGTATTCGCTTTGTAAAGCAGTAACCGGTTGCACTGCATGAGCACGATGGATAATTTTTACTCCGGCTTCGGAAAGACCAAAGTGTTTTACTTTTCCTTCTTTAATAAGGTCTTTTACAGCTCCGGCAACATCTTCAATTGGTACATTTGGGTCAACGCGGTGTTGGTAGAACAAATCAATAACTTCTACCCTGAGTCTTTTTAGCGAAGCCTCAGCAACTTGTTTGATATGCTCCGGGCGACTGTCAAGAGCGGAAGCTCCGGTTGTATCGAATCCAAATTTTGTAGCTATAACCACGTTATCGTGGAAAGGAGCAAGAGCTTCACCAACCAGTTCTTCATTAATATACGGTCCATAAGCTTCAGCAGTATCAAAAAAAGTAACTCCGCTTTCTACTGCTTTATGAATAAGTGCAATCATCTCTTTCTTATCAGAAATAGTTCCGTAGCCAAAGCTCATTCCCATACAACCGAGCCCTAAAGCAGAGACTTCAAGGTTGCTTTTTCCTAATTTGCGTTTTTGAATTCTTGTTTCCATAATAATGCGTTTTTAATCAGAGTATAAAGATAAATATGAAAAGGCCTTATTATAACTAAAACAATACTATAAATTACGAAAATCAAACAATTCGTAGTTTGCTACGAATTGCTTTTTTGAAAAAATAGGAATTAATGCAAAACCCTCATATTGTGCTTAATATGAGAGTTTATTTGTTTCAGGCGCGAATAAAGGTTGCAACCGGATTAATAATCTAGCAATGTTACAAGATAGTTATACAGGATCTTGAACTAATCAAGTAATTCAGGGATTCCTTTATAAAAAAATAACCAAATCATTGGAACAATTGAGGTGCAAACTCTGAAAGGTATATCCTCCAGTTGGCCCATGTGTGGCCTCCGGTGCTTTCGCGATAAGTATATTTAAAATTGTGCTTGTCGAGAGTACTCCTGAGATTAACAACACTCTGGTATAGAAAATCATCTTTACCGACACCTATCCAGTATAGTTTATAATCGCTTTTTTTTAGTGCTTCGATCTTAGTTTCCCTTTCCTGGTCAAGCTTTGCTGCATCTTGGTTCTGCTGACCAAAATTCATAATACCCATGCTGAATACACCTATATAACTGAACATTCCGGGATTGTCGTTAGTGATTGTCTGAGTCTGCATGCCTCCCATTGATAATCCGGCAATAGCCCGGTTATCCTTACCTGTCAGTACCTTATAATTATTCTCGATAAAAGGGACCAGATCTTTTACGAGGTGTTCCTCGAACTTCCCTGCAAGCCGTTGATATGAAGCCATTGCATCTCCCTGTAATGTAACGTCAGTTACATCATTCGGTGCGCCTGCCTGGTTGGCATTCCCATTCGTCATTACCACTATCATTGGCTTTGACTTACCCTGTGCTATAAGGTTGTCCATTATCTGGGCAGCACGGCCCATATTAGTCCATGCATCCTCATCACCTCCTGCTCCGTGAAGCAGGTAAAATACGGGGTATTTCTGATTGTCTTTTTCATAACCTGCAGGTGTATAGACATATACCCTGCGATCCATTCCAAGGATAGGAGAATTGTACCATACTTTTGATATATTTCCGTGGGGAACTCCTGTTTTCTGGACATATAGATCAGATTCCGCACCTGGGATAATGAAAAAACTCGCGTATCGGGTACCGTCGCGGCGGACCTGAACATTATTCGGATCAATCGTGCTTACGCCATCCACAGTGAAATTATATCCATAAAGCTCAGGCTTTAGAGGCCCTACTGTAATCACAAACAATCCTGTGTCGTTCCTGACGAGCAGCTCGGTTGAATTAGGACCAACCTGCCATTCACCCGATAGTGTGACCTTTGTTGCATCTTTTGCGTAAACCCTGAAAGTGACCTTGTTATCCGGAAGAATTTCAGGTGATACAATTCTTGGCGGCATTCTCAATTGAGGCCTTGCAGCAGGAGCCGCTGCTGGTGTTGTTGGTTGCTGAGCTGCAACGGAAATGGAGGCGAGAAAAATTGTAACAAATGTTATAATCATTAGAAATATTTTTTTCATGATTTTATCTCCTATTATTTAATAAATTGTAATTGATTTTTTTATTAGCCCATTCAATGAAATATTTTATATTCGGCCCGTCCGTATGCCCTCCGTCGTGCTGACGCCAGGCAAGCTCTCCATCCAGCAAGCCAGTTAATACGGGAGGCATTACTTCTGTTTTGTAGTCATTTGAAACGCCTAAATCCTTTGCCCCCAGAAGTTTAAATACCGCACCTGCAGCAACAGTAGCCATATAGCTGCCCTTCTGATCAAGCCATTTTGCATCGCCTTTTTCAGGTATTCCGTAGCTGATGAAAGTAAGCCTTGGTGCACACATTGCAACAAGACTATGAGAATCAACATGCATTTGGCCTGCATTTCCAGGTCCGGAAGTTGATTCAGCAGTTCCATATTTTAAATAATTCCCGGCCATCCAGTGATATTCACCCGTTCCTGTGAGGCTCTCTACAGCTTCACCGAAGTTACGGCGATGAAGAGCAGCTCCTCCTTTGCCTGATGAGCCAACGAGGGCTAGGGCAAACCTTTTCTCAAAAGCAAGGGTAACCAGTGCTGCCTTACCATAACGTGAGACACCTTCAATGCCAACATGTTTTGCATCAACAGCCGAATCGGTTTCAAGATAATCAAGTCCACGTGCAGCACCCCAAGCCCATGCTCTCAGCGAACCCCAGTCATCTGGTTTACGCGGTTGACCCTTATTCACAAGCCCGATGATGCCTCTTGTTAATCCGGCTCCATTGTCGGCCTGAATACTTGAAGGATCTATCGAAGCATAGCCCCAGCCGGCGGCAATAAGCTGTTGTGTTGCAGGAAGATCGGCATTTGGATTTACGCCCATCATTCCTAGACTGGCAAAAGGTGATACACTGGTAATAGGAGTATATGCCAGGTATTTGTCGAATATTGCTTTTATTGCAGGATCTCTTTCCGAAAGGAGTTTCTTAAATGCCTTGTTTAGCACCTCCATTTCATCCTGGTTAGGTTGAGCAGGAGAAGGAAGATTGGCCATCCCGAACATCATCAGAACAGGTACAGGACCCTTAGCATTGGCCGGTAGGACAAGAACCATCGAAATATTTACATCAATAAGAGGACATTGAGAATTATCGACATGCCCGGTGATCTTTTTAGCGATAACAGGCATGAAACCAACATATTCTCTCTCCGAAATATCTACACTCCATTTAACTGCAGGAATGCTTTTCGGAAGACGCCCATAGACTTCTTTTTCCATATCTTCCACTATCTCGGGACGACGTTGTTTCCACCAGATTTCAGGAGTCGTCACTTTCTTTCCATTCTTCAATGTCAATAAATCAGGCAGATCGGGATATGGATTTGCCAGAGACTCATCGTAATTCGCATGGTTGGGCGCAGATTCATTACCACTTGGACCGGGGCGGAGACTTTTAATCCCAAGCTGATCCATCATATTCTGGTGGTCCTGTTCTGCGGTGAACTTAACAGGAGGCGGGTTTTGCCCGGCGGAACCGGTCGGATTCTGAGCAATAAGCCGGCCCGATAATAAAATCAATAATAGTAAAAGCGATTTTTTCATGTTTATGATTATTATGTAAAATTAATTCTTTTTATCAGAAATAGCCTCAAAAGGAGAAGCAGGCAATCCTTCAATATTATATAAATTTGCACCTTCCGGATTATCAGCCCATGCATATCGGACATACATGGGGTTTTTAATTTCACTACTCCATACAACCACATTATTGTTTTCAATTCTGGCTTCAGCCCAAACAAACTTTCTGTCTGCTCCGGCAATGGAAAAATAGTATAAATCACCGCCTCCTTTTACTACCAGCCCACTTCCAATGTGGTCAAATTCGATTTTAATGCTATCAGCTTCTTTAACAGATGATTTATAAAGAGGCCCTGAGTAAACAATCTTTTCATCATTATACGCTAGCTTTCTGGCCCCTAGTGCTAATCGTTCACCCACAATTTTTTTCCCAAGAGGATGTATGTCATTCCATTCACCTGCATCAATTGTAACTGCCATAGCAGTATTCGGAACGCTTAAAGATTTAAACTGACCGAATCTTAATTCGGCCCACTGACTCTCGGACGGCAGATACTTGACTTCCATAAAGTTGGGCAATTGTACAAAAAGAAACGGCAGAGATTCCTGATGCCATTTATTCCGCCAATCGTTGATAAGAGCAGAAAGCATTTGCTGGTATTGCTGAGGCTTATTCGTATTTGTTTCACCCTGGTACCATAAGACACCTGTGATTGAATAATTTATTGAAGGTGCAACCATTGTATTATAGAGTCCTGTCGGTTCATTCTGCATCGAGATTATTGGAGAACCTGTTCCTGAACCGAAATTGACAGGTCTGAATACTTGTCCGACTTTATATAACCATTCGCCACGCAGATCAATACTGTCTCTTCCTGCAATAAGGTAATAAGGTTTGTCGGGTACAAAGCCTCCTTTCCCGAACGTGTTTGTAACCCTGATTACAATAATATTTTTTCCAGGTTTCAGTAAACCGGAAGGGAGGTTATACCTCCTTGGAGGATACTGATATGTGATTGACCCCGATAAAACTCCGTTCACGTAGACATTGTCTGCATCCACAATACGTCCAACGAAGAGTTTTGCGGGCTTACCGGTCATTGATTCCGGCACATTGATCTCTTTTCTGAACCATACGATCCCGTTCAGTCCACTTACACCCTGATCATCCCAGTATCCAGGGAGCCAATATTTATGCCATCCTTCAGGCACATAGTTAATGTCATACCATGTAACCGGGCTACTCATGCCCTTATCCACTGATCTGGAATTGACAGGTGGACTCTGTCCTGCTTCAGGTTTCCTTCTGGTTGATCTGAGTATTGGATTAAGATAAGCTGTATCCTTTAATTTCTCAATCCTTGATTTCAACTGAGGAAACCCATTAAGACCCTCTTCACTGGTCCAGGCTTCTATTGGTGTTCCGCCTACACTTGAGTTGATAATTCCAAGTGGCACTTTATATTCATTATATAAACTTCTGGCAAAGAAAAAAGTAACAGCACCAAAACCAAGTACGTTTTCCGGTGATGCTGATACCCATTTCCCCGCAGGCAGATCTTTATGGATTGATGTAACATCTGATGCAGTGGGGATAAAAAAATTTCTTATTTCCGGGAAATTTGCACCAGCTATATCTTCAGGATATTTTTCCTTCACTCTTTCCATGTTCACAACCATATTTGACTGACCTGAACAGAACCATACATCGCCTATTAATATATCATTTATAATGATAGTATTATTCCCTTTCACTATCATGGAATAGGGGCCACCTGCTTTAATGGGTGGTAGACTGACTTTCCAGTTTCCATCAGAATCCGTAATGGTTCTAACTGTTTTCTTATTGAATTTTACCTGTACCTTTTCTCCCGGAGAGGCCCATCCCCAGATTATTAATTTAGTATTTCGCTGCAGGACCATGCCATCGCTTAAAAGTACAGGAAGTTTAACATTCGCCAGAACAAGTCCAGGTAGTAAAAACAGCATCAGGCCGGTTATAAAAAGCAGGTTGATCAGCTTCTTCATATCAATTATAATTATAAAGTTCAAATCTTAGAATTGAATAATCATCCAAAAAGATCCGCACATGTCTTCCCAGGTGCGTCTGGTCTCCATTCAGATGTCTTATTTCGATGAGCTGATATACGAAGATACCTGATCTTGGGGTCCTCCTATATACCTTGGATAGTTTGGGTATGAGCAGAGAATATATCCTTTACCTTCAGGTTTCACCCCGATTCGCCCCTCGCTGTTGATAACAAGTGTTTTAGCGGGAGCTCTGCCTTCTTCAACCCACGATATTATCATATCCATTTTGTCATTAGAGTTGGGTGACGGTATATTTTTTACTTCAACCGTTTGGCCATCCCCGTTCATTTTATAACTCTTACCCGATAATCCGTGGCCTGCCTGTGGAACAACATACAACCGCGCAAACTTATCCAGTTTCTTCTGTCCCATCTTATTTATCAAAGACTGATAGTAATCAAGCTGTGCACCGGAAGAGGCTATAAAATCCTGTGTGCCGACGGTAAGTATTATTTTCCCTCCATGTTTATAAAATGAACTAAGATCCGGATTTGTGGCATCGAGCCATTCAGATATCTGTTTCCGGCGTTCATTCATGGCTGGTCCTTCCGTATAGTCTAGTGGATTAGCTGACAGATTCTGCATAAGGAACCCTGTTACTCCAAGAACTCCCAGAGATGAATGTACCGGGGCGTTCTCACCTGCACCTTCCTGTCCCTTGTACCGGATAGGGGCGATCGTCCCAAAAGATTCAGGATCGGTAGTCGGAAGCCACATGCCGAACGATTTAACACCATTTGCAAAAGGAGATAGGAACTTATACGGACTATATACAAATTCAAGTGTCTTAATCTGTTCATTGGTGAGCCTGGCTGATGTTGTATTATCTTCAGGAAGTGCATTCTTTTTGTTTGGCTCACGCAGAGCCGCCCATGGATCACCGGGGCCGGAACCGTCTGTTACATCAAAGATAACGCGTGACGTCATATAGTTATTGATTATCCCATCAGACAATCCGTCGAGCTTGTCGCATTGTCTAAGGAACTCAGCCCTGATAGCATTTGCCTTGGCAGGTGTAACCCAGTTTACCAGTGGTTTTTCCTGTATCCTTATCAGTTCAGGAGCGAGCATAAGTGTTGAAAAGCTTACTATCGGAACATCGGATATTATACCGTTATAATCAGCAGCGTATCTTTGTGCGACCATAAGTCCTTCGCGTCCACCCTGTGAACCTCCGATATAATAGTTGAAACGGGGCCGTTCTCCATAGATTCTTTCAATTATTACCATTGTGGCATCGTGAGTCTTCTTCATTTGCATATAACCAAGATTGCGGATGGCCTCTTCGTTGAGAGCCCAATCATCAGGTTTTGCTCCTGAAGGACCCGAAGCCAGAACTGTTCCTCTGCCACCCATTCCTCCCTGGTGGCCTGAGTCGCTGCCGTACATCACGAATCCCTTATTGATCATTGGATTTTTGCCTTCCCTGACAGTGATCGATCCGTTCATACCACCACCACCAACTTGCATGGCACGGCGCGACCAGCTTGCCGGAAGAAGCACCCTGAAATTAATGGGCCAGCCATTGGAATCAACCGGGAAAATCGAACCTTCAACAATAGCGTATGCAGGCGTGGCATCAGTTGCTTCAACCCAGCGCGGATCATAGAGTTTGACCGAGCCAACCGGTTCTCCGATGGCAGAAACCGGGATCGAGGTACCTGCCTTTTCAATGTCGGTTTTGGTGATTACTATATTTTGGGAAGAAAAATCCTGACCGGCAACTATTCCTTCTGCCAAAATCAGGGTTGCAGTAATTAAAAAACAGAGTCTTCTCATAATTTCTATTTAAGTTTCAATTTAAACTATAACCTGAGGATTCTCCAGATATTCACATCTTAACCTGGCTGGGGAAATATTTGCTTCAACCTTCGTAAACAAAGAAGTAAAGAAGAAGAGAAAAAAAAGATATTTCTTCATGGCTTTTAAAAGTAGTTATACAAATTTATCTTTTAAATTCAATTTAAAAAACTGGACCAAGATCGTCTTTTTAAAACGTCCATGGCGACCAGTATAAGAATTATAGAGAAAGAAATTATGCTGTTGGATATCCTTCTGGAATAATATATGAATTGAGACGGCGGTTCCAGGATGATTGTATCTTTCCCGTAAAAATCGTTTTGGAGACATAAAAAAGGAAGGGTGAAAAGGAGAATTGGAGATGGCAGGGTCTCACTAGGTGCATACTTCAATGTACTACGAGTACTTGGCCTACAAGACGATTTTTTGAAGATAGCTACTGATGACGAATTTGGCAGAAGACTTCAGGATCTTAAACTTTTGAGTGAAAAGTAATATGGATAAATCGAAGACGGATATCTGGGATTATGCTCATTGGTAGGAATGAAGCTTCCAAAATGTATTTTGATGCTAATTGCCCCTGGGTCATTATTGGGTGGAGCTCGACCTAAAGCGAATTTTACTGACAGTTCAAAAAATGTTGGAGAATATTTTATGCTAAATACAAAGCAAATGGAAGAAATTTTGACACAGATTATTTCTGTTGTAGCGAAGTGGCGAATTCATGCAAATGCTATCGGGATCTTGAAAAAAGAACTGGAAATGATGCAGCCCGCCTTCAAATTCTGATAAAGGCGATCTTTATAAATGTTAAATGATATTCTCTCCTGAACGGGAAATCTAGTAGCCTTGACTATGGTTAGCCGGAGAATATTAACCACTAAAAGACGGAGTTAAGTATTTGTTGTTTAGCTGTGTATGTAAATTGTAACCTTCCCGGCGAAATGTGGTTATAAGCATAGCTTTTGCACTTCCGTGTCCTTCAACCATTTTTGGGCCGGCTGATATAGACAATATATCATTAATAATCTAAATGATCTAAATGATTTATTTAAAAAAAAGTCGGAAAATCTTTGTCACATTTATTCAAGTAAGGACATGTATATAAAAAATGGCAATCTATTCAATATTTTAAATTCTTTAAAAGAGATATATTTTGATGATATAAAATTTACGTTTTTAGCGCATTCCCATCAGGCTATAAATCAATATAATGGCAGTTTTACAGAAAAATCTAAAATACACAGTGAAAAGGTAAAGTAAAATTTAATATTTCCAAATTATGAAACATTTGACCTGCACCCAAACAAGACGTTTGAAATTCTATATAGTTATTTTCAATTTACTCCAAGCCTTATATTACGCATCTCTAAACAATTAAGTTATGAAACACATAATTTTATGTACGCTTTTTTTCATTTCATTTTTAGGATGTAAAAAAAGTTCAGATACACTGAAGTGGACAGCTGTTAACAATGGGTTACCTTATGGCACAAATGTTCATACACTTGCAATCCAAGGAAATAATATCTATGCCGGAACTAGTGGAGGAGTTTATTTGTCAATTAATAATTGCAACAGTTGGACTTCTGTAAATAATGGGTTAACTAAACTTGATGTTTTTACACTGGCGTTCCAAGACAGTAATATCTATGCCGGAACATGGAGAGGAGGAGTTTATTTATTAATTGACAATGGCAGCAGTTGGATACCCGTGAACAATGGGTTATGGACAGATAGCATCCGTTCTTACGAACTAGCGATACAAGGGAATAATATCTTTGCCGGAACATGGGGAGGAGGAGTTTATTTATCCAGTAACAATGGAAGCAGTTGGACACCTGTGAACAATGGGTTACCTGCCAATACTTTTGTTCGTACACTAGCGATACAAGGGAATAATATCTATGCCGGCAATTCTGGAAGTGGAGTTTATCTATCAAGTGATGCTGGTAAAAATTGGACTGCCGTGAATAATGGGCTACCATTCAATAGGTTGGATTTAATTGGTTCTACAACCGATCTTTATGACTGGGTTACTACAATTGCGATCCAGGGGAATAATATCTACGCAGGAGAAATTTATGCCGGAACTGATTATGGTCAGACTTGGGGATTGGGAGTTTATGTATCAAGTAACAATGGAAGCAGTTGGACCACTATAGGTTTATCAGATTATGTTGTTTACTCACTGGCATTTCAAGGGAATAATATCTTTGCCGGAACTGATAATGGTGTTTATTTATCAAACAATAATGGAAGAAGTTGGTCACAAGTGAATAATGGGCTGACCAAGCTTAAAGTTAATACAATAACGATTCAAGGGAATAATATCTTAGCCGGAACTACTGATGGTGTTTATCTAACAAGTAACAATTGATGATATAATATTTTCTTTTTTTTAGCAAAATCCCATCAGGTCATAAGATCAATATAGGGCAGGTTCACAAAAAAATCTAAAATCCACAATGAAAAGTTAATTTAAAGTTTAATATATCCAAATTATGAACCTTTTAATATACAACTTGACAAAACTTACAAAAGTTTATTTTAAGTTTTTATTTATACTTACTTCATTTCTCTTGTTTGGCGAAAGGATGTATTCACAAAAATTTATGGCCTGATGCCTCTTTTATTTTCTGGGTTATTTTTAGATCGTTTTCGCTTGGGTTGCTATTTCAGGAAGGGTGGTTATGAGCGATAATTATTCCGGATGCGTTGCCCTTGAGCGCATATTGATAAATTAACCGAATATCCATGAGAGTACCAGAAATGCTGTCTTCAGAAATGATGGTAATTCCCGGAACTTTGTTTGCCCAGTTAAGTAGAAGCATCTCAACGGTTTTTTGTATTCAATAGTAGTGGTATCCCAGGAATCAAAGAAGATCTTGCACCCGATTAGCGCCTTATAAATGCGAAAAGCTACGATAAAATGAGGCTTTTTGAACGCCCAGCCGACAAAAGTTGCAACCGGCTGAGGAACCTTATATTGTCAAATCCCTTTCTTAAAACTCTATTGTGGTTTGGATAAATTTTAGGGAAACAAATCTTGAACACGTCAGGTGATGGCTTCAGGGTATTTCAATTTCTGAGGGGTCATCCATACTGTCCGCAAAAAACCAGTCATCGTCCAGGCTCTGATCGTTGGCGATTTTATCGATCTTCATCTTAATATATTTACCTTCAGCGGAAACAGCGATCTCGCCGTTTGGCAGAACAATTTCTCCGGTACTTTCAAAAGAACGGGAGCCTTCACTTGTGACCCGTCCCATCACTTTCAATTCCATTCCAAGCGGAACGGGTTTCCTGAACCTGGTTTTTAATTCAATTGTCACACCCCATATCTGCTCATCTTTACCATTGCAAATTGATCTGGCCATAGTTTCGTCAAGAATAGTGGCAGCCAGGCCGCCATGCATCCGGCCCGGATAACCCTGGTGTTGCTCTGATGGATTGATCACTGCCTCCAGTTGTTTATCATCTGTTTCGTAGAATTTAGCATGCAGACCGAAATCATTCCTATCGCCACAGACAAAACACATTTTTGAGATGTGCTGCTTTTTCAGGACTCTATATTTCACATTAACAAGTTTTGTACTAAAAATAAGAATTTATATTGACAGTCATTTTTTTCAGTGAAAAAGTACTTAAATTAACAGTTTACTATTAAATAAACATTTTCTTTTTCAAGGTTTCAATTTACTTATCATGAAAAGTATTTCAAGGAAACAATTTTTACGGCAGTCAGCTTATGGTCTGGGCTCTGTGATGTTATTTTCAGGATTCGGTTTTACTTCCGCAAAAACGGAGGATGAATTTGTGGTTGCAGAGACGGCCTTTGGAAAAGTAAGAGGCAAAAGGGAAAGAGGTGTAAATATTTTTAAGGGGATCCCTTATGGTGGAAGCGTTTCGGGTGTTCACAGGTTCGCAAGTCCGGCTTTGCTTGAGCCATGGGAGGGAGTAAGAGATGCAATCAGACTTGGCACTCCTGCAATGCAGAGTTCAAAAACTGTTTATGGTATTGATGAACCTCTACCCGGTGAAGACTGTCTGTTCCTGAATATCTGGACACCGGCTAATGATAATAAAAAACGTCCGGTGATATTTTATAATCATGGTGGGGGATTCAGCACAGGCTCAGGAGGAAGTACCGGTCAGGATGGCGCTAACCTGGCAAGATATTTTGATGTTGTCGTTGTTGAGACAAATCACAGGCTTAACATTTTTGGATATCTCTACCTTGGCGATGTGGCAGGAGAAGATTACAAAACCTCTGGCAATAATGGAATGCTGGATATTATTGACGGGATGAAATGGGTAAATCAAAATATTGCAGAGTTTGGAGGCAATCCGGACAATGTAATGATATGCGGTGAGTCGGGTGGAGGCGCAAAGACCTCATGTTTGTATGCAATGCCTTCTGCTTCAAAATATTTTAACAAAGCTTCAATTGAAAGTGGGCCCGGTGTAATGATGACTCCTGTTGAAACAGCAATTGAGACAACCAGTCTGCTTCTTAAAGAACTGAATATTTCACGTGGAGACTGGCGTAAGCTTCTTGAACTGCCAGCTGAAAAACTCTTCGATATACAACCTCAGCTGATGAGAGCAGCTGCCGCTTCAGCGAAGGCCAGTTCATTCGTGACAAGAGGAATAGGCACCTCAGGACCCGGAGGCTTTTCACCTGTGGTGGATGGGATAGTTCTACCCGGTCATCCATTCAGTCCCTCGGCTCCTGCTATATCTAGAAACAAACCCCTGATGATAGGATGGAATGAGGATGAATTTACATTTTTTGCCACTTCTTCAGGTGATGTGTCAGGATGCCAGTTACAAAATTTCGACTCTTTGTACGCAAAGCTGGAACCGCAATTCGGAGAAAATACAAGGAAAATAGTGGAGACATACCGCAGCTCAAGGCCGAATGAATCTCCTTCGTCCATTTTCGTGGAAATAATGTCAGTGACTATCATGGGGTTGGGTTCAATTGAAATTGCCGAGAAGAAATCAAGGCAAAATGGAGCCCCTGTTTATTTATATAATTTTGGATATAAGTCGGGTCTGAAAGTACCCAATACTGATTTTCCCATGGGAACCGCTCATGCCATGGATATTGGATTTAAGTTCAATAATGTGAGGTCTGAGATGCCCGGACAGTACCTAGCAGGGGACAGGCCTGAGCGCTTTAAAGCCTCATTGAATCTAGCCGGGCTCTGGACTTCCTTTGCCCGGACAGGGAAACCTGGAGTGAAAGGTCAGCCGGAATGGCCTGCTTATGATCTGGTCAAACGACCTACATACAGAATCGATACTGAATGCAAAGTTATATACGATCGTAATAAATCTGAACGCGAACTGTGGGCTTCGTTAGGCTATATCGGCATTAATGATTAGCTGCTAGCTGTTCCCCTGAATATGGATAAGGAAGTCTTCAGGATCATTTCTGCATACTTAGAAACTTAAGCACATCTTCGGTATCCTTTTCTGGGTTTACAGCATCATTTTTATAAATGATCTTTCCGTCCTTTCCTGCGATAAAAGTCCATCGTTTTATAGTTATATCACGTACCAGTTCATGTTCGACACCGTCGACAGTACGTTTTATGGAGGCACCCTCACCGGTAGGAACTCCAGATTTATTGGCTAGGTCGCCTTTTGCATCGGATAAAAGAGGAAAGTTCAGATTCTCTGCCTGTTTGAATAGTTTAAGATTCTCAGGTCTATCACCACTGATACCAACGACTATAGCATTGGCTGATGTCAGATCGCCCTGGTGATCGCGGAATCAACATGCCT
>OCZT010004907.1_pt1 | contig 13399 bp, 13 predicted proteins | sample 1539031 | NCBI WGS metagenome assembly OCZT01 (sample SAMEA3539308, study PRJEB22396) | soil metagenome | biome: tundra; feature: field; material: soil | place: USA | collected 2010-05 | depth 0.15 m | reverse complement strand
GAGGATCTTCGCGACTTCGAAGAGCATATCGTCGATTGCCTTGAATGCGCCGACCGGTTGCTGCTGGCCGAAATGTTTCATGCCCGGAACGGGCATAAGCCGAAGCCGGATCCAAAAATGATTGCCCGGGTGGTGCTCTACAAACCAAGGCGGGTGGTGGTGATGCTGATCGCCGCAGGACTGGCAATTCCGGCGGTCTACCTGCTTTTCACGCTTGTTTGGCCGCGTTGAAGGCGTCGCGCTCCAGCTCTTTTACCCGATCCTCCAGTATCTTCGCGTGCGTCGAATCGAGCACCAGGCAATGGTGTCCGACGAACCTCATTTTGCGATCGTGAACGGCCACCAACAGCACGTTGAGCCAGGCGTACGTCCCGTCGGCGCGGTGTCCATAGGTATCGAACTGGGTCTTGCCCGACAGCAGCATCTGGCTATAAGCTTCCTTGATGCGCTCCTGTTCCAGTTTGGGGAACATCGTGATCCAATCGCGGCCGAGGAGGCCCTTTGGATCCGCAGTCAACGTCGCCGCCAGGGCGGAGTTTACGGTACCCAGGGTTCCATCGGCTCGCACCCAGGCGACGCCGCTTTGCAGATGATCGAACGCGACTTTCGTGGAATAAAGCTCTTCTGAAAGAGGGGTTTGGCGGCGCAGCACACGCCGCAGTGCGATCGCCAGAACCGTCACCGCACCTAGAAGATAGAGCCACAACATAAACCGATGATCCTGTCTATGTTGTGCTTATCGGCAGTTTTGCGTAGGACCCTAGGCAACAGGCCCTTACCCAATCAGTAGGCCGCGGAATTTCGGCTGATCGTAACCGGGAAATACGTTGGCCATGTTCCGGTTGCCTAGCTGCCTGGCGACCAGTTCGCCCAGCACATCGCGGAAATCCGTGGTCAGGTTGAGATCGCGATTCTCGTAGAGTTGCTCCGGTTCGAGGCCGGGCCAGTCGCCGTAGACCTTGCCGCCCTTGATGCCTCCGCCGAAGGCGAACATCACGTTGGCGTGCCCGTGGTCGGTACCCCGGTTGCCGTTTTCCTTGGCGGTGCGACCGAACTCGCTCATGGTGACCACCGTGACGTCGGCGATGCGGTCGCCCAGGTCCTGGTAAAACGCCGCCATAGAGTCGCCAAAATTACCCAGCAGATTGGCGAGCTGCCCTTGCGCCGGCTTCGCTCCCACTTCATTGACGTGCGTATCCCAGCCGCCGACGTCTGTGAAGGCCACCTCGAGTCCGACATCCGACTTGATCAGGCGGGCGATCTGCATCAGGGACTGTCCCAGCCGTCCATTCGGATATTTCGCGCCGTTGGCGGGGTTGTACGCCTGTTTCTGGATCGACTGCATCAGCTTCACGGCTTCAAACGTCTCGCGGCCGGTGCCGTTCAGAACCTTGTCGGCGGAATTGCCGTACATGCTCTCAAAACCCATCGAGCTGGGGGCGTCCTTGACCTGAAATTCGGCTAGATTGTTGATCGCCACGGCGTCGTTGTGTCCGCGCAAGGCGCGAGGCAGCGCCGCGCCCATGCTGATAGCGCGAACGGGCGACAGTTTCCCGGTTTCAGAAGGCAGCGCGCGATTCAGCCAGCCATCGCTGGTCGCCTTGCGGCCCGGCGTGCCGGATTCCATATAATCCTGCGCGTCGAAGTGTGAGCGCGTGGGGTCGGGCGAGCCGACGGCTTCGATCACCGCCAGTTGTCCCGCGTCGTAAATGGGTTTGAGCGCCGAAAGCGACGGGTGCAGGCCAAACATGCCGTCGAGGTCGATGGCGGTTTCGGGCGTGCCGTTGGGGCGAGGGATGGCGATCGTCGGCCGCATTTCGTAGTACCGTTTTTCACCGTACGGGACGACGACGTTCAGGCCGTCCACAGCTCCGCGCTGGAAGATCGCGACCAGAACTTTCTTGCGCGGAGCGGGCGCGTCCGCGGCATAGAGCGCTCGCGAGAGCCACGCCGGCGTTGCGCCGACGCCGACCATGGCCAGTGCGGAACTTTTCAGAAAAATGCGGCGGCTGAAATTCATTGCCGACTCCTTAACGACGTTGGAAATCCGGCGATCCGATCACTAAGCCCGCCACCAGCGCCGGCGATGGAGGAGCTTTCGGGTTTTTCGTCTTCTGGTCGGCAATCGCTTTGTCGATCGCATCGCGGGTGGTCGCGGTCGGATTGGTAAACAGCATCAACCGCGCGGTATGGGCGGGATCTTCGTTGAAGCGCGCCTGGTCGACCTTGGTTCCCTGCACTTTGTTCTGCGTCAGGTCGAGCGCGAAGTTCATCCGCGCCAGCAGCGACGCGGAATTGATCCATTCGGCGTTGGCGTTGGAATAACCGGTCGGCTCCAGCTTGCGGTAAAGAGGCTGGCCGAGTTGCGCGATACGGTTGGCCAGCGGGAACGCGTAGTCGACCTCGGCGCCGGTGGCTCGAATCGAGCTGACAATCATTTCGAAAGGCGTTTTGATCTTTGATTGATAAGCGCCCTGCGAAAGGAATTCCTTCGACGTGAACATGGTGTTCAGGACGGCGCGAATATCGCCGTCAGTCGCCAGGAACGTCTTCGCCATGCGGTCGATCAGCTCCTGTGGATGATTGTCGGCGACGAAGCGCTGCGCCAGTTTTTTCGAAATGAAGCGGGCAGTGGAAGGGTGCTTCGCCAGAATATCCAGCACCTTTTCGCCGTCGTCCCTGCCGCCGCCGGCGGGAATGGTCACGCCGAGGACCACCTTTTCGCCCTTGTCGTGCACGCGATCGTTAAAGGTGTAAGTCGAGCCGCCCTGAGGATTCTTGATCGTCCATCCGGTGAAGCATCGTGCGACCTCGGTCACATCTTTCTGCGTATACCCTCCGTCGACGCCGAGCGTGTGGAGTTCCAGCAATTCCCGTCCGTAGTTTTCGTTCAGACCGCGGGTTTGCTTACTACCTCTCCCGCGGCGCGCGACATCGGGCGCGACGCTCTGCCAGTTGTCGAGGTAAAACAGCATCGCCGGCGCGGTCGCGGTCGATTCCAACAGGTCGCGGAAATGCCCCAGCACGTGCGGCCGGATCGCTTCGCGCTCATAGCTGGGCACCATGAACCGGTCGTTGCCCTTGTCTAAGAACACGTTGAAATGGTTGTACCAGAAGTCCGCCAGTTGTTCCTGTAACTGGCGGTTGCTGAGGATCGCGCGATACAGCTTGCCTTCGGAAAGATCGAATGCGATCAACTGCTGCGGTGCGTTGCAGAGCATGAACTTGCGCCGCAGCGTCTCCGGAGCGATCGCCATCAACTGGTTGCGCATTTGCGGAGGCATCGCGATCACCATGTCGTCGACCTGCTCCTCGGGGATTGACGCGAGCGTTTCCTTCTTCTGATCCGGCGTCCCGTTGCGCAACGTGCGGATCTGCCCCTGGGTCAGCAGTTTGTCGAGAGGCACCGCCGGCTGCACCGGATCGGCGTCCTTCACATCCTTCTTCACTTTCAACCGGCGGACCTGGCGTTCCACCGCCGCGCGCGCCACCGGATCGTCCGGCAGAGGCTGGCGGCCTTGCGCGACTTGCCGGATCATCTGCGGCGTCGGATAGCTGGCCTCCGTCTCGCCCTGCGTCAGGCGCAGCGTTTCGAGCGGCGCCAGTTTCGCTTCGAGCGCGGGATTTTCGGCGATTTTTTCAGGATGGAGCTGCAGATCGATCCACTTCTTCACGCCCATCTTTTTGACGATTTCGACATCTCCAGGCCTTGGCCCGAACGTCAGCCGATCGAGGGCGTGAAGAACCTGCTCGTCCTTGGTAAGCTTCTCCTGAAACCGCTTGGCGTCGACTTCCGTTTTCTTTTTCGTAGTCCAAGCCGGCACCGCTGCGCAGAGAATCGACAGTGCCAGAACCAATGACTTCCGCATTTTCCACAGCCTCTCAGTCTATTAAACGCCATTGGCGGCAAGGAGTTGATACCAATTTTCGAAAAATGGCTTGTCTGAGGGACATTCGCAGGCGGAACCGCCTGCGCCACCAAACCAAATCAGTATCTTGAAATAACCCCTGGCGTCAGCCAGGGGACTCGTTCGCCGATGAACGGACTCCGGCGTCATAGAATCTTCATCTGCTCGCACGTCCTGACCAGAAACCCATCCGTCATTCCGGCGATATAATCGCACACCTGGCGATGGAGAGGCTGCCCGGCGGACTCCTCTAAGTAACTGACGGGCAAGCGGTTTGGATGTTCCATGAAGAATTCGAACAGGCTCGCGATCAGCCCAGCGGTCTGTTTCCGGTCCTCCGCCAGCCGGTCGGACTGATAGACCTTCGCCCGGAGAAAATCTTTCAATTCCCGGCTGCCGGCAGCCGTTTCCTGCGAAAAACACGCCACCCGCGTCCCGTGCCCCCGAACATCGTCGACATTTCGAAGCCCCTCGGATGCCGCCACGGTGCCGTCGATCAGCCCCGAGACCAGCCAGTTAATCAATCCCCGCACAATTTCATGCATCCGCACGCGTTCCGACGCGCCGGGATACTGCTGCTCGAGAATCTCGTCCAACTCACCGATCTTCCCCACCATCCGGCGCGCGTCGTTTGAATCAATCAGGCCGGCGAAGTAGCCGTCGTCGAGGTCGGCCGTGTTGTAGGCGACCTCGTCGCACAGATCGATCAACTGCGCCTCCAGCGGAGGCCTCATTCCCGGAAGATATTCATCGAGGGCGGGAATTTCGCCCGGCGCGAAGTCGCGCGAGTGCTTCACAATCCCTTCCCGCACTTCGAACGTCAGATTCAAGCCGGGAAACATCGCATACGGATTTTCGAAACTTTCGACGATCCGCAGCGCGTGGAGATTGTGCTCGAACCGCTCGCCATAACCCCTCATCAGGCGGTCGAGTTCGGCTTCCCCGGAGTGCGCAAACGGCGGATGCCCGATGTCGTGCGCCAGGGCCAGCGCTTCGGTCAAATCCTCGTCCAGCCCCAGCACTCCCGAAACCGTGCGCGCGATCTGCGACACCTCGATGCTATGCGTCAGGCGGTTGCGGAAATGGTCGGAGACTCCGGGTGTGAACACCTGCGTCTTATTTTCCAGGCGCCGGAACGCGCGGGCATGCACGATGCGGTCGCGATCCCGCTGAAATTCATTGCGATAGGGGTGCGGAAGCTCCGGATACCGTCGCCCCCGTGCGCACGCGACCGGAAATTTGAGATGGGCAAGGTGCCCGGGCACTTGCTAATTGGTCTGGCCGGCGAGTTCGCCGAGGGCGGACATCGCAGCTTTACTAATGGCGGCTCTCTCCGTGCGGAGGCTTTCCAATATCTTGCGGGCCCCATCCGGATCGGTTTTGGCTTTTACTTTCGCCAGCGCGAGCTGGGCTTCTTCTTTCGACACTGTAACCGTCGGGTTCTTGATCAGATTGTCGAGGACCTTCTCGGCATCCGGGGTCTTGCCTTCGATGGCGTAAAGCTGGGCCAGCGCCAATGCTGCCTGCGAGGAATAAGCGGAGGGAGCGGAATCCACCACATCTTTCAAATACTTCTCGCCACCGGCCAGATCGCCTTTATCCACCGCAGCCTGTCCCAGGTTCAGGCTCGCGATGGCGCCTTCGATGGTGCCGTGATACTTCGCCGCAACCTCGCCGAACGCCTTCTGGGTCGCCTGATCCTTCTCCTGCTGGGTGCTGTAATGCAGGTTCGCCGCTTGCACATTGGAACCCACGGTGGCATCGTCGATTTTCAAGGCCGCCGCCAGTGCTTCTTCCCGCACATCCGCCTGATGGTGGATGAACCAGTAAATGCCTCCGGCCACCAACAGTACCGCCAGCGCGATCGCGCCGTACTTCTTCGCATCGGCCGTGTGATGCGTCAGAAAATCGATGCCGTGCCAGACCTGCTCTTTAAACTCGTCGTTCTTGACTACTTTTTTAAGTTGTCGATCCACTTCGAAGACTCCAAAATCAGTTTAGCACGCGGAGTTTACGGGGTCGCGGAGGTGAGATCGCGGTGGATGGCAAACTTTACCAGGCCCGCGACATCGTGAATATCGAGTTTGCGCATCAGACTCGCTCGATAGGTGTCGATCGTTTTCGGACTCAGTTCCAACCTGGCCGCGATTTCCTTCGCCCGAATCCCCTCGACCAACAATGTGAAAACCTGGAATTCCCGGGCGCTGAGCATTTCCAGAGGATCGTCCGGCGACGCTTTCTGCCCCGGACCGAAGATCTTGTTCAGTTCCAGTTGCGGCGAAACATAGATGCCCCCGTCCAGGATCTGCTCAAAAGCCTCCAGAAGCTGCGCCGAGGGACCCGATTTCAGCAGAAATGCGCTCACACCGCAGCGCAACGCCTCCACCACCGTCTTGCGGTCGCGCCGTGTCGAGAGGACCACAATTTTGGTGGGAAGATTCGCGTCTCTGGCCCGCCGCACGATCTCCAGGGTGAACAGATCGGGAAGATTCAGATCCAAAACGGCAATATCGGGCCGCTTCAGCTCCATCATCCGCAGTGCCGCCGCCCCTTCCGAACACTGTCCGATCACGCGAAACTGGGGCTGCGCCTCGCAAAGTGCCGCCAAGCCTTCTCTGACCAGCGTCAGATCGTCGGCCAGTAAAATCGAGTATGTTTTGGGTTCTCTAATCGGGACCATGGTCGTCCGTGGGGCGATGCCCGGACCCGCGTCCTAAGTGGAACACGTCCCTTGCACTTTCGCCCTGCCAGTACAGTGAGCCGGAGCCGCCGTAATTCTCCGGTTTCCGTCACTTAATCGCAACCAATTGTCGATCCCAAAACAGCTACCCCGTTCACAGGGCTTGGGTTACGTCGTCAACCTAGGCAAAGCTGCGGACCGCGGCTGCCTCTTCGTCAAATACCTCGAATACCGTGTAAAGCTTGGTAATTTGCAGCAAATCCTTGACCCGCTTGGTAAGATTCAACAGCTTCAGCACCCCGCCTTGATTGGCCATGGTGGTGAATCCGGACACCATTTCGCCGATTCCGGAGCTGTCGATATAGCTTACTTCACCCAGGTTCAACAGGATTTTCTTATGCCCGCTTGACGCCAGGTCGCGAACCGTGTCGCGAAACGTGCTGGCCCCTTCGCCCAAAGTGATGCGGCCCACCGCGTCCACTACCGTCACATCGCCCACCTGCCGGGTGGTTAATTTCACGCTCACAGAACCCTCCCCAAATTAACTGGCTTTCGCCAGGATCTTGACCATCTTGACTTCGGTACCCTTCGGCTCCCGGGGCCGGATCTGGAACTCATCCATAAACGCCTGGATCAGCAACAGCCCTCGTCCCGAATGCCGCAATAAATTCTCGTTCGCCAGCGGATCGGGCAACTCGGCCATATCGAATCCGTCGCCTTCGTCCTGAATCACCACTGCCAGCCGGTCCGATGTCCGCTGAATCATTACATGCACTTTCTTGCGTGCGTTATAACGATTCCCGTGCACCACCGCGTTCACCATGCATTCCCGCACCGACATCCCGATCTTGTGCAGGTCGTCCTCCTCGAAGCCAAGCTCTTCGGCTTCTTTGAGAACCGCCTCCTCGGCAACATCGACACTATCGAGCGTCGAATCGAGCAACTGGTCGACCGTCCGCGCTTCCAAGCCCTCTTGATCCGCCATAAAGGGACGTAGCCCGCACGACGAGCGTTGCGGCCTAGTCGAATCGTTACGTTAGAATAGTAGGGTATCGAAAGTCAAGCGGCGGACGTAAACCGTGCCTTGCTGCCGCCCAGTGAGAATCTCAGTAACGTTACCGTGCGGGGCGAGGGCAGCAATGTCTCAGGAGTCGTATAACCTCTGGTCCATCATCCTTGGCGCAGCCGGATTGACTGTCTCATTCGCGGTTGGAGTCGTTGTTTTCTGGTATACACGCGTGACCGAGGGGCTCCGACGGGAGAGCCAGCAGCAGACGGCGCTGCTTCAGGATCAGGTTGCGGTATCGCAAAGGCAGGCAGACCTTTTTGCGGAGCAGGTGTTGTCCGCTATACGCCCGTTTGTGGCGTGTGAAATCGAGACGTTCGCACCCGGCGGCAGCGCCTTCCCGCTCGGTAGCCCGATGCGCGCCGTCACGGCTTGGTATCGAGGGAGCCTTTGGAATCCGAGTGATCGGGTCGCCCACGATCTCCGCGTTCTTGTCCATGAGCACTCCACTGGATATTACTGGTCCGAAGAGCCGCCGGTATTGAGGAAGGCTGGAGAGTCGACCGACTGGTCGGCCTCTGGACCACGTGACGAAGAACGCGCCCTGCGATGTCCGGACGAAGTATACGGAGCGGAGCGGATGCGATTCCATCGTAAGGTCCTAGAGCAACACAGGGATCATGATTATGTGGCGGTCTTTTTTCGTGACGTCAACGGGAACATTTATGCATGTTTCAGCCTCATCAGTAACCCTCTGGAAAAAGATTACCGACTTCGACTGACACAGGTACTGCTTCCGCCTGCATAACCCCCTCGCCTCAGGCCCGAAACGCCGCGCTTGTCGCACAACCCCACGCGGAACCGCGGCCGTAAGGGTGCGGACAGACGCCACCAAACCCCATCTCCTCCGTCCAATTCCATATGCACTCCCGCGTCAATGCTAGCCTTGTCTTCATGAGGATTCTCGCCACCGCCGCGCTTCTCGCCGCGCTCGCTGCCGCTCAGACCAAAGTTGCCACTGTCGAAGGCATCACCGAATACAAGCTCGATAACGGACTGAACGTCATCCTGTTTCCTGACACGTCCAAGCCCACCGTCACCGTCAACATCACCTACCTGGTCGGCTCCCGTTACGAGGGTTATGGCGAATCCGGCATGGCTCACCTGCTGGAACACATGCTCTACAAGGGGACCGACACGCGCAAGGACGTGATGCCCGAACTCCGCGCCCACGGCGCCACCTTCAATGGTTCCACCTATTACGACCGGACCAATTACTTCGAAACCATGCCCGCCACCGAGGAGAATCTGCGCTTCGCCCTGGAAATGGAAGCCGACCGCATGATTCACTCCCGCGTCTCGCGAGCCGACCTCGATAGCGAAATGACCGTCGTGCGCAACGAATTCGAGATGGGCGAGAACAGCCCCTCGCGAGTTCTGTTCGAGCGTGTCATGTCCACCGCCTATCTGTGGCACAGCTACGGCCGCAGCACCATCGGTTCGCGCAGCGACATCGAGCATGTGCCGATCGATCGCCTGCAGGCCTTCTATCACCTGTACTATCAGCCCGACAACGCCACGCTGGTGGTGGCCGGAAAATTCGACGACGCCAAAACGCTTTCTTGGATCAAGGACATTTTCGGCGCGATTCCCAGGCCCACCCGGAAGCTGATTCCGACGTACACGGAAGAACCTACGCAGGACGGCGAACGCGAAGTGACTCTGCGCCGCACCGGCGATATTCAGGCCATTCAGATGGCCTATCACACAGCCGCCGGTTCGCATCCCGACGCCGCGCCTCTCGAAGTGCTGGCCGAAATCCTCAGCGAAACCCCGTCAGGCCGCCTTTATAAGGCGCTGGTCGAAACCAAGAAGGCGGTCTCTACCGAGGGTGGTAATTTCGATCTGCACGATCCCGGCCTCATCGAATTCAGCGCCACCTTGCGCAAGGAAGGTTCGCTCGACGACGTGGAAAAGACCATGCTCAGCGTGATCGACGGCGTCGCCAAGGAGCCTCCGTCAAAGGACGAAGTGGAACGCGCCAAAACGCGGCTCCTCAAGAATATCGAGCTCTCGTTCAACAACTCCGAGCGAATTGCGGTCGAACTGAGCGAATGGGAATCGATGGGCGACTGGCGTCTGCAATTCCTGTTCCGCGATCGCATCAAGACCGTGACGCCGGAAGACGTGGCTCGCGTGGCGAAGCTGTATTTGAAGGATTCGAACCGGACCACCGGCAAGTTTATTCCCACCGCCGCGCCGGATCGTTCCGAAGTTCCCTCGACTCCGAACGTCGCCGCCGAGGTCAAGGATTATAAGGGTAACGCCGCTGTCGAAGCCGGCGAAGCCTGCGATCCCACGCCCGCCAATATCGACGCGCGCACCATCCGCGTCACGCTTCCGAACGGAATGAAGCTCGCGCTGCTGCCCAAGAAAACGCGAGGCGGCACCGTCAGCGCGTCGCTGGTCCTACACTTCGGCGACGTGCAAAGCGTCACGGGCAAGGGCGTGGCGGCGCAAACGGCCGGCAGCCTTCTTATGAGAGGCACCGCGAAGCATACGCGCCAGCAGGTGCAGGACGAGCTCGATAAATTGAAAGCGCAGATGTTCGCCTCCGGCACCGCGACCCGCTCGAGCGTCGGCATCAGCACCATCCGCGCGAATTTTCCCGGCGCCCTGCGTCTGGCCGCCGAAGTCCTGCGCGAGCCCGTGTTCCCGGAGACGGAGTTCGAACAGTTCCGGCAAGCCGCCATTTCAAGCATTGAGAACACCCGCACCGATCCGCAGGGCCAGGCCGTCAACGCCCTCCGCCGGCACGTTTCTCCTTATCCGAAAGGCGACCCGCGCGCCTACGCCACTTTCGATGAAGAGATTGAAAACTACAAAAAGCTGACGCTCGTCGACGTGAAGAAATTCTACGCCGATTTCTACGGCGCTTCGAACGCGGAGCTCGCCATCGTCGGCGATTTCGAAGCCGCCGAGGTTCAGAAGCTCGCGACTGAGCTGTTCGGAGCATGGAAGAGTCCGGTTCCTTTTACACAGGTGAAGCGCGAATGGAAAAAACTCGAAACCGTGAACCGTACGATCGAAACGCCGGACAAAGCGAACGCGATCTTCCTGGCGATTCTGACCACGCCCGTCGATGACGACGATCCCGATTACCCCGCGCTGTTCGCCGCCAATACCATGCTCGGCAGCGGCCCGGAATCGCGCCTGTGGGGGCGCATTCGCGAAAAGGACGGCCTGAGCTACCAGGTGGTGAGCCAGTTGGTGGTCCCCACCAACGAGAAATTCGCGCAATTCCTCACGCTGGCGCAGTGCAATCCGCAGAATGTCCTGAAAGTCGAAGCCGATTTCAAAGACGAAATCGCAAAGGCGATGACCAGCGGCTTCACCGACGTGGAACTGGCCACCGCCAAGAAAACCTACTTCCAGGATCAGCAGGTTTCGCGCTCGCAGGACGCCCATCTCGCCGCGCAACTGGCGAGCAACGCGCAGTATGGACGCACCATGGCTCGGGAAGCGGCCATTGACCAGAAGATCGCGGCGCTCACCCCGGCCGAAATCTCCGCCGCTCTGAAGAGGCACATTGACCCATCGACGTTCTCGATCTTCAAAGCCGGCGACCTGAAAAAAGCGGGCATCACGCAGTAAACGAGAAAAACACAACGTACTGCGCGCCTTGTAGGGCGGGCTATCAGCCTGCAGCCGCCTTCCAAGGTGGCTCTTCTTATTGAAGCTCTAAAGGTAAGCTTTATATTTGCCCGCCACCTTCAAATTGAGCAAAGAGGCGCTGGCCTCTCTCGGATCGATGGAGGGAAGTGTCTACCTTCCCGCCGTCGAAAGGCGTCCAGCCGAGCCTCGCGTCAAGCTCGCTCCCAAGCCCCTGTGGCCGGGATGGCTGATGTCGATCGGCGTCGCGGCCCTCGCCTTTGCCATCCACTATCTCCCCTTTGCTCCGTTTCGCGTGGGCGACCGCCGGCCCATCAGCGCCGCGATTCTTGCCATCGTCGTCGGCGCGCTGGCCGCGAATTTTCTACCGCTTGGCGTCAAAATCCTTCACGGCACCAAAGACGCCGTGAGACGTGCGATCCCCATCACCATCGTCCTCACCGGCGCGAGCCTCAGCTTCGCCAATGCAACCGCAGTCGGTTGGCGAGCCTTCGCCATTATCGTCGTATCGATGTCGGCCGCCATCGCCTCAGCGTGGGTCGTCGGCCGCATGCTGAAGCTCAGCCGCGGCGCCAGCGCGCTGATCGGCGCGGGCACCGCAATTTGCGGCAACAGCGCGATCATCGCCGTCGCTCCTCTCATCGACGCCGAGGAGAGCGACGTCATGCTCTCCGTTGGCGCCATCAACGTTCTGGGCCTGGCCCTGATGTTCGTCAGCCCCTTCGCCGGAGGGCTGCTGGGCATGAGCGATCAGGCCTACGGAGTGTGGGCCGGCACCACCATTCACGCCGTGCCGCAGACCGTCGCGGCGGGATTTGCTTTCAGCGCAAAAGCCGGCGGCCTGGCGACGCTGGTAAAACTGGTGCGAGTCGCGCTGCTGGCCCCTCTGCTGCTGATTTTGGCATTTTCGCACGCTAAGTCGCAAAGCGGACGCTTTAGCAGGATGATGAAAAAGTCCCCAGCATGACCGCTCCCGATGGTCGCGGTTCCATTAAGCCGTTGATAACAGGTGCTACCGACATGGAACCGCGACCATCGGAAGCGGTCGATTTTGCTTTTTCATCATCCTGTTAAAGTGCACTATTCGCGCCTGATTCCCCCCTTCCTGTGGGGTTTCTTAGCCTTATTTGCCCTTAATTCGCTCGGATTTCTGCCCGTGCTGCAATTCCAGAGCGGATACTCGGTCGGATCGGCCGGCGTTCTTACAGAAACCGGCAATCTTCTGCTGACCCTTTCCATGGCCGCCCTCGGCCTGGAAGTCAACGTGCGCATTCTGGCTAAAGCCGGAGGAGCCGCCATGGCGGCCGGCGCGCTGACCTGCGTCGCCACCTGCGCGGCGAGCTATCTCCTTATCCGCGCATTGCTTTAGCGTAATCAACCGCCATTTCCACAGCCCCGTGAGTGGCATAACGTGGGTATGCTGACCTACTCACAATCGAGCGGCGAGATGCGGAATGCCATGGGCGAGCTACTCGGAACAGGCTATGCCGGACACGGCCCCGGAGTGAATAATCCCGCAATGCAGGCGATCCACGATACCGGCCCTCTGCCGCAGGGAATTTATACCATCAATCCTCCGCTAAACACAACTACACATGGACCTTACGTGATGTGGCTGACGCCCGATCCAACCAACGAGATGTTCGGCCGCTCCGGCTTCGGCATCCACGCCGACGAGATCGCCAATCCGGGTAAAAGACTCGCTTCCACTGGTTGCATCGTCATGAGCAATGAAGCTCGGATCGCGATCTGGGCCGCCGCACAGGCGGATGGGCGTCAATTTCGCGTCACGGCCTGATTCTACTTCGGATGCGGAACGATGTCGCGAATGATGTAGATGTCGCCTATGATGTTGAAATAAAAACGCCAATCCCGATTCACCCGGCCTGCCAGCGGCCCTCGGATTCGTCATATTTCTTGGCGTGCAAGGAAGGATGGCGAAGGTCCTTCTCCAGGAAAGCAACCTGTTTGAAAAAAGCCTTCCGCACCTCAGCGGGGTGCATCCTCAAGGGCTTTTAGCGCCCTTGGAAGGTAATCGACCCTCATCTCAGGTCACTTTGTTTTCCTGGCTCGCTTCTTCAACTCACCCTTCATGTGGGCGATCATTTCGCTGGCGGACTTGAACGGGCCCGC
>OCZT010004906.1_pt1 | contig 13399 bp, 20 predicted proteins | sample 1539031 | NCBI WGS metagenome assembly OCZT01 (sample SAMEA3539308, study PRJEB22396) | soil metagenome | biome: tundra; feature: field; material: soil | place: USA | collected 2010-05 | depth 0.15 m | reverse complement strand
CGGAATCGGTCGTCGTCGAGACGACTCCCCGCGTCCGTAAGGATCACCCGTGGAACCGCACGACCCTGCTGACGTGGGTCGATTCCACGAATCCGGTTCGGATCAGCGGGTGGCTCATGCTCGACCCCGATCACCCGAACATGGTCGGGAGCGCCCGCGGAACGATCTGGGAGATCCATCCGATCACAAAGATCGAGGTGTGGAAGAGCGGTGCGTGGGTAGATCTAGAGACCCTTCCATGAAAGGTCAAGCTCAGCGGCTCGCCGCGCTTTCGGGCTAGATGGTCTGGCGCGCTAGCTCCGAGCGATAGCATCAGGGTTCATGAACATCGCTGACACGATCGACGGGGCCAGGCGAGCCTTCGAGATCGCCGGCCGTGGCTGCCTCGTCCGCTTCGGAGAAGACGAGCCACGCTACGCGACCGTGGCGGAGATTGCCGCCCGCCTTGAACCTCACCCGGACGCCACGATGCTTCTCACGGCCGTCAGTGAAGCGGTCGAACGGTACGACCCGTCAATGGAAGCCGCGATCCTTCTGGAGACCGCCAGCGGGTATCAGGTGCTGATTCTGAGCCAAAAGGGATACGACTACGTGGGCGGCCTTACATTCGAAGGGTACGGGCTCTTAGGGCTTGTCAGAGGCTGAGCCTGCGGCGAGCGCCTTGCGCGCCCTCTCCCAACCCGCCGAACGGGGTCTTCTCCAGGAGTCTTGCGCGGGCCGCGGGGTCGATCCTCACGTCTCTTCGAGGGCTCCGTCGCATCTACGAGGCTTCAGGTGAAGAGAACGTCACGCAGGCAAAGATACACGCCGATCAGGACGAAGACGACGCCCGTTGCCCGCCGGGCCACGCTTTCGAAAGACCCGATGCGCCGGAGCGATCTCGCGAGAGCCTGCCCGCCGGCCGCCAATGCGATCGCCATGACGGCGACGGGGAGCCCGGTCCCCAACCCGAAGAGCGAAGGAAGAAGAAGCCGCGACCCATGCTGCACGGAAAGCGGCAATAGGCTTCCGAAAAACAGCGCGGCGGAGATCGGACAGAACGACAGCGCGAACAGCACGCCGAGAAGGGCCGCCCCGGCCGGCCCACTTTCCCCGAGCCGCCGCTGAAGACGCTCGGTCCCCAATGAGGGCGAGAGGACATCCAGCCTCAAGAGGTCGAGGAGAAACATGCCCACGATCACGAGGAGCGGCCCCATGAGCCGGGTCATCCACCGCTGGAGCAGCATCGACGCTCCGGGCGCCGAGAGGAGGCCCGCCACGAGGACTCCCGCGAGCACCGTGTACGCGACGACCCGGCCGAGGATGTAGGCGGTCGCCGCGAAGAGGGCACGGGCGGGATGGCTTCGGGCGACGAACGAGACCGCGGCCACGTTCGTCGCGAGCGGGCACGGACTGACCGACGTCAGGAGGCCGAGCCAGAGCGCGGCGAGAGGCGCGGCCGCGGGAAGGTCGCTCACGAGACGGCCCGGAAGCTCCGGACCTCTTCTTCGACGTAGCGGCGGAAGCCCTCCGGGTCGGGAAGAAGGTGCCACACCTTTTCCAGGTTCCTCCACCGCGTCTCCCGCCCGTCCCGGACCTCGGACAGGACCACGGACTTCGTATACAAACCGTATTCCTTCGCGAAATGCCCGTTGCCCGGCGTATCGAGATTCACGGGGCGCCACTCGATCAGGCCCTCCACCAGCTCCGAGGGGAAGTCGCTTTCCAGCGTGAACTGCGTCAGGTTTTCGATTTTCAGGCACGAGACGCAGCGCGTCGCGGTGTGAAAGTAGTAGACGATCAGCTTCGGGCGCGCCGCGTTCGCTTGGCCCGTCGGGACCGTTATCGAGGGAGCCGTCTGGGCGGGGGCCGTCCTCCGTTGTCGAACCTCGTCCCGAACCGCCACGCCGACCGTCGCGGCGACGATCAGCAGAAGCGCCGCCGTGATCAGACTTCTTGGTGTCGACTTCATTTTCATGCCCGGTGTTACAGGAGGGCGTTGAAGAGGAATCCGACGATGAGAATTCCGACGGTGACGACACCGACAAAGACCGCGATCAGCTTGGGGCGCAGCACCTTTCGCAGGATGATGATCTCCGGCGTCGAGATGGATATCACCGCCATCATGAAGGCCAAAACGGTTCCGAGCGCGGCGCCCTTTCCGAGCAAGGCCTGAACGACCGGAATGATTCCGGCGGCGTTGGAGTACATCGGGATGCCGATCAGGACGACGAGCGGAACCCCCCACCAGACGTCCTTGCCCATGAACTTCGCCATGAAGTTCGTCGGCACCCAACCGTGGATGGCCGCGCCCACCGCGATACCCGCGACGACGTAGGGCCAGACCTTTCCCACGATGTCGCGAAGCGCTTCGAGCCCGAATCGGATCCTGTCCCGCCATCCGAGGGCGACGATCGGCGCTTCGCCGCCGCCGGCCCGGACCTTTCGAACCCAGGGTTCCAGCTGATCTTCCATTCCCAGACGCCCGATCGTCCAGCCGGATGCCATGGCGATCACCAGTCCCGTGCTCATGTAGATCGCGGCCACCTTCCAGCCGAAGAGCCCGAACAGCAGCACGAGAGCTACCTCGTTCACCATCGGCGCCGAGATCAGGAAGGAGAACGTCACGCCGAGCGGCACACCCGCCGTAACGAACCCGAGGAAGAGGGGGACCGCCGAGCAGGAGCAGAACGGCGTGACCACGCCGAGCAGAGCCGCCAGCACCGTACCGACCGACTCGCGGGTGCCGGCCAGGATCCGGCGCGTCCGCTCCGGGGTGAAGTAGGAGCGGACGATGCCGACCGCGAACACCACCGCCGTCAGCAGAAGCAGAACCTTCGGAACTTCGAAAACGAGGAACTCGACGGCGGAAGAAACGTGCTTCCCCTTGGCAAGGCCGAGCACGGAATAGGTCAGCCATCCGGCGATACGGCCAAGGCTGAGGTAGAGAGCGAGCCAGCAGGTCACGGCGCCCATACCGAGCAGCACCGCGGCCCATGGGGACAAGCTCTTCGCCGCGGGAGCCGTCGGTGACGCGATCGAGGCCGAGTCCATCACGCCTTCGCGAGGATCGCCCGGATCTCGTCGGCCTTCGGGATGCGCCCGTAGACGACGATCTTGCCGTCAATCACAACCCCTGGTGTCGCCATGAGTCCCAGCTCGACCATCCGCTCGATCGATTCGACCTTCTCCACGTCGAAGGGGAGCTGCTCCTTCTCGACGACGAGCTGGACGACGCGGTACGTCTCCTTGCAGCGGGCGCACCCAGGGCCGAGGATCTCAATCTTCTTGCGCGCGATGTTTTCCATGACGTTCTCCTTGTTTCTGTGTTTCACGCCGCGAGCACGCGGCGAAGCGCCGTGGCGCCGACGCTGACGCCGAGAACGACGAGAACCCACCCGAAAGCCCGCTGCACCCGCTCGGCCCACACCGCGGCTCGACTCCCGACGAAGGCCGTCACGAAGCCGGTGGCGAGACCCGCCGCGAGCAGAAGGACCACGTGACCCGCGGAATAGGCGAGAAGCAGTGTCGTTCCCCAGAGGACCTTCCGCTCGAAGGCCACGAGGGAGAGGATGACCACGAGAATCGGTGTCGCGCACGGCGACGAAAGCGTCCCCGTGAGAGCGCCGAGCCCGAACGCGCCTGCGATCCCCGCCTTGCCGAGCCGGGCCGCGTCGACGCGCGGCATCGGGAGATGGAGGACGCCCGCGAGGTGAAGGCCCATGACGGCGAGGACCGCAGAAAGCAGCAGAGGCCAGGCCACGCCGACGTCGCCGAGGAGGCGCCCCGAAAAAGCCGCTACCGCCCCGAGCGCCGTGAAGCACACGGCGAGACCCGTCGCGAACGCCACCGTGAGTGTCGCGGCGCGCGCCCGCGTCGTTCCGGCGCCGCCGACGGTGGCGACCACGAGGGGGACCGGCGCGAGGACGCAGGGGCTCGCGGACGAGAGCACGCCCCCGAGAAACACGAGCGCGAGCATGACCGGTGCCGGGGCGGCGGCGGCCTGCGCGGCGAGGCCGGCCAGAAGCCCCTCCATCAGAGGAGTCCCTTCTCCTTCAGGGCCTTCTCGAAATCCGGCTGGGCGAAGTAGCCCATGTGCCGGAAGATCTCCCGCCCTTTGGCGTCGAAAATGACTTGCGTCGGCATCACGATGATCTGGTGCCGCCGGGCCACCTCCGGGTTCGGCTGAATCCAGAAATTGACGACGCGCGCCCGTTTACTGAGAAGGGCTTGAAGGTCTTTCAGGACCGGCTGCATGTTCATACACGGGATGCAGCGCTCTCCCCCAAACTCGACGACGAGCGGGACGCCTGCCTTCAGCGCCGCATCCAGGTCGGGCGGGCTCAGCGCGGGGACGGGAGGTGTCGAAGGCGGTGCTGCCAACGCCGCGACCGCGATCGCAAGTGCCGCCAGCGTGGCCAAGACCCGGATCTTCAGAGGAAACCGAATGCTCATGACGACATCCTTTCGGAGGGAGCCTCGGTCTGGCGGACCTCCTCACGGAGACGCCGCAGCGTCTGGCGCAACTCCTCCTTGTCCGGGAACGAGATGGCTTCGACCGGACAGATCTGGGCGCAGCTCGTGCAACCAAGCACGCAGTTGTCGCGATTGACGATCTCGACGCGAACCTCGGTCTCGTTCCAGTGAAAGACGTCGTTGTGGCAGAAGTCGAGGCACGCCCGGTCCGCCGTACAGATGCCGTAGTCGATCGTGGGGAACCACGCGATCTGCTCTTGCGGGATGTCCACCTTCATGGCTCGCGCCTGTCTGCCGGGACACCCGGCGCCGGGTCTGAGCTCACGCGGTCACGCCCGAGCGTTCCAGAGCGAGCGATTCGACTCTGTCCTTGAGCCGCTTCACGATGCCATCGTTGTCGGTCCCGCGGATGTCCACGGGCACGAAGCGCTTTTCGTCGAAGCCGGCCTCGCGCATGACCTTCTTGAAGAGCTTGTACTGCGCCTCCGGGGCGCAAGCCCCTGCCACGACGTAGGTCTCGGGATCCGATGCGGCCTCACGCAGCAGCTCCGTGAGTACGGCATTGCCCCCCTGCCCGCAAAGCTGGGGGTGGAGAACGCTGTATTGAATGTCCATCTCCGACTCGAGCTCGAACAGCAGCGTGTTCATGTCCGCGTTCTTGAACGAGGGACAGAGCCCCTTGCAGTTGCAGATGAGAACTTTGACTTTAATGGTTTCTCTCCTTGGTTCCGTCGCCGTTCACGCTTTCCGCCGTGCGGGGCGCCGCGGACGAGACCCCGACACCGCCGGAAGCCGATGTCCGGAAGCGACGAACTCCTCGACCGGAACCCGCCGCAGTCGGCTGACGAGCTCGGCGTCGGCGGCCGCAACCGGATCGCCGGCAAGGCCCGCCCGGACCGCCTGCAGCCAGCGGGCCGCATCGCGAGCGGGCGCCAGCCGGTAGGAAACGAACTTACCGTCTTTCTCCTCGACGAGGAGACCCGCACGCTTCAGCTCGCGCAGGTGCTCGGAGACCGTGGAGGGGGCCGCGCCGAGGACGGCCGTCATCTGGCAGACACAGAGTGGTCCACCGGAGAGCATCGCGAGAAGTCGCAGCCGCGCCGGGTGCCCGAGGGCCTTGGCGGCGGCGGTGGCGGCGGAAAGCGGTGACTCCGTCATTTCGTTACATGCCGAAATATAGTCAACCGGCGACTCTTGGGCCATGATTCGCCTGCATCATCCGCTCGCGTACGCTGTTCCCCGGCACCAGCGCCGGACAGTTTTAGCTCACGGAGAGGTGGCCGGTTTCCTGAGCACGACGCGAAAGAGCTTCCGGGGTAGTCCGCCCTCCTCAAACTCATCGATCCTGTAGGGGCGCAATGGTAATTGCGACACCCATTGGCGCGCACAGACCAGCGGTTTCGTCATCGTTCGCGTGCCCGGCGGGCACACGTCGGCCCACTCCAGCGCCCTTCGCTGATCTTCGTGCCCGCCCTTCAGGCAGCTTTTCGAACGAGCACAGGCAGCAGCCATTCCGCATCGAGGTACTCGACGCGAAACGGCGAATCCATCGGGCCTTCGCCCGGCTTCTCTCGGGGAGGCGGGATCGCTGACAGGTGGGACGGCGCGCGTTCGAAGTAGATCTCGGCCGGCGTCGCACCGCCGAGCGCCTGATGCGGACGGAAATGTGCATAGTGGATGAGGCCCAGTTCGATCTTCTCCATCAGATCTTCCGCCGCCAGCGTGCGATGAGTTGTAGGCGTTCGGAGGGGGTTGCGGCCCTCCTGGCGCTCGGAGACGAATAGACCCTGGGCGTGACCCTGGTTTCTACCCGCCGCCCGCGGCAATTCCCATTGCACCCCTACGGACCCCGGCAATTCCCATTGCCGCCCTACAGGTGCCTGGAATACCTGGCATCGTCCGCCGCAAGGTCTCGGTGTCGGATCCCCAGTCGATCAAGGGTTCGAGATACGTGCGGAAAAGTCCGCAGCAGTTCGCTAATACCCATTCTAATCTCGATCGCCTATATTCGCTGTGTGGGTATGGTCAACCGGGGAGCTCTTCTCGTTCTCGCGGCGCTAATCCTCGTGCTCTGCGGTGGGGCCTGGCTCGCCCTGCGCCGTGGCTTCAGCGCGCGCGAGATGCCCTCGGTGCCCGAGATTCTGATGGCGCGACAGATGAGGGCGATGGGGATTTCCTCGGGGGCGAAAACCGCTCGAAACCCTGTGTCCGTGGCGCCGGAGGTCATGGGCCGCGCCCGCGCTCACTTCGCGGACCATTGCGCGACGTGCCATGCGAACGACGGGTCGGGCGAGACGGCAATCGGGCGAAATCTCTATCCGAAGGCTCCGGACATGCGAAAGCAGGCGACTCAATCCCTTTCGGATGGGGAGATCTTCTGGATCATCAAGAACGGCGTTCGGCTCAGCGGCATGCCGGCCTGGGGCGCGGACACGAAGGAAGACGACCGCGTGACCTGGGAGCTCGTCCACTTCATCCGGCATCTGCCCCGGCTGACGCCGGAGGAGCTCGCCGAGATGCGTGGTCTGAACCCAAAGAGCCGCGAAGAATACGAAGAGGAGGAAGCGGAGCGCCGCTTCCTCGAGAACGATTCCATTTCCAACGAAACCGGTTCCACGAAACCTCACGGACCGTCCGCGGGCCATCATTAAACGGCACACATCCCGAAGGAGAGAACATGAAACGAATTCTCGTAGTCTTGCTCGGAGTCATCATCTTTGCGTCCGGGGTCGTCTTGGCGCACGACGGCGAGGACCACATGAAACACAACAAGGTCATGGGAACGGTGGCGTCGGTCGACGCGGAGAAAGGCCGCCTGGAAATCAAGATGAAGGATGGCAAGTCGGAGACCATCACCTGCGACAAGAGCACGAAGGTGATGATGGGCGACAAGCCGGCGACGATGGGAGACGTGAAGGTCGGCGCGCGAGTCGTCGTGATGACGATGGACCACTCCGGGATGAAAATGGCCATGGAGGTCCGCCTTCCTGCGCCCAAGGTGGAGCCCGCATCAGCGAAATAGAGCGCCCGCCCGCCGGAGCCGCGCGCCTGCGCCGAGCGCCTTCTCCACGACACCATCATCCTAGATGCTGGACAGGAAGTTGATAACAGATGGCGACCCGGCGGCAGACGACGGGGAAGGAGGAGAGACATGATGCGGACGCTTGTGGGGGTGCAATGGGAATTGCGACGCCCTTTGGCGCGTACAGACCAGCGGTTTCGTCGTGGTTCGCGCGCCCAGAGCGCACTCTGTAGGGGCGCAATGGGAATTGCTCGACGTTTTGGCGCACTCAGTGCAGCGTTTCGCCTTTGCTCTTCCCTCGGCGCGCGTGTTGGCCCACTCCAGCACCCTTGGCTGATCTTCGTGACGGCCTCTTGAAACTGCCAGTCGAGCCCGCACGGACCGCAAGCGCTTCGGACAGCAAGCTAGGGTAGACCGCCTTGTAACGAAGGTGTCGGCGGTCGCTCGTCTCCTCGCGTCACTGATGAGAGCCGAACATGTACGCCACGCCCATGCGCAGCATGAAGGGGTCGCTGACGTTGGAGAGCCCCACCGCAGGCTCGAGACGCACCGACCAGCGGGAAGAGAAGTCGTACGTGAAGACCGGACCGATGTAATGCTGCTGGGAGTTCCAGTAGAAGCCGAACCGCTCGTTGTCTCCGAGCGCTCCGATCATCTCCAGGCCGTACCCGAGGCGACTCATGGAAAGCGCCGGAGGCACGGCCATGTCGGCCATCCCTGCCATCGAGTCACCCATCCATGACGGCTTGAAGAAGACACCCAGAGCGTAGCCGTAGTCGCTTCCGTGGGGCTCCTGGAGAGCGGTTTCCCTGATGAAGTTGAAGGTCGCGTTGAGCCGACCCCAGTCGTGATAAACGATTAGGCGCTGTTCGAACGTGCGGACGGAGGTTCCGCGTGCGAGCGACAACGGCTCGGTCAGGTCTTCGGGGCCGAAGCCGGCGACTTCCATTTTGTACAGCGCCGCCCCATTGAGATCCTCGTACTCACCGTACAGGGTCAGGTTCAGGAACCGGTCGTCTCGGAACAAATGGAAGTACGTGTTGAGCCGAATGCCGCCGTAGGTCGCGGGCATGCCGGAGATCTTCTGGCCCTCGGCCATGACGCCGACCGTCCATCGAGAGGTAATCCCGTACTGAACCATGAGCATCCCGGTGGCGAAATCGTTGCCGTATCGCGCAACCTGAAGATCCGACAAAGCCATCGCCATGACGGAGTGCTTCTCGACTGGGTAGTTGATCGCGGTGAAGTAGGGGTTCATCTGGGCGTGCAGCGAGCCCGGAATCGCTGCCCACAGCAACCCGGCGAGCAGGAGTCTCTTCCCGGGCGTCAACGTCCTGTCGGAGGCAGATCGCATGGTGGAGCCCTTTCGTGCGAAAGGTCTGCAATTCCCCGGCCACGGCGTCTCTGGCAGGGGAGTTGCGTCGCCGGAAGGAGGTGCCCGAGGACACCACTCGCTCGAGGAGGCCCCGAAATGGCGAAAGATCCTGTTTGCGGCATGACCGTCGATGACAATGCCTCGCTGAAAAGCACGCACGAGGGAAAAAACTACGTGTTCTGCTCCGCTTCCTGCAAGGCGAAGTTCGACAAGAATCCTTCGCAGTACGTCCCGGCCGGCGGGGGAGAGGCCAAACGAGAAAAGCGGACCTGATGCACGACGGAGGATGGCTTGGAATGGGCGGGATGGGGTCTTACTGGCTCGTCCCGGCCCTGATCGTAGTCCTAGTGGTTTTCGCTTTGCTCCTCGTCAAGCGCTCGCGGGACGGCCGCTAGAAGGAGAAGGACGGTTGGCTTCTGCGGCGGGACTGCGAACAATAATGTGAGCCGGTGACTCTCTCGGCACGGCCTCCGGCGAACCGACTTGTGGTGGTCCCCGGATTGTTGCGCAGGCTCCCCGAGCTTCCCGTCGCGGTCCTCGGCTTCGGCCTGAACGCGGCCTGGGAGTTTCTTCAGTCGCCGCTCTACGCCGATCATGGGCGGGAATTTGGCTACCTCCTCCGCACCCGACTTCATTGCGCCGGGGGCGACACGCTGATTCTTCTCTTTGCTTTCGGGGTCACGTCCCTAATCTTCCGGTCGAGACAGTGGCTCCGCGACGGCCGCCGCGGGCCCACCATCCTCTTCGTCGCCCTCGGCTTCGCGTACACGGTCTGGAGTGAGTGGTTCAACACGCAGGTGACACTCTCATGGCAGTACGCCGAGTCCATGCCCCGCGTCTTCGGAGTTGGACTGGCCCCGCTCGCGCAATGGCTCGCGATCCCGGTTCTGCTTGCCTTGATTCTCCGGAGTCCCCCTTGAGCCGACCTGACCCGTCTACCCCGATTCGAATCAGGCGCAGTTGGCGGAGGAGCTGCTGAGAGTCGCAAGAACCGTCTGAAGTCGGCGCTTCGCCTCCGGCGCGAGGGCCGCTAAGGCGGTTTTCGTCTCCTCGTCCACCACGCTGAACATCACCTCGGGGTCCAGGATGCTCACCTCGACGTGCTCCCCGGAAGCCCGGAGCACCACGTTGCAAGGGAGCAGAAGCCCGATCGAGCGATCCGCGGAAAGGGCCTGGTGGGCGAGGTCAGGGTTGCAGGCTCCAAGGATGAGGTACGGCTCGAAGTCCACGCCAAGCTTCTCCTTGAGGGTCTTCTGGACGTCGATCTCCGTCAGGACGCCGAAACCCTGGGTCTTCAACGCGTCGATCACCTTCGCCTTGGCCGTATCGATCGGGCCTTCGACTTCGATGGACATCCCGTAGCGTGCCATAGCATCCTCCTCTTCGTGGGACTCGAGCATTCGTGATCCCCGCGCCGCGGCATCATCCTGCCACGCGGGCGAGATTATCGACTTAATTACTTAATCGTTATATATTATCTAAGGAGGCCTTCATGCACTCTCTCGCTCGCCCTGCCGGCCGCATCTCCCTACTTCTTCTCCTCGGGATGGTCCTTCCCGCCGCCGCGCAGACCGGCGGCATGCAGAACGGACCCTTCGACGGCATGTCCTCGGACATCGTCGTTCCCGCCGCCGTCCGCGTCGACGGCAAGAACGGCGCGTTCTTCCAGACGGATCTCTGGATCCGCTGCAAGTCGGTTCCGGTCTCCGCGACTGTCTACTTCTATTCGGCGGACGCGGCGACGTCCTCCCCGACCGCGACCGTCCCGATCACACTGACCCAGCCGATCGTCTACCTGCCCGACGTCCTCTCGGCGACCTTTGGTGTCTCGAAAGGCGCCGGCAACATCCGGATCGTCGCCGGGTCCTCGGTCTCGGCCGTCATTCGTGTCTACAACAACGGTGGCGGCGGCGCCTACGGCCTGTCGTTCATGGGAATGCCGTCGACGATGTCCCTCCAGTCGATGCCGATGATGGGCGGCTCCTATGGGATGGACGACTTCGCGATGTACATGCTGGGCCTGCTGCCCGGGCCCGGAAACCGCGTCAACGTGAGCGTCGTGAACACGAGCTCGGGAACGGTGAACGGCGTCGTGGAAGTCCTGGACTCGAACGGCTTGGCGCCGTCGGGCACGGGCGCGACCAGTCTGCCCTTCTCAATCGCGGGGTACTCGTCCCATCAGTTCAACGACGTGCTTCTTAACCTCCACTCGCGCTTCGGCTCGAACGACGCCGGTATGCAGATTCGGGTGCGGCTCAACCAGGGCTCGACCGGGATGGTCATGGCCTACGCGGTTGTCAACGACAACGCGACGAACGACGGCTACGTCGTTATGGGAAACATGATGAATGGCGGGCGCGGCATGGGCATGATGCCCTGAGCCAGCGGCGAGCACCTCGATATGTGTCAGCGTATTTGTTGTTCCCAGTGTGGGAAACCGACGTGGTCCGGTTGTGGCCAGCACGTCGAGGAAGCGCTCGCGGGCGTTCCGCACGACAAGCGCTGCACGTGCCCGCGGCCGAAGTCCCTACTGGAGCGCTTGTTTGGCCGCCGCCCAACCTGATTAGGGTGTGGTGAAAACGGAGCCGCGCCCGATCCGCCCTTGAGAGTGGGGTGGCACTCTTCTGCGTCCCCATACGAGCGCCACGCAACCGCTTCCATCCGAAGAGGATCGTGTCCTGAGATCATTTGAAGTTCTCAGAATCTGACCAGAGACCAGTTCGCCCAGCCGACCGAGTGCGGAGCCACTCTTCTCCCCCGCGAACTTCTACTAGGTTCGCGGTTAACGCGCACCCCGCGAGATCCCTCGCGGGGTTTCGCGTCTAAAGCGCGTGTGTACAGAAGGGTTTGCGACGGTGCGTGCGAGAGGCCCGGTTCTCTGCCGCAAAAACAGAGAACGCCATGACGCGCCGGAGGGGCGGGAATCGTCCCCAAAGCCGCTCTCTGTCGTCCCGAAATGTCGAGAGCGCCTGAGAGCGGTTAACAGGTCCCAGCAGGCAGAATTTCGCTGGTTAACTAGGCAGGTGAAGCACCAGCCCGATGTGAGGGAGAGGCGGCCTGGCCACTTCGCGGAATGCTGACGTGAGGTCAGGTCAGCTAGTCGCCTCCGGCCGAGTTAAGGAGAGCGGTGCTACCCCTCGCCGCGAATAGGCTCACGATCTCCCGCTCTGGCCTGACGACACTGGTGTACACGTACCCGGGATAGATAGACCGAGACTCCGTCTGTCGTAACGACCAGGCTCTGGCGGATCCCCTAGAATTCACTTCAAGTGGACTGCACCAAGAGCGACCCCGCCGGACTTCAGTCGGATCTGGGTCGATGGCTAGAAGGCGTGGGAGAGAAGGCGTGAGATTCACCTTCGAGGCAATCGCGAAGCGGATTGACGTCTCGGCGCTCGATCCCATCCTTCGGCGGCCCGCAATCGAGGCCCTCGTCCGGCGAGACGCTGCTGGGTTCCTGAACAAGGCCGACAATATGAACGGCCCCGAGATCGTCCGGGTCAACGAGGATCTGCTACTCAACCTGGGGATCTACGAAGCCGCCCTTCTCCACTCCTACGTCGGGGTTCGCGTTGACACGGCAATTCCGCCCGAAATCAAGGAGCAGTTTTCGCGCGCAAATCGCGGCCGACTTCGTGCGGCGGGAGAACCGATTCCCGGAAGAGGGCCGTTTGTCCTTTATCAGGGCGAGCAAGTGCTTCGAGGCTGTCGCCAGCGACAGCCGTCCGGGATCTCGTGGACACGGCGCCTTGGATTAGCGGCGTGGTTCGCCGAGCGGCTCATCGAGTCGTCATGTAGGCCCGTCGTGTGGCGGGCGACGATAGGTCGGGGCCACATCGTCGCATACACGAATGTCCGCGAGGAGGACGAGTTCATCGTCGTCCACCTGCCGAAGTCGATCAAGGTCGAGCAGGTCCCGGAGGCGAAATGTAAGGCGGCCACCGCGGCGTATGTGGCTGATAGGGCTGCGAGCTCCGACGCACGGAGGAAACGCTTCCTCACGAAGTGGGCGAGGAGAAGAAAGGGAGCAAGAGTCCGCCCCTCGTAAGAACGAGAGCTCAGTGGCGAGCGAAAACGGGTCGAATCAGACGCAGGTCCTGGAGCGTCTCTCGATGCCGCTTCCAGGACTCGATGCGTAGTGCCACACGAAGAGCCCTCTCCGATAGCGGTGCTCTTCCATCGAGCGACTCTAGGAGGAGGACTTTCTCCTGTAGATCTGGGGCAAGAAGTGCGAGGTTGAGAATCTGCGTCATCCGCGCCCGCGTCACCCTCAGCCTCCGCGCCGCCTCCGCCTGATCCCCACTTTCGCCCCGGTCGATCACCCTCTAGATCTTGTGGGCGAGCGCGAGCATTGCCGCGACGCGTGAGGGGGCATCGGGTCGGAACATCTTCCACCTCCGCCACGCGGGCTTGTTGCCGGCGCGGAGATAGGATCCTTTTCGCCGGGCGGCGGCCGGACTGATCGCTCGGTCGAATGCGGTCTCCTCGTCCTCCGCACCGCCCGGGCGATCCCCCTGCACGGACGAGAGGAAAGGACAGGAGCATGG
>OCZT010004905.1_pt1 | contig 13406 bp, 10 predicted proteins | sample 1539031 | NCBI WGS metagenome assembly OCZT01 (sample SAMEA3539308, study PRJEB22396) | soil metagenome | biome: tundra; feature: field; material: soil | place: USA | collected 2010-05 | depth 0.15 m | reverse complement strand
GTGGCAGGGGTCGGCGGGTGACCGCCGCCCCTATGCCGATCAACGTCCTTTATGTCTTGCAATCCTCCGATCCAGTCCGTCCATTACCGCCGCGTACCGCACGGCCGTGCGCCTTCATCCCGCCCGCCCTACTTCCCCCGCACCACCTCCAGAAACGCCCGCGCCGCATGGCTCAGCACCCGCCGCGTGGGATAGATCAGCCGGATCTTGCGCTCCACGTGCAACTCTTTCACCTTCACCTCGCGCAACAGTCCCTGCTCGATCTCCTGCTCCACGCACATGCGCGGCAGAAAGGCCACGCCTTGGTTGTTCTGCACCAGCTTGCGGATCGTCTCAATGGTGGGCATTTCCACCGGCATGTTCAGCGGCACGCGGCGCTCCTGAAACGCGCGCAACACCACGTCGCGATACGGCGAAATCACGTTGTGCGCGATGAAGGTCTCCGCCGCCAGATCGGAAATCGAAACCGCCTTGCGGCCGGCCAGCCGGTGCTTGGGCGACACAACGAAGGCCAGCGCGTCGGTATAGATCACGGTGGAAGTCAGGCGCTCGTCGGGCGGATCGTAGCTGATCACGCCCAGCTCCAGGTTGCCATCCAGCAGCTCGTTGGGGATCTTGCTCGACAGGCTGCGCCGCACCCGAACGTTGATCTTGGGATGCAGCCGCCGGAAGGTCTCGATATGCCGCAACAGATACAGCGAAGTGGATTCATTCGCGCCCACCGTGAGCGTGCCGGCGGAGTTGTCGCGCAGCTCGGCCAGTGAGTTCTCCATCTCTTGGCGCAGATTTTCGAAGCGCCGCGCGAAGTCCAGCACTGTGCGCCCGGCGTCGGTCAACACCAGATCTTTCGCGGAACGGTCGATCAGTTTCTCGCCCAGCTCCGCTTCCAGCCGCTGCAAAGCCAGCGAGACGGCGGGCTGCGTGCGCAGCAGCCGTTCCGCGGCGCGCGAGAAGCTTTTCTCGGTGGCTACCGCCAGGAAAACCTGGAGCGCGTGCAGTTCCATGCGCCTCCAGCATAACAAAAGATTATATGAACCGCTAATATTATAAATTTGCTAAATCCGCAGCCACCCGCCATAATGGCCCAATACGGCGGTTTCTATGAGTGATCGAGTCTACATCTTCGATACCACGCTGCGGGATGGCGAACAGTCGCCGGGCTGCAGCATGACCGTGCCGGAAAAAATCCGGATGGCGCGCAAGCTGGTGGAGTTGGGCGTGGACATCCTGGAGGCGGGCTTCCCCATCGCTTCCGAAGGCGATTTTGAAGCGGTGGACGCCATCAGCCGCGAGTTTCCCTGGGCGCAAGTGGCCGCGCTGGGCCGCGCCTGCACCCTGGACGTGGAGCGCGCCGCGCAGTCGCTGAAGCACGCCCGCCGGCCGCGCATTCACACCTTCATCGCCACCAGCGATATTCACCTGAAGTACAAGCTGAAAAAGTCGCGGCAGCAGGTGCTGGAAGAAGCCGTGGCCGCCGTGGAACTGGCGCGCGAATACGTGGACGACGTCGAGTTCTCGGCCGAGGATGGCGCACGCACCGATCCCGATTATCTCGAGGCGATCTGCCGAGCCGTAGTGGCCGCGGGCGCGCGCACCGTGAATATTCCGGACACCGTCGGCTATTCCGTGCCGTACGAGTACGCCGCGCTGATCAACCGCATCGTGAAAGCGCTGGGCGATTGCGCGATTGTCAGCGTGCATTGCCACGACGACCTCGGCCTCGCAACGGCCAATTCCATCGCGGCCGTCGAAGCCGGCGCGCGGCAGATCGAATGCACCATCAACGGGATCGGCGAGCGCGCGGGCAATTGCGCGCTGGAAGAAGTCGTGATGCTGTTCAAGACCCGCCAGGATCGCCTGCCCTACGACACGGGCATCCGCACCGAGCATCTGTATTCCGCCAGCCAGATGCTGGCTTCAATGATCAGCTTCGGCCCGCAGCCGAACAAGGCCATTGTGGGGCGCAACGCATTCGCGCATGAGGCCGGCATCCACCAGGATGGTTACCTGAAGGAAAAAACCACTTACGAAATCATGGACCCGCATTCGGTCGGCGTGCCCGAGAGCAGGCTGGTGCTGGGCAAGCACAGCGGCCGGCACGCGCTGAAGAAACGCACCGAAGATCTGGGCTACGACCTGAGCAAGGACGAGCTGCAGTCGTTGTACGAGCGGTTCACGGCCCTCGCCGACAACAAAAAGGGACTGCTCGACGAAGAGATCGTCGAGTTGATTGAAGGACGCCCCATGGTCATGAAAGTGGCTGCGGACTAGTGGGGCAGTCTTTCGGCCTGCGGCGGCCTCTCAGGCCGCCTTGCCCAAGCTGATAACCATGGATCTCAACGTCTTAGTCCTACCCGGCGACGGCATTGGCACGGAAGTGACGCGTGAGGCCGTGCGCGTGTTGCGGCACGTAGCCAACAAATGGAACCACCCGCTGCGCATCGCCGAAGGACTGCTGGGCGGCATCGCGATTCATCGGACCGGCAGCCCGTTCCCGGAAGAAACAGCGCGCCTGGCGGCCGATGCCGATGCCACACTGTTGGGCGCGGTTGGACTGCCGGAGTTTGACAACTGCCCGCCGGAGAAGCGTCCGGAAAAAGGGCTGCTGGGCATTCGCAAAGCGTTGGGAGTCTTCGCCAACCTGCGGCCGGTGCGTACGTTCGCGGCGCTGCTCGACTCGTCGCCGCTGAAGAACGTTCTGGTGGAAGGCACGGACATGCTCATCGTCCGCGAGCTGACCGGCGGCATTTACTACGGCACGCCGCGCGGGATTACGGGCACCGGACCGGAAACGCGCGCCGTCAACACGATGACGTATACACGCGCGGAAATCGAGCGCGTGTCGCACATGGCATTTCACCTGGCGCGCGGACGCCGCCGTAAAGTCACTTCGGTGGATAAGTCGAACGTGCTGGAGAATTCACAGTTATGGCGGCGAGTAGTCACTGAAATCGCCGCCGAGTATCCGGATGTGGCGCTGGATCACCTGCTGGTCGATAACTGCGCGATGCAGTTGATCCTGAATCCGCGCCGCTTCGACGTCGTATTGACGGAGAACATGTTCGGCGACATCCTCAGCGACGAGGGCGCCGTGCTGGCCGGATCGATCGGCATGCTGCCCTCGGCGTCGCTCGGCGGCCGCAAGCCATCGGGCGTTTGGGTCGGGTTGTACGAGCCGGTACATGGCTCGGCGCCGGACATCGCCGGTCAGAATAAAGCGAACCCGCTGGGAGCTATCGGCTCCGTGGCGGCCATGTTGGAATACAGTTTCGGTTTGAAGGAAGAAGCCGCCCGAGTCAACGCCGCGATCGAAGCCGTACTGGATAGCGGACGAGTGACGGCGGACCTCAAACCATCGGGCGCGCCGGCCACCACCGAACAGGTTGGTGAGGCCGTATGCGCCGCAATCGGATAGGCCCGGGAGCTTACCGGCTTGCTGGCCTATCCGATTAACCGCACCGCATCGCAACCGGTCACAATATAGTTATGCCCCCACGCACTATCATCGAAAAACTCTGGGACGCCCATGTGGTCCACGAACAGCCCGGCGCGCCCACCTTGTTGTACATCGACCTGCACCTGGTGCATGAAGTCACCTCGCCGCAGGCCTTCCAAGGCTTGCGCGAGCGCGGCCTCAAAGTACGCCGGCCCGATCTGACCGTGGCTACCACCGACCACAGCACCCCGACCACCGACCCCTCCCTGCCGATCGTCGACGAGATCGCCGCCAAACAAGTCGCGCAGCTCGAAACCAACTGTCGCGATTTCGGGATCCGGTGCTATGGAAGGCGCAGCGATCGGCAGGGGATCGTGCACGTTATCGGTCCCGAACTGGGATTGACGCAGCCCGGCATGACCGTGGTCTGCGGCGACAGCCACACGGCCACGCACGGCGCATTCGGCGCGCTGGCCTTCGGCATCGGCACCAGCGAAGTCGAACACGTGCTCGCCACGCAATGCCTCCTACAGCGCAAATCGAAAACGTTTCAGGTGCTGGTGGATGGCGAGCTGCGCCCCGGCGTCACGGCCAAGGACATCATTCTGGCGCTGATCGCGCGCATCGGCGTGGGCGGCGGCACAGCTTCCATATTCGAATATCGCGGCCCGGCGATCCGCGCGCTCGCCATGGAAGAGCGCATGACCGTCTGCAATATGTCCATCGAAGGCGGCGCGCGCGCCGGCATGGTCGCGCCGGACGACACCACATTTGAATACCTTGCCGGACGCCCCCACGCGCCGAAGGGCGCGGATTGGGACGCGGCCCTCGCGCGCTGGAAACAGTTGCCCACCGACGAAGGCGCGGCCTATGACCAATCCATCGCCATCGACGCGGATCGCCTCGAGCCGATGATCACCTACGGCACAAATCCCGGCATGGGCATGCCGATAACGGCTGCGCTGCCCGAGCCTGCGCAAGTGGCCGATCCGCTGCAGCGCGATTCCATCGCCAAGGCCCTGCGCTACATGGATCTGGAAGGCGGCAAGCTGCTGCTGGGCCATCCGGTGAATGTGGTGTTCATCGGAAGCTGCACCAATTCGCGCATCTCCGATCTGCGCTCCGCGGCTTCGCTTCTGAAGGGCCGCAAAGTGAACCCGCACGTGCGCGTGATGGTAGTGCCCGGGTCGCAACAGGTGAAGCGCCAAGCCGAGGCCGAGGGCCTGCCGGAGATTTTCCGCGCCGCCGGCTGCGATTGGCGCGAGCCCGGCTGCTCCATGTGCATCGCCATGAACGGCGATCAATTGCAGCCCGGCGAATATAGCGTTTCCACCAGCAACCGCAATTTCGAAGGCCGGCAGGGCAAGGGCGGGCGCACCTTCCTGGCTAGTCCGTTGACCGCCGCCGCCGCCGCGCTGACCGGCGTGGTGACCGATGTGAGGACTCTTTTATGAATTTCCGCGGCACTATGAATTTCCGCAGCCGGCTCGTGCCGCTGCCCATGAACAATGTGGACACGGACCAGATCATCCCGGCGCGCTTCCTGAAAACCATTTCCAAACAGGGGCTCGACAAGCAGCTTTTCAACGACTGGCGCTACGATGCGCAGGGTAATCCGAAGCCCGACTTCATCCTCAACCAGCCCCGCGTCGAAGGCGCGCAGATCCTGCTGGCGGGCGATAACTTCGGCTGCGGCAGTTCGCGCGAGCACGCGCCCTGGGCGCTGACGCAGTTCGGATTCCGGGCGGTGATCAGCACCTCGTTCGCGGATATCTTCAAGCAGAATTCGCTGAAGAACGCGCTGCTGCCGATCGTCGTGCCGGCCGATGTCCACGACGCACTATTCGCGATGGTGGACCGCGATCCGGACACAGGGGTGACCGTAGACCTGGCCACTCAAACCATCGCTCTTCCGGACGGCCGTACAGTCGAATTTCCCATCGATCCATTCTCCAAGCACTGCCTGCTTGAGGGCGTCGATGAACTGGGCTACATCCTGACGAACGAAGGCGCCATCGCGGCGTACGAATCACAGCGGGTAGGTTCGATCGACACACTCGCGTAAGTGGAACTGGGTCGCCAAAAGCCCGGCCCCCGCGGATGTCCTGCTATGCTCGGAATTCGCGATGCGCGCAACCCGGAAAGCGTGGCCCTTACTCGTACTGCTGGCGGAGGTGCTGGCGTTCTTCCGGCACATCCTGTTCTACGGCCATTACGCCATCCCGTGGGACTTCGGCACCTACCATCTCTCGCAGGCCTGGTTTATCGCGCGATCGTTCGCACGCGGGGAGTTGCCGCTCTGGGATCCGTATACCTACTGCGGCATGCCGTTTTACGCCAACCTCACGGCGCAGCTTTTCTATCCCCCGGCTCTTGCGGCGATCCTGCTGAGTAACTGGACCGGCGGCGGACACTTGCTCTGTTGGCTCGAACTGCAGATGGCCGCGCACGTATTTCTGGCCGGTGCGTTCACTTACTGGCTGCTGCGCCGTCTAGGCCTGGAGCGGGCGCCGGCTGTAGTGGGCGCGACCATCTACCAACTGGGCGCTTACACGGCTTCGCAGGCGGAGCACCTGGGCGCGGTGGATGCGGCGGCATGGCTGCCGCTGGCCTGGCTGTGCGTGATTTCGCTCGGCGAGCGGTTCCGGTGGCGGTGGTTTGCCGGATTGGCCTGCGCGCTGGCGATGTCGCTTCTGGCGGGATTCCCCGCGACCACGGCGGTGGTCTTCATTTCGTGCTTTCTGCTGGCTGCAATATTGACGGTGCTGCGCCGGGCATCGCCGCTGGTGCTGGTAAGCACGGCCATCGCGGCCGCGTGGGCCATACTGCTGGCCGCGATACAAGTCTTCCCGACACTGCAGCTCTCGCGCCTGAGCGTGGCGCAATATCGCAGTCATTATCTGAAGACCGGCGGCGGCATGCCGCTGCAGGCTCTGGTCTCCCTGGTGCTGCCCAATCATTACGGGATTTTCCAGTTCGATGGCGGGACTTGGAAGCATCCCTGGGAAGTGACCTTTCTTTATACTTACTGCGGAATTCCGGCGCTGGTGTTTGCGGTATTAGCGGTCGTGTATCGCAGGAACCGGTATGCGGCCGGCGTCGCTTTGCTGACGCTATGCGCCGCGCTGTGGATGCTGGGCGACTCCACGCCGGTTGGGAAAACTGTCTTCGTGTTGCTGCCGGACGCCGTGAAGAATTCGTTGTACGCGGAATTTGCGCTGTGCGCATTTTCGCTCGGTATGGCCGTCCTGGCGGGGTTGGGTGCGCAGCAGGTCCTCAATGGACGCCGGCCCTGGGTGCAGGCGGCCGTGGTCATGATCGTGGCGTCGGACCTGATCGCCGTCAGTTCGGGACGGCCCTTCAACACGGTGGATGAGCGGCGCGATCCGGGGATCGGCTACGACCACTACGCCAGCGTTCCGCAGATCCCAGCGGGAATACGGCGATTGACGAACCAGAATGTGCCGCCATGGCGAATGGATGCGATGGAGGGATACGCGGACATGACGACACACGGTCCGCTCTTCGAATATCCGTCGGCGAATGGCAACGATCCGTTCGCGCTGGTCAGGCTGATGCAGGTGCGGCTGTCGTTCTGCGAGGGTGTGCTCTGGGGCCGGTATTACGAGATCGCCGACCCCGATTCGCCGGTGCTCAAGCTAATGAACGTGCGGTATGTGATCGCGTCGCACGTGCTCGGAAAACCGGGAGAGCTGCACAAGGTGCTCGAACTGCCTGGGACGCACGTCTACGAAAATCCCGGCGTGCTGCCGCGATTCTTTCTGGTTAGCCGGGTGCGGCGCGCCGCGAACATGGACGAGGCGCTGGCCATGCTGCGCTCGCGCGGCTTCGATGCGCGGGCGGAAGCCATCGTGGAAGCTGCCGAGGCGCCAGTCTCGCTCTCCGGCACGGAGCCTGCTGGGAGCGTGCGCGTACTCGAATATGGCGCGCGGCAATTTGCGCTGGAGACGGACGCAGCGGCGCCGGCATTTCTGGTGACGTCGGAAACGGCGTATCCGGGATGGCGCGCGTGGCTGGATGGCCAGGAGCGCGCGCCGCTCATGACTAACGTGGCATTCCGCGGTCTGCCGGTCCCCGCCGGCAAGCACGTGGTGAAGATGCGCTTCGATCCCGAAATCCTGTGGCGCTCCGCCTGGCTGACCCTGGCGGCTTGCGTCGCGCTGGTTCTCGCCGTTTGGTTCGGCGATAATAAGCAAGCGCAGGGGCCATGGACTTCAAAGAGCAACTGAAATCCTCCGTCGACATCGTCAAGGTGATCGGGGAATACGTGCGGCTGCGCAAGTCCGGGGTTTCCCGTTATACGGGGCTCTGCCCGTTCCACAGCGAAAAGACCCCATCGTTTTCCGTACACGCCGGGCATCAGTTTTATAAATGTTTCGGCTGCGGCGCATCCGGCGACGTCCTGAAGTTCGTAATGGAATTCGAGCACGTCAGTTTTCCGGAAGCGCTCAAGCTGCTGGCGGAGCGCAACGGCATTCCGATGCCCAAGCGTGCGGAGTATGCGGACGCGGAGACGCACCTGCGGGCCGCCGTATTTCAGATCCAGGAATTGGCGCAGGAGGCGTTTCGCGAGCAGCTTGCCGGGCCGGCGGGCGCTGACGCGCGCCGCTATCTGGAGAAGCGCGGCGTATCGCCGGAGGTGAGCGCGCAATTCGGGCTGGGGTACGCCGAGCGCTCGGGCCGCGCGCTGCTGCGCATTTTGGAAAAACAGGGGTTCACCGCCGAGCAACTGGAGAACTCCGGTCTGCTGGGCCGGCGCGAAGACGGCAGCTTCTACGACCGTTTCCGCAACCGGCTGATGTTTCCGATCCACAGTGAATCGGGGAAAGCGATCGCATTCGGCGGGCGCGCGCTCGATCCGGCTGACGAGGCCAAGTACTTAAACTCCGCCGAATCGCCGATATATAAAAAGAGCGCCGTGCTCTACAACCTGCACCGGGCCAAGGAAGGCATCCGGAGAGCGGACCGGTCCGTACTGGTGGAAGGGTACATGGACGCCATCGGCGTCTTCGCGGCGGGCGTACGCGAGGTGGTGGCCAGTTGCGGAACGTCGCTGACGGCGCAGCAGGTGCAGGCGCTGCGGAAGCATTCGGATAAGATCGTGGTGAACTTCGATCCGGACAAGGCGGGCGCGAACGCTACGGAGAAGTACGTGAACCTGTTGTTGGACGAGGGCATGCACCTGAGGATTCTGGAGCTGGATGGCGATCTCGATCCGGACGAGTATTGCTTGGAACGCGGCGCGGAAGCGTATCGCGGCAAGCTGGATAAGGCGCAGACCTATTTTTACTGGCTGGCCGATCGGGCGCGGGCGAAGTTCGACCTGCGCACGGCGGAGGGGCGGGTGGCAGGCTTCCAATTCCTGCTGCCGGCCATTCAGCGGCTGCCGGATAAGATTGCGCGGGTAGCTGTGGCTAACGACGTGGCGGGATATCTGGGTGTGGATGCGGGGCTGGTTTTGGAAAACTTTCGCAAAGCCGCGATGGACCGGCGCGACAAGAAGGTCGCCCCCGTGCGCGAGCCGCTGCGGGCGGACGAGAAGATTCTGCTGAACCTGCTGGTTTCCGATGCCGAGGCGTGCCACGAGCTGATTCCGGAACTGGAGCGTCTGCCGGCGCTGGAGCAGTTCGCCACGCGGCGTATATTCAAGGCGCTGTTCACTTTACACGCCAGCGGTACGGTGACTTACGAGGAGTTGCACGCGCGGCTGGAGGAAGGCGATCAAGAATTATTAGCATCCGCGGTGCTGCAAGATGAAACGGATGGCTCCGCCGTTTCACTATCCCTAGGGGAGGAGTGTCTGCGCAGTTTGCAGCGCTCCGGTCTCAAGACCCAGGTGGCCGCCCTGAAAGCCCGGGTGAAAGAAGCGGAGCGGTCCGGAAATATGCAAGAGGCATTGCGGCTGGCGGAGGAATTGCACGATCTCGAAAGGGCCGGATAGCCGCGCGTTGCAAAAAACGCGGGTGTACAATGTGGGAAATAGTCTCGCAACTGGTAGGGCGCTTTAGTGGTACCGGAAGATAAGTTCGATCGGCTGCAGCACTTGGTGGAGAAGGGCAAGGAGCGGGGCTATGTGGCCTATGAAGACCTGAGCGACGCCCTCCCCGTCGACCTAGGCAACGGCACCGAACTCGGCAACCTGCTGGCCGGACTGGATGGGTCCGGCATCGAGCTTCTGGAAGATCCCAAACTCGAATTCGACCAAAAGTTGGAGGAAGCCGAAGATCTGCTGGATCTGGATTTGGGTCCGGCGGCCGGGGAGAAGGTCAACGATCCGGTACGCACCTATCTGCGCGAGATGGGCACTGTCCCGCTGCTGTCGCGCGAAGGCGAGACGGAAATCGCGCGGCGCATCGAACGCGGCCAGAACACGGTGATGAAAGCGCTCTCGCGCTCGCCGCTGGCGATCCAGGAGATCCTGGACCTGGCGGAGGAGGTGCGCCGCGGCGCCATCGCGGCGCGCGATGTCGTGGTCTTGGCCGACCCGCTCATGATCGACGAGGCTACCGAAGAGTGCGGCCAGGAATTTGTCGCCATGGCCGAAGACGCCGCGCGGCATTTCAGAAAATTCCAACAGTTGCGGCAGAAGTTGAACGCCATTCCGCGCGGGCTGAAACCCAAGCAGCATGCCCACCTCCTTTGGGAAACGCATCGCGCGCGGGTGCGGGTTTCGCGGCGCATTCGGACGGTTCGCTTCCAGGGATCCATCCTGCGGCACTTCGCCGCGCACATCCGCGCAGCGGTGGAAGAACTGACGCCAGTGGAGCGGGAGATGGCGCGCGTGCAGCGCCGCATAGAGACTTCGCCGGCGCGGGCGGAGGGCATCAAGGAATCGCGCAGGGAACAGCGCGGCTATGCGCAAAGGCTGCAGCAGATCGAGGAGCGGTGCGGATCCACGGCGGCGGAATTGCGGCGCACGTCGGCGATCATCACCAAGGCCGATCGTGAAGCCGAAACCGCCAAGCGCGAATTGATCGAGGCCAACCTGCGGCTGGTGGTGAGCATTGCCAAGCGCTACAACAATCGCGGGCTGCAATTTCTGGACCTGATCCAGGAGGGCAACATCGGCCTGATGCGGGCGGTGGACAAGTTCGAGTACCGCCGCGGATACAAGTTCTCGACCTACGCCACCTGGTGGGTGCGGCAGGCCATCTCGCGCGCCATCGCGGACCAGGCGCGCACCATCCGCATTCCGGTGCATATGATCGAGACCATCAACAAGCTGATCCGGGCCTCGCGCCAGTTGATTCAGGAATTGGGGCGCGAGCCGACCAGCGAGGAACTGGCCAAGCGCATGGAACTGCCGGTCTCCAAGGTGCGCAAAGTGTTGCGCGTGGCGCAGGAGCCGATCTCGCTGGAGACTCCCGTTGGCGAAGAGGACGAGTCGCACCTGGGGGATTTTCTGGTCGACCAGGCGGGCCTGTCGCCTTCCGACGCGGTGATCAATCTGAACCTGCGCGAGCAGACTGCCCAGGTGCTGAAGACGCTCTCGCCGCGCGAGGAGAAGATCGTCAAGATGCGCTTCGGGCTGGAGGACGGCAGCGAGCATACCCTGGAAGAGGTCGGGCAGAACTTCGCGGTCACGCGCGAGAGGATCCGCCAGATTGAGGCCAAGGCATTGCGTAAGCTGCGGCATCCCAGCCGGAGCCACCGGCTGCGGGCGTTTCTCGAAGAGAGCAACGGCAACGGCTGAGCTTTTGAGTGGGGCAGACCTCCAGGTCTGCGCGGGTCCTCCAGGACCCGCTTCGGCGCGCAAAGCGCGGCGGCGCTTACAAATCCGGATTCCAGATACCCGCCATTTCCAGCACAAAACTATCGACGGGAGGTTCGCCCTCGACGCGACGCGGATCAACCAGCCGCTCCGTCGTTTCACCCGGGCGGTAGACGTAGACCGTGCGCGTCTTGGGATCGATCAACCAGCCCAGCTTGGCGCCGTTGTCCATCCATTCCCGCATTTTGGCTTGCACCCGCGGCAGCCGGTCTGTCGGTGAACGCAGTTCCACAACGAAATCCGGACACAGCGGCAGGAATTTCTTCTTTTGCTCCGGCGTCAGCGTGGCCAGCCGCGATCGCAGAACCCAGGAGGCGTCCGGAGAGCGTGCCGCGCCGCTGGGGAGAATGTACTCCACATTGGAATCAAAGTCTTTTCCGCGGCCCTCGCGCCTGGCCCAAGTATACAATTGAGCCGTCAAACCGGCGTTCCGGTGGGAGGTCTCGCCTCCAGTTGGCGGCATAATGACGATCTCTCCTTTCGCGGTCCGCTCGATGCGGAAGTCTGGGTTAGCCGCGCAGAAGCGATAGTATTCCTCGTCGCTCATCCGCCTCGCCGGTTGGATGAGGATCGTCGAATCCATCTCGATGTCGTTCAGCACCATTTGCATTGCTGTCATGATATACGATTGTCTTAGCCGGGAGGCATTATGGAACGCAGAACCTTTCTACTTGGCGCCAGTCTGGTTTCGATGGGCGCGCGGGCGGCAAACGACACGGTCGGCATTGGAGTGATCGGTCTCGGCGGACGCGGACGCGATCACCTCCAGTATTACAGCAAGCTGCCGGGTGCGCGCGTGGTGGCCATCTGCGATGTGAATCAGGCGCAGACCGAGCGCGCCACGCAGATCGTCGGGAAGCTCGAAGGCAGCCAGCCGCACGTTCACCAGGACCTGCGCAAGCTCTTCGAAGACAAAGACGTGGACGCGGTGTCCATCGCCACCCCCAATCATTGGCACGCGCTGGCCACCATATGGGCCTGTCAGGCCGGCAAAGACGTTTATTGCGAGAAGCCCGCCTGCTACAACCTTTTCGAAGGCCGCGCGATGGAGGCGGCGGCGCGCAAATACAAACGCATCGTGCAAATCGGGATGCAGGGCCGCAGCCTGGCGCACAAGCAGCGTGCCATGGATCTGCTGCATAGCGGCGCCATCGGGCAGGTCTATATGGCGCGCGGCATCTGCTTCAAGCGCCGGCCATCCATCGGCCACACACCCGCCGAGCCAGTCCCGCCGGGGCTCGATTGGGACCTCTTCCTGGGCCCCGCGCCCATGCGCGAGTACACCAAAAACCGCTATCAATACAACTGGCACTGGTTCTGGGACACGGGCAACGGCGACATCGGCAACCAGGGCATCCACGAAATGGACCTGGCGCGGCGGGGCCTGGGCCGAGACCTGCCCAAGGGCGTGATTTCGACCGGCGGGAAGTACGTTTATGAGGACGACCAGGAAACGCCCAACACCCAGATCGCCACGTTCGACTACGGCGACGCCGAATTAGTCTTCGAAGTGCGCGGCCTGAACACCGGCGGGGAGCCTGGCATCCCGGCGTCGGGTCCGAATTTCGTCGGGGTCACTTTTTTTGGGAGCAAGGGCTTCATGCCGGTGGATGAACACGGTTTTCAGATTTTCCTGGGCGACAAGCGCGAGCCCGGTGAGTCGATGAAGCACGCCGAGTCGGAGATCGACGACACCATCCCGCACATGGCGAACTTCCTCAAAGCGGTGAAGAGCAGAAACCCCGCGGATCTGACCGCCGATGTGTCGGTCGGCGTAACTTCCGCCGCCCTGGTGCACATGGCGAACATCAGCTACCGGTTGGGGCGCAAGCTGAATTACGACTCCGCGTCCGGCGCCTTCGCCGGCGACGCCGAGGCCAATGCCATGATGACGCGGCCTGTGTATCGCAGCCCGTACGTGGTGCCGTAGCCGATTCTTGTGGGGCAGCCAATCATGGCTGCCGCCGGCTTTCTGTTTGCGGCTCGCCCAATGTGGGGCAGGCCCTCGGCCTGCGGCGGCCTCTCAGGCCGCCCGGACGGGCTTTCAATAACTTACGGTGGGTTTTCGACCGTGCGCGGGGACTTCGCAGGGAACGAGTCGCCCTGCGGGCCACGGGCATTCAGAAATCCAGGCAGTCAGAAGCCGGGCAACTCGTCCGTTGTCGCGCGGCGATTCTG
>OCZT010004903.1_pt1 | contig 13407 bp, 13 predicted proteins | sample 1539031 | NCBI WGS metagenome assembly OCZT01 (sample SAMEA3539308, study PRJEB22396) | soil metagenome | biome: tundra; feature: field; material: soil | place: USA | collected 2010-05 | depth 0.15 m | reverse complement strand
AACGCCATAGCCCATTATTGCCAGCCCTCTGCCCCAGGCGAAAGTTCTCGTGGATGGCTTGGATGGGGTTTTCGGCACCCACAGGAGACCGCTGGCCTCTCCGGACTTCCACTGGTGTCCTTGTTCACGCTTTTTGAGGCTGGTGCTCAGATCATTGCGGGGTTCTGTGGCCGCAGGTAGCACTGAAGAGCGCGTCCCAGCCGTCCTGCCAGTCAATCCCGTGGACTCAACGGTTACGGGCCTGAGGTGAACAGTATTTGTCACGTAACTTCGTCAGCACGGCGATACTATGCTCCAGGTCTTTCTGCTGACATTCCAACAGTGTCAAGAGCGCTTCCTCGCTGGTGTCATGAGGATAGTAATAGCCCATTGGCCTGACCAAGTTAGGCGGAAACGGCGGATGAGTTATCGCAAAGGCACCAGCGAAATCGCTTGAGCCTCCTGTACCTGGTTCCCGTTTGAAGGTGGCACAATAGGGGTAGCACATTCCGAGGTTGATGTGGGGCACAGTAGAGTTTTCAACCAAGATCCGGAACGCTTTGTCAATGTCGATATTTCCCCGACCCAGGGGCATGCCACAGACGACTGACTCGTCGCCATCCCTGATCACCGAATGATCCTTGAAGTGCACCCCGAAAGCATGTGGCGCCATCGCCCGGATCGCTGATAAAGGCTCTTCCCACGCCATCATCGAGTTGCCGGTGTCGCACAGGAGCCCAACCCATTCAGGTTGGCCTACGAGGGAGATGAATTTAATCAATTCCGCGGAAGTCTCGAACTCATGGTTTTCGAATGCTAAACGAATCTGGTGCTTCTTCAGGAACGGGACGACGCGCCGTACCTCCGATATCTGGCTCGCCATGAAGTCCACGTCGAACCGTCCGTGGGGGAACCAAAGGTAAGACCGTACGAGCCCTACACCAAGGGCACGCGCAATCCGCAGGGCGGGAGCAAGTTCATTGAGAGTGCTTCCTCGGGTGGCTATCTCGCAATAGAGATTGTGTTGATCAATGGCCGCCTTCACGCGAGACAAGTATTCCGTACTCGCACCCTGCAGGGCGCCCCACCGAGGATGTAGGTTGTAGTCGGGGATGATGTTGATTTGCACACCGTCCAGTCCGAATTTGGCAGTGAATTCGATAAAGCCGAAGATGTTCATGCGGCCATGTTGGAAGAGCAGGTGACAGGATTCAGTCTCTAGACCAATCTTCATCTACGCTCCCGTGCTTCCGACCATGAACGGCTCCTTCTCACCCGACCTATCGGCAGGCGCTGACGTTATCGACAAGATTTGATACGACATCGGCAGCGTGTCATCGCTACCTGAACTCTTCGCGACCAGAGGGTTCACGCCAGATGACCTAGAAGTGAATTCTCTGGTGACTCCGCGCCGGTCCACCCAGCGCTGCCGGTCCAAGTGTCGACATTCACCGTTTTCCCTACCGGGAAGTTCACGAGATTTGCTCGTAGGGTGCACAAACCCGAACGCCAGCTTGACCAGGCATGACAGGAGCGACGGACCTCTCCGGTCGTGGCCCCCTCGTTCCTCTACCGTCTGGTCCGTCACACCATCGAGCTGCTTGGGGTTCATCGTCTCAGCGGCATCGAGAAGGATGTCGAGATCATCGTGCTCCGCCACCAGCTCCAGGTCCTGCAGCGGCGCACGCCACGTCCCCGGTTTACCTGGGCTGACCGGGCGTTCCTTGCCCTGGCCGGAGGGCTCCTCCCCCGCCGCCGGTGGTCGTCGCTACTCGTGACCCCGGCGACGGTCCTGGCTTGGCAACGCAGGATCGTCCGGAGGCGTTGGAGCTATCCGCATCGGGACCCGGCCGTCCACCGCTTCCCGACGAGCAGGTTGAGCTGATCTGTCGACTGGCACGGGAGAACCCCCGCTGGGCTTCCTGCGATCATGGGCGAGCTGCGCAACCTTGGAGTGGCCGGATCCGCCACCGCCATGGGCTTCCTCCCGCTCCTCGCGGGGAGGGACCGACCTGGTCGGACTTCCTCCGATCCCAGGCCCACCGCGTATTGGCCACCGACTTCTTCCACGTTGACGCGGTGGATGGACAGCGCTACTACGCCCTGTTCGTCATCGAGATCGAGCATCGTGTCGTACACCTCCTCGGCGTCACGACGACTCCGAACGGCCAGTGGGTGACCCAGATGGCCCGGAAACTCGCCTGGGATCTCCAGGAGGCCAAGCGCACCATCGGATTCTTGATCAGAGACCGTGACACCAAGTTCACCGCTGCCTTTGACGAGGTTCTCCGGGCCGAAGGGATCGAGACCGTTCGCACGCCAGTGCGGGCACCGCGGACGAATGCATTTGCCGAACGCTGGGTGGAGACCGTGCGAGCCGAGTGTCTCGACCACCTGCTGATCTTCTCGCATCACCAGCTCAACCACGTGCTGCACGTCTACGTCGAGCACTACGACCCGGCTCGGCCCCACCGCGGCATCGGGCTCGAGGCGCCACGAACGACCGTCCCCGGGGACCCACTCGGCAACGTCGAACGTCGTGACGTCCTCGGCGGTTTCATCCATGAGTACCGACGGGCCGCCTGAGTCACTCGAGCTCGCCCCGTCGTAACTCACAGGCTCTCTGCTGCGGCCCTCGGTCGAGCGTCGTCACCCCCGGGGGTCAGACCCGAACACGTTCCTCACGTGCCGCACCAACGGTCAGCACCACCCAGCCGCCGTCTCCTGCTCGGCGTCACTCCGTTCCCGGCTCTCTCCCCGACCGAGATCGACGCTCACGCGCGTAAAATCGAGTTTGTGCACCGCACAGGGTCGCCGGCTTGGGGTGCCGACAGACCGCTGATGATGTCGGTAGCCAAGCTGCCGTTCGATCGGGCGTCGCTCCACTAACCGGCGAAAGTGCGACCGTCAACTGACAATGTCGGCCTCGTCGCTGAGTGATAGGTAGCTCTCTTCCTCTTGCGCCGTGTGCAGGGCGAGGACGGCACGCAATCCGTAGAGGAGACTGCGCAGCTCCGCCAGGTCGACGTCGTCGGGACCCTCTTCGCCGATGTCGTCAAGCAGTCTGCCGAGCCGCCTGATCTGGTGAATGATCTCGGCATGAGCCCGGCTCATCGGCCCGGTCGGATCGGATCCGCCGAGGATTCGGTCGAGCGCCGGATAGAGAACGGTCTCCTCTGCTTCCTCGTGGGGACCCACTTCCTCTGCCAGCAGGCGGTACACCTGATGGACACGTGCAAGTGCCTCCGCCGGCTTTATCGTCCCGAGGGAGTCCGCTGCGGCGCGCAGCTGGTCGAGATCGGCGCGGATGGCCACGTGCTCACCCTGAAACCGCTTGGCAAGCGCGGCGTCGTCCTCGGCGAGGCGCACCTCGCTCGAGCCCGTGCGCAGGACGCGCAAGGCGTTCATGATCACGGCGACGTCGATGCCCTCCTGAAGGAGCGCACCCCACACCGCCGGGAGCAGACCCACCGCGGCGACTCCCATGGCCGTGAGAGACATGGCCATGCCGGCGAGCACGCTTTGCAACGCGATTCGCCGAGTGCGGACGGCAAGGACCATCGCTTCACCCAGGCGGTCGATGCGGTCGACGGTGAGCACGACGTCGGCCGCTTCCGATGATGCCGTCGCTCCGCGCGCCCCCATGGCCACGCCCACATCCGCCAGCGCCAACGCGGGAGCGTCGTTGATCCCATCGCCCACCATCATGGTGGGAGCGCGGTGTCGTTCGAGGCGGACCGCGTCGAGCTTCTCAGCTGGTGTGCGCTCGGCAAGTACCTCGTCCACCCCTATGAACGTACCCACCGTCTCGGCCACCTCGGCTCGGTCGCCAGTTAGCATCACGATCCGATTGATGCCGGCTTTCCGCATGGCCCGGAGCGTCCTGCCGGCGTCGGGACGGATTGGGTCATCCAGTACGAGAACGCCGACCGGCTCATCGTCGACTCCGACGAACACGGTGAGCGCGCCGTCGAGGCGGGCCTTGCGCCGCGCCGCTTTCACCCACGGCGGGGCATCGACCACCCCGACCCACACGGCCTTGCCTACCGCCACGCGGTGACCACTAACGACGCCGCGGACTCCCTGGCCCGCAACCTCTTCCACGTCCTTGGGCAGCACGAGTTCAAACCGGCGCTCAGTCGCAGCGCGAACAACGGCTCCAGCCAACACATGTGGCGACACCTGGTCGAGAGAAGCCGCTAAAGAAATCACGTCTTCGGCCGGAAGCGGACCGGCGGGGATGATTGCTGTCACTACAGGGTGTCCGCTTGTCAGGGTGCCCGTCTTGTCGAGCAGCAGGGTCGTGCACCGGGCGAGACGTTCGAGCACGTCTCCGCCTTTCACCACTACGCCCCGCCTCGCCGAACGGGATAGTCCGGAGACGAAGGCGACCGGTGCGGCGAGGACCAGGGGGCAAGGTGTAGCAACTACCAGCACCGCCACCGCCCGTACCGAGCCGGCGGCTGCCCAGGCCGCGCCGGCGGCAACCAGGCTGACCACAAGGAACCAGAGCGCGTAGCGGTCGGCGAGCCGAACGAAGGGTGCTGGGGATGACTCTGCTTCCGAGACGAGACGGACGATGCCGGCATACGCGCTGTCCCCTGCCCGGGTCGTCGTCCGCAGGTCAAACGGACTCCCTCCGTTCACAACACCACTACGCACCGGGTCTCCGGCAGCACGTTCGACGGGGAGTGCCTCGCCGGTGAGGGCCGACTCGTCGAGGACGGCGGACGCCGTCGCCACTGTCCCGTCGACCGGAACCACCTCGCCGGGTGCCACCATCAACAGGTCGCCGACCGCCACCATGTCAATCTCGACCGTCTCGAGGGTACCGTCGCTGTAGCGGTGTGCGACCGTCGGTGCCCGTTCCAGCAAGGCGCGCAGGTCGTGTCGGGCCCGGCCTGCCGCCCAGGCTTCCAAGGCGCGACCGCTCGTCACCATTACACTGATGACTGCGCCGGCCAGGTACTCCCCGACGGCCACGGCTCCCACCAAGGCCAGCAAGGCGATGACGTCGATCCCGATGCTGCCCCGCCGGAGGCTGGCGACCATTGACCACAACGCGTACGCCGCCCCAATGACCCCGACGGCGATCCACGCGACGTTCCCGGAATCGCTTTCCCCGGTCAGATGCAGTGCCCCGCCGACGATCAGGCCCAATAGCGTGAGCACCAGCAACACGAGCGCGGAATTCCGGGCGAACCAAGCACTTTGCTTGCGAAGACCGACGTTACCCACAACGCCGATGGTGCACGATAGAATGGCGCAAGTCCAGGGCCGAAAGTCCATGACTCGCCCCTGGTCGAACCGCCCGATCGTGGCGATGCCCCTCGTCTTCTACGATCAGCGGGATCACTGCTGTTGCCGAGGGTCAAAAGCCCCTAGTGCCAGCGGCGGAACAGTGTCATGGTGGCCACATGTGGATAGATGCCAAGGGTTCGACCGTGCTTTCCGGTCCCGAGTGCATGCAGTTGCTAGCCGTGACGGCCAAGGGCGGCGGAATCGGACGGCTCGGTGTGCCGACCGATCAGGCACCGGTGGTCATTCCGGTCAACTTCACCCTTCATGACGGTCAAGTCCTGGTACGGGTGGGAACCGGTTTCTTCTCCCGGGCGGCGGCTGGTCACCTGGTGGCGTTTGAGGTCGACCATGTTGACTCAGATGCCGGCATGGCATGGAGCGTGCTCGTCCGTGGGTTGGCCACGTTGATCGAGTCACCGACCGAGGTTGAGTTCACTGCGGCGGCACACCCACTCGTCCCCGAGCCGGGGGACATGGTGCTGGTCCTGCGCCCAGACATCCTCACCGGTCGTCGTTTCGAAGTGCGTCGAGGGCTCTAGGGCCAGGTCTGCGACGAGACGAGCACCCATGTCCACCACCCTGTTTCCGCCGGACGACTACAGGACGGCTGCTCAGACGCCTCTGGTCTGGCTGCCTGTGCACCACGACGCTCTATCGGAGCAGCTCCCGCACATGACGGGCGATCTCGAGATCCTCGCGAGCCTGAACGACAAGTACCGCCGGGGTTACCCCTTCGGGGGATACCTGACCGTCTCCTTGGTTTGTGTGGTTGCAAGAAACTCCCAGCCTCACCCCGAGGAAGCCGAGGCCGGCACACGTGTCGGTCCGCAGTCGAGGCGATGCTTCGCCCGCCCCACCGGCAAACACCAGGCCGTCAATCCCCCCAATGGCTGCGCACATGGCGGCCACGCTGGTCTGGATCCGGTACACGTAGACCTCGTAGGCCAACCGTGCGTCGTGATCCCCGGCATCCATGGCTGCAATCACGCCGCGGAGATCCCCAGACTCCCCCCACAGCCCACGCAGTCCCGAATCGTGTTCCAGAGAGCCTCTTCGACTTCCTCCGCCGACAGGCCGCCGTTTCCCTGGACCCACAGGACCGGCCCGGGATCGACGCTACCTGACCGGGTCGCCATCACCAGGCCCTCCATCGGGGTGAACCCCATGGTGGTGTCGACCGAGCGTCCAAAGGCCACCGCCGCCAGCGAGGCGCCGGCGCCGAGGTGGGCCGTCACCAAGCGGAGCTGTTCTCGGGGCCGACCCAAAAGATCGCCAGCCCGCCGGCTGGCCCAGGCGTGGCTGAGCCCGTGAAAACCGAAACGTCGAATGTCCCACTGCTCCCGCCACGAGCGGGGCACCGCGTAGGTGGAGGCCTTCGCCGGCATGTCGGCGTGAAAGGTGGTGTCGAAGCAGGCAACCTGGGCCATATTCGGTCGCAACGATCGCAGCGCATGGATCGCTGCCAGGCAGGGCGGGTTGTGCAGGGGGGCCAGGTCGGCCAAGGCTTTGAGCGCCGCATCGGCACCCGCATCGATGAGAACGGGTGTCCGATCGAGGCTATCTGCGATTTCTCTCCGTCCGGACCGCAACGCGGCAACGCCCAACGCCCAACGCCCCAGTGAAGCCGTTCTAGTGACCTTCATCCCAAGCAGTACTCCATCGTCGCCAAGGACGATGACTGCATGCAAACGCTCATTGAACGTAGTCGAGCAAACCCAAACATCGGACGACTAACTGTGTCTGACCCGGCTCGGCGTTCAATCCTTGGTGGACATGGAACCGATGTGGCTCTCCACGAGACCTTTGAGGCGATCGTGTTCGACTGGGACGGCACCGCGGTACCGGATCGGCAAGCCGATGCCTCCGGGGTACGAGAACGCATCGAGGCGCTCTGTGCTGCCGGTGTGCACGTGATCGTCGTGACCGGCACCCACGTTGGGAACATCGACGACCAGCTTCGGGCGAGGCCTCAGGGTCGGGGTCAGTTGTACGTTTGCTGCAACCGGGGTTCCGAGGTCTTCGCGGTTACCGGCAACGGACCGAAGCTCGTGCTGCAGCGCACCGCCAGCCCCGAGGAAGACCGTGCGCTGGATCGAGCGGCCGAGCGGACCGTCGAGCGCCTCCGAACGCGGGGTATCGAGGCGAAAGTGGTGTCCGAGCGAATCAATCGCCGCAAGATCGATCTCATCCCCGTCCCAGCATGGGCCGATCCCAAGAAGGCCGACATCGCACTACTCGCTGAAGCCGTGACGGCGCGGCTCGCTTCCGCGGGAATTGCGAACCTGGCTGAGGTCGTCGCGCTCGCCGCCGACGTCTCCCGAGGTGCCGGGCTGGCCGATCCACGAATCACGAGCGACGTGAAGCACATCGAGATCGGATTGACCGACAAGTCTGACTCGGCACACTGGGCGGCTGACTGGCTATCCCGGCAGGGCATCGCCGGTGGACTGGTGCTGATCGGTGGCGACGAGTTCGGGTCGATCGGTGGCGTGGCCGGCAGCGACTCTCTGATGATGGTGGATGCCTTCACCCGCGCCGTGGTCGTCTCTGTCGGGGTTGAACCGGGGGGCGTGCCCCATGGGGTTGTGCACGTCGGTAGTGGGCCAAAGCGTTTCATCGAGCTACTCGATGAACAGCTCTCGCGCCGAACAGCGTTGCGGGTGCCGAACATCGATCTCGACCCGGCCTGGGTGATTCCACTGCCCACCACCCGCGCCAAGGAGCGCGTTGCCGAGGCGCTCGGAGCGCTCGGCAACGGCTTTGTGGGCACGCGAGGCTCCCGGGAGGAGGACGGCCAAGGCACCGCCCCTCTGTTTCTCGTGAACGGTGTCTACACCCAAGACGGACACCTCCTCCCCGGACCGAATTGGACCGGCCTCGAGCGACCCGGCGTGGACCGTCGACATTCCGAGCGGCGCCTGCTCGACCTGCGGGGCGGCACCCTTGTCCGTTTCGGCAACGAGGGCTTGGGGGAACGGTCCATGCGTTTCGTCTCCGTCTCTTCGCCACACGCCCTGGCGCTCCGAGCCGAGGCACCCGAGGCCCATCTCCAACCCGGCGACCCGCTCCGGCCACCTCGGGATGTCGCTGATTTCGAAGGTGAAGAACACGGATGTATGTTCGGCGCCAGAACCGGTCGGGCGGGTGCCGAGATCGCCGTGGCTGCCCGGGACCGGGTGGTCACGACGGCAGGTCGTCGAGTGGTCGAGCGGCTGGCCGCTTGGGTCGTCGCTCCTACCGGGAAGAACCGCTTGGACGACGCCTACGACCGGCTCGCACAAGTAGAAGCCATGGGATTCGACACGTTGCTCGCCGAACACCGAGCGGCGTGGGCATGCCGTTGGGACGACGCCGAGGTGGTGATCGAAGGGGATCCCGAGGCGGAGTTGGCCGCTCGCTTCGCAGTGTTCCACCTCCTGAACGCGGCTGCCGACACCGGCGAGGCTGCGGTCGGTGCCCGTGGATTGACCGGCAACGCTTACGCGGGTCACGTCTTTTGGGATGCAGACGTCTTCGTGCTGCCAGTTCTGGCAGCCATCCGGCCCGCGGCAGCCCGAGCCATGCTCGAGTACCGCATCCGCCGTCTCCCCGCAGCACGCGCCGCAGCGGAAGACCAGGGCTTGTGTGGCGCTCGCTTTCCTTGGGAGTCGGCTGGCGACGGGAGTGACGTCACGCCACACTTGGTTCGGGGACAGCACAACGAGCTCATCCCGATCGGCACTGGCTCGCAGGAAGAGCACATCGTGGCAGACGTGGCCTGGGCAGCAGCGCACTTCGCTGCCTGGACGGGCGACACCGACTTCCTCGCGAGAGCTGGCCGTGAGCTGCTCATCGACACCGCCCGCTACTGGGCCAGCCGCATTCGGACCGACGCCGATGGCAACGGTCACCTCAACGGGGTGATGGGACCCGACGAGTACCACGAGCTCGTCGACGACAACGCATACACGAACGTCATGGCCCGCTGGAACCTTCGTCGCGGTGCCGAACTCCTCTTCCGGTCCGGCGACACAGACACGGCAGCGGCCTGGCGGGCACTGGCCAAAGGATTGGTCGACGGGTGGAGCCCCCAGCGAGGACTCTACGAACAGTTTGCTGGCTACTTCGAGTTGGAGCCTCTCCTCATGTCCCAGGTCGCCCCGCCGCCGGTCGCCGTCGATGTACTGCTAGGTGCCAAGCGAGTGGCGGGGTCCCAGCTAATCAAGCAGGCCGACGTGCTCATGCTCCATCACCTCGTGCCAGAAGAAGTGGTTGATGGGTCACTTGCATCGTGCATGGCCTTCTATGAGCCCCGGACAGCTCATGGCAGCTCGCTCTCCCCGGCCATCCACGCGTCGCTGCTGGCTCGCGCCGGTGAGCCGGACCGGGCGCTCGAGATGTTCCGCCTGGCCGTCCGCCTCGACCTGGACGATCTGACCGGCACGACCGCGGAAGGACTGCACCTGGCCACAATGGGAGGGGTATGGCACGCACTCGCGTTCGGCTTCCTGGGCGTGCGCGCAGAGGGGGGCATGCTCGCCATCAACCCCTGCCTCCCGGACGCCTGGCGCGCTCTCGGCCTCAAGTTTCGCTTCGGCGGGCAGCCCATCGGCATTCGAGCCGAGCACGACCGGGTCACCATCATCTGCCATGCGCCCCTTCTCGTACGCGTCGCTGATCGGGCACCGGCATCGTGCGAGCCCGGTGGTACCACTTTCCCTCTGAAGACGTTCCCCACTCAGCGGAGCCAACGATGAGCATCATCCTTGCCGCGCTCGACACCTCTACTGCCGCCCGACCAGTGATGGAGACGGCCATGCGAATCGGCCAGTTGACCGGGGCGGATGTGCAGGCGGTCCATGTGCGCGGCGGCCCGCTGGAGTCGGTCGATGCACCTGAATCGCTTGCGGCGCGCAGCGAGGTACCGTTCAGACTGCTGGAGGGTCCTGTGGGGCCTGCTGTGTTGGCCGCGGCCGGTGCGCCAGACGTGATTGCTGCCGTCATCGGCGCCCGGGCTACGCCCGACGGTCGTCGTCCGGTCGGAGATACGGCGCGGCGCATCCTCGAGAACGCGGTAAGGCCGGTTGTGGTGGTGCCTCCCGAGGCAGTCTCTCCTGGCCTCATTCAGCGACTGTTGGTGCCACTCGAGGGCACTGAGGTGTCCTCACGACCGGTGCTCCAGCGATTGTGGCCGCTGCTGGTCGCCGACATAGAGCTGGTGGTGCTCCACGTGTTCACTGACACAACCTTGCCCGCCATGTTGGATCGCCCTGAGTACGACCTGGAAATCTTGGGAAGAGAGTTCCTAAGCCGGCACTGTCCCCATGCGAGTTACATCGAGCTCCGAACGGGTCCGGTTGCCACTCGGGTTGCCGAGGTGTCCGAGGAGCACGACACCGACCTGATCGTCTTGAGCTGGTCTCAGAGCCCCGCGCCCGGAAGGGCCCGAGTCGTTAGAGAAGTACTTAGTGGCTCGGCGATTCCCGTTCTACTGCTCCCCGACTCGGCCTACAACGTCGATGACCCAGCTGGCCCTATGCGGGTGCCGAGTGAGGAGCACATCGCCAACACTTACGGTGAGCCGTGACGGGTGGCCGGGGCTCTGGAGCTGTTTGTGGCCGCCGATCCGTGGACGGCGTGGTGGACGAAGCGGGCTGCCCGGCGCCGCACATGTCGCTCCAACCGCTCGTCGTAGGTGGAGGCAGGCCCGTGGGTCCGAGCATGGGGTATGCGGTAAAAACGAGTCTTCGCCAACTCGACAAGCAGTAGGTAGACAACGACCATCCCGAACAGCAACAGTGTCAAGTCCCGGTGCCCGCTCCTTCGCGCACGGATCGCGCACGAAACTCCCTCGAGCGCGAGTCAGCCGGGGCGTACACCCCGGCTGACCTGCACATTTGGGGTGGAGATGATGGGACAACTCTCGAACCATGAAACTAGTTCGCGTATCAGTCAACTTTGTGACGTTGTGCTGGAAAAACGTGGCCAGAACGATCATTGACGGTGACCGCTCGGCCGAACCCTGTGGTGGTATTTCCACGGCCATCGGTGTAGGCCACAATCGGCAAACGAGGAGGTAATGGGCGCTTGGTCGAAACTCGCTGACCAGGGAGAACGTCTTCACGCGGTAATGGAAATAGTCCCATCTGGGGTAATTCAGCCTGCTGTTCGAAAACCCAAGCAGGTCCAGCGTCGCTTGCGACAGTCTGAGACGGCCGAGCTGGTAGCCGGGTACCAAGCGGGGATGACAGTTCGCGAGTTAGCAGCTCGTCATCGGATCAGCCGACAGACAGTTTCAGCCATCCTGGAACGTCAGGGAGTACCACGTAGGTACCGGAAGCTCAGCGATCAGCAGATCCAGGCGGCGATCACTGCCTACCAAGCTGGTGACTCGCTAGCGACAATTGCGACCCGCTGCGGGGTTCATGCCAACACGATCTGGAATGCGCTACGGCGGGTGGGTGTGGAGTTGAGACAGAGACCCGGTTGGTAGATGAGCGATCCAATCACGCAACCCATGGCCTTCTCAATCTGGGATCTGTGGTTCGTCACCCCACGACGCACTCCCTGCAGAATGTGCACTTGCGGAGCCAGCCCTAGGGCTTTGAGCAAACGGCGAGCCAATCGAGGCACTATCAGTTGACCGGTAAATCAAACGTCCACTGACCAGCGTGCCCACGTATCTACCATCCGGGCCATAAGCCTTCTCGCCCCGCAACTTTGCAACGTGCGTCCCAGAGGCAGAAAAGAGGGTGTCCCCTGACCGCTGAAGCGGCCGACCATTTTTGGTGTAGATGGTGCTCATACTCTCTAACCTTTCATCAGTTTTGTAATCCCATTCTGCAATACTCTCAACCTACTCAAGCTCAGAGGCGTTTTCGAGGGGTCGAAACCTCTCGCCTGGAGTGCGCCCGGCCATGGAGGGTTCCTCCACCGGACGCTCGGAGCGCACCGGTCTCTCTGGCCGGTAATCGCGATCGTGCCTTGCCCGAGCAGACTGCCGGCGCTTGGCGGGAACCGAGGGGAGATGGCCCACGGGACTCCGGCGCCCTCCGGCGGCCGGTGCTTCAGTGCTTCAGTTACTACCTGGCATGCTCCGATCGCCCACCCACACGACAAGGCCGGCGGTGGTGAGGATCAGCGTAGCGATGAGGGCGATAGTGCTCAAGGTATGTCCTGGGCGTAGGGCAACGTGATCTGAATATCGGTCGGCTGCACATCAATGGGGTCGGTTATCAGTCGATGCGTCCCGTCGCCGTTGTCGCGCAGCCATGCCCGGATATTGAAAATGCTCAAGGTGCCCACACCAGTTCTGTAGTGGCAATCAGGGTGGCCGTAGACCTGACCCCGTGTCCCGACCTCAAGAGACTCCGCGCTCCCAGCCTGACCGCCGCAGACATCGAGAAGGCTGCGCAGCTCTACCGAGCGGGCCAAACCCTGGCAGTTGTTGGGCAGCACTTCCTGGTTCACCTAGGCACGATCTTGCATCATCTCCGGCGTGCGGGTGTTCCGATGCGAGATTGTCAGGGGAGGGTGCGGAGCTGATGAACGCTAGTGCCGCGTCCGGCAACCTTCGCCTGGTTTCGATGTCGCACGCGGTCGAAGTGATCCGGCGTACGCACGCCTCGTCGATCTGTGCGGACTGCTCCCTGACATAGCTCGCCCCGACCGAGGCACTATAGGAACATGCCCAATGAAATCACCTCGTTCACGCCCGAAGTGGCAGAGAAGCTCAAGACGTACGTCTACCGGCTCATCGATCCTCGCAACGGTGAGACCTTCTACGTCGGCAAGGGTCAGAGCGACCGGGTCTTCACGCACATCCACGAGCAAGTCGATGAGGTCGATGAGGACGACCTGAGCAACAGGCTCCGGCGTATCCGCGACATTCACCTCGCCGGCTTCGAGGTTGCGCACGTCATTCATCGCCACGGCATGGACAACCAGACCGCCTTCGAGGTGGAAGCCGCGCTGATGGACGCCTATCCGGGACTAACCAACATCGCTGGCGGCTTCGGCAGCTCGGATTTTGGCGCAATGCACGCCCTGGAGATCATCAGGCGCTACGCAGCCGAGCCGGCTGTCTTCGACCACAGGGTATTGCTCATCAGCGTGAACCGATCTGCCGCGGACGTCTCGCTCTACGAG
>OCZT010004901.1_pt1 | contig 13409 bp, 14 predicted proteins | sample 1539031 | NCBI WGS metagenome assembly OCZT01 (sample SAMEA3539308, study PRJEB22396) | soil metagenome | biome: tundra; feature: field; material: soil | place: USA | collected 2010-05 | depth 0.15 m | reverse complement strand
ACCTAAAGGCGAACAACGACAACCCCAAGCCCTTCGTGTGGGTCGCCACGGCCGAGAGCATTCTCGAGAAGGTTCGTCGAGGTCGCGTGGCCCTCGAGGCAATCACCAACTAAAAATGAATCACAGCACTAGCTGAACCAATCCCTAATTGAAGCGAAATAGTTCAGCCGTCGGTGTGCGCAGCACTAACTGCCACTGGGACGAATCAGCAAACTGATTTGCAAACGCCTGGTACTGCTGAAGCGATGCATAGTTGTACGCCGCGAGAAACGCCGCAGGTTGCTGCGCGGTCAGTACGTAATACGATTGGATATCCACATGCGAATGTGACGGTACCAGGCGGTGAGTTGTCAGCAAGACCGACATGAATTGACTATAGCTAGCCGCGGCGTTAAAGGAATGCGAATTGTTGAATCCTCGAACATCCGAGTAAGCCACTTCGTTATACAAGTTATATCGACCAGTGAGATCGGATGGATAGCCCACGTCCCCAATCACAATGAGAGTTGAGCCGACGGGCGCGTTGCGCTCGAATGTCTGCAATGCTTTTAGGTCGCCCGGCCGCTCGGCATAGACAAAATCTAAGCCCATGTCGGCGACAAGGTATGTCGACAGGAGGAGGAAGACGGCGATCGGCCAGAAGAGGGCCGACCCGAGACGAGATGCAGGACGAAAATCGCAAGCCAAAATTGCTAGCCAGGGAAGGGCGAAGAGCGCCACACGGAAGTCGGCTTCATTGCCATAGGAGTTAACAAGGATGAGGGTCGCACCACTAACCGCGCAGAGGACCATGGCGAGGTGCAGGCTGCTGCGGTAGCGCACCAACACGGCGAATGCGATTAAGGCGATGAACAAGATCGCTCCGGCCTGGGAGTACTTGCTGACCTCGACGAGCATGCTTTCGGCAGGACCACTACTAGCCACTCCCGGAGTCAAGAGGTTCCTGAAAACCTTTCCAAGTTCGCTTAGAGGAAGATATCTGGTGACGTAAGAGAAATGCAAAAGGGCCCAGCCCATGGCGGGTGCGAGCGTAACGACTGGTGCCCACCTGGTGCGTGCGCGACCGAATAGGGCCAAGACCACCAGGGCCAGCGTGACTAGATACGGCGTTAGCGGATGGGTTAGGGCCTCCGCGATAGACATTGTGAATAGCAAGACCCAACTGGCTGCGGACATGCGTGACTCGTCGTCCCGGTGCTGAAAGACCACGGCGAAGATCGCAATAGCCAGAAAGTAGCTAGCCGACTGAGGGGAAAAGTAATCCGAATCATTGAACGTGTAACTGAGGGCGAAAATGGTGGCTGCCAGCCACGCACGGCGCGGGTCCCGGAGTACGCGGGAAGCTAGCTGATAAAAGACTAGTAAGGTAGCCGCGTCGACAACCGGTGACCACCATCGAGCCACTCCTATGGGGCTGGCCAGAGCGGAGACCCTGCACAGCCAAGCGACTCCAGAGAAAAAGCCCGGCCACGCCTGGTAGATGCCAATACTGGGTTTGACTGAGTGGTGAAGCAAGATGTAGGAGGTTAGGCCGACCTGCTTGGCGGTCTGGGCGAACCTTGGGTCGTCGAAGACGATCGCTGGAGTTCCCGTTAGTGCTAGTTGGAGGATTAGGACCGGTAGGCCTGCGTAGAGGTTCCCAAGCCTCTGGCCAACGAGTATTGCGGTAGCCAGGAGCGCGAGGCCGATGTACCAGGCGGGCGAGATTGCCCCGAGGAGGCCACCCCATCCGGGGTCTAGGTTTCTGATGGCAAGCGCGCTGGCGAGACATAGGACGAACCCAAGGGCAGTAGCAATTGCTGTCACGAACCTTAGTTGGCGCGCATGCCTGAGAGTGCTGACGATCGGTTCTGTCGCCACGATGCTTTCGTCACGTTCAGAGGTTTCGCCACGATGAGAAAGATGAGTTCGACTGCGCGCAGCGATCAGCGTCCTGGTGAGCACCGTAAGGTGAACGACTATTGTAATGCTGACTAACACCCAGAAGAGAACGGGTCCAGCGGCCCAGATGCCGGTAGTGACGACGAGGACGCCAACGAGGGAAGCAATCGCGAGGCCCAGGGGTGGCCCAAGCGTAAGGAGATTCCAGCCCCTGCATCCAAGGGTCATCAAAACGGCGGTGCCGAAGCCGATAAACGCGTAGAGGAAAAGGCCGATCGCGCTCATGGCGGAATTCGCCGTAGCCAATCCGACGATGCCCAGAGCCAGCAGCGTAAGGGATCCGAGAGCCACTGCTGACCGAATCCAGTTGGAGTCGTGAGGCGGCGGATCGTGGGCTGGACGTAGTGCCTCGAGAACCATTTGCAACACTGTAATGAAAATTCGTTAGGCCCAGTTTGACGCGAAGACCGCGGGCATTGTTGAGTTAATTTAGATTGCCTAGTGGTCCGTCGCTGATTTGACTGAAGCCAATCTCGCTCGTCCTCGCTTGGCCTTCGCGATGATCTCGTCAGCGGGCTTCTTCCAGATGAACGGTTGGGGATCCTCGTTCCAGTGCTCAGTCCAAATGCCAATCGCGTCTTTGAGTTGCGCGACTGATGAGAAGGCGCCCTTCTTCAGGCGACGGTTGGTGAGTTGGCTGAACCAACTCTCGACCAGGTTGAGCCATGACGAGTTGGTGGGCGTGAAGTGCAGGTGCCAGCGCGCGCGCTCGGGGTGAGCGAGCCAGGTCGCAATCGGTGCCGCCTTGTGCGCCGAGAGGTTGTCGAGCACGACGTGGATGTCGAGCTCACTCGCCGCGTTGGCGTCAATGAACTTGAAGAAGTCGAGGACCTCCTTCGAGGAGTGACGAGACTTGGTGTCGTGGAGGACCTCGCCGGTTGCCACGTTCATCGCGGCGAAGAGGTCGGTCGTGCCGTGGCGCTTGTAGTCGTGGGTCATGGTGGTGCCTCGACCCTTCTTCATGGGCAGACTTGGTTGGGTCCGGTCAAGGGCCTGGACCTGGGTCTTCTCATCGAAACTAAAGACCACGGCACGCTCGGGTGGGTTCATGTAGAGCCCCACCACGTCAACCAGCTTCACCTCGAAGTGCGGATCAGTGGAGACCTTGAAGGCGTCGGCCTTCCACGGCTTCAGTCCATGGTCCTTCCAGATTCGTGCGACGGTGTCCTTGGATATACCCATTCGAGCAGCCATGGTCCTCGTGCTCCACTGCGTCGAGCCGTCGTCGGGTAGTTCATTCATTGTGAGTGACACGACCTCAGCGACGGTGCCCTCGGGCAACCACGACGTGCGACCTCGACCGGGCGCGATCTCGCCCACCGCGTTGACCCCCTCTTCTTCGAAACGTCGTCGCCACTGACGAACTGAGTTCGCCGCCACCTGAAGTTGGCGAGCCACCTCGTAGATCGCCTCGCCATCCGCCGAGAGCAGCAGAGCCTTCGCTTGCAGCACCGTTCGATGCGGTAGTGAGGACGAGCGCGAGAGTCGTCGAAGTACTTCGCGCTGTTCGCCAGTGACGCTCAGGGATGGGGTCGCGAGTTTTGATCTCATCCCACCATTCTAACTACTTCAGTTATATCAGCGACGGACCACTAGGAGCGTGTGTTAGTAACAGTCCAACAGGGTGGCGTGAGTATGGCTTGAGACGATAGTCGTGACTATGCCCGAGGCGCACGGATGCGTAATCCCACCGCAGGTCTTCCGTTTCGCCACGGCGGTGAGATCGAGTGCGCCGTTGATGACGCTCACTTCCGCTGGGTCCATGCACTCCTGTTCGATACTCCAGTCGGCCCCCGTCGTGATGCCTGAGCCAAACCACTCCTTCGACCACTGCGACGCGTCCAGTGAGGAGCCGTTGAATTCCGAGTCGAACACTAGATTCCAGGGACCGGCCATGTCGCCTGGGGGTTGCGGCGAACTCGAGGCCACACTCGTAGTCGTCGTCGTTACGGGGGACGTGGTCGGCGAGGTAGTCGAGACAGTCGTCCAGCGCTTCACGAGTCCAGAGAACTGGCTGTTGATGGGCTCGGACGCGAGCTTCCAGACGACGTCGGAGCGAACCGAGTTCGAGTCTCTACCTCCGACTGTTGACGCGGAAGCGTCAATATTCACCAACGCCACAAGAAGGCAGGATGAGACTGCCAACGTCACGATTTTGGGAAGGCGGCGTGTGGTCTTCGCGAGGAAGAAGTTCTTGAATGAGCCCTTGCACATGTGGTACAAATTCGCAGTTCCAAATCACACCACGAACTTCGAAGTCTCAACAGCTACACAATGCAGTTGCCACTCCTCAACTGAGTAAAGAGTTGGTAATCTTGTGTGTTGTCATCAAAGAAAACCATTGCCAGTCATGAGTGAAGAAAATTAGTTGACATCACGGAGAGTGAAATCAGTATTAAGCAGAGCGACGTCAACGGATTTGCTCACGATACTTCTGCTCAAGAGAAAAACCTTATTTCCGATTGTTGTGTTCACGCGACAATGTGTTTGACTTCCTTCCCGACCACTAAAGGTATCGAGTCGAAGACTCCGAAAGCGCACGTGGGCGCGTGTCATTGCTTAATCAAAGCAGAGCAGGTCAACTCGTAGGTATAAATTTCGAGCGGCTAAATGGTTGCCATCTGCGGGCCCTAAGTGCCCACCTCTCAAGACCCCACCAACTCGCTGCTGCGAGCGGAATTGTGCAGACGACTGTCGCGAGCATGAAAGGCAGGTAGCCCGCCTTCTGCACACCGGCAATTGCAAGGAGTTGACCGACCGGAAAGGCGTAGATATAGACGCCGTAACTGATGTCGTTAGTAGCTCCGACGCGCTGAAACGGCAGATGTGCGCCAAGCCAAAGGACGGGGTAGACGAGTGATGGCCCGACGAGCCAATCCGAAACCAATGAGTGTGGATGACCAACGGCGAGGCCAACACTAGCGAGTGCTACAAGACCCAGTGCCAAGCGACCAGAGTCTGGAACGAGATCACGGTACAGGTACATCAAGGCCCCCACGAGGAAGATTGAGGCGAACCGCACTGCGTACTGCTCGCCCGCATCCTGCGATGGGTGGATAAACAAGGCAATCTCCCCGACCCAGATGGCTAGGGCGATTGCTAGTACGATTCCGCGTCGAAATATCAATCTGAGAGCCGCCAAAGCTGCGATTCCGATGTAGCAAAGGGATTCCCAGAACAGGGTCCATAGCGAGCCATCCCAGTCCAATGGATAGGGCACGTGCGCAGGAGTTCCCGAGATCTGGTACGTACTCATGTGCAATGAAAAGTTGCTTAAGACATAGTGGAACGGACCTAGCGAGTGAGTCCAATATCCGGCGATCGTGGGGTGATCGGCCCGCCAGCCAATAACGCCAAAGATGCTCGCCGTGACAATGAGACACAACCAGAAGGCTGGCATGATCCTCAATACACGATCCCAGAAGTAGCGAACGAGTCCTTGGAAGCGACCATGACGTTCGATATGGCGCAACGCGGACCCGCAAATTAGGAAGCCTGAAATCCCGAAGAAACCATCGACCGCCAGTCCGCCGAAGGATTGGTTACCAACGATCACCTCGTTTCCAAATCCACCTAGCGGAATCGAATGGGAAACTATTACAAGAAACGCCATGACGAGTCGAAGAAAGTTAAGGCTGTTTCCGTGGCGTTGCAACACGAGCACATCGCCCAGTCGCTTCCCATGATCCAGGTGCATCTTTGCTGGCATCGGATGTTTCCCTGCTGGCTGCATCCCCTAGGCACCCTCTCGAAGCCTAAGTGTAACCAGCGATCACGTGGTTTACAGTCAACCGTCCTCTTAAGGCGCTGTGGGTCGTTTTAGCACGGCAGACTGAGTTCCGTTGCCATCATTCACTCCGCGTTGTTGAATAAGACTTTGAGATTGTCCCGATCGACCTTGAAGCTCCGATTGAAGCTAATCACCTTTCCGTTGACCAGTGCGTGAGGTGCACCCCGGTCCTGGAAATTTCCTTGCCCTCCGGGAATTGAATTTGTATAACGGGGAGGGAGACGGCGTCCGCGGACAACAAGGGTAGCTCCCATCGTGGTCAAAATTGCATTGGTGGCAGTTGAGCGTCAACGATCCGCGGAAAGTTAGAACCGAGAGAACGCGGTTTTCACGCGGTTCGGCCAGAAGCTTGAGGTTCTAGACTGATGCAGTTCGCAGTCGGCACTCTCAGGCCCTTCTAGTTGGGACGGCGTATGGATCTAAAGACCTTTCGGTAATACCCTGATAACGGTGGTAGACGTGGGAAACTATTCTCATGACACCTTCCACTCGTTCCAAGACGTCTGTGCCAACAACGACGAGCCGACGCGTGCGGCCGCGCCGGGACTTTGAGGCGTTGACGCAACGACGGTTGCGCGCCGGCAAGATGTTCGAGGACGGCTCGGCCCAGGCCGACGTGGTCCGCAAGTTGGGCGTGTCACGAGAGACCGCTTCGCAGTGGCACGCCACGTGGCGCGAGCCCGGCGTGGAGGGACTGCGCGGTGCGCAACGCGCCGGTCGCCTGCCTCGGCTCAGCGACGAACAACTCGTCAAGGTCGAAAGAGCGCTCGCGAAGGGACCGACGCGCAACGGCTTTGCGAGCGAACTCTGGACGCTCGCTGGAGTCGCGACGGTGATCGAGAAGGTGACCGGCGTCAGCTATTCGACGACCCAGACGTGGTCGATCCTGCGCACACGCCTCGGGTGGAGCCGTCAACGTCCTGCGCGACGGGCCCTCGAGGCCGACCAGGACGCCATCGCCGCCTGGGCCCGAGACCGTTGGCCCGTGGTAAAAAAAACGCCCGACAGCGCCGGGCGTGGATCGTCTTCGAAGACGAGTCGGGCTTCTCGCTCCTCCCCTCGGTGAGGGCCACCTGGGCGCCGCGCGGCAAGACGCCAGTGCTCACCCACCACTTCAACTGGAAGCGACTCTCGATGGCGAGTGCTCTCGCCTTCGCCCCCGACGGATCGGACGCGAACCTCGTGTTCTCCATGCGAGCGGGCTCGTTTAACGACGAAGCGCTAATCGAGTTCCTCTGCGAACTGCGCGAACTGCTGAGTGGTGACAAGGTCACGCTGATCTGGGACGGACTCACGTCTCACCGCAGCCGCGTGATGAAGGCGTTCCTCAAGACCCAGCGCCACTGGCTCGTCACCGAACGACTGTCGCCCTAGGGACACGACCTCAATCCCGTCGAACAGGTATGGGGCAATCTGAAAAACCGAGAACTCGCCAACCTCTGCCCGGACTCCGTCGAGGAGGCGGCCGTGTTTGCCGACGACGGTCTCATGCGCATCGGCGAGGACACGCGCCTTTGCTTCTCATTCCTCAAGCACTGCGGCTTTTCGTTATGACCAGAGTGTCAGTGTATTACCGAAAGGTCTTTAATTGACATCCGAGACAATTTCTGTCAGTGTTTAGGCGCAAGGGCACATCCAGAGGAGAGGCGCGGAGCCAATCAACTCTGGCGGAGTTATCCGTTTGATGGATAATGAATCGGGGGTCAATGTGGATGCACACCCTGCCGTGTCGGTCGTGGTTCCAACCCTTATCGAGGACGAAAACTTGGTATTAGTTCGTTACGCAACACCTGCTTGAGTCAACGAAGTCTTCCCGAGCCCCGGGCAAAGCGCCGTCGTCGCTGTGCATCGAGGATATTGATGCGCCGCTCGTTGGATCGTTTTTTCAACACCTAGAAGTTGATCGAGGCAACAGCCCGCGTACTCGCAATACCAGACTCGCGACCATACATTCGTTGTTTCGATTCGCCGCACTTCGTCACCCCGAGCACTCGGCGCACATTCAACGGGTTCTGGCCATTCCCACGAAAGGTTTCGAACGAGCCCTGGTCTCGTTCCTCGTCGACGAGGAAGTACGGGCGCTGCTGGCAGCGCCCGATCAATCAACTGCCATCGGGCGCCGCGATCACGCGCTACTGCTGCTCCCGCCGCAGACCGGGATGCGGGTGTCCGAACTCGTGGGGCTACGTCGACGAGACGTGGTCTTTGGCGTGAGGTCTCACGTGCGCTGCACCGGCAAGGGTCGCAAGGAACGGATCACGCCACTGACGAAGATGACCGCCTCGGTGCTGAAGGACTTACTGTAAGAGAGTGGGGGTGGGTCCGAATCGCCGCTCTTTAGCAACACTCACGGTGCGGGCACACTGAGTCGCAACGCGATAAACAAACTCGTCACTCGACATGCAACGACGGCAGCTCTGGGCTGCGCGTCGCTTAAAGCAAAAGATGTGACACCAAACGTGCTTCGTCACACGGCAGCCATGCGCCTACTGCAGACGGGAAACGATATCTCGATGACCGCTCTCTGGCTAGGTCACGAATCTATTGAAACAACCCAGATCTACATCCACGCTGACCTTGCACTCAAAGAGAAAGCCCTCGATCGCACTACCCCACTAGGTGCCGCGCCGGGTTGTTATCGTCCACCGGACGCGCTACTGGTCTTCTTGGAAGTTCTGTGATTATGTGGAAAACTTCTGGCAAGTCGCCGTCGAAATAAAGGACTTTCGAGACCAATTCCACATAATCAGGTTCTCCACATAATCCCAGTTATGTGGAATTCCACATAAGTGGGAAAAGCTGCCACGTACGGCGTCGACAGTTACTTCACCTTCTGGAACCACTAGCGACGCTGCGCGAAGGTCTGACGTGTCAGCCCCATTCGCTACGAGTTTTCGTTGGCTCAAGGTAGACAAGCCGCATGGACTGTGTCTACTTTTTGTGGGCAACCTCACCCGTAGGCGTCGATTCGATCTTCCTGTAGATGATCAGGCAAACCGCTAAGTGCGTTGTGCGTCTGGCAAGCAGATTCAGGGATCGAAGTATTGCTGCGCCAATGTGCTAAATCAACACCGACCGGCTCGTCTCGGCGCCTATGGAACTGGGGCTCTGCATCCCTCTGCGTCTGGTCGACCTCGAGACACTACGTTACATCACCGACCGTCGTTTGGTGTTTCCGTAACACACCTAACACACCCGGAAAAAACAGAGCTCCTTCCACCAGCGAAGCGAAGAGAATGCCAAGTGCGACGCCGGTCTCTCCGTGCACTACGGCACCCACGGTGGCGAGCCCTACTTCTGCGCCGGCTCCGATCGTGGCCAAGTAGGCTGCTTGCTGCATCCGCCCCCGGACGCGGGCAATGGCGACATAGTGAAACTTGATGGCGGACGGGTAAATCGTTAACCCGAGAATCGTCAGCGCAGGGGCTGCTGTCTCGTAGCTGTGTCCGAAAAACCCGAGGATGACGCTGGAGAAAAGTGCGAAGAGGGGTGCAGATCCGAGGGCCAGGATAACGCAGAATCTCATCGTCTTGCGGATCTCGCGGTGAAGAGCAATTTCGTCTCCGGGAGCCAACGCGAATAGTACCGTCGAAAGGTGGTACGGAATGACGGTGGCAATACTGACCACGAGATGCGCAACCGTAAATCCGGCGTTCGCTATCGGACCAACGATTGTGGCAACGAGGACCGGAAAAATCATGCGAGGAGAAAGGATGGCAAGGTTGAGCCAGTGATGTCCGACCATGAGGCGTCGTTTCTGGATGAATCTGCTGAAGTTCAATCGTGAGGATTGTCCGCTAGTGAGTTTTCTCAATGCGATAGCCAGCGTCACTAAAGAAATTTCCACACCCGCCAGCCAAGCCACCACCATCTCGGTACCTGATCTGGTCGGCCACAATACGATGAGCAGCGGTAACAAAAGCAATTTGCTTGCCGAGAAGACCGCATTACGCCTAAGTTGCAGATCTCCACGTAATAGCCCGATTCAGGCGTCGTCCAAGACGATTGCCACGCAAGTGAGTGCAGTTAAGAAAGTGAATACTAAAAGTGCGATAGGACCAGGCAGCCCCTGGCGCAGCGTGGTCGAGAACCTCTGCAGACAGGGCCCGACGATAGGCGCCAGAACCAGCGTGACCATCACGACAATCACCGCTGCCGTCAACATCAGCGAGCGGGCAGGCGTCCTATCTCTGGAAAGCTCGCTGATGAGAAGGGTGCTGAGCCCGATCACGCAGACAATGGAGAGAAAGACCGAAGCCGATTGGATCGCCGACGCGAGTCCGACGGCCCGCGCCGGTACCATTCTCGCCGCTACGAACCAGTAGACAAATCCGAGCGCGCTGGTAACAATTGTCGTGCCATAAAGTGACGCAGCGTTGCGTACGATCGGGCCATCGAAAAAGGACTTTGCATCGGCGACCAACGTTGAAATCCATCGCGCGATGACGAACGGTCGGTGTTCGCCCGGCGATGGCCCCAATGAGTCAATTATGTCATCCCAACCATCGCACGCATGGAACACAATATAGGTGTCGCGTCTTAGAAGCTCAGAGGATAGGAGATAGGTCTTTCATCCAGCGGTTTCGATAGTCGATCGGCTGTACAGCGAGCAAGAATGTGACTGCGAGAGCAAATTCCGCGATGCGCTGCACGGTCCGTGGATCTGCTTCTCTGCGCCGCTGACCGGAAACACTCAGCCACGGATTTATGCGTGCGACGGGACAACGCGGCCTCATCGGCGGGTTCTGCTTCGCTGGATATGATCGTCGTCCTTTCTTCTTCGCCATGATGCATCATTGATCTTTCGTTCCACGAAGCGAATAGGCGTTACGTGCGAGTCATATCGGAAGTCGAGCTATCTCGTATTGATCGCCCCGGATTTCAAACCCAGCGGCGTGGGCGACGACCGCGCTCTTAACACAGGCCCTGTTACGACAGCCCTTCTACACGAACAATCCGACTCACTCGGAGATCGTCATTCTCCTCCGATCACCGAGCGCCTTGGGAGTGCAATCAGCGAATGACGGGGCTACGGACAACAGAGAGCTTGTGCACCGGCGAGGATGACCGCAATTCTGGCAGACTTAAGACAACCAACTAGTTACCGATGTTGGTAGTCAAGTGCATGTGTTTCGGTGGGAATCACGAGCTTCTCGGCTGGGCAGATTTGGACAGGTCCAGAGATAATGGAGTCATGAATGAAGACATTCGAACTATGAGTACCCTCTCAAAGCTTGATCCTCACGTAGTTCGAGTCGCGGTGATTGTCCCGACCTATTCCGCAGGTCGATTGGAGACACTCAGAAAGTGCCCGACGGGCATCCTTGATAACGTGCGACATCCCGACGAAATCATTGTTGTTGTAGATAGCAATCCATCTCTTTTCGAGTTCCTCGATAACGAAGTGCATGACTCAGACGTCATGGTGGTGCTGAGTGATGGCAGCGGCGTATCCGCTGCGCGGAACACCGGTGCAAACAAGTGCGATAGCGAAATCCTCGTGTTCATAGACGACGACGTGGTTCCGGACCGGCATTGGCTCGGTGCAATGACAGAGACTCTCTGTGCGGAATCAGTCGCGGGCGCAGGCGGCAATATCCTGACCGATTATGAGGAGGGTGCTCGGCAATTACCGCCCGAGTTATTGTGGATGTTGGGATGTACTTATAGCGGACATCCGAAGGGGCACGTCCCTATAACGCGACCAATCGGCTCGACCATGGCGTTTCGGAAAGATGTATTTCTCGCGGTTGGAGGATTTAATTCTCGGTTCGGTCCAGTGGGAGGCCGGAAGAGCCGCTCCAATGAGGAACTGGTGCTCTCTGAAAGCATCAGACAACGCTGTGGGCCGGGTGCAATCCGATATCAGCCAGAAGCTATCGTCTACCACCGAGTTCCTGTGTCCCGCACAACGCTACGATTCTTGGTCCTGCGTTCCTGGGTCGAGGGCACGTCGAAAGCAGATGTGAGATCGTTTTATTTTGCCGGTGTATTGCAGTACGATCAACAGTACCTTTTCGGCACAATGATCCCAAGTATGTTGCGCTACCTATCATCCGGCAGTCGATCGGGCATGAAAGCGGGCTTTCAGTTAATCCTCGTGAGCGGCGTCACCGCAGTTGGGTTCTTGACGTGCAGAATTAAGTACCTGGTTCGCGCACACGAACGGCTCGGCTCTGAAAAGATCAACGGGGGCATGTGAGGCAGCCAGGGCCAATTGTGTCAAAGAACATTCGAAGCGTTACCAATGCTCCATTGAGAGGCCGGTGGCTGGTTCGCGAAGAAGGCGCAGGTTGTGCGCCACCATGCGCACTGCACCTCTGACTAGCGAATGAAAGGACGCGATCGGTGTTCACTCCTAGAGTAAGCGTGCTGAGCCCCACCTATCAGCACGCTGCATTCATTGGCGATTGAATTCGCAGCGTCCTTGCCCAAACAGTGCAGGACTGGGAGATGATCATCGTCGACGATGGTTCGGATGACGGAACACCAGATATTGCCGAATCGTTTGATGACCCGAGAATCGTCGTCGTTCGGCTGCAGCACGAAGGGGTGGCGGGGCTCGGTCGGACGTACGCTGCGGCGGTGGCAAGGGCGAAGGGTCCCGTATTCGCCATTCTCGAAGGCGACGACACGTGGCCAGCGACAAAACTCGAGGACGAACTCCCCTTGTTCGACGACCCGGCCGTGGTGCTCGCTTATGGCTCAGCGGGACTCATGGACGAGAAGGGCTGTGTCTATGCTCGCTTCTGGCATACGCCCCGAGGAAGGGTGGCTAGAAATGATCCAATCGGGACCATCCTGCCCGCCTTGGTCAAGGTCGACTTCATTGTTGCGGCCACGGTGATGGTTCGACGCTCCGCGCTCGAGCAGATTGGAGGTTTCATTCAGCCAAGTGGTGTTCCCTACGTTGACCATCCCACCTGGCTTCGACTGGCAACTGTCGGAACGTTTGCCCGATCATCGCGCAACCTTGGTTTCTGGCGCCGATACCCACGCCAAGTGACAACCCGGAGTTGGTTCGGCACCGCTCCGGATCGAGCCTCTTACCTGCAAGCCGTCGCCGCGGAGGCATATGGTGTTGTTACTTCTGAAATTTTGACAAAGTTGGCGATGTTGATCCGCCAAGATCCATCTCGACAACGCGAGGAAGTAATGATTGCGCGTGGGCGCATCGCACTCCTCGAAGGTCGCTGGCGTTCGGCTGCAGCACTCTTCATGCCTCTCCTGCGGTCCGGCGGGCCAAGAAACCGTGCGGTGGCTGCATTGGGCCTCTTGTGCGCGGGCAGCAGAACGGACATGGAGCACGTGATTGGCGCGATGGGACGCCATTCTCTGTCGTCTCGTCGACACGTAGCTTCACACAGTGAAGTGGATCCCAACACTTGGGCGACTTGACCGTTACGCAATAATCGGATCACGGTTGTGAGCGTTTCGTCGTGTTAATACCGTGAGGCAGACATGCCCCACCAGCATTCATCCGAGATTCGAAGTCGATCGTGTCTGCGGTTGTTCGCCGGCGAGACTCCGGCATCGCTATCGAGGAAATGAAGAACCCGTAGCGACCCTTCATCGCTTGAAGAGGCAAGCTGTAATTGATCACACTTGGTGTTGAAATTCTTTGAGCGGGCGACGAGAATCGAACTCGCGTTCTCAGCTTGGGAAGCTGATGTTCTGC
>OCZT010004900.1_pt1 | contig 13411 bp, 10 predicted proteins | sample 1539031 | NCBI WGS metagenome assembly OCZT01 (sample SAMEA3539308, study PRJEB22396) | soil metagenome | biome: tundra; feature: field; material: soil | place: USA | collected 2010-05 | depth 0.15 m | reverse complement strand
TGCTGCCCGCAGGCTGGGCCGCCCGCGCCCGCCCGGCCACCGCGCTGCGTGCCGAGTGAAACCGCACCATCCCCGGCCGCCCGTTCCGCGCGGTGCCATAACGTGGGACCCGTGACGAGCGAGCCGGGGACGGCCGGCCCGGGCCGCCCCCGGGTGGTGATCGCCGAGGACTCTGTGCTGCTGCTGGCCGGCCTGACCAAGCTGCTGGAAAGCGCCGGGTTCGAGGTCGCGGCCACCGCGGGCGATGCCACCGGGCTGCTCGCCGCGGTGGAGCGTGAACGGCCCGACGTGGTGATCGCCGACGTCCGGATGCCGCCCAGCCACACCGACGAGGGCATCCGGGCCGCGCTGGTGATCCGCAGCCAGTGGCCGGAGATCGCGATCCTGGTGCTGTCGCAGTACGTGGAGGAGCGGTACGCCGCAGACCTGCTGTCGGCGAACACCCGCGGCGTCGGCTACCTGCTGAAGGACCGGGTGGCCGACGTGGCCGAGTTCCTCGACGCGCTGCGCCGGGTGGCGGCGGGCGGAACCGCGCTGGACCCGGAGGTGGTGGCCCAGCTGCTTGTGCGCCGGGGCGGGGATCCCCTGGACAACCTGACGCAGCGGGAACGTGACGTGCTGGCCATGATGGCCGAGGGCCGCTCCAACGCGGAGATCGGCGCGGCCCTGGTGATCACCGACAGCGCGGTGAGCAAGCACATCAACTCGATCTTCGCCAAGCTGGGCCTGTACCCGGGCGACGTCGGCCACCGGCGGGTACTCGCGGTGCTGCGCTACCTCGGCGCGGGCCCGGCCGGACCGGCCAGCTGACCCGCGCCACCCCGGCCGGCCGCCAACCTGAAGCGGTAGGGGAAGTTAACCTCGTATGCTTATTAGGTGAGGGATCCAGTCAGGTTTCATGACCGATTGGACCAGGCTGGCCGGCCCGGGGGGAAAGCTTGAACGCGGTCACGAAAGTCTCGACAGTGCGGGTGCCGAAGGCCGGGGAAATGGTGGCCGCGCAGCTCCGCCGCCAGATCGTGCTCGGTGAGCTGAAGGAAGGCGATCAGCTGCCCTCAGAAAGCGTGCTGATGGAGCAGTTCGGCGTTTCCCGGCCCACGCTCCGGGAGGCGTTCCGCATCCTGGAAGCCGAGGGCGCCATCATCGTGCGGCGCGGCGCCCGGGGCGGCGCCCGGGTCCAGGTGCCCGACATCAGCGTGGCGGCCCGTCATATCGGCCTGCTGCTGCAGTACCGGGGCGCCCTGCTGTCCGACGTCTACGAGGTCCGCGCCGTGCTGGAGCCGGCCGCCGCCCGGATGGCGGCCAGGCGGCGCACGTCGGCGGATCTCGTCCGGCTGCAGGAGGTGCTTGACCGGCATCGTGAGTCACTCGACGACCCGGGCGCCTCCATCGCCGCCGACGCCGAGTTCCACCGGCTGATCGTGGAAATGTCTGGCAGCGAGACCCTTCAGATCCTGGTCGGCATGCTGACCAACATCATCCGGGAGGGCGACCGTTCCTACGCCGAGAGCCATGACTGGCAGCACGAGCAGGAACTCGCCAAGATCGCGATCCGGGCGCACACCCGGCTCGTGGAGCTCATCCGCAAGCGCAGCGGCGAGGAAGCAGAAGAACTCTGGCGCAAGCACCTGGCCGAGTCGGCCAAGGTGGTGCTGGGCGACCGCAGCACGGCCACGGTGGTGGAACTGCTCTCCTGAGGCTCTCCCCGAGGCGCGCGGCGGCCAGCGCCGTGCAGGTCCGCTGCCCGCCGATCACACCGCGCCAGCCCGGCTGGCTGGGGCCCGTCAACGGCCGTCCGCTCGGCCATCGGATCCGGGTGCCGAAGACCGCCGAGCTCGTGGCCGCGGACCTGCGGCGCAAGATCGTGCGCGGCGAGCTGGCCGATGCCGCCCAGCACGCTGACCGTGTTCGTCACGCAGCGCTGGATGTCGGTCGGCCGGGTCACGTCCGCGACGACGGGCAGCGCCGTGCCGCCGGGTTTGGAGATCTCCGCCGCGACCGCGAACAGCTTGGCCTCGGTGCGGCCGACCAGCGCGACGGCGGCGCCCTCGGCGGCCAGGGCAAGCGCGATGCCGCGGCCGCCGAGGGCGCCGCCGGTGACAATGGCCCGCTTGCCGTCCAGTGTCCCTGCCATGCCGCGGGGTCCCTCCGTTGCCTGCTGACAAGAAGCATAATGATATTAAATAGCTTAATCAACTGAATCTCAAACCGAAAAGCATGACGTCATGGCGCGGACACGACGTTCGGCCGCCGGAGGGTGGACCGATGACACTGCTTGACCGGGATCACGCGGCGGGACGGTGTACGGCACGGCCGAGTTCGGTGACCAGGGCCGGTGGATCAGGCAGGCCATCGCCTACGAGGACGACTACGAGCGGCGCGACGGCTGCTGGTATTTCGCCCGCCGCGCTCACCTGCTGTTCTAGGGTGCGCGCCGGGTTACCTGCCGCTGGACCAGCCGCCCGCCCACGGCCGGCCAGCTCGGTCGGCCGCGGCAGCCTGCCGGAGGACTGGGACACCTGGCGGCGCTACTAGGACTGACCCGTGACCGGCGCTCAGTAATCCGCTAACCCGGCGGACAATTCGGCGAAAGTGATGACCCTGCGATGGAGCGAACGGCGCGCGGACGATTCGAGACCCACCTTGACGATCCTGAGTTCACCGTCATGGATGACGGCCCGGGCGATATCCGGCTGCAGGAGAAGGGATCGGGACTTCTATCCCACGCTCCTTGGTGAGTCCTCCCAGGACTACCCGGCCGTCGAGCCGCACATCATGCTGAGCAAAGTGTGGAACGTGCTGGCGGAAAGGGCCGAACCCGGTGCCGTACCCGTCTCGGGCGGATAAAGAGCTGCCGCGTGGACGCTCGAGATCATCGCGGCATCATGCCGGGTGGTCAAGCGGCTTGACGTGAACGGGCACCTGGGTCAACACGGCGGCCTGGTCGTGCGCGCGGCAGTAGATGGTGTAGACCAAGAGGACCCGGCGGTAACGGAGGAGCACATTCTTCATGAATGCTCTCCTGTCGCGGGGACGCTGGGACGCGACCAGGAAGAACGCCGCGAACGCGCCTAGGCTGAAGGAGAGCGAGAGCAGTTGCCTCGTGATGACGACTCCGCCGGGAAGCGTCTGGTAAACGTAGACCGAGCTGGCCAGCGTCATGGTTTGGTTCTTGTCGATCAGGATGACCCCGATGACGATCAGCGCACTTGACACGAACAGCGCGGCGATGACGAGCGCGAACGCGCAGAGCATCCAGTAGCCCGTGTAAACCCAGGCCGCGCCGAACCCGCGCGGCCTGGAAATTGGCGAGGGCTCGACCCCGCAGTCGGTGAACTCGTGGAATCCCACCGGACGGTTGTGCTTAATGCCAGCCAGCAGGCCGGCTGCTTCCTTGGGCTTGGCGTCAATATCGTCCCAGCAGTTCCGGCGGATCAGGAAAAGCAAGCTGGCCAGAAAAAATACGACGACGAGGACCGCGAACCTGACCGTGAATCCGTTACCGAGGATCCGCCAGGCGTCGCTGGTCACGAAGACCACCACTACGGCTGTGATAAGGGGCGGCACACCGCGGACGCCCTTCCTGAGCACGTCCCAGCCGCTATTAAGTGCCGACCTTCCGATCTGCCAGGGCACGACACCGACCAGCGGGAGGACGAACGGGATGAGCAGCAGGATCAGCAGCGCTTTGTTCGGTATTCGTTCTGACCCGAGCCATCGCGCGACGCGCCGCTGGCTCCATTGCGGCCATCGGCCGAAGAGCGCCTCGGCGGCCTCTTTCGCGCTCTGCGGCTCCTTTATCCAGGCGTCGACGAACGTCACCAGGAAGGCGGCATGTGTGGCCAGCAAGAACGGCATGCCCCTGGTCACCGCGTAAATCGCCGTCTTGTTCAGGTCGGAGAGATACTGGTCCGATTTCCACACCCGGTTCCCAGGTCCCGCGGCTTCTTCTTCTTCTGGCACGGCAACAGCAGTCATCAGCCCCCCAAAGGTCCCTCCCAGGCACCAGATCCCTCCCAGGCGCCCGCATCTGCACCCGAGTATGAGAGCCATATGGTGATTGCGCCAGTGACCGGCAGGGCTCGATCGTGTAACCCTCCGGACCTCGCGCGCCAGGGCTTGCCCGGCCCGCACCACACAGTGCCGACCGGGTAACGACCACGGTTCAGCCGTTGCGCAGCACCAGCGGGTTGAACGAGCCGGATGCCCGGCTCGCGCCGACCGCCCAGACGATCGCGGCACCAGGGCTGGTGGCGACCGAATTGAGGGCCTCCGAGCCGACGTCGGGGTTAGCGACCGTGGTCCACGCTGTGCCGTTCCGGTGGCTTCGCGGAGGTGGGTGCGCTCGACGGTGCGGCCCCAGCTTTTCCGACGAGAGAATCGCGCAGCTGAAAAGGATGCTCCAGCGACTGACCAAAAACGCTAGCGAGAACTAGGGGTACGGCCAAGGTAAGCCCGAAAGAGGCCATTGGCAGATCTTGGGAAGTGTTTCCGCTGGTGGAGTGAGGCTCTTGCCGCTGTGGTGGGCGCTGACCGTTGGCCGGGTGGCGGCGGTCGCCCAGCGTTACCGAGGCGGCGCAGGTCGGGTGAGCACAGTCGTCGAGTTCGAGCGTTTGCCAATAGCGGCCCGTTGCCTCGATTAGGCCTAGGGCCGGGCATGCGAGGTCATCCTGGCCGTCTGCGAGTCGCCGCTGATGTTATTTACTCTCCGTGAAATAATATCACTCAAGGTGATTACTTGTCGCCTTGAGTGAGGTCGGGGGGCGGGTTGGTTGGCTCTGGCGCCTGTGCGTGACCTGCGTGAGCGCCGGGTGTCGGCGAGCACGGAAGAGCTCTCCAGGTTCGAGACCGATGTGCCAGCCGGGTTCGTGCTGGCACACGCCTCGGCGGGGCTGGCTGACAGCACGATACGCAACGACACCGGCCACCTGGAGCTGATCCCAGGGACTGGTTCGCCCGGCCGTTGCGGGAGATGCAGCCGACGGACGCCGGCACGTATTTCGGCGGGGTGCTGCGGGGACGCGAAGCCGGAGGTCCGGGATCGCGGGGCCGCGGAAGTGGGGAGTGAGGGTGGGCGGGGAACGCGCATATGGGGGCAGACGGCACCTGCCCGAACAGGCGGCATCCCGTGACTAACTGGCCTGGGCCGCCCTCGCCGGGCAGTCCGTCGCCTGGGCTGCCCTTCCCGGGCCTCCGGCGCCGGGTCCGTCGCCTGGGTCGGCTTTCCGGGGTGGCTCATCTGGGATGACTGAGCCTCCGGGCTGGCTGGGCCGGCAGCGGATCTGCGTGAGTCATGGTTTCGCCGGGTGCTGCTGCGGCGGCGCATGAGCGGGGTATTCCAGGGAGTTCTGGGCGGCGGGCGGGCCCTCCTCGTCGGCTGGTTCGTGCCGAGCCTCATCAACTTGCTGGTCTTCGGCTTCGTCATCGTCCCGCAAGCGAGCGGTTTCCAGGCCCTCGCCGGACCGGGGGGAAGCGAAGCCGCGGCCCGGTCAACGATCTTCGCCCTTGTCGGTACCACGGTTGCCGGGCTTGCTCTCGCCGCGCCGCAAACCCCCCTCTACCGCATCCTGGAAGGCTACCTGGGCTGGTCGGAACGCATGTTCCGGGTGGCCTGCCGACGCCAGCTCGCTCGTAAACACCTGCTGCAGAACCGTCTTGAGGCAGCTTGCCTCGTATCACGGGAAGCTGCGGGAACTCTGACAGACGCCGATGGGCAGATACTTGAAGCGTTCCGCTCCCACCCGGTCACCGGGCGCTTCGTTGACTCCGACGCGCGTAAGGGACCGGTGTGGCTGAGCCTGCTGGACGAGCGCCTGTCCCGGTTTCCCGCTGATGACGAACAGGTCACCCCGACACGGCTCGGCAACGCCATCCGCCGCTTTGAGGAATACGGGCATGACAGGTTCCGGCTCGACTCCCAGGTGCTGTGGCACGAACTGAATGCTGTCGCACCCGAGCCGCACGCAAGCAGGCCGAGGACGCGCGGGCAAGCGTCGACTTCTTCGTCTGCCTCCTGTATGGCCATCTCCTCGTGGCGGCCTCTGCCTGCGCCGCACTTGGTATCGGAACCCAGGGCAGGTCCTGGCCCGCGACCGCAGCGATCGTCGGCCTCCCGCTGCTAGCCGCCGTGTGGTACCGCGTCGCCACCGACGACTGGGCTGGTGCCGTACGCGCCATGATCAACCTCGGCAGACAGCCGCTCGCGACATCCATGGGATTGACCCTGCCGGAGACGAGCGACGGCGAACGTGCCATGTGGACCATGACTGCCGAGCTCGCGCGAGGCCCCTACACTCCCGAGATGACCGCCCTGGACAGATACCGCAGCAGGTGTAACACCCCGGCCACCGGGGCCAGGCCATCAGGCCGAGAAGCTGACGGCGACCGTGGCCTGGTACCGAGTTAACAGTTACTCTGTGGCGTCCGCATATCAGTTCGGATTACCCATATATGTGGCAAGTCGCAAACTTGAGGGAGTCCCCATAGTCCTGGGGAAATTTTGGTCGGATATCCCCTGACGTGCGTTAACGCGGAGCTGGTGTCGGCCTCGCTGATGAGGGCTTGACATGATCCCACTTCGGCTGCAGGGCGCCGTTCTGGAGCACGTCGAACGCAATACTCCTTGATCGCGGACGCGATGGCGTTCTGCTGCCGCCTGGAGGAGCACAGCTTGCCGACCACCAGGGCGGCCGTGGCGTGCCCGCCCTTGACGGAGGCGGCGGGTTTCGGGCGGGCGGGGTTCGTGCCGCACTGGGGGGCTTGCAGGCAGGTGGGCAGGTGATTCCGGGGGCCAGGCCTGCGGTGGCGCGTGCATGGTGTGGGTCAGGCCCCGTGCTGGGTCATCAGTGGAGGTACTGGTCGAGCAGCCAGGTGGTGATCGCGCGGGCGGATCCGGCGAGCACGCCGCGCAGGGCGGCGGCGGCCAGTTGGAGCCGCTCGGCGCGGGTCAGGCGCGGAGGAGCACAGCGCAAGGCGGACCTTGCACGCGGGCCGCTGCCCCGCTGATTCCGCCGGAATCAGCGGGCATCTCCTCATGATGTCTCACTGCGAGATTGACGTCCCCCGGCAGGCCAGGAAGGTTGGCAGCACAGTTGCCGGAACTGGGAAGCTGACCATAACGGTACTTCACGGAGCATGCATCCGGCTACGATATGTGATTGAGGCCGGTCGGCGTCTGCTGTTGCACGCCCGGCGGCCGGGTGCCGGTGTCGTGTGACGCGCACGGCCTGGTCGCTGTCTTCTTGTTCTCGGGGCAATGGGGGTCTGGGTGGAGGTTTCCCTGGCGGTCGGCGACGGCGGAGCGAATGTCCTGAGGTCGCTGCATGGCTGGCTGAGTCAGCAACCGGGACTGCGCGGGCAGGTGGGGATCACGCCGCGGCCGCCGCGAGCGGGAGAGATGGGGTCGGTTCCCGATCTGGTGACCGTCTTGGTGGGCAGCGGCGGCGCTGTCAGCGTGCTGATCGGCTCGCTGCGGACGTGGCTGGCGCAGCCGCGGCGGTCCGACATCCGGGTGAAGATGCACCTGCCCGACGGCAAGACGGTGGACGTGGACGCGCGCCGGGTCGGTGACGTCGAGGCCCTGCTGCGGGCAGTGCTCGGCAGCGGGCAGCACCCGGTGCCGTGAGCGTCAGCACGGCGAGGCGGTGTCGCCGGCGAGTTGCTTCCATGCGGCGGGCAGTGCCGGGCCGCCGACGGCCTGGCAGAGGCGGCTCACGACCGCGGACGGCGAGAGGTTCCACCAGATGGCGGTCCCGTCGCCAGAGGTGCTGAGCAGGCGGGTGCCGTCGGGGCTGAACACCAGAGAGTTGAACCGCTGGGTATCTCCCACCAAGGTGGCGATCAGCGAGCCGTCGGTCAGCGAGTAAATGCTGATCGTCGAATCCTGGCCCGCGACCGCGACCTTCGTGCCATCCGGGCTGACCCCGAGCGCGTGCACCTCGCTGAACACGCCCTGCAGGCTGCGTACCGGCCGATGGGTGACGATGTCCCATTCGGTCACCTTCCCGTCGCTGTTGCCGGCCAGCAGTAGCCGGGCCCCGGTGCCGGGCACGAAGGCAAGGCGCCCCGGGTCGCCGGTCACCGCCCACCGCGCGGCGAGCTTACCGGTGCTGAGGTTCCAGAGCTGGATCACCCGGCCCTCGGTGACCGCCAGCCCGGTCCCGGCCGACGGCAGCGCGAAGGCCTGGGGGGCAGCCAGCGGTGCCGGGATGATCAGGATCGGGTGCCAGGTGCGCGTATCCCAGACCTCGATATACGCGTTCGGGCCTGTCTCGGAGGCAGGCCAGACGTCGGCCGCGAGGAACGAGCCGCTGGCGCTGTATCCGGTCTGCTGAACCTGGACGTCGTGACTGTAAGCCAGGGGAAGGGCGCGCTCGGGCCTTCCTGTCGCGGGGTTCCACACGGTCACCTGGCCTGGCCCGGCCGTGGCCAGGGCGGCGCCGCCAGGGGAAAAGGCGAGGGCTGCCACCTGGGTTCCCGCCCGCAGGAGGCGGATCTGGCTCCCGGCCAGCGGATTCCAGAGCCGGATGTACCCGTCGCCGCCGCCGACGGCGACAAGCCTGTCCTCAGGAGCGATCGCCGCGCCCATGATCGCCTGCCCGGAGCTGACGGGAACGTCGCCTTCATCCCGCACGACGACGTCGCCGTTGTTATAGCCGCTGAAGATCTCGCCGGCGGTGACGGCGATCCTGACGACAGGATTAGTGTCGCCGTCGTAGGCCCCGTAGTTCAGCAGGCTGCCAGAAGCCAGGTCCCACGTGTAAATGTCGGTATTGTCACCGGCGAGCAGCTCACCGCCATTCGCGGAGAACCCCACCGTGTTAATGGAGTTGCTCGCCCCGCCCGGCTTGTACGTGGCGTCCGGGGTCAGGCCGGGAATATGCCAGGTCTGGATCGAGCTGGCGTCGGACGTAGCGAGAATGGCGCCGTCCGGGCTGAACGCGACCGCGGGAGGCAGAACCGACTCGTGCGCGCGGCCCAGTACCTTGATCACGTGCCCGGTGGAGGTGTCCCAGACACAGGTGGTGCCGTCGTACTCGCCTCCGGCCAGCAGGTGCCCCCGCGGGCTGAACGCCAGTGACCACGTCAGGTAGGGGGCCGACAGGGTCATGACCGGGGTCCTGCTGGCCACGTCCCACAAGACGATCTTCAAGGAAGAAGAGCTGGAGACGGACGCGACCATCTTCCCGTCCGGGCTGAAGGCTACCGGCCAGCCGGGTGTCGTTCCAAAGGTGAACCGCAGTCGCGGCCGCTGACCAGCGGTGTCCCAGATCTGCACACCGCCGGAGTGCTTGGCCAGGTACGTGACCGCAAGCTCAGTTCCGTCCGGCGAGAACGCGAGAGACCACACCGGCCCCGGATAGGTGCGCTGCAGTAGCAGGCGGCGGGTCGCGGCATCCCAGATCCGCAGAATGCCGCATTTGGATTCAGCCGCGATGGATTCAGCCGTGATGGATCCGGCCGTGGGCGATGCGCAGTAGCCGCCCGCCGCGATTAGCCGCCCGTCACTCGTGGCCGCCAGCGACTGCACGGCTCCGGTGCCCGTACCAGGGAACTTGCCGCTGTAGCTTCGCACGCCTGCCGACAGCAGCGCGCCGCGGGTCAGCGAGTTCTGGAGCAGCCCCCAGCCGGCCAGGGCATGCAGGTCGGCATCGTAGGGGGAACTGCCCGCGCCGTTCAGGGCCTCGATGGACTGCGCCGCCAGTCGCTGCGAGGTCACGACCTGCGTGCGCTGGGCGTTGCTCTCGCGGATCTTGACCACGTACGCGGTGGCCCCCCCGACGGCCACGAGCAGCACGGCCAGCGACACGGCCAGGACGCGCTGGATCCGCCTGCGGCGGCCGGCCTGCTCATGCCGGGTGCTCGTGTCGAGGAATTCCGTCTCGGCGGCCGACAGTTCCGCGCGCCGGTCCTCCAGTGCCGCGCGGGCCGCGGCCAGCCGCCGGCCCTGGTACAGGCCCGAGGGGTCGCGCCCCTCCTGGGCCCATTCCCTGGCCGCCTCGGTGAGAGACTGCCGCGCCGACAGCCAGTCCCGGTCCTGGCGGATCCACTCGCGCAGCCGCGGCCAGGCCCGCAGCAGGGCCTCATGGGCGATCTGCGCGCTGGCGGCATCGCGGGGGTCCCCGGGCGTGCCGCCTGCCTCGACCAGCCGCTCGCTGACGAGCTCGTCTATCACTCGACGCGCGAGGTGGCCGGCACCGTCGCCGGCGGCGGCGATCAGCTCAGCCAGGGGAACCCGGCGGCGGGTGTCCTCCGTGCTGTCGCCGACGCGGACCAGGCAGAGCAGGATCCGGCGGGCCACGTCCTGACCATCCGCGTCGAGCCCGCCGTAGACCTTCTCCGCGGTCACCTCGACCGCGTGGGCGATGCCTCCGCTGGCCTGATACCCGGCCAGGGTGAGGGTCCGCCCGGACCGGGCCTGCCAGGTCCGCACCAGGGCGTGCGACAGCAGCGGCAGCGAGCCGGCTACCTCGTCCGGGCCGGTCCCGGCGCCCAGGTCGTGCAGCAGGCGGTCGGCCAGGCCCGGCTCGAGCGCCGCGCCGGCCTCCCGAGCCGGCCTCTCGATCGCGGCGCGCACCTGCTCGGGGGTCATCGGCCCGATCACCACCGGCCCCTGTTCGAGGGACTCCGCCAGCTCGGGGACCGTGGTGCATTCCAGGTAAAAGTCGGCGCGTGTCACGGCGACCACCAGCGTCCGCGGCAGTCCGCCCCCGGGATCCGGCTGGCACAGGTCACGCAGAGCCCGGGCGAACTCGACCCTCTCGGCCGGGTCGGCACCCTGAGTGAACAGCTCTTCGAACTGATCGATGATGAGCAGCAGCCGGCTCTCCGCGGTGTGTGCGCCCGCCGACAGCCGGGCGTCGGGTCCCAGCCGGGAGCGCAGCATGCCCATCGGGTCCGTGCCAGGAGTGACGATCATGGCATGCCAGCCCTGCGATCCGGGCAGCTGCTCAAGCCGCCCGTCGTGGAGGGCGGGTATCAGCCCGGCTGCCAGCAGCGACGACTTGCCGGCTCCCGACGCGCCGAGCACCATGAGCGGCCCGTGCTGCCAGGAATGCCGCGCTATCCGGCCGGCCAGCGCATCCCTGAGTTCCTCGCGCCCGAAAAAGAAGCGGGCGTCGCCCGGCTGATACGCCGACAGGCCCCGGTACGGGCAGGGCAGCAGGTCATCGTCCGCTGACCGGGCCATGGGCGCCAGCGGCACGTCCGGCGGTGCATATCCCCGATTGGGGGCGAGGAGCACCTCGCCACCGGACGCCGTCACGTAACGCTGCGGCCTGGGCAGCTTGCGGTCCTGCAGGACCCGGTCGACGTGCCTGAAGGCGTGGTCGACCGTCAGGGCCGGGGGACCAGTGGGGTCCCCGTTCTCCAGCAGGTCGATCAGCGCGCCCGTGAACGCCGTGTGGCGCTGCCCGTACGGTGCCAGGGCGACCTCGTCGGGAGCCGCGGCGGCCAGCAGGCAGCCCCCCTGGAGCTGCGCGGCGCCGAACGCGTTGCCGGCTGCCGCGCCGAAGACCCCCTGGGCCATGCCCGCGTAGCAGCAGTCGAGAATCACCAGCACCGACCGGGCCCGGCAGTCCTCAAGCAGCCGCCGCACGCTGCCGAACGCGAGTGCCTGGTACGTCAGTGCCGAGCCTAGCCCGGCGGCGGACCTGGTGGCCAGGTGCAGCTCGCCGGACAGGTCGGGCAGTCCGTGCCAGATATATACGAAAACAAGGACATCGGTCGCCTCCTCGGCGGACTCGTGCAGGGACCGCGCGATGTCCGCCGGCGACTCGGGATCCACGAGCACCCGCACCTGGTCCTTGTCCAGGCCGCACCGGCTGACCAGGACCTCGCCTAGGTCCCGCGCCGTCTCCGCCACCGCGGGGATATCAGGCAGCTCCGAGCCGGACACGTGAGCGCCGGTGCCCACCACAAGCGCGCGGACCCCCGGTCCCCCCAGGGATATCCGGGTAAACATTCAGGTACCATACGGAGGGTTACGATTAACAACAAACAGTGACGGGCCCGGGAGTAGAAAACATACATATGTCCGCTTTACTTGTTCCCCGCCGGAGCATCTTCCAACGTCACGGTTACATAATGTGATCTTTGAGCTAGATTCCGACACTCTCCGTGCATGACCTGAATGTTTACGGATATCCGGCCCGACACCTCGCCGGTTACGGCATCCACCACGCCCGCCCCCATCTGAACGTAAACGACGCCAGGCAAGTCCGGAAAGCAATATCCGGCGAATTATCAGCACCTGGACATTAGCGGCGTGACCTGGCCGTAAATCCCGGAAAACGGACGAAAGGAATATCGGATCTTCCCGTGAGCCGCTCGCAAATCATAGCCAGGGAATTCGGCTCTCCGGATAATTCGGGAACACGCATAAGGCCCCGAAGCAGGTGCCGTCGTATTTGTTCTGCGATGACTTCAAGTCCGGGGATCCTGCCGACCGGCCTGCAGGCGGTCACAGACCTCCCGCCCGCATCCGGGAGGCGGACCGGCCTGGACTCTGCCCTCTCCGAGGCGCGGACCGTCGCCGCCCAGATCAAGCGGGACGCGGTCAAAGCGCTCAGGGCATTCCGCGACTGGCTACGTTACGACCGCGAAGCAGCCCGGCATCACGTTCACTACGCTCGGGCCCGTGGCACCGGGGGCAAAGCAACTGGCGAGTAGCTAACGGGTTTCTGAGGCGAGGCTGCGGGGGCGGGCACGCTGAGCGGCGCCCCAAGTGGGGCCGAGCGGCTAATCAGGAAGCGGGGTGATGCTCGCGCCACCCTCCGGGTCACGGCGCCGCGCGAGGGCAGCCTCCTTCAGCGTCTCCCTCACTCGTCGGCCGAGAGCAGGTCGACCGCTCGCTGCATGTCGTCGGCGCTGGGCCGGGTGTACAGCCGCGTGGTCTCCAGGGGTGCCGGTAACAATCGAGCCGTGAGCACCGTTACGGCGTCCAGTTTCCTGAACGCGGCTGGCAGGCTAGGCGGATGACGATCAGCGAGCGGATCGAGGCGGCCCGGCGGGAGCGGCGGGTGCTGGCGCCGGTCTCCCGTGCCGCGTGGCGGCTGGAGCAGGCCGAGCGGGAACGGACATGGGCGCTGGTCTCGGCCCGCGCCGAGGGGATCTCGATCCGCACCCTGGCCGCGGCGGCGGGGCTGTCACCCTCCCGGGTGCACCAGCTCGTGGCCGATGCCGGCCTGGACGGTCGCGATCACCTCACCGGCCGCCTGCCGGACGAGGTGGACTGGCTGCGGCAGTGCGCGGGCTGGCTGGGGCAGCTCGACGGGGGCGGCTACCCGCCGACGGTCAGCCTGCGCCCGTCGACCTGGCGCGGGTGGCCGCGGTCATCGACCGCATCGCCGCCGACGTGGACGAGCTCGCCCGGGCCCGGCGGGTCCAGGACCTGACCGCCGCTGCGGTGCTG
>OCZT010004899.1_pt1 | contig 13413 bp, 20 predicted proteins | sample 1539031 | NCBI WGS metagenome assembly OCZT01 (sample SAMEA3539308, study PRJEB22396) | soil metagenome | biome: tundra; feature: field; material: soil | place: USA | collected 2010-05 | depth 0.15 m | reverse complement strand
TTCTATATTTCATAGTTTTTCCATCACCAAAACTCCACGTTCCTGTTATAGTTCCGCCGCCGGTATAATTTACTAGGCCGGTGAATGTGGCACTAAACGTTCCATCAGCCTTTACAGGACTGGTGGTTACTTTAAACAATTTGGTTGTTTCCATATTTTATTTTCTTTCTATTTTTAAATTATTATAACAATTAAACTGTATAAGAAATAACCACCCGTTTTATTGAGTGGCTATTTGTGTAATATTTAGTTGATTAACGATAGTAGTTAGAACCGCTGTTGGAACCGCTGTTCCAGTTATTCCAATTAGAACCGCTGTTTCTGTTATTCCAGTTAGAACCGCTGTTGGAACCGCTGTTCCAATTATTCCAGTTTGAACCGGTATTTCGATTAGCTGCTGCTACTTCTGCTGCTGTTACAACGTGGCCGCCTACGTAGGCACCGCTTTGTGGACCGGATGCTACAATATGACCGCCTGATCGGGAACCTACTGGAGTTCCAGTTACTACGCGACCACCAGTATAAGAACCTTTATTAGGACCGGCTGTTACGAGAGTGCCACCTACATAGGATGACCCATTGCCAATTTTGGCTGAACCAGATTGGGAACCAGATAGTTGAGAACCCGTTAATGGGAACTTATAGCCGACGCTATTAGGACCCTTGAATGTGAATCCACCTTTTCCGATAAGTTTAACGGTGAATTCTTTAACGCATCCTTCACAAAGAATAGTTTCGCCTTTTGCTTTTTTGTTCATGATTGAATTATATTGATCAACCATCACTGTTGTAATTGCTCCACAATTTTCGCATTTAATTTCCATATATTTTTCCTTTTTTTTTGTTATAGTTAACTTATACGCCATGTTCCGGAGAACCAGCGGTTAAACCAAGATTTGTTGACTGACCGTGTGTTTTATCTACGCGTTTTGCAACTACATTTACTGTGATATGATTGTAGATGATACCATCTGTATTTTCCATTTTATCCAAGGTAAATCTATCACTTGCCGATGATGAATGAATTGCGTATGCATTTTTATCATGTTGTGACCAATTGGTGTCATTCCACCAAGAAACAGTTGGAGCAGAAAAAGTTGAAGCATGTTTATCGTGTTTCTTATTACTCTTTTTGCTATGTTGGGTATAATCCCAAGCAGCACCAGCGCTAAATGAACTAGTGTTAACTGAACCAGTGTTAACTGAACCTGTGTTAAAAGAACCAGTGTTAACTGAGCCTGTATTGACAGAAGAACTCAAGTTAGTGTTTGCACCAACCAAGATTAATGAGGTACCCACAGATGAAGGAGCTGCTATTACTGCCGACATTCCATCCGCTGAAGGTGTAACTGTAGAACTTCCACTAAGGACTGTCCAAGTTGCATCTTTTACTTCACTGGTTGCGCCCGCGAAGTTGTGTGGATGAATCGTTAATAAAACTTTTTCATTCACTACTAGTGTTAGATTTATCATTATTTTTCTTTCTATTTATTGTTATTATAACGTATCAAAAACATTCTTCTAACGAAATCGTTATGATATTAAATAGAAAAATAATACATCAAAAATAATATTTTATTTTAAAGAATTATTATGCGTAGATAAGTATCAATATTTACATAATTTCTTTATATCTATTATTATATGAATATTCAAACTGTACCAAAAATTCCTAATAGAGAAACCAGACGTTTATGGTCCAAAGAATTACGAGATGCACCTCCTGTTGACCCAAATATAGCCCGGCGTGGAGCGCAAGATTACTTAAGAAAAAACGTTCCTGGTTGGCAGGCTAAACATATGATGCAACAATCTGCTAAAATGGCTCAAGCAGATGTAGAACAAATGAGACAACAGTGGTATGCTAAAAATCAAGGTCAACAACCTGCTGAAGAAGAAAAAGATTATGTAAAAGAATTTGGTGATAGTCAACAAGGTAAAACTATTTCTGTTAAATTTGAACCAAATGTTAAACATGAACCAGTTCAAGAACTACCACTTGAAAATGATAATTCTATATCAGAAAAAGAACTAGAAGAGATTGTAACAGAGTCGGTATTAGAAATGATGAATACAATGGATACTCCTCCATATTCTGGTGAACTTCTTGAAGAGCAAAAAGAAGAGATTGAGGGAATAATTAAAGAATATTGTAATAGACCAGGAATAATGTCAATATCTTTTAGAGAAGATTTAGAAAAAGATACATCGGAAGTAAATGCTTTAATTGATCCCACCAATAAAAATAATTGGATAGCACTCAGAGAAGAATTAATTTATAAACTTCCATATTCTTATAAAGAATCTCTTCATACATTTGCATCTGAAGTATGGAATAAACATAAGTTTGTATGATTAAATTAAAAAAATAGTTTTTCATTTTTTGGTTATATCTATCCTATAGAAACCACAACGGTTTCACACACACAAAAGGATATATATGATAACAAACAAAACAATCGGTCTTGCCAGTGAAGTTTTAATTCCCAGTCAATCTCAATCCTCAAATAAAAATGCTTACGAAATACGTACAGATATTTTAGCTATGGCATTAGATTGGGTTAAGTGGCAAACAGAGAAAAGTATAGAAATACTAAATCTGAGGGAAGATAATCAATCTCGAACTCTAACACCGGATCAACTTCCAAATAGTGATGCGGTTTTAGAGATTTCTAAAAAGTTCTACACTTTTGTAGAAAATAAAAAATAAATGCTGTGGATGCCCGCCTTATACCTGTGGTTTTACCAGTTATAAAAAAAGTTATTCAACTCAAAAAGATGAAAGAAGAACTTGAAAGAGTTGATAATTGTGATATAGTAAGTAAAAAGATTGAACGATACAAAGAACGTCTTTCATATAATATAGAAAAATTAGAGAAGGAATTGGGTTGTGATTGAAAGATTAAAATTAAGTCATCATTATACAGGGTCATATTTTCAACCAAATGATTTGTGGACTCCTGAAGAAATAATTGAAGAAGGATTTATATTTGTTCCATGTCTTACATTTATACATCAATTTAATGATCCTAATCACCCTATAATGCAGGCCTATATAGGTTATGGAAATGATCTTGATCCAAAAGATTTAAATCTAAGACCTGTAATAATTAAAACTTCCAGATTTTGTGAGGCAGGATATACTAAAACAAATGATCTCGATGCCGGAAGATGGAGAGGAATAGAAAGCGTTCAAGATTATTTTAATAAGAAAGATATATTTAAACCGCAAATATTAGAGTGGATGAGAAAACGAGAATGTCATTATGTTTATAAAGTATCATTAGAAGACAGTCCGTGCATTTGGGAAGAAAATTTTGGAAAATCGAAAATGTATTTTCATAAACATGCAGTTTATATTCGTAGTTGCAAATTACCTAAAAAATTATGAAAGTACTATTAATACTAGCATTATTTATATTGTCATTTATAGGAACCGAACTTATATTGCGGTGGAAGAAAAAACGAAAAAGTAAAAAAAAGAATATTCTTCATGGTTAAACAATTATTTACAAAACAAGATATAGAAAGATTTGGTTTTACATATGAACCAAATGAGGAAAGATGCACAATTGTTCAACTTAGATTGGTTTTTACCGATTTTGATAATAAGACTGCTTTAGTTAAAAAAGTGCATTTTCAAAACATACACTCGATATATTTCTCTAATGGAAACGCGTATGTTAAGGGTCATGGAAACATAGTTTCTATATAAATTAAAAAAAAATATTGACAAGTTTCGATACGTATAGTATAGTTATAAAACATAAGAAAAGGTCTGCAACTAGGGTTGTAAGATTTAAGATACGAATAACAAACAAAATAAAGGAAATAAAATGAAATTAGTTAAAACATTGATTGGCGTATTGTTCGCCACTGCATTATTCGCAACTGCTGCTGTTGCATCCGATCTTAAGGGTCCTGCATTTAATTCTTCTAAGCTTTTTGGCTGGGGAACAACAAATGCAGAAAACTGGACTCTCAGTTTGGCTGGTGGAGGAGCTACTACAACTACAGGTGATTCACAATCTGTATTAGGTGTGAATATACAACTTGGCCATACTGACACTATAATTGTTGATGGTGAAGTTGGTATTCGTCAAGGCATTAATTGGGCATCACCATATAGTGGTAATTGGGCATTTAATACGGCAATATATCAAGATTGGAATATCTTATCCTATAAGAGTTTAAGCCTGTATGCTGGTGGTAATGTAGGAACTATATATGGTAATAGATCTATGGAGTGGACATTGAGTCCAGAAGTTGAAACAAGAATTTGGTTGAAGAAGGATGTTTATATGTTCTTTCGACCTGAATATGCTTTTGACCTTAATGGTTCAGGTCTAAAGAGTCAAGATTCTCTTAGATACTTCTTGGGTGTCGGTTTTAGTTTTTAATAAAAGAGATAATTAAGTTATAATAGATAAAAGACCACTTGAAAAACAGGTGGTCTTTTTATTTTATTTTGACATATTAAAAAAATATGGTATTGTATTTATCTATATGAGAAAGATTTTATCTATAGTATCATCTGTATTGATTTCGTTGGTCCTTTGTTCTTGTAAAACAAATGTTCCAATTACCACTAAACAATTGGCAACCCCTCTGCCTGAGCCGGTGTATCAACAACAGAATGTAAAACTTACCCTTGCTCTCAAATCTGCATTATCATTCGGACCTATTTTTTACGATGGATTTGATAGTGGAATAAAGACACCTTGGACATTTTATCAAGGAACACATCAATTTGCTAATGGTGTTTTAAAATTGAATTGTGTTTCAAATGCCGGAGAGTATTCCTATGTCAGAACAAATTGGACAAATATATCAGTTCAAGCAGATGTAAAACTATATCCTAACAGTTTTGGTGCAGGAATAGGAGCCAGATACAATACAACTAATGGAGCCAGTTATTCGATGTGGTTTTATCCATCAAATAACATGTTTACAATTGAAAAATATAGTAAGTGGTATAATAAAACAGTAGTTGCTATAACGAACGTTGTAAATGTTAATACTAATTTCCATAATCTTAAGTTATCTGTTACTAATAATACTATTATAGCAAATCTCGATAACACATATGTTATAACATATACAGATACTTTATCTCCACTGACATCAGGTGGAATTGATTTATCTATTTGGAGTGGAACTATTGCTGATTTTGATAATGTTATTGTTTATAATCTTGATACACCAATTTTTACCAATATACCACCAAAAGTTCAATCAATTACAACAAGAGTTATCGGCACTCAAGGAAGCAACTTTGTTATTTCTGCTACAATTGGAGGAACATCACCATCTTATCAGTGGTACTTTGGTGGCAGTACCAATGGTATGATTGGTGCTACTAATAATTCATATATAGTTACTAATACTCAAACTCGTAATGCTGGATTATATAAACTTATTTCTACAAATGAGTTAGGAAGTGTTTCTTCAATGGCTAACGTGTCAGTATTTACTACAAATATTTTACCTCAATGTGTTTCCACATTCACGGGTGTATCAAACGTTACTTTAGCGTGGTGTCCAAGTAGTGGTACAAATATCATAGCAGGATATAGAATTTATTATGGTTCTATATTGACAACGAATTGGATGCTCACTAATTGGATGCCCACAATTTACGATACTAATTATCCTCCATGTCCTCCTGTTATATTAAGTAATGGATCAAATTGGCTCAGAACATATACAAATATTGTTGATGTAGGAAATGTAATCAGTGCAACGATAACCAACCTTATCACAGGTGTACCATATTATTTTGCAGCAACTGCATATGACATTTATGGATTGGAAAGTGATTTCTCAGAAGAAATATCAACAGTAATACCATTCCCACCAACACCTATAATAACAAACATCTCTTCAAATATTTATTGGCTTTCATCATTGGGTTGTCCAGCAATTCAAACAAAAGTGTGCCCATTCCAATCTGTCACATATCAATATAAGACCAGTCTTATTCAAACCGGTTGGATGATTCTTACAAATATAATTGCAGACCAATATGGTAATTCGGTTTATGATGATGTTGGAGCAATAGGTACTCCATCCAGATTTTACAGAATTTCTACGCCGTAATATATGAGCAAATTTAGTGATAAATTGATTGTAGAACCAGTAGGTGATGGAAAAAATTGGATTGTTTACAATTCGTTCAATTATCAATCTGATGTTCTAGATACTATAATAAACATACCTCGGGAATTTATAACAGATGGTGCTAGTATTCCAAGACTTTTTTGGGATATTTTCATACCAACAGGTCCATATTTTCAGGCAGCAGTAGTTCACGATTATCTTTATAGATGGCAAAAATTTACTCGTCGCCAAAGTGATGATACTTTGTTAGAAGGTATGTGGGTTTTGCATTGCAAATTGCGGCAATATTTTATTATCTATATTATGGTAAGATTATTTGGATGGTATGCGTGGTGTAGAGATGGTAAACGACCAATAAGTGAAAAAGATTTGTTGATAAATAGGAATATGGTAATTGGTCAAACTCCTACTAAATATAAATTTTGGAGACATTCTTGACATATTTAAATTTTGTAGTATAGTTATAGTCATAATGGCACCGTAGCCCAACTGGAAGTAGGCGCCACGCTTAGAACGTGGAGGTTGGAGGTTCAAATCCTCTCGGTGCTACCAATTTTTATGGGGTCGTCGCCTAATTGGAATGGCATCACATTTGCAATGTGAAATAATGCAGGTTCGAATCCTGTCGATTCCAGGTCGCAGTAATTACAACCTCCACGCGGTTGCGACTGGTTAAAACTAATAGTAATCAAGCATCAGATTTATGGTTCTTTTCATATCATCTCCACTATTTATTTTTGTATGAAAATGACAGAAATAATATGCTCAAATTGTGGTAATAAATGTTATAAACCCTCTAAGGAAATTAAAAGACAGATAAAAAAGAAAAAAACAAAATTTTTTTGTTCTTTACATTGTTCAGCGATTAATACTAATAATCATAATCCAAATAAAAAATCAGAAATAATACTAAATTGTTTATGGTGTCAAAAATCTTTTATATCGACAACCCACAAACATCATAAAAAATGTTGTAATAATGATTGTGCTCGAAAATATGCTCAATCTTTTTGTGATAAAAATAAATTATCAGATACTATAAAAAAACTATGGGATAATGGAAAATATGGAAATAGACACGACCCTACAATACCAAAAATAAAAATTTGTATAATATGTAAAAAATCTTTTGAATATTTTGGTCATAACGATAGAAAAACTTGTAGTAATGAATGTTATAGAAAATTATTGAGTAAAAATGCAAAAGAAAATCCAAATTGTGGAGGAGAAACCAATTATAAAAAATATAGATACAAAGGGGTTTGGATGGATTCTACTTGGGAAAAAGATTTGGCTGAATGGATGGATGAAAAAGGAATTATTTGGGAAAGAAGTAGAAAATATATGTTTTGGTGGATAGACATAGATAGTAAAAAGAGAAGATATTATCCTGATTTTTATTTGCCAACTTATAATTTATATGTAGATACTAAAAATCCGTATTTAATGGAATGTGACAAAGAAAAAATTAAATCAGTTTTAAGTGAAAATAAGATAAAACTAATAGTTGATAATTTAGATAACGTTAAATTTCATTTGACAAAAATTTCTTCTGTGGTATAGTTATTATCAACATCAGTAATAGTTAGAAGAAAGTTATCTGATTATGCTTGCGGAATGGCTTTTGAAACGCACTTGGATGTTCGATACGTTATAGTTTTTATTAGTTTAGAAAAACTAATTGGCGGATCGTGATCCGTAAGAGGCTGATTCTTATCATAAGATCAGCCTTTTTTCTTATATTCTTCTTATAAGTTGACTTGTGTTATTTATAGTGGTAATATTAACACTATGATTGAAGAATTCTACAAATCACTTAACCTCTCTGTCGGCGACCCAATGGAAAGAAATTCACGAGTCAAGTTCAACCGCTTCATATTCGAAAAATGTTTTCGACCACAAATGGAAAAATGTGAAAAATCGGGAAGGGTTGTTGTTCTTACTGAAAAAGATAAAAAGCATCTTGAAGATTTTTCTGCTAAAAAGGTTATAGCAAAAACTAAAGAATGGAAGGGATTTGATAACCAAATGCGTTCTAAGAGAGAACTAACCGGATCTTCCATAGAATACTCTCTCCTTAAATTTTACGGTAAAGAAGATAAGTTTGATGATTCTATAGTTGACAAATCCTATAAGAAAAGTTATCCGGATTTAGTTCCCCTTGGTGTATTTGCTGATGTTAAAGGATCTTCTGTTAATAATGTTCCCCTAGTATTCAAAAAGAGTCGGCCGTATATAGTGCCAAATGGCATACATAAAGGTAAAGAATTCAAGTGTGTAAATGTTATTGGTATAACCGATTTAGATAAAGTATGGTTATTAGGCATAGCACCACAAGACGTTCTTGAGAAGTATTCTGATGTAAATCTTATCATGATTGCTGAAAATACTACCAAAACTGGTTTTTATGGTGCCTTAGAACTTCTCGATTTACCATTTGGTTGGATGGAATTTAAAAAACTTTGTTTGGAGAAGTCAAAATCTTTATAGTATTTATAGTATATGGAAAATGTTAATAGTAAACCTTTTGTTGTTATTTGTGCTTGGTGTCAGAAGCAATTTCTTACTGTGGATTCTGCTGTTAAAAAAGAGTCTTCATTAGGAAGAATACGTTTTAATCATGGAATGTGTGAAAGGCATTTTAAAGAAGAAATGGCGCCTCTTTTATCACCTGACAAAATTAAATTATCATTGGAAAAGGTTTATAAAGAAGGAAAACTCGCTCCGGATTTAGCTGAGAATCCTGAATTGGTTCAAACTTACTCTCAAGGTAATTTTCTTCCTCAACAATCACTTAAAGAACGACTTCAAAAACTTGCTAATATTAAGAAATAATATGTTGCGCCGAATTATAATAAGAAACGGCAAGAAATATATTGTTAATGTTCCTGATCATTCAGATGAATGTCCGTGGGCAGATGGTGTAGCTGTTTGGGATACGGGAAGTTTAGCTCCAGCAATAGACCCATATGATGGCAATCTAGTTTTATTAGGTTCTTCTAAAACTTATACTAATCAGGATATTATTGATGTGGGAGGTATTATCAATGAAATGAACAATACTTGGAAAGAAATTCATACACACAATTGTACAAGTATTAATCAGTTAAAAGTAGATAACAATCAATTGACGACTATTGATATTATCAGTGCTTCATCAGTTACCTTGTTGCAATGTTTTCAAAATCAGTTGTCTTCAATTGATTTAACTCAGCTTCCGTCATTACAAATATGTGTATGTAATAACAATAATATAACCAACTTAGATTTCACTACAAATATAGACCTCATTGAAATTCAGGCTTATAACAATCAATTGACTCAGCTCAATGTAAATAATTGTCCTAATCTATCTCTTCTTAGATGTGAAAATAATCAATTGACTTTATTGGATTTAAGTGGGTGTACCAATTTTGACCCAAATTCTACGTTTTTAAACAATCCTCTCATTTCACTCAACATTAGTAATAACGTATCAATGGGTGTCTTTAATTTATCATCTTCCTTTAAGATTACTGCATTGACCAATCTAATAGCAGAAAACACAAATATATCCAATTTCGATTGCAGTAATACTAATTTAGTAACTTTAGATGTTAGTGGGTCGTTATCAATAACCAATCTTGCTTGTAATAACAACAATTTAACAACTATAAACGCATCGTGGACATCATTATCACCATCTTCCGCGACGGCGGTGAAATTGCAAAACAATCCATTTTTAATCACCTTTTCGGCATCTAATTGTGCATTGACAGCATTTCCCGGGACAATAACACAATTGAATAACATCACTAGTAGTATAAAATACATTGATTTAAGTGAGAATGATATAACTGCAACCAATGTTAATAATATTCTTCGTTCATTACATAGTGGAAGTTTAGTTAGCGGTTCGATAAATCTAAGCGGTGGTACAAATGCAAAACCAACCTTAACAGGCAATGCAGCCTCAGCATCCCTTAAAGCAAAACACTGGACGGTATTGGCGAATTAATAAAAAGAGATGAAACCTCCTTCTACTGTAGAAATGGTCAATAATTTCATTTGACCTTGACATTTTTCTATTTTGTGTTATACTTATTCTAAGATTGGCAGTATCGTCTAATGGTAAGACAGAACTCTCATAAGGTTTGGATATCAGTTCGATTCTGATTATTGCCACCATGCTTTTATGGTGAAATTGGAAATCACAAAACCTTGCGAAGGTTTAGTTCCTGGTTCGAGTCCAGGTAGGAGCACCAGATTTTGAGTTATGAAAGAAGAATTTGACGAGGGTGAATGTGCAGAATGTGGAAAGAGTTGGTATTTTTGTACATGTTCGGCTGTAGAATGCTGGAGATGCGGAGAAGAGTGGGGAAACTGTAAATGTTTTAGTGAAGAACCACCTCCACATAAAGATGATTTTTAATGGGCGCATAGTGAAATGGATATCACGGCTGTCTTCGAAACAGCAGGTTCGGGTTCGACTCCTGATGTGCCTACCAACTTAATGTGTTGAGTTGGACTCTCACACTGGCACCACGGTTGAAAGCCCGTTAAATCCGATGTGGCGGTGATTAGATGCTAATACACGTTAATGCCTCTGTAGTGATAACGGCAGCACGCCATCCCGGTAAGATGGTGGAGAGGGTTCGATTCCCTCCTGAGGCTCCAAATTTTAGTGCCTGTTTGGTGGTAATGGAAGCATAACACTTTCGTAAAGTGAAGGCGTCAGTTCGATTCTGACAACAGGCTCCAAATTTTAATGGCTCGGTGGTAGAGTGGTTCATACGCTAGTTTGCAAAACTTGAGACAGGGGTTTGATTCCCTTCCGGGCCTCCATATTTAAAAAGTTATGTCAGAAGATAAACGAGAACGAATTCATTTAGCCACAAAAAAAGATTTTGATGTATCTTACTTTTGCGGTTCTGGAGCTGGTGGGCAAGCCCGTAATAAAGTTGCTTCAGGCGTTCAAATAATTCATAGAGAGAGTGGAGCTATAGGACGTGCATCTGATAGTAGATCTCAAGCAGATAATAAGAAATCAGCATTTCAAAGATTATTAGGAACTGCTAAATTTAAATTTTGGTTATCTAAAAAACTGTATGAAATTAGAGAAAAGGAATCATTAGAAGAAACAGTATTTAATGAAACCACTCCTGAAAATCTTAAGTTTGAAATAAAAAATTCCGAAGGTAAGTGGGAAGAAGTTAGTGCTTCTTATTTCGATAGTCCTGCAGCTAAAGAGGAATAAAATTATGAATGAAATTACAAAAAAATGGTTAATAACTGGCCTTATTGATGAACATTATGAAAAAATAGATCAAGCTATATTATCTAATAATCTTGAAGAAGCAGTACAAGAATTATTAAAATCTACTGATGAACCAGAAGATATTCGTGAAAGAAAAGCTTGTCTATTTCTTCCAATAATAGTTCGGTTATTTTATGACAAGAAATTAAGGATTATAAATGATATGACTGATCTTTACAAAACCTTTAGCAAATTCTATAATATAAATTGGCCTATTATTAAGGATTTAGAAAGAATTCATGCTGTTGATGGAGAAGCCGAATTTTGTTGTATGTTTGTGAAACATTTTGAGGAATTATGATAACAGGCTCATGTTGGAATATTTGTGAAAAATGCGGTGAAGGTTATAATGCTCCTCTAAGTCATACATGTCAATTTATGAAACCACTAAAATGTAATAAGCATCCAAAATATAAAGCAATAAGAATGCCACGATGTCAGTGTACAACCTGTTGGGATATGTGGGATATAAAACATAGGTTCTTGACAAAGAAAAAAAATGTGGTATAGTTGATAATGAAGTTTTTAATGAATTTTGCTAGTGGTAAAGAAAATAATAAAGAGATAGAAATCAATTCTCTAGAAGAATTAAAAACTTTGGCAGATAAAGAAAAATGTGGATTGATATTGAGGTTTGCTAATGATTTTGGTGGTAAATATGTTTCTTATGAAATACCACATATAACAATTTACGACGATTATATAGAATAATATATGAATGAATTATTTAAAAGTTTAGGATTTGAAAATGACCCAATTGATAAAGCAGAATGTATAAATTGCGGAAGTCAAATAGAAATTCCACTTTTTTGTAATGTGGGTAGATATATGCCGATGCCAGTATGGTGTCGGAAGTGTAATCAATCATATAGATATTGGAGATTTTTTGGTTGCTATAAACCAGATGAAATAAAAAGATGGACATTAGCAAAAGTTGTCAGTGATAGAACAAACGGAAAAATGATAGAAAAAGAATAAAATATTTGACATATTTCAAAAGTGTGTTATAGTTATAGATAATAGAATGAAAAGTATTCATACAACAATTAAACCCGTAGGGACTGAATGGTCTTATCAACCAGAATTTGATAATACACCGGCGGTGCTGTGTTGAGTACCGAGTAAAAAAGAATTTACCAAAACACAGAAAACCCGCCGGAAAGAAAATCCGGTGGTTTTTGTTTTTAGGATTAGAATTTGTAGAAAAAAGTTCTTTGGTGAAATCCCAGAGCGTAGAGGCGGTCCACGGAAGAGGAGTCGCCGGTAATAAGTGGTGTAAAGCTAACTATTGCTACCAAACGACAGGTTAAAAATCCATTTGGTTTTGTATATATAGTCATGAGAAGAATACCACAGAATAAAAGAGATTATTATAGAAATGTATATCTCAGGTCTGAGCATTGGAAGAATTTGCGAAAAGAAAAAAAGAAGTTGAACCCAGTATGTGAAGTTTGTGGTTCTAAGAAGAAATTAGATGTTCACCATATAAATTATCGTATGTTATACGATGTTTTATTAGAAGATTTACAAACCCTTTGCAGACGGTGCCATAACAAAAGGCACAAAGTTTTAGATAGATTTAAAAAGAAATCCCTACGGTCTAAACTTAGGGGTTTAAGACGATTAATAGGCGGTTAGTATAATGGTAATACAATGGTCTCCAAAACCGAAACCGTGGGTTCGATTCCTACACCGCTTGCCACTTTTCAGAAAATTCGTTATACTTATATTATCCAAGCACCGATAAATAACAATATGGTCATATTTCCGGACCAAACGGTATACCAACAAAAACTATATTGGTTTCATAGGTCAAAATCATCCCGATTAGATCTATGACGCATGCTTGGAAATTTTACAATGGGCTGTTAACTCAATAGCAGAGTGTTCGGTCGATAACCGAAGGACGGTGGAGCATAACCATCACAGCCTACCAATTTCAAATGGTTCCTAAGCATAAAAAATGATGCAAGAGACTCTTAATCTTTAGAACTCGG
>OCZT010004898.1_pt1 | contig 13415 bp, 7 predicted proteins | sample 1539031 | NCBI WGS metagenome assembly OCZT01 (sample SAMEA3539308, study PRJEB22396) | soil metagenome | biome: tundra; feature: field; material: soil | place: USA | collected 2010-05 | depth 0.15 m | reverse complement strand
CCTCGGCGTGAAGCTGAACGATCCACTCGCGGTGCGCTTCCAGGACAGCCGCGGACGCAACCAGGTCGTGCATCTGGTGCTGGTGGGCATCTTTGAGCCCTCGAATTCGTTCATGGATGCGCCTCTCTTCGTTTCCATGGATCGCCTGAAGACGCTGATGGACATGGATTCCACCGACCTCCCGTACCTGTACTTCACGCTCGAGGATCCGCAGAAGAACGCCATCCCCATCGCCGACTCCATCCGGCGGATACTCGCTCCGCGCCTGGCGGCGCTTCCTGTGCGGATCGCGACCGGGACGTCCTTCCGGGACGCCTTCGCCGCGGGACTCAAGACAGATTCCGTCAGCCGTGCCCGAGTGGACGCGCAGTTGAAGCTCGTGCACGAATGGAAGCCGGGGCGGATCGTCCTTCCCGCCGACCTGGCCGCATCGCTCCATGTGGCTGCCGGCGACACGGTGAAAGTTTCGTCCGGGTTTTCCCATGCCGGCGACACCGTCCTGGATCGCGCGGAAGTCGCTGGAACCTGGATCCCTCCTTCGGGAGCCGAAGGCTTGGCGCTGTGGGACGAGGACGCGTTCCAGGGAGAACGATCCTTCCGCTCCCACCTGTCGGGCGACACGGGCATCCCCCAGGTCCAAGCCGCCGCCAAGACGTTGGACACGCTGCTGTCCCCCGAATGGACATTGCTTCCGCGCACGCCCACGACCGACGACGTCCGCGACCAGATGCGGAAGGTGGGGGCTCGCGATTGGAAATCGCCGGTGGTGATGGTCCGCACCATGTACGAGACCGGGGAAATGATCCTGAAGCTTGCCTCGGCGCTCAACATCATCACGCTGGTGGCCGTCCTGGTCCTGCTCCTGGTGGTCCTGACCGGCGTGGTGAATTCCCTGCGCATGACCGTGCGCGAGCGGACGCGGGAGATCGGGACCTTGCGCGCCCTGGGGATGCAGGCGTCGCAGGTCCGCGTGCTCTTCTTGATGGAGACGGGATTGCTGGCGCTCTTCTCCGCGGTGGCCGGAACGGTGGTGGCGGGAGCGGTCATGTTCGGCCTGTCGCTTCTCTCCTTCAGGATCCAGGGCAACCCGTTGTCCATCCTGATGGTGCGAGGACATCTGGTCTTCGTGCCGGGCATCCTTTCCACCATCGGCCAGATCCTGCTTGTGGTGGGCATGGCCGTGATCGCGGCCTGGGGACCTTCCGCCACCGCCGCCCGACTGAACCCCGCCGACGCACTGAGGCACCACGAATGAAGAAGATCATCGCCACCCTCCTGTCATTGACGTTTTCCGTCTTCGCCGCACCGCCGGACGGATCGCAGATCCTGAAGGCACTGGAGACCAACGAGTCCCTGCGCGACGACGTGCACGCCACGGTTTCGCTGACCGAAACCCGGCCGGGACAGGGTGCCAAGGTCATCCAGTGCGAATACTACCGCCGGGATTCGGACAAGTCCTTCGTGATCCTTATGACCGCGCCGGAATCCGACCGCGGCAACGGCTACCTGCGCCAGGGCGAACACTTCTGGATGTACCGCCAGAACACCCGCACCTTCCAGCACATCACCCGCGACGAGAGCATCGGAGGCTCCGATGCCCGCGGCCAGGACTTCGAAAGCCGCCCCCTCACGCAGATGTACGCGACATCCAAGGACGCCAAGGGAGCCGAACTCCTGCGCGCCGACACCATCGGTGGCGTTCCTTGCTGGCGGCTGGAGGTCCGGGCCATCGTGTCGGACGTGGACTACCCCCGCAAGACCTTCTGGGTGCGCCAGGACAACCTCCTCCTCGCCAAGGACCAGAGCTTTTCCACCAGCGGGTCGCTCATGCACACCGGCTACTACGCCAAGTACCAGCCGATCGCGGGCCGCCAGGTTCCCATGCGACAGGTGCACGTGGACGAAGTCGAGAAGGGGAATCGCACCTTGGTGGACCTCACCGACATGAAGGTGGGGAATGTGGACGCACAGGTCTTCACCAAGGCCTGGTTGGAGAGCCGCTCCAAGTGAAGCGCGTTGCTCTCCTGGCCGCGTTCGCGGCCACGTTCGCCCACGCCGCCGATTTCGACGAATCTTCCTTCTTCCAGGACAGCACTCCAGCTCCCGTGTCGGGAAAGCTCCGCGCCGACACGTCCGGGACGCCGAGTCCGAATGTCGTCGGCCCGGTCGCCGAATCCGGCCCCAAGGTCACCTTCTCCGGCGATCTTTTCGCCGTTGGTCAGGCCTCTTGGCGGAACAAGGGGATCGACACGGCTTCCGTCGCGGGTTCCCAGATCGTGGGTGACGCCGCGGTGGAAGCCAGGCTCTCCACGGGAAGCCGTATCATGTCCATCTTCGAGGTGGACCAGGACGCCACGCACGACTCCTCTTCCTTCCACGTGCGCGAGATGTTCGTGGACGGGAACGTGGACGACGGCCTCCTCTGGATCCGAGCGGGCAAGCAGGTCCTGCAGTGGGGCCGAGGAATCCTGTGGACGCCAACGGATCTCGTCAACGTGGAGGGGAAGACGCTGGTGCCCCGCGCGGGATCACGCGAAGGCGCCTCGGGCGTCCGCCTGCAAGTGCCCATGGGGCAATCCGCGAACCTGTACGGGTTCGTGAACCTCGCCCATGTGGACGCCTTCGACAGCCTCTCGGCCGCCTGGCGCGCCGAAGCCGCGGTTGGTCCTGCCGAGATCGCGGTCTCTGGATGGCACAAGCAGAACGCCCCAACGGCGTTGGGCGTGGACGGTTCCACGAGCGTCCTGGGTTGGGACGTGCAGGCGGGGGCGTTGTGGCTTTCCGGCGACCTGTCACCGCGACCCGTCCTGGAAAACGGGAATTGGGCTCTGGAGCGCGACGAAAACCGTCAACAGGTGCGAGCGGGAGGCGGGATCGGAAAGGACGTCACTGTGCTGGGCGTTCCCCAGCGCCTGCGCATCGATTTCGAGGGATTCTGGCAGTCCGATCCAATTGGTTCTTCCGTGCTGAAGGACACCGCTCGCCACCCGTGGTCGACGTTGCCCCCCGCCCTGGCCGCATTGCATCCCACCGACGAAGCGACTTTCCTCCTGGGACAGAACCTTTATGTGGGAAACCAGCTTTCATGGGGGTACGTCGCCGGGATGGCTTCGTTCCAGAAGTTCTTCGTCCAGGATCTGACGCTGACCTTGCAGGCACTTGAGAATCTCCAGGACAAGTCGGGCGTATCCACCGTTGGGCTTTCCTGGACCACCTTCCACCGCTTCACCGCGCAGCTCACCGCGTACTGGTTCTGGGGCGCGGACCGCACCGAAGAGACGTTCCTCTCCGGGAGCGGGCCCGCGGTGGAAGGTCGGATGGGCATTTCGTTCTAGAACCGGGTTGCGGGTGCGCACTCTTGCTCGGCTCTAGGAGCTCACGGAAGGAAAGGAGAGGTCAACGGTCCATTACGCACCGAAGCGAGAACCAGTAGGCTTTGTTGACAATACTTCCGGTGACACTGGTTTTGAGATCGTTGATGTTTCGATCCCAAGCAAAGTACTGGATATCGGTTGCGCTCCACCAATTTCCGTCGGACCCTGCATTCAGGAATGTACCGTCCGAGTAACGGTAACCTCCCGGAAGAGCATTGAATTTGTAGGCATCTGTGCCATTGCTCGTTGCCCATCCTGCCGACGACTTCAATTCTGTTCCCGCATTGGATGCTGCGATTGAACTGGTCAAAATCGTCCATTCCGTATCGCTCGGAACGTGCCATGCCGTCGGACATGCGCCCTGGAGTGGGGAACTGATCCCAAGCGGATTGTTGTTGTAGCTCGCTGCGAGGCCCATTGCTTCCGCCCATTGATAGAGTCGACCGTTCTTCGAGCAGGAATCGGAACTGTTGCCGTAACAAACCCCAATCGTAGAGCCGGTTCCGGAAAAGTTCAAATTTTGTCCCATCCACCATTGGGTACCGATCTTCACCACCTTGTAGGTCTGGCCATCTCGCGAATCCACGATGGTGTCTGATAACTTGCTTACCAGCGCCAGAGAATAGGTCAGACTCGAACTTCCATTTGAAACTTTGATCGCCACCGTTGCCGACCCGTTGACCAGCGTCACAACTCCAGAAGTGTCGCCATCGTATGTCACCTTGGCCGAAGTGTCGCGTGGAAGTCCAATCAACGTCGCATGCTTCGTGAGTCCAGGAAGGCTGTCTACGGTAAGCGCTGTTCCCCCAATTGCAACAGATATGCCGGAAACTGTCAGGTATCGCAAAGTGGTATCGCGGGCGGGGTCCGCTTGCCGGGATACAACCACGGTGTCTCGCGAAGCGTTCCGGTTGCTGTCGGTGGCCACCAGAAAGAAGGTGTCCATCCCCACTTTCAGTTGCACCGTGTCGAGGACGGTGGTGTCCAGCCGGAGAGCGACCCCGTTGAGGGTGATGGTGCCCATCTTGTAGTTGTCCTTGACGGTCCATCCCAACGGCAAAGAGGCGACCGTGTAGAGCACAGATTGGTTGTGCGTTCCCGGATTTCTGACGATAGTGGGGGGGATAGTATCGCGTGCCCGGGTGACGGCGATCTGGTCGGCGGCTCCGTTGCCCTTGGTATTTGTGGCCTGTACCACGATCAGGACAGGCTGTCCGCTGGGTGGCACCGGAACATCCGCGATCCAGGTGGAATCAAGTTGCTGCTTTGCCTGGATGCCTCCGAAAAAAACCTTGGTGGTGTCCAGAGGGACTAGATCCGCGATCCGGTAGACGATATGCAAGGTCTCGCTGGACAAGGGAAGCGAATTTCCCGTCTTGGACGAGGGCTGTAGAAGTGTGAGGACTGGGGCATCTGTCCCGCCTGGAAGGTTTCGCGTGATGGCGATGCTCGTAGAATCCACCGTCGGGTTTCCGCGCTTATCCCAGGCCTTTGCTATCATCTTCACGGGCAGGCCATTGGGTGAAGAAAGTGCCACCGTGGCCGACCAATACGAACCCGAATCATTGTGAGCCGGAAACCCCTGCAGATACACAGAATCCACTCCAGATGGATCGATAGTCCTGACCTGGACCTGGTACGATGTGATCGTGGCATCAACGCTGACCGACGAACTGGGTCTGACCCACTGGATGGCGGGTCCGATGGTGTCCCGGGCTCGGGTGACCTGCACAAGATCGGTGGTGGAAGTGTCGTTCTTGCCCAGGGCGCGGAAGACGATGGTGGAGGCGATGCCCGTGGGGCTCACATAAACGTTCTGCCCCCAGGTGGAGTCATTGAGTTTGGCGGCCTTGACTCCGTTGATGCTGACAGAATCCGGGTTGACATCGCTCCAGTTGACCACCCTCCACGACACCGCGAGGCTGTCCTTCTCGAAGGGCAGGACATTCCCCGTCTGGCTGGATGGAGTCAATCGAACCAGCTTGGGCGTCGTGGGAATGGAAGCCAGTACCTGGAAGAGTGTTTTGGAGGTGACGGAGAATCCCGAATCGGTGGCCAGTGTAATCACCAAGGTGTCCATCCCCACCGTGGCGTTCCGGTTCGCCTGGAGCATCAGGTTCCCGGCCAGATTCCAGGATGTGTCCGGTCCCCAAGGGGCTCGCTGGATGGCGAAGGCGATGTTGGCGTCCGGTCCAGTGGTGGTTCGCACCGAGACCGAAGGCGGGGAAATCTGCCGAGTCTTGTTCCACGAAAAGGATCCGGAAACCGGAACGGCGCTTCCGCCCGCTGTCAGGGGGCCAGCCACGGAAAGGGCCACTGTAGACCGAATGGGATGCAAAAACCCCAAGGTGTCGGACGAGGACAACAACCCCGCGCTGAGGAGATTAGCGACGTCGGAGCGAATCATCGTGGTGTCCAGTCCCCATCCCGTCGCGGCAAGACTCGCCCAGGTCGCCCCCGACTTAGCGGCCCAGTAGACCAGGGCCTTTTTCAAGGAATCTGGATTCATTCCCGTGGGCAACAAGGGAGCAGTGAATCTTGTGACGAGGGAATCGCGATGCACGACAAGCGAGGCGAAGAAATACACCAGGTCGGAGGAGAGTGCCCCGGCCTTTTTTAAAGAATCCGACTGGGTAAGTTGTAGCAAGTAGAACCGGGCCAGAAGAGTGGTGTCCAAAGGATCGTACAGGGGCATGGTTTTGAAGTCCAGATCTGCGGAGCGCGCCTTTTCTCCCAAGTAGACCGTAGAGGTTCGGATCCCCAATGTCCACAGTTCCAAGGCCACGGAATCCGCGCCCAAGGGATGAGCGAGGTGGAAGGTCTCGAGGCACGAAAGGCTGTCGCAGGCGGGCTTCAGGAATCCGGAATCGTCGTGGCTGCGCCAAACGGCGCTATCCGGGACGCGGGACAGGTTGGCCATCGTGAATGAGACGGTCGCGACCAGCGGAGCATTGGAGTCCGCGTCGGAGGACGTGGCGTTCTGGCAGGCGATCAACGCGAGCAGGGCAAGGATGACTGTGAACAGGTGCCGCGTGGAGAGGCCGTGGAAAGTCATGCGCAATCTCCTCGGATTTGTCGGATCCTGTCTGGCCACGTCTCTGTTGTACACATCTTCGTTTCCATCATGCCCCTCCCTCGGCTCTTTGGAGAATCTGCGCGACGTACTCGGTGCCTTCCTTGTACTTTACGGCGTGGTTCCAGTTGTCGGGCATCCCCTGGCAAAGGAAGGAATCAACGCCGTTGTCGATCAGATCTTCCCAAGTGGCATCGGTTTTCCCGCTCTCCCTTGCCACGGCATGGGACCGGGAAATGGTACCGGATCCCATGTTGTAGATGGCCAGACCGAATTTGTCGTATTGATCCTCGGGGACATCTCTCTCGAAGTGCTGGAACACCGACTTGTTCGCCGTGTCGCGGCCTTCGACGTAGTAGGCGGCACCTGCATTCAAGGACTTGGCGGGATCGAACCGCTCGTCGGCAGCGTCGAACACCCAGACCTTGTCGACCAAGCCCTTGGTCCCCGTGCTTCCGGTGTTCAGTCCGTGGTTTTTCGCCTCGTCGAATCCCAGCTGAGTCAATCCAGCGTATCCACCGGAATTCGATGCCTTGGGGTTGAACCTGCTTTCCTGGGCCACCAGCGATTTGAACAAGATCGGCGAAAGTCCGTGGTTCATGGCGGCCATCTGAATCCAGACGTTCTGTTCGTTCTGCCCCTTGTAGGGAATTCCCTGCGGGTCGGTCCATCGGGTCTTGAGATCTTCTGCGAGCTCCGGGATCGATTTCTCCTTCGGGGCAGCCACGATCGGATGCAAGCGGTTCAATGCCTCGCGGGGGTTGTAGTGCCAGACCTTGCCGTCGGAGGGGAGATCCGCAACGCCCGCTGCCACCGCATCTTTCCAATAGCTGTAGGGTTGGAATTCCTTGACTACTTGGTTCTTCGTCACGGATTCCACCTTGGCCTCGTCTGCGGCCGTGCTCCACTCGATGGCCCATTCGCTCGTGAACTTGATCGCGCATCCCCGCAGGATCTTGCCGTTGTCGTCCAGCGGTTCCACGCAGGTGTGGACGATCCGCTCCGGGGTGAGACGGTCCACGTAGTTCCCCATCTTGTTCCGGTTCAGGATCTGGCGGAGCAATTCAGGGTCGTTGAGCCATTGGCGATCGACGGTTTCGGCATCGCATACCTGTTGCCAATTTCCGGGCAACGGATCCTTCGAGAAGATCTCCCAGTGGAAGTAGATGGCATCTCCGCTTCGGCATTGGGGGTCGGCGAATCCGACGCACGAAGCGTAGCGGATGGGCCGGTTCAGCGCCACGACATCGCCCTTCTGCAATTGCTGGAGCTCCGGGATTCCCATGGCGCAGGTCACTCGTTCCGTCTTAGCGATCCAGCCTCGGGAGTCGTCTTGCGGGGATTGTACATGGTACCAGATGTGCTTCCCCACGGTTTGGGTATCCAATACGGCGAACGATTCGCCGGTGGCCACCGAACGCACCAGGGCGCTTTTCGCATCGGGGCTGGTACGCAGCGCCGTTCCGCCGTCTTCCGTCTTGGTGAGCGTGAGGCGGATAAGCCATGGCATGGCCAGTTGCAGCCTTGGATCGGATTCGGAAAGAGGATTGGCGCGCAAGTGCATGTACAGCGACCAGTAGGGCTGCAGGTCTGCCGTCTCGTGGCGCACCAGCACGAAGTTACGCGAGCCGTGAACCGGCTTTTCCGGGTCCTTGGACGGAAGCCGGGCAGCCACGACCACCCCGTCGCTGCAGCAGTGGATGGAGCCATCCTTCTCGCAGGCCAGGTGAATTCCGCCGTGCCAGGAGCCTTGCATCCCCAAAGGAAAATAGCCTTGGTAGGGCTGGAGGGTCATCCGACTGGACTTGATGTCGGAAAGGGAATCGTGGACGCGCGTGGTGACGTAATCGCGGATCTTCACGCTGCGAGCCAAGCCTTCATCGAGCATCTTGGAGAAGGAAATTTCGCGCCCGGCTGGTTTTGGGGGCGGAGGAGCGGAGGAAGATCGGTGTGTGGAGCCGGATGCCCCGAACGGGAAGCTCGACACCAGAGATCCCACCAGGCCAGGGAGGTCCTTCAGACTCCAGGCGGGGACGGGGATCGTCACCTTGGGGTCTCCGGAGGAAACGACCAACTCGTCGGGAACGGTGATGGAAGGTGCTTTGTGGCCGTGGTGGAAGTAGTGCCCGACCGTTCCCGCGTCCTTGTTCTGGTAGTTGAGGAAACTGGGGTGTTGGCAGTGCGAGGCGAAAAGATGCGACGCCTTCAGGAAGTAGATGGCACCCAAGGCGTGGTCCCAATCGCCCTCCTGCAGGAGGATTGTGTTTTGGCTGGCGTTGATGGTCTTGAGGTCAGTCCGGGAAGCGTTGGAACCGACCTGAGCCAGGGAATACATCCCATCTTTCAACCGGGTACTTTTCTTGATCTCGATGGATTCTGGATCCAAGATCAAGAGCCAAAGTTCTCCGGCCAGCTTGACGTATCCTGCGACGCAGAGGATGTGCTGCTGGGCCTTGGTGATGGAAAATCGGGAGTAAAGCACCACCGGGCATTTGAACTTGATGCTGTCGACAATGAGTTTGCACTTGTCCTGGACCCACTGTTCGGATTTGACGGTCAGAATCGAAGGAGGGTCGCCGAAGTTGGCATCGAGGTACCCGATGCCTTTCGCGGATCGTGCCACGGTGGCAAGATTCGCGAAGGGAATCTTGTGGCTGGACGTGTCGCGAAGATCCCACTTGCCGGATTTTGTCATCTTGAAGTAATGGTCTTCCGGATCGTCGGGATTCTGGCAAAGCTGCCAGAAATTGTGTACCATCGATGCGGAGGTGGGACCGCAGAGACCATTTCGGTCCATTCCTGCCGAAACGTTCTGCCCCATCAGCGGGACACGCAGGATCCGGTATTCGTCAGCGCAGTCCAGGAGAGGTTGGGTCTTCGCAAGGTACTCGTCCCAGCGGTCAACAGGCCAGTAAACTTGCGGTGAAGCGACTATGGGCTGAGCGTAACATTCCAGGCTTCGTATGCGTTTCAAGGCACAAGCTCCTTGGAACATTTACCATATCCTGCATTGTGCCCATTCTCTGCACCATTATCCTTTGCCCCAGAGACAATGGCATCGATTTTCACCCCTAAAGAGTCGTAGAGGATAAATCCAAACGACTTGCTTCGGCCTGATCCTTCGACTTCAACATGTTGAATCCTCCGAAATTTCTCCCATCCAGCTTCCTCGTAAAAATATTGGAGCGGAATCTTTGTCGCCTGCTCGACGCAGGAATTCGAGAGCCATGTGTCGGAGCCTCTCCGGAACAGGCATTTCCTGAGAAATGTTGGTGGAGATTTTTCGTCATACTCCTTCGGCCTAAGCGTGATTTGCCAAAGGTGAATCATATCCTTGACCTCCATGACGCCCAAGCCGACTAATGCATCATTGTTTCGCCCGTTCCCATAGTCTTCTTCACCAACGCCTGCATCGTTCCTCTCAGTCCAAACCCCATGGACAAATGCCGCAATGCCATCGCGGTAGAACGGTGCGGAAGCCTTGGTGTCGTTGGAATCGGGGAACATGGCGATGCTGTCCACCGGAAGCCATCCCAATTTTCGTCCACTGTCGTTGACCACCAGCGCTTTGAACCCAGGGAAGGAAATGCCCAATATTTCTTTTGGACTGGTCACTTTTACAACCTGCATAGTATGGTGGCCATCGCGATCGAAGCTCGCTTTTTCCAGCGGGTCCGGGCGTTTGGGGTAGAAGATCCCTTCCGGACGATAGACCAGCGGGACCTTCCACGGGCCGTTCTCGGGACGGAGGATGCCCACCGGCTTCCCTTGGTAGGGCTCCGAACGCAGGAGCTGTGGGCGGAGGATCAATCCCTTCCCGTAGAAATGGAGACCTTTGCCCGGGATGCTGTCTGGATATCCTTCCACCTTACCCTTGGCGAAGTAGGCGATGGTGTCGGGCTTGCTCGGAACCGAATCCTTCAGCCCAGCGACGATGCTGTCGCATTCCTTGCGGAACGGCTTTTCGATGTGCGTCCAGAAGGGGTGTTTGCGGTACCACTGGGGCTGGGTGGTGTCAATGCCGCGGTCGTCCCATTCGGGATCGATGGCCTCAACTTTCTGCATAGGGCTCTTCTTGGCCGCGAACACCGGAGTGGCGGCTGCGGTACAGAGGGCGAGGAGGGCAAGCCGGAAGCGTGGGGAAGGATTCATGGGTCGCCTCGATTGGCTGGGTGCTGGGATTCTGGATCTCTGTACCAGTAAAGGAAGTAACCAGGAGAATTTCTTCCATCCCTTCTTCCCGTCGCGCCACTGTCCTGCCTGTGCCGCCCTATTTTCGTGGCTCTTCCTAGATTTACCAGTTAGGCAGATAGACCCACGGAGAAACGCTCGCGCTCATCGGAAAGCATCCGATAAAGTCGAAGATCCACTGACCTGTGATGCCTCTCACCAGCTTCCTTGGAGCCTATCGAATGGTTTGCCAGAAATGCGGTTCGGACAATACACAGTCGTTGCAAATCGTCTATGAAGGCGGAACACAGGAATTCACCTCTGAAAGCCGTAGCGCGGGTCTCGGAAGTCTGAGCGGTTCGCTGGGCCTGGGTGGTGCAGTCACGAAGACGACAGGAAACACCCAATCCAAATTGGCGCAAAGGGCAGCACCTCCAGCCAAGAAGAAGAAGCGCTGGGCGTGTGTTGGCGTCTTGGTCGGGCTCCTGTTCTTGGGGAAGTCACTCGGCTCCCTGCTGATCGCGGTGCTGGTGCTCGGGGCCAGCGGATATTGGCTTTGGAATGTGCTGAAGTTCAACCGCGAAGAGTGGCCAGCTCTCCATCAGATTTGGACGGAGAGCTGGATCTGCCACAAATGCGGGAACATTTATCGACAGGCCCTCGGAGGATTGTTCCAGGGAGCTTGACCTCGGCTTCTCCCCGGGGTGGGCATTTCCTGTAGAACAACAGATTCCCTACGCCCGGAGAATGGTCCCACATGACAGCGCTAAGGCAAAGGCTCTATCTTCCTTCCTGTTCCACTCGTGCCTCTCTTCGTCCAGGAATCCCGTATGACCCTCCGTACATCCGTCCTCTCCCTTTCCGCCGTAGGGCTCCTCGCCTGCATCGGTTGTCGCAAAAGCACCACCGCGGAAGGTGCCGCGGCCACACCCGCCGCGGATGTGACGGCTCCCGCCCAGGACAACCCCGACCAGATCGTGGTGACGCAGCGCACCGCCATTTTCCCCGAACCGGATGCCAAGGCCAAGAGCCTCGCCGTCGTGCAGTCGGGTGAGACTCTCGTCTTCCTGGGTGATTCCGCCGAATCCCCGAACGCGAAGAACGAATTCTTCTACAAGGTCAAATTGTCCGATGGAACCGAGGGGTGGGCGCGCAACTACGGGCTGATCCTGGGGCACCCGGGCGCCGTGCTGCTGGAGACACCCATCTACCAGCGCCCCACGATCCTCGCTTCCACGCGCGGGAAACTCCCGCTGGGGCAGCTCGTGGGAATCCAGGGAACCCAAGACGACTTCGTGAAGGTCGCTGCCAGCCGCTGGCAGAGCGGTTGGGTCCGGAAGTCCGACATCTCCAACGATCCTGCGGACGTTCTGGCCGCCGCCCTGGCTGGTCCCGCCATGGCCAAGAAGACCGGGAAAATCGCTTTGGAAGCAGGTCTGGCCGCCCTCACCGACCGTTCTTCTGGGATCGCCAAGGCGCTCCAGGCCAAACTGGATTCGCTCGACGGTCCTGCCGCCGCCCCCACGGTCACGCCAGCCGCGCCGACGGCGACTCCCGCCGCCGATTCCACAAAGCCTGCGCAGTAGCGGGGAATTCGGGGGCTCGTTCGGCTCGACGCTCTACCGGTGGAGAGGGGGCGTGAGGGTGAGGCGGGCAGAGGGGTGAGAGTCGGGCCAAGGCAGATGGACCTTCGGGCCCCGCCAACGCGGTCCGGACGTCGGCGTCGGAACACCCAATGCTCTGCCCGCCGCGCCGGGCGAGGAAGGCAGGGCGACAAGTTCCGTCCAGATCGAATCCAGCCGGGAGCCGTGGAGGTCGCCCCATCCGAGGTACAGCTCCGTGCCGCGGCGCACCCCGCGGACGATGGATTGGGAATCCGCCGACACGACCTCGAACGAGTCCAGGCCCCGGAGGGACGCGGAGGCTCCGAAGCGACCCGAAAAGGATTCGCCCCAGCGCTGCAGGAAGCTCGACGCGATGGCCGCCGAATCCATGGAGACGCGACCCACCACGGCGTGGTGGAGGGAATCGCGCGTGCGCCAGATCCAGAATCTGTCCCCGTCCCAGCCGGATGCGTCGCCGGTGGTGGCGGGATTTCCCTGGCTGTACAGGAGGGTGGTCAGGTAGAGTTCGCCGAGTCTCCCCGAACCCAGCGTTTCCCAATCCGCGGTGGAGGCGAAGACGTGGTCGTACCAGTCCACGAAGCCCTTGTGGAGGCCCGCCGAGGGGTGCAGGGTCTGCGTGGTGCTGCGGCAATGATCGGTGTGGAGACCGTTCACCCCGGTCCAACCCGATTGCTCGTGGACCTGGTGGACGAAGCTGACACCGCAGGAATAGGGCGCCAGGGTGGGAAGGGTCACGAGCGGGGGAAAGCTTCCGTACCCCCAGGAACTGGTGGAGTCGGCCACCATCTTCAGTGTCCAGACGGGGAAGGCCTGGTCGAACGCGGCCATGGTGGGGTTCCCCAGGCTCCAGAGCGTGGCGACGTATTCGGCCTCGCCCTCCTGCAGGAAGGTGAACGCTTCGGATTCGTCCAGCTCCGCGGTATCCGAAACACTGTCGCCGAAGTTCTGGTCCTGGATGGCATGGACCAGTTCATGCACGATGGTGTGGGTGAGGCCGGGCTCCTGGGCCTGGTCGGTCACGACCCAGAGGTGATCGGTGTGCTCCTCGTAGAAGGCCGCCACCCCGGAGGATTCGAGCTGGGATTGGCTGGACCCCAGCGATTGGCTCGGATCCAGGTAGCCCAGCGCCTGGAAGACCTCGTCCGGGCTTCCTCCACCGCTGGAATATCCCTG
>OCZT010004897.1_pt1 | contig 13415 bp, 15 predicted proteins | sample 1539031 | NCBI WGS metagenome assembly OCZT01 (sample SAMEA3539308, study PRJEB22396) | soil metagenome | biome: tundra; feature: field; material: soil | place: USA | collected 2010-05 | depth 0.15 m | reverse complement strand
GCGCGCGGCTCGCGGCGGCCGCATAGGCCTCGCCCGGGTTCAGGCCCCCGCCGGGAGTGGCCCAATGCCGGCCGCCGGGAGGCTCGTCGTCGTACCGCAGCAGCAGGACGCGGCCGTCCGGGTCGAGCACGACGACCCGTCCCGCGAGCCGCAACCCCAGCCCGGCCATCTCCCGCGACCCGGAGCCGGCCAGGTCCTCGGGCTCGCGTCGGTCCATGTCCCTCATTGTGCCGGGCACTCTGGGGCTGGCACGCCGGCCGGTACCGGGCGGCGTGCCAGCATACGGAAAGAGAAGCCCGGTGCGGTGCTGACGATCGGAGTGATTGCATGAGCGGTGAGAGCAAGGGCTGGCCACTCGAGGATGGGGTGCTCAGGCTGGGTGACCTGCCGGCCGAGCGGGGCGGCGTGATCCGTGATGCCCGGCTGGTGTGGCAGGCGCACGGGACGCTCAATGACGCGCGGGACAACGTGATCGTCTACCCGTGCAGTTACACCGCCAGCCACGAGGACCTGGCGTGGCTGATCGGGCCGGACGCAGTGCTGGACCCGGGCCGGTGGTTCATCGTCATCCCGGACATGTTCTCCAACGGCTTGTCCTCCGGGGCTGCGGAGACGCCGGACTATCCCGCCGTGGTGACGATGGCGGACAACGTCCGGGCGCAGCATCGCCTGCTGACCGGGCATTTCGGCGTCACGCGCGTCGCGGCGGCGTACGGGTTCTCGATGGGCGCGGGCCAGGCCTACCACTGGGCCGCGCTGTTCGGCGAGTTCGTCGAGCGCGCGATCGTCGTCTGCGGCAGCGCCCGGACCTCCGTGCACAACAAGGTGTTCCTCTCCGGCCTGCTGCGCACGCTGGAGGCCGCGCCGCAGTACCAGGGCAACGGGCAGTTCAGCACCGAGCCGCTGGCCGCGATCCGCGCGTTCGCGCACATCTACGCTGGCTGGGGCCTTAGCCAGGACTTCTACCGGGAGCGCCTCTTCGAGACCGCGCTCGGCGCGCCCGACCTGGCCACCTTCATCAAGACCGACTGGGAGGACTCCTTCGGCGAGCAGCGGGCCGCCAACCTCTACGCCCAGGCACTGACCTGGCAGGAAGCCGACATCAGCGCCAACGACAGGTACTCCGGCGACCTGACCAGGGCGCTGGGCGGCATCACGGCCCGGGTGCTGCTTATGCCCAGCGCGACCGACCTGTACTTCCGGGTGGCCGATAACGAGGCAGAACTGCGGCACCTGCGGGGCGGCGCGCTGGCCACGATTCCCAGCATCTGGGGTCACCGGGCGGGCAGCCCGGAGGGCATCCCGGCCGAGCTGGATTTCCTGACCAGCCAGGTCCGTTGCTGGCTGGACCGGTGATACCGGCGGCCGGGCCCCGCTGGCGCTGGCTGACGGCGGTAGCTGACGGCGGCTGCTGACGGCTGCTGACGGCGGCTGCTGACGGCGGCAGCGAGGTCATCTGCCCTGGCAGGAGCCATATTGGTGCCCGCGTCGTAGGATCAAGATCTGCAACGTGGCCAGCCTGCCGGGCCCGCCTCCGGTCAGCCCGCGTGAGTGTCCCCCGGCGGGGACGGCAGCGGGCCGGCCGCGGTGCGGGGATGCCAGGAGGTGAGCATGGCGCGTTCTATGTGGTCAGGGTTCCTGAGCTTCGGGCTGGTGAGCGTTCCGGTCGGCCTGTACACGGCCACGGCTGACCAGACGATTCATTTCAACCAGCTGCATAAGGGCACGTCGAACCGGATCCGTTACAAGAAGGTGGATGAGGTCACCGGCGAGGAGGTCGCGGCCTCCGACATCGTGAACGGGTTCGACCTGGGCGATGGTGAGTACGTGGTCGTCACCCGCGAAGAGCTGAAGGAAGTCGCGCCGGGTAAGTCGGAGACGATCGAGATCAGCGATTTCGTCGACCTTGACCGCATCGACCCGGTGCATTTCCGGCAGACCTACTACCTGGCGCCGCGGGGGAAGGGCGCGGACCGGGCCTATGCGCTGCTGCGCCAGGCGATGCGCGAGACGGGGAAGGTCGGCATCGCCACCCTCATCCTGCGGGACAAGGAGCACCTTGTCGCGGTGCGCCCCGGCGAGGACGTCCTGATCCTGGAGACGATGTACTTCGCCGATGAGATCCGCGTCCCGGCCGAGGAACTCGACAGCCTGCCGCAGAGCGCCGCCTTCGAGGGACGCGAGCTGGAGGTCGCCAAGAAGCTGGTCGAGTCGCTCACGGTGGAGTGGTCTGCCGAGGATTACCACAACACCTATCGCGCGCGGGTCGCGGAGCTGATCGAGCGCAAGCGGGAGGGACAGTCCATCGTTTTCGAATCGGAGCGCCCCAAGTCCAACGTCATCGACCTGATGGCCGCCCTGGAAGCCTCCGTTGCCGGGACGAAGCAGCCGAGGGCAGCCGCCAGCGGCGCCCCGGCCGCCAGGCCGGCTGCAGCCAAGCCGGCCACGCCTGCCGGGAAGGACGAGCAGGAGGACCTTGCGGCGATGACCAAGGCCAGGCTGCTGGCCCGGGCTGCCGAGCTGGACCTGCCGGGACGCTCGAAGATGTCCAAGCCCGAGCTCATCGAGGCGATCACCGATGCAAGTGCGCCGAAGCGCCGGCGCCGGAAGATTTCCTAACTACCGGCCCCGTGGCCGGCCCGGCGAGCGGCAGACTGTCGCCGGCTGGTGATAGATCAGGAGGGTGAAAGGAGCCCTCATGCCCGAGCCAGCCCTGATCATCGAGGCGTGTGCCGAGTGCCGGCGCGATCTTGAGCACTGCCACGGGACCGCGATCGTGCACTGTGACGGTGCGGGCGACTGCACCGAGGATCCTGGCTGCCGCCTGGGCGCCGAGCAGCATCTGTTCAGCATCTCGTGCAGCGAGGTGGAGTGTGACTGCGGAGCCCCGCTACCCAGGGCGGGCTGGCCGGCAGCGCACGCCGCAGCGTCCTGAGGGCCCGGCGCAGTTCCTGCGCCGGGCGCCGGGCGGCCACGTCACCTCTAGGCAAGGCGTATAAGCCCGACCCGGCCGTCTACCGCCTGGCGCCGGACCTGCTCGGCCTGGACCCCCGGCAGACCATGATGGTCGCTGCCCACCCCTGGGACCTGCGGTCCGCCGCAGAGCACGGCATGCGGTCCGCCTACATCACCCGGCCCGGCGAGGGAATCCCGGCAGCGGACGACAGCTTCGACGTCTACGCCAAGAGCCTCGCGGACCTCGCGGAGCTCCTCGCGCCCGGCACCGGCTGAGGAACCTCCCGCAGGAACGCCGCAAGCGAGCGGAGATGCCACGGCAATCGGCTTACAATGTGACTTGCGAACGTTCGCCGCCGTGCTTCTCCGCCGGTTTTGAGCGATGTCGCCGTGGAGGTGTCATGAGACTCAATCTTGATGTGCCCAACGACTGGACCCCTGGGCAGACACTGGCCGTGCGGGACTTGCTGCAGCACGTCCTGCGCGCCGGGCATCCCATCGTCGCCGTCGTCCGCCCTGATGCCACGCCGGATCAGATCGAGGACATCTATGGCCGGCTCGGCGCGATGATCAGCGAGGCTGGCCTCGCGGCATAAGGTCCCGCGCGGGCTGGCGAGTCAGCTCTCGCCGGCGGGCTCGAGGACGAAGACCGGGATCCGGCGCTCGGTCTTCCGCTGGTACTCGGCGTACGGCGGAAACGCGGCGATGGCCCGTTCCCACCAGGCCGCGCGCTCGTCCCCGGTGACCTCGCGGGCGATCATGTCCTGCTTGCGCGGGCCGTCCTGAAGCTCGACGCGGGGGTCCGCGCAGAAGTTGTAGTACCAGCGCGGATGGGCCGGCGCGCCGCCTTGTGACGCCACGGCCGCGTACCGGCCGTCGTGCTCGACGCGCATCAGCGGCGTCTTGCGCAGCTTGCCGCTGCGCACCCCGCGGTTGGTAATGATCACGACCGGAAGGCCGCTGTCACGCAACGTCGTGCCCTGCGTGCCGCCGGAGCCCTCATACAGCTCGACCTGCTCGCGGACCCAGCCCTGCGGACTCGGCTCATACTCACCCTCAACTGGCATGCCGCTAGTCAACACCTCCAGCGGGCACCGCCGCACCCGGCCCCCGGCTGGGCGGGTTCCCGGTCATCAAGGCTTTGCGCCCGGTACATCCTGGAAGTACGGCAACGTGACCCGTTCAGGCTGACGCCGGAGCCAGCGCCGGGAATCCGGCCATGACTAGCTGCCGGGGCGGACGAGCTGCCTCACCGGCTCCAGGGCCAGATCCCACGGGAAAGCATCAAGATGCTGGTCTCCGGTCCCCGGCGCGTGGAGCGGATACACATCTGGCCCGTACAGGACGCGGACTCCCCATGATCGGAGCTTCCCGATGTTCTCCTCGAACGCCGGGTGCGCCGCCTGCGCGTAGTTGGTGAATGGCATGGCGACTATCGGCAGTTTCTTGCCGATCCCCTCCACCAGGATGCCCAGGGCGAGGGTGTCGCATATCCCGGCCGCCCACTTGTTGATGGTGTTGACGGTCGCTGGCGCAACGACCACAGCGTCCGGACCGGGGAGGCTGTCGGGGTCGTCGGGGTCTTTGTAGTCGCTCCGCACCGGATGGCCGGTCTGCTTCGCCAGCGCAGGCACGTCGAGGAACTTGACCGCCGATGGCGTAGCAAGCAGGCAGGTGTCCCACCCCTCGGCCTGCGCGGCATCGATCAGGCGGGTCACCTCGCGGGCGGGCGGCGCAGCGCAGGCGATCACATACAAGACAGGCTGAGTCACGCTGTTACCCCTGCACGTTCCGCGAGCGACCTCAGAGCGCTGGGCGGCTTGCCGCGCGATCGCTCGACCAGGTTCTCGATCGTCCCGCGGGCAACCGGACGGCAGTTCACCTCACGGGGAGCAAGCTGCTCGGCTTCCAGGAGCTTCGCCAGCGCCTCATCCCTGAGGCCGCACTGGCTGTATCCGCGCGCGACATCTACCTGATGATTCGCCCGGCGCTCGCGGCGCAGCAGGCTGATGCCCGCATCATCGATCCGGGATGCAGCTTCAACCGCCAGGCCGCCTTCGCCCAGGCTCACCAGCGCCGAGATGTGATGGATGCCGACATTCGTCGGCCCGAAAGACAGCCGATAGTGGTTAGCCTGGTCCGGCACATGGCTGGCCGCTGTCCGAGCTTCGCGGATCAGATCGCGCACCCCGATGGCATTACCCGACGTGGCCGCCGCCATCGCTGCCTGCAAGACGGCGTTTCCGTAAGCTGACATGTCCGCCTCAGTGCGGAGGACTGGCTCAAGACGCGATGCGAACGAGATATTGAGATCGAATGCAGATTGCGAGCGTCCGAGGGCCACGAGCGCGTTCGCCACGCGGAATCCGGTCAAGGCAGCGAGAATGGGATCGCCTACCTGCTCGGCTAGGACAATCCCCCGATCGCCCGCAAGCCAGGCCAGGCTGTACTCCCCAAGCTTGCGCAGCGTCGATGCGGTGACCTGGTACACCTCGGTGAGGAGGATGGCGGACTCCTCGCTGGCCTCTGTCACATTGGTCCGCTGGGCGTCGAGGAGAAGCTCGGGCAGGGTGTTGCAGACGACCCCGTAATCGGCTAGCTCGAACGCCGACCAGACGTAGGACGCCTGCCGCCGCAGCCGCGGGATGTCAGCTGTGTAATCGGCCGGGATGTCGTTCCGGAGACCTTCGTAGCGCTCAAGGGCAGTCCGGATCGAATCGACCTGCATGTCATCAATGCACACGTGCGTGTCTCTCTTGAGATCACGCCCGATGAGGACGGGAAGATCGATGCGCAGTTCCTGGCAGATACTCAGGAGGATCGGCAGCCGGTCGGCGCTTCGGGTGCCTGCCTCGACTTTCTCGATCCAGCTCTTGGAGCGCCCGATGCGGTCTGCGAGGAGCTGCTGAGTCATGCCGCGCCGCTCGCGCCAGTAAGCGATGCGCGTCCCAAGTTCGCTTTCGTTCATCCGTGCGGTGCCTCGCTCCTGCAGCCGCTGAGGTTGATTGTCCTCATAGTAACCAGGCCAAACACATCCTCCCGGAAGGGATTCGGGCAATGTCGCACAGAGCGTGCGACCTTGATCACGCATACCGATCTACGTTCAGCCCGACCGCAGCCTGTAGAGCTAAAGGATCTTGAGGAATCGTCATGAAAGCCGCCCCTGCCACCACCGCCGAGACTGCCGTTGCCCGACTGGGCGCCTTGAGTGCGGAACTCACCCAGCACGGTTGGAAGACGCGATTGCAAGTCGCGGTCGGCCACGTGCCCTGCCTGTTCGTTCAGAATCCCGCGCCCGGTGCGGCAGTACTAGCTGAGCACATCTACGCCGCACCGAGGGCAGACGCCTGGTGGTTCTGGCGGAGCTGGGCAGAGCCGATCTCGGACACAGTCGCCGAGGCCGCCAGCATCATCGTCCGTGTCCTTCGAGCGGCAGCCACGCCATGAACAGCCATCCACCGGGCGCTGATGAGCAGGCCGGGGCTGCAGAACTGGCCCGGCGTGCCGCACAGTTCCCCGGCCACCGCATCAGCCGCGAGACCACCTGTGACCGCATCCGATACATCGCCTGCAGCCGCGACCTGGAAACCAGCCCCTATGCCGTAATCACTGACAGCCTCGACGAGTTGTGCGATGAGCTGACGGCCGCCCAGCCAGCCGCGAGGCCAAGCCACGTGCCCGAACCGCCCGCCAATCCAGGAGAATCAGCAGGAAGGGACGCTCCATGATCGAGTTCCGGAAGGTGCTATAACCCGGATGGCTCAGTTGCCACTATGTGTGGTAACGGCCTCCGGTGTGCTGCGCGCTGTGCGGCAGACGATCATGGCGCCCTGGATGACCCTGGTGATGGAAGGGATCGAGCACCTGGCGGCCATCCGCGGGTCTCAGGTTGCGAGCAGGCCGAGTTCGCGCCAAGGGGTGAGACGCATGATCGAAGCAGGTCCGGCTGGCCAGATAGTGATCTTGAATGGTGCGCCGCGGTCCGGTAAGTCCGCCATCGCCGTCGTGATCCAGCAGGCATTCGACGGCGTGTGGATGAATCTGGGAGTCGACCGGTTCATGCAGGCGACCCCCGAGCGCTACCAGCCCGGGATCGGGCTGCGGCCTGGCGGTGAACGCCCCGATCTCGAGCCGCTCGTGGTGACGCTTTACCGCGCGATGTATGAGTCCATTGCGGCGCACAGCCGTCTTGGCCTCAACGTCGTCGTGGATGTCGGGCACCATGACGCCCATTCCGTGCCGCTGGGCATTCTGCCCGACTGCGCCCGGCGGCTGGCGGGCCTGCCGGTGCTGGTCGTCGGCGTGCGCTGCCCCCTGCGGACGGTGATGGAACGACGGCACGCCACCTGGGGTGCCGGCCTGGCGGATGACGGCTCCGTGCCAGCGCCGGTGCGGTTGTGGCAGGAGGCCGTCCATGTGCCGGGCATCTACGACCTGGAGGTCGACACGTCGGCGCTGAGCGCAGCGGACTGCGCTGGCCTGATTCGCCAGCACCTCAAGGATGGCGCCCGGCCATCAGCCTGCCGTCGCCTGGCGGCGATGGCCGCGGTTTAGGCACCCAGGAGCTGGTGCCCGTCGCGCCCCACTGGCCCGCCTCATCGCACTGACGAAGGTCACGCTGGTTGAGCCTGTGGCGGCTCTCCCGTTGGTCGGCGGCTAGCTGGCGAGCGATTTGATCGTAACGACCTAGCCCAGCGAGCGTGCTGTAGAAATGCACGTTGAGGGTGTCATCCGCCTAATTTTGACGTATAGTCAAGTGAACGTGCAGGTTAATCGCTAGGATCAGACTTATGCTGCTGAGGTTCGAAGCCTCCAACTATCGGTCGATCTTGGAGCCGGTCGAGCTGTCCATGATCGCCGTCGATGAAGACAGGCCTTCAGTTCGGGGGTTCGATCTGCTCTCCGAGCGTGTGCTGTCGATCGCCGGGATCTATGGGCCGAACGCCTCCGGGAAGTCGAACGTCGTCGAGGCCCTCGCATGGCTATCGACGGCCGTGGGCCGGTCACTTCGGGCGTGGGATGAGTTCATTCCGCGCGAGCCGTTCAAGTTCGGCCGGGGCCCGGAGATGCCCTCCACGTACGAGGTGGAGATGGTCGTCGAGGGCGTGCGGTACGCGTATCACGTTGACGTCAACGACTCGGCGGTTCTGTACGAGGGCCTGTACAGCTACCCGGAACGGCGGCGGCGCGTGCTCTTCGAGCGAGACGGCTTGGAGATCCGGTTCCGGCGAGGGCTCGGATCTATCGCGGGCACACGAGAGCTGCTGACCCCCACCACGCTGGCCCTGTCGGCGGCGATGAGGTTCGGTGAACCAGAGGTTCAGCCCTTCGGCCGCTACCTGGCGGGCATTCGGGTCCTTGGCGTCCGTCGCCGAGCGGCATGGCGCGGACAACTGGGAGTCGGTGCGCCGGGCATCTCCTCGACGGAGCGCCTCTTTGACGAGCGACGCTCATCGACACAGCCGGCTCTTTTTGACGACTTTGAGCTTGCTTCGTCCAATCCTCGGGAGTCGGCCCTGGCATTGCTGCGATTCGCCGATCTGGGGATCGACGATGTTCAGGTCATCGAGGACGAAGGCAATGACACGCGCGTATCGACGCCAGCGCGGCGGGAGCCACGGCGTCAGCTACGGCTGATGCACCGCGTCGCAGAACAAGAGCTGCCCTTCGACTTTGCCGAGGAATCGGCAGGGACCCGGACGTGGTTCGCTCTTATCGGGCCGACGCTCAGCGCCTTGCGTAGCGGCCGAATCCTCCTATTCGATGAGATCGACGCGAGCCTTCACCCGCGGCTGTCGGCTCGCCTGCTCGAGCTTTTCCAAGATCCCGAGACGAATCCTTACGGGGCGCAGCTCATCTTCACCACTCACGACACCAGCCTGCTCAATCAGCTGAATCGGGACGAGGTGTGGCTGACGGAGAAGGGGGACAGCGGTGCTACGACGTTGACCGCGCTCGCGGAGTACGGCGGCGACAAGGTGCGACGATCCCTGAACCTGGAGAAGGCTTATCTCCAAGGGAGATTCGGCGCTGTCCCTGAGCTTGACCAGTTCATGCTGCGTCGCGTCTTGGGCTTGGTGCCGAGCGACGCATGATGGCCCGCGACAGGCGCAAGGCTGGAGGACGGCCGCTCAGACGAAGAGTCGCGACCCGCAGACCTCGAAAGACACTTCTGATCTTCTGTGAGGGGAGAGGACCGAGCCGGAGTATCTCGACGCCCTGAAGAGGCAGCCGTCTGTGCGCGACGTGGCGGCTGTCGATCTTCGAGTCGAGACTGGGCAAGGAGGGTCTGTGCCTCGGACTCTCGTGTCGATGGCTGCAGCCGCCCGTAGCAGGGCCATCGACGAGGAGGGTGAGATCGATGAGTTCTGGTGCGTCTTCGATGTTGAGTGGCCAAGGAACCATCCGGGCCTCAGAGAGGCTATCGAGCAAGCTCGCCAGAACGGCATTGAACTCGCAGTGTCCAATCCGTGCTTCGAACTCTGGCTAATTCTGCACTTTCAGGATCAGAGTGCATGGTTGGACAACGACGGCGCGTGCAGGCTCCGCCGAAGAATCGACGGGTCTAGCGATAAAGGCCTCGATGCTGCGAAGTACCTGCCGCTTACCGGTGATGCGGCGCGGCGCGGTGCCGAGCTGGACAAGCGTCACGTGCGAAATGACACTCCTTTCCCGGACAACAACCCATCGTCTGGCATGCATCGTCTTCTTACGGCGGTTCAGCCAGCTGGGACCTGAACGGGCTGGTATCTACGCGGGCTGGTTTGACTAGTGGGGGCGTGTGCTGCTTCCGGTTCGGGCTCCTGCCGCACCGCTGCCCGCACCCTGATGCGAGGTGCCTCGCAGGCTTGTGAATCAACCCACATAAGGTGCCTCAGGCGTCCTGCTACCCGGTACTGCCTGCCCGTCGCCGCCACAGGAGCCAGCCGGCCCCGCCGATCACCACCAGGCCGCCGACGGCGATGCCGGCGATAGCGCCGGACGGAATGGCCCCGTCACCTGCTGCCGCGGACCGGCTGCCCGGCGGGGCGGTCGCAGCGGCACCCGGAGTCGTCACTGGCCTTGCGGTAGCCGGCCTGGCCCGGGCCGACGCGGTGAAGGCGACAACGTGCTCCGCTGACGCAGCTAGCAGGAGGCCATCGCCGACGCTCGGAGTCGGAAAATGATTGGCGGGCACGCCGATCGGCGCCCGCTGCCGCACCCGGCCGGTCGCGGGATCGAGCCCGTACAAGGTGCCGCTGCGGCCGACGGTCCAGACCAGGCCCGCGGCCACGATCGGGGGTCCGCCGTCCGTTCCCGAACTCCACAGCAGGCGCAGCGCCGGGGGAGACCGCGCTGCCCGGACGGCGATGATTCCGCTGAAGCAGGGCAGGTAGACCGTCATGCCCAGCACTGCGGTGCCGCCGCCGATGTCCTCGCCGCAGGCCGATCCCAGCGCGGCCTGCTGCCCGCCGATGCCGCCAAGGTGCGCGCCATTGAGCAGGTAGACGATGCGGGACTTGCCGGCGAGGATCACCTGACCATCGGGCAGCAGTGCCGGCTCGGTCGACATATCAAGATCCTGGGCGTTGTTCGCGGCCCAGTTGCCCGGCGCGAAGAACTGCAGCAGCCGGAGGGACGACGACAGCTCAAGCACCGAGTCACTGTCGTCGTACGCATGGGCGGCAGAGTGGACCGAGCCATTCCCGACGCTGACCCACAGGTGGCCGCTGCTATCCACGGCAGGCGCCGCCCCGCCCATCCAGATCGCCCCCTGCGACTCGCCGGCCGCGGCGTCGACGGTGAAGTCCGCCGGCCTGCCGCCCGCTTCGGGGACCGCCACCAGCCGGCCTCGGTAGGCGGCGCAGTCGCCGAAGTTGCCGCCGAGGCCGAACACCACCCGGCCCGCGTCGAGGGTGAGGCCGGTGCGCTGCAGCAGCGCCGCGGTATTCACCCCGGCCGGGTCCACGTCCTGGATCATCTCGCGCTTGCCCGAGTCCGCCGCGAGCCCGGCCAGCAGGTGGGCCGGCTTTCCGTGCACGAGTTCGTCGGCCACCACGAAGATCTCGCCGCGTGACTGATCGATGACGGGCGTACCGGTGATGCCCACGGTCGGCGTGATGTCGCCGCAGGGCAGGGATCCCGCGGGCACGGGCGTGCCCAGGTGCGTCGACCAGACCACCGCGCCGGTGGCCGACGACAGCGCGTAGACCGTGTCGTTCTCCGTTGCGACGTACACGCGCCCCGCCGACACGAGGGGCTCGCCGTAGATCTCCCCGTCGAGCGCGGGCGAAGTCCACGCCCTGGTCGCGGTGTCGACAGCCGTCACTGACTCCGCGACGCCATCTCCGGCGGCATCCTGGTGATACACCGTCCAGGAACTGGAGCCGGCTCCCGGGGACGAGAGGGTCGCCGCGCCCGCCGGGCCGGCCCCGGTTGCCCAGATCACTGCGGCCAGGGCAAGCAGGGCCGTCTTCGCCATCGTCCAAGCCTAGCCACGGGACTGCCGCGGGCCCGCGGCGTGGCCTGGCCGGGCCTGCGCGACCAGCCCGGCACGCAAGCTACTGGCCGGTAGTCCAGGATGCTAAAATCGCCGCGGTGCAATTCCACGGTGTGGCCGTATAGCTGGCCGGTTCCGCGGCCTGGCGGAACGACCCGGTGCGATTCCGGGGCCACGCGGTCAGACCCCGCCCCTCGGCCCGCAGTTGCCGGGTTCTCTGGGATGTCAGTGACGCTGGTCCGCCAGCGCCGTGATATTTGAGGGGCTGGCCTGACATGTTCACTGGGTGCATTCGCGGACTTGGCCTCGTCGACAGTTTTGACGGCGCGTACCTGCAGGTACGCCTGCCGCAGAGCGCGCAGGCGATCAGCACCGGCTGCTCGGTCTGCGTCAGCGGTGTCCGGCTCACCGTGCAGGACGTGGCCGGCGGCGTGTTCGGCGCCACGATCGCGGCGGAGACCCGGCTCCGGTCGACCTTCGATTCGCTGGCCGCCGGCCAGCCGGTCAACGTCGAATTCCCGCTGACCGTCGGCGACGCGCTGGACGGCCACCTGGCCCAGGGCTACGTCGATGCCGTCGGGAAGATCGCGCGAGTCGATCAGGAAGACGGCTGCCTCCGGGCCTGGATCAGGCCCCCGGAACGGCTGCTGCCCAAGCTGGTGGCCAAGGCGCCCATCGCAGTCGACGGGGTCAGCGTCACCATCGCGCAGCGGCTGCGTGACCGGTTCTCGGTGGTCATCCTGCCGGTCACCCGCGCGGCCAGCACGCTGGGCCAGCTGGTGCCTGGCGGGAGGGTGAACCTGGAGCTGGACCTGATCGGCCGCCTGGTGGCCCGCCGGCCCCGAGCCGCCAGCCTCGACCTGCCGCATGTTGTCTCCGCGCTGGCATCCGCCGGCCATGTCAGCGGCCGGGCCGGCGTCCAGCAGGCCGTGACCCGGCTAGCGGCAGGCGGCAGCGTCGCGGTATGGGACCCGGATGCCGAAAGCGAGGGCGACGTGATCTTCGCGGGCGCCCAGCTGCGCCCGGGCGCAGTCACGTTCCTGCTGACCGAGGTGTGCGGGCACCCGACGGTGCCCTGCGCGGCTGAGGTGCTCGACCGGCTGGGCATCGGCCCGATACCGGGCCGTGGCGACCGCCACCGCACCGCCGGCGCCGCCGATCTTGAGGTGGCCGCACTTCGCTGGGGGACGCCGCTGGTCGAGATGCCCCTGAAGGCGTGGCTATGACAGCGGCCGGGGATCCTTATGCCGTCCTCGGGGACGCCTACGCGATCCGCCGGCGCCCGGACCCGCGCATTGCCAGCCTCATCAGCGCGGCGCTCGGCGACGCCCGCACCGTGCTCAACGTCGGCGCCGGCACCGGCTCCTACGAGCCCGGGGACCGGCGTGTCGCGGCAGTCGAGCCGTCCCCAGTGATGATCCGCCAGCGCCCGGCGGCGGCGGCGCCCGCGGTGCAGGGCCGGGCGGAGAGCCTGCCCTTCGCCGACCAGTCATTCGACACGGCCCTGGCGGTACTGACCGTGCATCACTGGGCCAGTGCCCCGGCCGGGCTGGCAGAACTGCGCCGGGTTGCCCGCCGCCAGCTGGTACTGACCTGGGACCAGGAGATCTTCGCCGGGTTCTGGCTCGTCAGGGACTACCTGCCAGAGATAGCCGAGCACGAGAGACGGCTCGCCTGCCTGGCGGTCGTCCGCGCCGGGCTGGCCCGCGGCCGCCGCGAGGTGACCACGCGGGACGTGCTCGTTCCCGCTGATTGCACGGACGGCTTCCTCGGCGCCTACTGGCGGCGGCCGCAGGCCTACCTCGACCCGGCGATCCGGGCATCGATGTCGGGCCTTGCCCTGCTCGATCAGGGTGTCGTAACAGCCGCCAGCCGCCGGCTTGCCGCTGATCTCGCCAGCGGCCGCTGGCACGCGCGGCACGGCCACCTGCTGGGCCTGCCAGAACTCGACCTTGGTTACCGGCTGGGGACGACCGGGCCA
>OCZT010004896.1_pt1 | contig 13422 bp, 28 predicted proteins | sample 1539031 | NCBI WGS metagenome assembly OCZT01 (sample SAMEA3539308, study PRJEB22396) | soil metagenome | biome: tundra; feature: field; material: soil | place: USA | collected 2010-05 | depth 0.15 m | reverse complement strand
GGGGTTGTGACGGGTTTATTCTTACGGAAGGTTGAGATCTTAGCGGGAGCTACAGCTTGTTCTGCGGTCACTGGGGTACTAGTTAATGTATTAAGTTGAGTAATTGCAGCAATAGTTGAATTAGTCGCTGCAATAGATGTTTTAATTGGTTCTACTTTAGCTACTTCCTTCTTAAGGTTGGTTACAGGAGCATCTGCGAGTCTAGAACCTTCGTCTAGATCGCTGACTGCGAATTGGGTTCCGAATCCGGCTAGAGCCAATGCTCGACCGATGGCGCCCGTTTCAGCCTTTTCTGTATGGTCTGAGAAGTCTTTCTTGGTTTCGCGTTTAGTTGCGGTAACCGCTTTAATTTCTACGCCTTCTTTATTAAAGATGGTTACATGGGCTTGTGCTATAGTTTGTTCATCATCGAGTTTAATAAATTGAGTTACAACGCGGAAGCGATCTGCAACTTCGTTGAACCATTGGATACGATGGGCTACTTGAAGATAGTCTTTACCTTTAAGATTTAGAAGCGGAAGTTCCGTTCCTTTAGGGGTGCGAACTGTATTACTCATTATTCTCCTTTATCGCGGGCATAAACAATACCCTTACCATCCGGACAACCCGGACTATTAAATGTTCCAACTTCTTCTAAGCTATAATTCTTCCAAGCTTTAATTTCTTCTTTAAGCATTGCTTGGGCATTCTCAAGATGTTCTGCGGAGCATTCTAACATCGCTCCGTCAAATTTCATATACTTAAACGCGGTATATGTTCCGTCTTCGTTCTTTCGATAGTTCACTGGTCATTCTCCATTAAAGAATTTGAGTTCATCAACTTTAATCTTGAACTTATCAATAGAGTCTTCGCGGATATCTCGGAAGACTTCTTTCGCTTGTCCCGTTTCCATAGTTTCAGGATTATAAGGAATTTCTACAATAACGAATTTAGATCCGAGTTCTCCTTGTTGCAGAGTTTTAAACATACCGATAGCAGTATGTGTTAGTTTGGGTTCTGGTTTAACCACGACCTCTTTAAGTACGTCGGGTTTAGATGGTTTCAGGGGGGTGATGTTTTCAAGTTTCATATAAATACTATATCATCCTTTTGGGTTTTTGTCAAGGGGTTTGTTTGGAACTAGTCCGGTATAATCATTGTATGAACATGCTCGTTCGTATTCACATTGTTTTCCAAATGCTTTGCAACTTTTATAGTTACATCCAAATCGTTCTTCTTTAATATTCTTCATCGTTTCATCTAGCAACTTATAGGAGTTAGCTTTGGTTTCTTCCGGGATTTCATCTACCATGATTTGGTGAGTTAATCCTTTTTCTCTAGCAGGGTTCTTAATAAGTACGATATATCCAGAATATTTAATATCCGGGAACTGATCCATGTATAAACTCAGCTGTTGGCTAGTAACTACTTTATTCTTTGGATATTTAGCTGAAGCTGTTTTATTATCTAGTAATACGGTACGACCGTCTTTAAGTTTGGCGATAAAGTCTACTACTCCGGTAAATACATCCCCTTCTTCGTTCTGTACCGCAAATTTATCCTGAACTGATAGCACGGTATCGATTAGGGGGAGAACGTCGTTTATATAGACTTCTAGACAGGCTAGACCGCGGTTTATGAGGTTAGCGAATACTGCTTCTTCCTCGTTAGCATATTCATTGGCATTTTCTGGTATTTCGTTCTTAAAATAGGATAGTGGATTCCCGGTCCATTCATTCATTTTGGTTAGGAAGATTTCTTCTGCTTCATTTCTAGACCATTCCTTCTTATCACGAATTGATTCGAGGATGTAGTTGAGAGCTGCGTCGATTGCGCTTCCGAATAGTAATGGAGTTGAGGTAAAGTCTCCTTTAAGATTTTCTTTATATTTGAAAGCCCATTTCCTTGGACATTGGATGTATAAATCCATCGAACTATTTGAGATCTTTGACATCTTCCTTCTCGAATTCTTCTATAAAGAGTTTAGCCAATCTTTTAGCGTTTTTAATTCGTCCAATATAGAAATCTTTGTTTTTATCATTAAGATATTCGTTTACCGGAGTTTTAAGGAAGATTTCTTTAGCTAATTCATATACTGGATCTGGTAGAAGTGTAAATCTATCATCTTTAGCTACCTGAATTACATGATTTAATAAATTATGCATTTCTTAAATACTCGCCTGTGTCAGGGTGAATCCAGATCACAGATTTAATGATTTTCTTAGCGTCTAGGAGATCGTCTATTACAAATTCTGGCTTACTCATGATTACATCTGGTAGATCTTCTATACCTAATGTTTTAACTACCTTTTCTGCCCAGTTTACTCCTGCTGCGGAGAAGATTACTATACCGTATCCTTGCATCTTGATCTTCCTGATGAAATCGATGTGTTTTTTATGAGGTAGAACTGAAAAGAATTTAGTTTCACCAATCCAGCGGATATCTTCTCGTTCGTGAATGTATTTATCGGGATTCCAAATTATTAAAGTGTCGTCACAATCGATATAGATGGTTCTATCTTTATCTAATTTATGGTACATCCTTTACCTCAAGTTCTATAATGTTCTCTTTATTAACTAATACGTATCTTTCATCTACCATAGATCCATTACTATACCATATATCATTAACTTTGTCAAGTCCCGCACTATAATGAATATGTCCGAACAAATGTGCTTGAAGTTTCTTTAGGTTAGGTAAACAAGTTGCTAATTCAAAACTACCGACCGATTTTCCATATACCATATCGCGTATACCTTTAGCTGGACAATGAGTTATAAGAACTTCTACATCATCGGGTATCTTAGCATAACTAATATCTAAGTCTTTACTTGATTTATTAAATGCCCAATCGCAGAACTTCGGTTGATCGGCGGTTCCATAGAACTTTAATCCTTTATATTCTAATGCTCTATTATGTAGAACTTCAATATTCGGAATAGTTTCTTTAAGGAAGTTTACGGCTAAATCGAAGTTGTTCTCGAAAATACGATCATGGTTTCCGGGTACGAAGATTATTAAGTCATAGTTTTCTTCAATCTTCTCTAATTGAATGCGGAATTGGATTAAGTCTTGCATATCTCCATAGTTAAGTGCATCTCCAGAATGTACTAAGATATCTCCGGGTTCGATATTGAACTCCCGAAGATGAGTATCTGAAATGTGAACTAACTTAAGCATATATTATAATCCGCAGACTCCATTTAAACATTCGCGTTCTTGTTCTTCATATACTTGTCCTTCTTTTCCCATCGCTTCTTCTAATGTTACTCTAGTAAGCGGCTGACCACCACGGCAACCGTCAGGGTAGACAGTAAACCCACGTAATCGTTTGGCGTAAGAGAGGAGAACTTCCGAATTTTTCCTGAGAGAAGTCTTCTCATTACGTTCCGTTCCCCAACTATCCAAGTTACAAGTAGAACTAATAGCCATATCGACATAATTTTGTACATCTGCTTGAAATTTCACTCTTTGTTTAAAGGTTAGGTCGTAACTGTCCTGGATGTTCTCTAATTTAACTCCGCTATCTAATAGGCGTTTAACCGCGCCGTCTACTACGAATTGGTGTACCCAATCTTTCCCTTTAAGGTATCGGCGTTTATACGCTTTACAGAATAACGGCTCGATTCCGGTCGTAGTTTCAGCAATGATTCCAATTGTTCCAGTTGGGGCGATAGCTCTAACGCCTTTAGGAACCTGTACGCCAAGAGTTCTTGCTCCAATGAATGCTGTGCTATCCGATTCGATTTCGTAGACCGAGAGCCATTTATGAAGCTCTGCAGTTACTTCGTATAGGTTTCCTCGTTGCATGAGCCATTCGTGCATACCTCCGAGTCCAAGACCGATTCGGTTATTTTTATTACCAATGTCCTTAATACGAGATGTAGGAGTGTCACTGTAGATACCACCGCAAAGAAGGAAAAGGGTTGCAAATTTAGTAACCAACGCAAGTTCATCATGGTTAGATATACGATTAATCCAAATTGTCCCCAAATTACACTTATCGCTATCATCTTCTGATACGACTTCAGTACACGCATTTCTAAGGCTTTCATTATCTTTCCTAAAGTTAAAGCTCATTCCAGGTTCAGCGGTCGAAAATGCTTGTAAGCAATTCTCTTGCCAAACTTCTTTAGCTTGTTTATGTAACAGATGTTTTTTATCTTCAATTGCAATAAAGAATTCGGTATCATAGATTACGGAGATATTCGTCAGTTCCATTGGAAGTTGAAAGTTCAAGTCCTTAGCTTTCATAGCCTTAAGATCATCTGAATAATCTTTAACGTGGATAAACTTATTAATATCCGGATGTTTCCAATTAAGTCCTGCCCAAATTGCGCTTCTACGTGCTCCCCCTTGCATTACGTAACGACCGGCTTCGTTGACCATTGAAATTAGGGCCATAGGTCCGGTAGACGTTCCTCCGGTCCTTCCTATCTTAGCTCCTTCTCCTCGGAGTGCGGAATAGTCAAATCCAATCCCTCCTCCGGTCATAAGTGCCGAAGTTGCTTTCTGCATGGAATCTGCCCAGGATTCCCTTGAGTCCTCTGCTCGGAATAGGAAGCAGTTATTAACTTGGTGGAACGCTCGTCCAGATGAATAGAGATATCTACCTCCCGGAATGAACTTTCGTTCAACCATGATCTTAAAGATCTCTTCTTGCTCGTCTTTATCTAGTAATTGTCCACATACGGAACTTACTACCCGTTTACAGGTGTCAGCCCATTTTTCCTGTCCATCCAATGAATATTTCTGTTTGAAGATCGATTGAGCAAAGGGGGTACTAAAAACGTCGTTCATTATTTAATTACCATTAACATCATTGCATGACCATTACAAGCGGGTTTAATATCTTTAACTTTAATAATTCCGCCTCTATATGGGTAGAGTTTTAAAACTTTACAATAATAACACTTAATTTTAGAACTCAATTTATTTCTGCTCCCAAAGTTTCCACTTACTATAATTCTCTTCATTAATTTCGAATCTGTCGGTATCCATCCAGATAAGTTTACTTGGATATCCTATGGTATATAGCTTAGCTTTAATACTTAATCGTTTGGTCGAAATTTCAAAAGATTTAATACATTCAATCACTAGATCGGTCGAGTTTTCATGTTTATAGAACTTATAAGGTCGCAAAGTCTGGTACTCCTGATATATTAACCTCTAAATCGAACTTTATAGTGTTTAGTTACTTGTCCAAGCCAATGGGCTTGAGAACCCTCTAAATTAAATTCTGGAAGTCTTCCGCCGTAGAAACTTTTCTCTATATGAGTAAATGGTAACACACCTTCGGCCATTTGTCCAGTTCTTTTGATTCCATAATCGCTTAATTGGGATATTGAATCTTTGTTAAGGATGAATAGTTCTGAAGTCGGGAAATTATAATTGGGTTCCCAGAAAGCTACGAATCCTTTATTACAATTCTTCATATAATCTATTAACTCGGTCGTCTGGATATAGTTGTCGCTATCAATGTGGTAATACTTATCTGCTTGGTAGAATGTATCCTTTAGTTTTGGAATAGTAGAAATAAATCTCCAAAAATAGGAATATCCAAGCATACTTGTTCTAGGTAGATGAGTTTCATATCTATAAGCGAATAAATCATCCCGTCCAATCGCTAGACAACTATTATCTTCTGAATGAACTGTACAACCTAGCTTTTTGAGGAACTTAAGGTCGCTAGCGTTATCGAGCATGATAATCTTGTCATATCCAAGTCTAGGTTTAATAAACTTGTCCATATAACGTAACCAGCGAACCATTCGTCTATAACTATGAAGATCGAATGTATAGTTTGGAATAATTACAGAAGACATTTATCTATCTGGACTTTCCATTTATCAAAAGTTAATTGCTTAATACAAGTATAATCATCGTAATAACAATTTTTAAAATCATGGTCGTATAATAGAGCCATATTCGTCTGACAATATCTGCAAGCTAGGGTAGATTCCGGAACTAATGGAAATACATTATATCCCTGTAGGTTATTACGAATCGGCATCATTCGAGTTGGATCTACGAACCCGTATCCAGCTACTATCTTAACGTCCGTAAAGCCTGCTAGATGCGTCATTCCGCCTTCCATACCTACGAACGCCTTAGCCTTGGATATGATCGCTGCTGCCTCGGTTAACGTTGTCTTATTGGTTAGGTCTATTCCCTTTGTATAATCTACTTCCGCTAGTTTTGCTAGCATCTTAGGTCCAGATCCCGGATTCATCTCTGATTTACCTATAAATACCGGAGTATATCCTTTTTCTATAATATAATCAGCTAATTGATTTAATAACTCTGGAGATAGCTCTTTAGTTTTAGCGGTTGATCCTACCGACATTATTACATAGTTTTCCGGTAAATTAAATTTTGATAAGTCTATTTCTTCTGAGTTAAACTTAAGATAGTTCTTTTGTTCTATAGGAAGATCGGTGTCTAGTAATACGTGGTTGGAATAATCAATTGGGTGGCATCTCATGGCTGTATGTTGCCCGGCCCATCTAGTTGATATTCCTATCATTTTATTATTATACTTTTTAATTGCGGTTGTATAGTTATATATTTTCGCTTCTTTTGGTAAAACATTCTTAGCAAATTCTAATAAATAATCTGGAACCCAAATATAAGGATCAACATGTTTGACTTTTTTTACTAGGTAAGATACTGTAACTAAATGACATAAGAGGTCTCCCATGCCTCCATCTGTAATAAGACAATTTATAGAGACTTTACGTTTTGGTTCTTCTCCTGGTCTAAACATTATGTTTTATATGATATTCTAGAAGATTTAATATAGCCTCTTCTGATTCTTTAATGCGACCATATGATATATTACAATCGCTACAAAGTAAACCTCTAACTTTACCGGTTTTATGATTATGGTCTACTTGTAAATCCATTACTTTATTGGTTTTTTTATATATTTTAGTTTCTGGCCTTTTACAAACTGCACATACGTTATTTTGTTCTTTAAGTAATAAATTATAATGTTCTATTGTGATATTATATCTATATTTTAATGTTATCTCTTTAATTCTTTTCTTATTATTATCTCGCCAATGCTTCTTATTTTTATCTCGTTTATCTTTATGTTTTAAATCAGTTTCAATTCTTCTTTCTTTAATACAAATAGGACAACGTTTGAACGTTTCTTCATATTCGTGTTTTGCCCATCTACATATTTTCATTTTTCATATCCAAAATTTACTTCTTTCCTAATTGACCGAGACTTAGCTAATATTTAATCGGCAATTCAAATATATCGCCCGGAGAACAATCATTCGTTGACATGATATCCCCGTCTACCGATAGATCATCCTTCATACCCTCAGCTATCCAAGCTTGTGCCATCTTTACGTTCCTGAAATGGGTTACTAGAAGTAACGTCAGGTCTTTCGTTTTAGCTTCTTTAATAACTTCCTTTAGAAAACTGAGATACCGATTTTTAAAGGTATTAAAGGATTCCCCTTTAGGTACAATGCTATCCGGATGGTCTACAAACATTTCCATAACCGGCATAACCCCTTTAGTTTCCTGTCCTTGGAGTTCGCCGAGATTCCAAGGTCTTAAGGATTCAGTTTCTACTGTCGGAGCGTTAAACTTCTGGTTAATAATAGAAGCGGTTTCAATAGTCCTACTTAAATTAGATACGTAAATCTTATCGACCTTAGTCGTATTAGCTAATAGAGTTTTCCTAGCTTCTTCCGCGTCTTTTCTGCCTTCATCGTTTAGGGGAACGTCTACCCATCCTCGGATCTTGTCTGGGGTTCCAGCTGCTTCGTTTAGCGCGGTATGGCCGTGGCGACAGATGAATATATGCGGAGTCGCGGGTATAGATAATACTTTAATTACTTTAAACATTTGTCTTTTAAATGACTCCTTTTACATTTTATACATTGACAATTAATGCGTCTACTCTTTACATAATATAGAGTTAATACTCCAATGACGATCCACATAATGATCTGTTCAAATATTTTCATAAAATGAATTACCCGGAATTTACCGGGCTATTATACTACTTCGCAAGTATCGCGTTGTTTGTCGAAACAAGTGGTGAGTTTATAACCTAAACTCTAAGGTATTACTATATCACATTTACTTCATTTTGTCAATTCATTTAATAATTCAAATTGATCTTCATTACGAGTTTCTTCTTCATCTCCTCCATATTCCCGAGCACAATCAAATCCTTCTTGGAATCCTACGTCATAATATCCTGCTGCATCTTTAATGTTCTTATTAATGAATTCCAGTAGTTCAATATCTCCTTTACCTAATTGAATCCAACCATTAGTTTCAGCTACTTTAATAAAATGATCTAACCGTTTATAATCGAAGTTAGTCATTTTGCTACACATACAGTTGATATCTGAAATAAGGTTTCTTTCGGAAGTGCTTGTAGAGCGGTTTGAGTTGCTTCGCATTGTTTTTTATACATAAAATCAATAGTGGTTACTGTAGTTGTAGAACCTTGTAATATAATAATTAGAATCCACATTGCTTTTCCCCATTTTTATCCCTCAGGATAATGCTTGTACCTCTTGGATTTACATATACAACCTTGTCTGCTTTATAAATATCATCATAAACATTCCTTCCGAAATCCCTTACAGTAATATCCGGAGAAAAGGAATCGAACGGATTATTAAGATTATGAGCATATACTGTATAAGTTAATACGTATCTAGTTTCCACTTATAGAACCTCCATAGTTCGATTAATTTCTTCTAATTCTTTAGTGAGTTTATCCTGGAAAGCAATACAATCAGTAATTGCTGCAAGCAGTTCATGGGGATCATATAATGTTTTATCCGCAGTTAATAGAATCTTATCTCCTATAGTTTTAAATTCTGCCTTTATTCCTTCAACTTGATTATCTACTGTAACAGTTAAACTAATGTCTTTAAATAACATTTTTACTCCTTTACTTTTACCAAGTCTTGGACTGCTTCTTTATAACCTTGTTCAAAGGAATCTCGATGAATAAGGAATCCATATACAAGCATTCCTACGGCTCCGAATATTACATTCCTGAAATTAGTTCCATCAATTTGGGAAAGAACTGAAATAATAGCAATAATCCGCATAACACTATTCAACATTTTTAACCTCTTTCAAATTATCAATCCAATTATTTAGAAAGTCTTTACATCGTTTATTATTATAATAACTAGTAACGTATTTATTAAATCCGAATTTCTCTCCTAGTTTCTTAGCTTGTTTATCTGTATAGATTTCTGCTGGAAGTGCCCATCGTCTTAATATCTTCGCGGTCGATATATATTCGTGAAATGCTTTATATTTCCCCGTTCTATAGTTTATACAATGTTGTATTTCATGGAGAACTCCGCTTAGAAATGCTTCGTTGTATAATGTTTTATCTACGTGGATATATCCTTTATATGGTCTTGCAAACGTGTCGTGTCTAGTGCTGAATCGGTAGTTTACCTTATAATGATTACATAATAGTTTACCGATTGCTAGGTATGCCGGAGTTGCCACTTATAACCGCCCTTCCATTGCTCTTGAGAACGGATGATCTACTCCATGATAGATTCCAAGAACTTCGCCCATTTGTCCTGAATATACTTTCTTAATATTTCCCTCCCAAATATTTATACAGCTATTAACTAGCCGAGATTCATCTTTCATAACGGAATTAGCCAACCATTGAAGGATTCTTCCAGATACATCTGTTTTATCTTTATGGAAATAAACATCTGATAGAATGTATGCGCAATATCCTAATTGGTTTAACCAGTTAATAGGTTTACCAGCTCCTCGTTTAATGACTCCAGGAAGTCCTAGGAACCGTCCTTGCCAGTTAGATAGGGTGAACGGTACTCCTATGTTATCGAAGTACCAGAACGGTTTACCAACGTTATAGATACGATTGGCTGGACTATAAGGTAGATCCTTGTATATGATATTACTAGTTGCCATTAACGCAATATTATCATCTTGGCTTTCTGGATCTGTTGCCTTATCCGGATGACGATTATACCATCCGGTAACAGAATTACAGCTTGTAACGAATGTATCCTCTTTCGTTAAGTCTCTAGCTAGATTAACCGGATCTTCATATCCTCCTAGTTTTTTACTAATCAAATGGTAAGTAGCATTAATAACGTGATGATTTCCGGAAGTAGCGTCTTGATCGGGATCTTTCATTGTATGATAACAGCTGGCTCTATAGTAATGTGTATTCATTTCATTATAGAATTCCATGTAGTCCATAGATTATTCCCTCATAGTTCCATGTGGGTCGAGATGGGGATGACTTGTTTTAACTCCTGTATTACTAACGCAACCTCCTAAACTACTTATAACTAGAAATAATACAACAAATACAATACTGAAATATAAATACGTCTTAAACATCATCGTCCTCTTTCCGTTTACGTTTCTTAGATTTCTTGTCTTCTGGAGTTCCATATACTATCATAGTTTTACCTCCGTGTCCATGAATTGCTTCTAAGTCTTGTACAGACTTGTATATAGCTATAGAACTTGTAAAGGTTAACCATTCTAGGCAACAATGTCCAGAAGGTAGGATTACTCCCCTAGCTACGATTCCGGTTCCAGATACCCCGGATTCATCGTTTATCCTGGATAGATAGAATTCTTTTATTGGCTCCATATATTTTCCTTTACAAAATGGGAGAAATGTGCTACCATGTAATACATGATGTTGAGTAAGTTAATAACGCTTTTACTAGTTCAGTTAAGTTATGCATATGATGTAACTACGTTGATAACTGTTGATACGAAGTATGAACAAGCGAGTAGAACTACTATCCAAGCTATCTATATTCAATCCGGTTGGGAATCTAAAGTAACTAAAGTTAAAGATGTAACAACTCATAATATATTTAAATGGACTAGTGATAATGGATTATCCAAAGTTATATCATTAGGATCGGCGATAGTTCCTGTAATCTTTAATAAGAAGATTGAAGTACATACAGGTAATTTTATATTGAGTGGATCTTCCGATAAGAAGGAAGTATTGTTTATTCTTGGATTCTAGAAGAACTCTGGATGATATGTCTTCTTAGTTATAGGTTTAAATTCTATCCATTTTTCCCAGTTATTATTATCTACATACCAAAGTTGCCCTGATCTAAATAGATTGTTCCCTTTGGGGACTTGTAATTCAAATTCATAAACAAAAGTATTCCTTCTAACATACCTCCAGATTCCTTCTAAAGCACTATTAGAACTTTGTTGGTATTGTCTTCCTAATTTAAACATTTAAATAATCCTCTAGTTCAATCTTCTCTAGTTCAATTATAATATACTCAACCGGTAATGCTAATTCCTTTGAGCAATACATCCCAATCCATTGCTTAATCCTTGCTTCATATTGATCTAATACATCCTGTCTAAATATTGGATCAACTTGTTTTAACCGTAGTTCTTTAAGCTGTTTAAATTCATCTAGTTGAGATTTGATATAAGGTTGATGAATGATAAGGAATTCTATAATCTCTTCGTGGATGTTTATATCCAAAGTTAAAACCACGGTGGCCTCGGATCTTTAATAATCTTTCGTTTAACTATAGTGAAGGTATCGAATTTCCACCATCCCATATGTGGTTCTAATTGAAGTAATCCTTGTGGTTTTTTAAATTCTGATAATCCAGTAACTACTTTATCTTTACCTTCGACACTTGATACTGTATAAATAAAATTAATATCTTCTAGGAAACGGACTATATCGCCTACTTTAATATTCATCGCTAGTTCTCCGAACCGCTATTAAAGCGAATGATGTACTCGTCATATCTTACAACCAATCCGGTAAGTGACCTTTTTTGGATTTAACTTTCTTAGGAGGTTCATCTGGATCTAGAAATGCCCATTGTGCATATTGGTAAGGAGTAGCTGTCATTGCTTGACTGGCATTTGCTGTTGTTCCTACACCGCCGTTATACATTTGTTGTCTATAATCTTGTGCTTGCTGATATGTTATATTTTGTCCATATATTTGACCGGGTTGTATTGCTTGAGCTAATTGATATTGGCCTGTTGCGCCATATTCCCTAGCTTCTGGAATCCAGTTATGAGTTAATACTTGTTGATTTAAGTTATTATTTTGTTCCCAATAGGTTCTATACCTATTCATTCTTACTTCCCGGTCAAGTTCCCGTCTATGGAACTCTCTCCGTTCTGTTTCTATTCGTACTAATTCTTTAAGTTTAAATACTTCAAGGTCTTCTAGTTGTTGTTGATGTTCCTCAGGAGTTTGAACTAATAAGTTTTTAAAGAACCATTTACTAAACATTATACAAGCCTTAAGTTAGGTAGTTTCTTTTCATTGGACTTAATAACTTTAATGATCTCCTGTATTACTTCATACTTATCTTTACCCTTAAATGTTTCTCCAGCGTCTAAACATTGGTTATAAAAGAAGGCTGTATAAGTAATAAGGATTTCAACTTCATCTTTAGTAAAACGTCTAGCGCCCATAGTTATTTCTTACCTTTATTGCGGTTAACCCGGTGACGGGTAACTTCCTTTTTAACTTCAAACTCTTCTACAATCAATCCAGTAACCGCATCTAGTCGAAGATAACTATTATCTTTAACTGAGTGCATCATATCCATGCTCCATCCTAAATCTTGAACAGCGTTCTCAATCATGTCCGGAATAGTGGAGAAGACGTTTGTAGCTAGTTCATCAACATAAGTAGTGAAAAGTGTAGGATAAGTATCATTACGAAATAGATCCAGATATTTTTTCCCATTGGCATCCTCGGTTAAAACTGCACATGCGAAAGCTCCTTTGAGTTTATTATATACCTTCTGGATTTCCTTAGGGTTATTGGATACGTCTGCTCTAACGTATTCGTTTAAGATACCCTCTGAATCGCATTGACTTGTAATGAATTCTAGACCTCTTGGACTTACTACTCCGTTATGTACTAACGCCGTTTTGCCGCTCTGGCTTACGAATGGATGAGCATTGAATAACTCTCCTCCACAAGTGGCAAACCTCGAATGTAGGATGAGTGCTCCGGTATGATTCATCTGAGGGGTTCCAAACGAGCTATAACGACTGTCCTCTTGAATTCTCTTACTTGTTGATAGCTTACCTACTGATCTTCCAGGTCGTTGCTCCAGGGCTGTGCTAGCGTTTAACCATCGTTCTCCATATAGAGTATCTCGGAAGGCCGCGTATCCGACTGCATCGTGATCTTCCAAGATCATATACGGTAGAATCGTTTTAGCGAACTTCCATAGGTTCTCGTTCTTTGATTTAGTAATTCCGGCTATAGCAGTTAGTTTACACAAGTTAAGCCGCCTTTCCGTCAGCTATGTTTACTAACTTAGTGATCCAGGAGTTAATCTTCTCTTCGTCAATAGTTCCTTCATGTAACCGGACTTCGATAGTTTCTTTATCTTCTAAACTCCATGGGTTAATAGCTAGGT
>OCZT010004894.1_pt1 | contig 13425 bp, 3 predicted proteins | sample 1539031 | NCBI WGS metagenome assembly OCZT01 (sample SAMEA3539308, study PRJEB22396) | soil metagenome | biome: tundra; feature: field; material: soil | place: USA | collected 2010-05 | depth 0.15 m | reverse complement strand
CCAGTCGATCGCCGACATGCTCGGTCACGTTGGCGGCCTTGTGGGCCACCGGGCCGGCGTTTTCGGCCGCAACTGCGGCAAGCTCGGCGGCCTTCGCGGCCACGTCGCGCAGAATCGGTCCGGCTGTCTTGCCGGCCTCTTCGATCATCACCTGAAGCTGGCCGAGCCAGCGCTCGCCCAACTCACGAGCCTTCTCCACCTGTTCGCGGCGCGTACTCCCGCCGCTCGCCGGAGCGCCCGCGCCCGGCTGCTCACCCTGTTCCGGCTGACCGTTGGTAACCATCACTCACCTCGAACTTAGCGAGGATTTCGCTGCTCCTCGACATCTAGCAGGTGCAATCGTACGCCCCGGGGGAATGGGCCGCCCGACCGCATCCAAACGCCGAAAGTCATGCGCGGCCACAGGCCGCCGCGATCAGGGGGCGTAGACGCGCCGCAGTAGCAGAGGATGCCCGCGCGGAGGAGGCGCCGTAGACGCCCTACTTCGGGGCGCCCTCGTCCGTCTTCCACAGCGAGACGCGCCGCTCCAACTCGGGGTCCTCCCAGGGAGCGGCCAGCTCCGCAAGATCCGTTTCGCCGGCGGGCCCGGTCGGGTCGAGCAGACCGGCCTCGTAAGCCACGATGGCTTCGTCCGAGGGGGCATTGGCGTCGATGGACTCGTCGCCAGTCGGATTCATGAGCTCCGTGCCGGCGTTCTCGATCTGAGCCTCGAGTTCCATCTTGTGCATTTCGACGCGGACGGCCTCGCTCGGCGGGAGGATTGCCTCGGGGTTGACCGGAGCCTCGTAGACGCCGACCTTCAGCAATGTTTTGGGGTCGACGATATCGGGCAGGATTCCCTCGTCCGGAACTCCCAGCGTCGTCTTGGGATCGACCACGATAATGCCGGGAATGTCCTTCGCGATCGCGCCCTCGACCAGAGCGCCGCACTTGGGGCAGGCGTCGGCGCTCGACGGGATCGGGGTTGAGCACCAGGGGCAGATGCGGTTGGTCTCTTCCATGCGGCGCACCGTAGTCCACCGCAGCCGATGCCGACTATCCGACGATCGGGCCATGGAACGACCATGACCCCGGGGGCAGGCCGCGGGTTGCAGCAACGATAGGCGAGCGGAGCCACGAATGCGCGGCCCTTTTGCGCACAAGCCGCAGATTCGGGAGGAGTGGTCGGCCCGCTCCGTGGCTCCGCGCCGGCGCCCAAGGTGGCGAGGCACTTCGGGCCCGCTCCGGACGCCTGAGCGAGGCGAACCATGAGCGCCGTACTTATGGATAAGCAAGACCGGAGCCGCCCGGCGCACCCTGAGCGCCATTCGGCCTAGGTAGTTTGTACTAGAGGGCCCCCCTCTAACTAATCCTCGGGGCGGTACTGATGAGCAGGGCTCATCGGTTAGGCCGACACCTACCCTGCCCTTGGGGTTATCTGCGCCAGCCCGTGTTTGTTGCGCTCATTACGAGGTCCCCGGTCAATGTCTGCGCGTTGGGCTCGCCGCCGGCTCATAACCGGTCTCGCCGCGGTCCTTCTTTCGCCGGTTCTGGCCGTGTTCCTCACTGTGCCTGTGGTCCAGGCCGACCCGCTGGACCCCATCCCTGCCACGACTCTTCAGGTGCCGCCCTCGGTTCTGATCGGCGAAGACGTTGCCTTCGACGTGTCATTCGTGAACGACTCCCCCTCGGTCACGGGCTACGGGCCGTACGTGGACCTGACCTTGCCGCTCGGCCACGACGGCGACGACGGGCTCACCTTCAGTAGCGCGACCTATCTGGGCGCGCCGGTGACCGCGGTGCAGCTGATCGCGGACGCCTTCGGGAACGTGACCCATCCATACGCACTCGACAGTTCCGGGGCGCCCGTCGTGATACACGGCCTGGCCGTGGGTCAGTCGTACGTCGTGCTTCGGCTGCCGTTTGGCTCCTTCACGCCGGGCCAGCCGAAGGCCGTGGTCCATGTGACCACGCACATGAGCGCGAACGCCAACGTTGGTTGGCCCCTGACCATAGGTGCAGACGGCGGCTTCCAGTTCGGCCGCACCCCGCTGAACGATCCGACCAGCGGCGATCCGAGCACTCTCGGCGCGCCCACGACGGCAGACGTGACGCCCACGATCATGCTCGTCACCAAGACTTACAACGGTCCGGAGCACGAAACGGCGACCGGCCCCAACTTCCCCCAGTCCTACACTATCATCGCCACAGTCGCGCCCGGCCAGACGGTCACGGACCTGACCCTGGCGGACACGCTGCCCAACAACATGCAGTACCTGTCGATCGATGCGACGACGCCTGGTTCGTCCGTGGTTTCCACGCCGGCGGCGGGCGTTCCCGGTGGCGTGCTCTCGCGCAACTTCGGCACGGTCATCGGCACCGGCGGAGAAGACGCCAGGTTCACGTTCCACTTCTATATCCCGCGGCTGGACGCCGCAAGCGCGGCCGTGCTCCCGCCGGATAGCGGCGCCTTCCGCGACTCGATCGACAATGCCACCGCCGAGGCGGACTGGTTCCCGATCGATGTGCGTGACCGCGAGGTCGACCCAACCCATGTCTCAGCCGCGCCCGCGAGCGATACCCTGCATGACAAGTCCGTCGCGATCCAGAAGTCGGTGCGCCTGGTGACGGACCTCGGCGCCTCCGGCGCCAGCCCGGGCGACACTCTGGAATGGACGATGCAAGTCCAGGTGTCGGACTACTTCGCTCTCCAGAACGTGGTCTTGTACGACCGCCTCGGCGACGGAACGCTTTGGGACGGCAACGCTCCCACGATGACGGTGGCCGGGAACGGTTTCAGCAGCGGCCCGGCGGTGATGGATGCCGCCAACTACACGGTCTCTCCCACTGAGCCGGCGGGAGTGACGCCGTTAGCGTTCCGCCTGTCGGACGAGCTGACGACGCGGACCCTGCCGGACGCCCGAATGGGCGGCGGCTGCGTCGATCCAGTCAACGGGACCCCGGCGCCGGACTGTGCCGTCGGCTACAACGACGGACCCACGACGGCCACGATCACGTTCCGGTCCGTCATCCAGCAGACCTACATCGCCGTCGGCCGGGGGGAAGTCGTCGAGGGCGACACCCTGGTCAACGATGCCAGCGTCACCGGGGATGTCCTGAGCAATGCGGCGCCCTTCGATCCGACGGGCTCCTCCATCGGCGACGGCAGCACCGCCGTGGCGAGCGCCGGCACGAGCGCTTCGATCACGATCCAGCGCGGCGTGCTGGAGAAGTCGATCTACGCCATCAACGGCGCGACGTCGTTCCCAACCCCGGTCCACGTTTCCCCGGGCGACACAATCACTTATGAGCTGAAGCAAACCTTCCCGACGAGCCGAACCGACGACTTCCGGATGATCGACTATCTGCCGCTGCCGATCTTCGATGCGACGACGCTGACGACGTTCGATCCGACCTTCGACGCAAACTGGGCCTTGGACCCGACCGACCCGACGTATGTCCCGGATCCGGCCCCGTCCGCCGGCACAGCCAAGTACGGTCCCGGCGACACGTTCCACGCCCTCGACACGATCGACTCCGGGCCGGCGCCGACGCCTACGATTCCCCCTCCCGACGCAACCGCCAACAGCGTCGAGTTCCACTACGGCGACTACGCTCTCTACCCGCCGGCCTCGAGCGTGGCCGACATCCTGTTCACCGTCACGGTCTCGAACGAGCCGTTTGCCGACGGCCTGCTGCTGACCAACCAGGCCCGCAGCCAGACGCGCAACGCCGCCGGCGATCTCCAGACCGCGGACGCCATCATCCAGATCACCCTGGACCAGCCCGTCCTCGCGATGACCAAGGGCGTTGTCGCGACGTCACGCGGCGATGCCGTCTTTGCGCCCGCGACGACGGGCCCGGTCACCTTCACGACACCACCCGGCGCCGGTTGCCCGGCCTGGACCGGCGGCTCGATCACGTCTGACGGACTGGCCGCGAACCCGATCGACAGCAATCTGGACGGCGTGGATGCCGGGGACTACGTCCGCTTCGCCATAGTCGTCGAGAACACCGGCCACGCAGACGCGTTCATGGTCCATCTGGCCGACACCCTGCCCGCGGGCTTCACGATTCCGGGTGCTGGCCTCAACCTGTGCGCCAACGACGGCGCGGGCAACGACCTGGGCACGATCGACCTCGGCGGCGGTCTCTTCGGCTCGGGGATCCAGCTCGTCGACGGGGGCCACGGCGCCGTCGTTCGCGGCGTGGCCGGAAGCACCCCTAACGACACCGGCACAAACATCGCCGTCGTTACATACACCCTCCAGGTCGCCGGCACGGCCGCGCCCGACACCTCGATCCCCAACACGGCCAGCCTCATCGACTACACCGACGGCCCCGGCGCCGCCGGTCATCTCGACACTCCTCTGACCGACGACGCAATCGTCCACACGATCTTGCCGACCGCCACCAAGGAGATCACCGGCACGAGCCTGGACCAGACGACGCTGCCGGCCGTCGCCGTGGGCGAGATCGTCACCTACCGCGTGACCCTCACGATCCCCGAAGGGACGCTCCCCGGCGCCACCGTCACCGACCATCTCCCCGTCGGGATGGCTCTCGTCGACTGCGTCTCGATCGACGCGCTCTCGGGAGGGGCACCCACGGGCGATCTGACCACGAGTCTGGCGGGTGGCTTCGGCGATGCCTGCAATGCGGGCACCAACCCCGCCGTCACTAACAGCGGTCAGGACGTTGTCTTCAGCCTGGGCGACGTAACCAATGCCAACCGCGACAACGGTGTCGACGAGACGCTGGCGATCAACTACCGCGCCGTCGTCCTCAACGTCGCGACCAACGTCCGGAACCATCAACTCGGCAACGGCGCCACCCTGACCTGGGACGGCGGCGGCGCCATCGACCCCGTCTACTCGGACAACGTTCGAGTCACCGAGCCGTTGATCAACGTCACCAAGACGCCCAGTACCGCCGCGGCCGACTCCGGGGACACCGTCACCTACACCGTAACGGTCACCAACACGGCCGACGCGAATGACGCCGACGCCTTCGACGTGGCCTGGTCCGACACGATCCCGGGCGGCATGGCCTATGCCCCAACCTCGCTCCTGTACGGGTCGGGCACCGTTCCGACGAGCCTGGGCATCTCCGGCGCCGACATCACGGCGACCTGGGCCGACCTCCCTGCGGGCGCCAGCACGACCTTCACGTATGCGGTCGTCGTCGATGGCAACGCGGTGCCGGACCAGGTGTTCCACAACACCGAGAACGTGGCCTGGTCGAGCTTGCCCGGCGACATCACGAGTCCGCAGAGCACCTTCAACGACGTCTCGACTGAGCGCACTGGCGACACGGGCAATCCGGGCGGAGCCCTCAACAACTACCGCAACAGCGCTTCCGCCGACGTGCAGGTTCCGGCCGTTCTGGTCGCCAAGTCCGTGACGAGTACGAGCATGGCGACCACAAACGGATACGCGGTGGGGGAAATCGTCACGTTCCGCGTGACCTTGACGATCCCCGAAGGGAAGCTCCCCGGCGCCACCATTACCGACCAGCTTCCGGCCGGCATGGCCCTGGTCGATTGCGTCTCCATCGATCCCTCATCAGGCGATCTGACCACGAGTCTGGCTGGCGGCTTTAGCGATGCCTGCGACGCCGGTACCAACCCGGCCGTCACCAACAGCGGCCGGGATGTTGTCTTCACCCTGGGCGACCTGACCAACGCCAACCGCGACAACCTCACCGCCGAAACGCTGAAGCTCAACTACCGCGCAGTGGTCCTCAATGTGGCGAGCAACGTCCGCGGGCATCCGCTGATCAACAGCGCCACTCTCAACTGGACCGGCGCCACCACACCCGTGTCTGCCACGGCACCCACCGTCCACGTCGTCGAGCCGATCATGGCCGTGGTCAAGAGCGTGGACACGGCGACCGGAGACGCCGGCGACGAGTTCACATTCACCAGCATCATCACCAACCCGAGCAACGGCAACGGGTCCAAGGGTTTCGAGGCGGCCTGGGCCGACACGGTCCCCGCCGGCCTGAACTACGAAGGCGGCACGCTCTCGTCCACGACATGCGACATCGCCCCCACGACGCTCGCCGCCAGCGGAAACGACCTGAGTGCGACGTGGCCGATCTTCGACCAGGGTGATTCGTGCACGCTGCAATACAAGGCCATCCTGGCCGACGACGTGCCGTCGGGAGCCAGCTACGTGAACACGGCCGTGCTGACCTGGACCAGCCTGCCCGGCGACCACCACACGCTGCCGGGGTTCAGCACATTCAACGACTTCTCCACGGAGCGAACCGGCAACACCACGGACCCCGGCGCCGCCGCGAACACCTACAGGCGCACAAACGCCGTCACGGTGACGGTGACCCAGCCGGCACCCGACAAGTCCGTCGTGACAACTTCGGAGCCGGGGACGACCGGCACAGTCAGCGTTGCGATCGGCGAGATTGTCCGCTACCGCGTCGCCGTCGTAATCCCCGAGGGCGAAACCCCGAACGTGAGCATCAAGGACGCGCTGGACCCCGGCTTGCGGTACCTCAACGATGGCTCCACCAAGGTTGCCTTCGTGACCAACGGCGCCGGCATGACCTCCAGCACCCTTTCCGACCCGACCCTGGCGGCCGACTGCGCCTTGCCGACGGACTGCAGCGAGACATGGTCCGACCACCCCGTCTACGTCCTGCCTGCGGGCTCGATCAGCGGCGGATCCGGCGGAGCCGGCGCCCTCAACACCTTCCAATCCGGCGACACCCCGGTATTCGATCTGGGGAATCTCACCAACAGCGATAGGGATTTGGACCACGAACTGGTGGTGATCGAGTTCAACGTCCTGGTCGACAACGTCATCGCCAACCAGGCGCCGAAAGTCCTGAAGGACAAGGCTTCGCTCTGGACCGGCAGCCCGGTACAGAGCGAGATGATCGACTCCAACGAGTTGTCCCAGACCGTCGCCGAGCCGATCATGTCGATGCAGAAGACGATCGAGACCGCTCCCATCGACGCCGGCGACACGATCGCCTACAAGATCCTGGTCTCCAACTCGGGCAGCGCGACCGCGCCCGCCTACGACTACCACGTGACCGATACGCTGCCCGCCGCCGTCGTCTCGCCCCCGACCGACATCGCCGTCGTCTGCACGTCGGGCACCTACAACGACGTTTCGTCGGGCGACTCGATCGACGTCACGTTCACCCAGATCGACCCGACCAAGAACTGCCAGATCACCGTCACTTCGACCGTCGGCGTGACGGAACCGGCCGGCGAGACGTTCACCAACACTGCGAGCGCCGTGTACTCGAGCCTGCCGGGCGAGACCGGGACGCCCAAGACGGATCCGGACAACACCACCGGATCCAACAATCCGGGCGACCCCGGTGCTCCGACCGGCGAGCGCACCGGCGACGGTGGTTTCGGGGCGCTGAACGACTACGTCAACACCGACCAGGTCGACCAGACATTGGCCGTGCCCTCGATAGTCAAGTACGCACCCAGTCTGGCCAACACCCCAATCGGCGCCGAAACGACCTTCGACCTTGTCGTGACTCTGCCCGAGGGCACGACGCGCGGCCTGGCAGTCACGGACAACCTGCCGATCGGACTGGACCCGGTCGGCTACACGATCGTCAAGACCGGCGGCAGACTGGGCGACACCTTCTCGGGCATGCTGGCCGACCCCACGCAGGACGCCTTACCCACCGACGACACCCACCGGCTTTGGACCCTGACGTTCGGCGACACGACCGTGCCCGTGAACGACGTGGCCGGCGACGAGCAGTTCGAGATCCAGATCACTGCCCGAGTGGCCAACATCTCTGGCAACGTGGCCGGCACCGTTCGCTGGAACAGCGCGTTGCTCACCTACACGGACCCAGGGACTGACAGCCCGGTTGACGTCAACGCGCCGGCCAGTCAGAAGGTGACCGTCTACGAGCCGAACCTGTCCCTCACCAAATCGGTCAGCTCCGCGTCTCCCGCATTCAACGACACCGTGACGTACACGCTGGTGCTGAGCCACGTTCACAGCACCTACGACATCGCCGCCTACGACGTCACCCTGGTCGATACCTTGCCGATCGCCGCAGGCTGGACCTACGCGGGCTCGCTGAACACCACCCTATGCCCCGACGCCGACACCTCCAGCGAAAGCGGCGGCGTCATCACAACGACCTTCGGTACATTCCCGCTGGCCGATGGTTGCACCATCACGTACAGGGCCACCATCGGCGACCAGCCCGCCGCCCACCTCAAGGACGTCTTCGACAACACGGCGGTCGCCAACTGGACCTCGCTCTCCGGTTTCAGCTCCTTCGAGCGCACCGGCATTGACGGTCCCGGCGGCATGAACGACTACCGCGCCACGGCCACGGCGAGGGTCACGGTCACCGGCATCGACCTCGCCATTACCAAGACCGACAGCACGGCCACGGCCACGGCCGCAGCCATCCTCAGGTATGTCGTCTCCTACCAGAACAACGGTAACGAGACCGCGACCGGCGTGACCATCACCGAAACAGTGCCCACCGGCACGACCTTCAACCTGGCGAACAGCCTTGGCGGGTGGCTCCTTCCCAGCAACGCGGCCTGCGCCAACGGCGCGGTGGCGGGCACGGTCTGCCACATCACCGTCGGCAGCCTCGCCGCGGACGGCGCGGGCAGCCACACCTTCGCCGTCGCTGTCGTGGATCCGATCGCAGCAGGCCTGACACAGATCTCCAACACGGCGACCATCGCCGACGACCACACTCACGGCGCGGACGCCACGCCGGCTGACAACACAACCACGGACAACGACGCCATCCCGCAGGCCGACCTGCGGCTGACCAAGTCGGTCCTCCCGTTGCGGCCCGGCGCGAACCAGAACGTGGTCTACACGATCACGCTCTTCAACGACGGCCCCGACGACGCGACCGGCGTTCGAGTCACGGACAGGGTTCCGGTCGGGCTCGCATATGCCAGCTCGGTCCCGGGCGCAGGCAACACATACGTGTCCGCTACCGGGGTCTGGACCATCGGCGGAACGGTCGCGCATGGAACCTCCAAGACTCTGACCATCACGGCCACAGCGACGAGCAGCAGCGACGCGACGAACGTGGCTGAAGTGACCCACTCGGCCGATGGCGATCCCGATTCGACGCCGAACAACCACGTCACCACCGAGGACGATTACGCCACGGCCTTGACGCATCCGACCATCGCCGACATGGCCGTCACCAAGACCGTCAGCAACAGCCATCCGGACGTCGGCACGGACGTCACCTTCACGATCACTGCCACGAACAACGGCCCCGACGACGCCGCCAACGCCAGGGTGTCCGACACTCTCCCGGCCGGTCTGACCTTCGTCTCGGCCACGCCTTCCGTCGGCAGCTGGGCCGGCAATACGTGGACCATCGGCACCCTGAACAACCTCGCCTCGGCGACGCTGTCGCTGGTTGCCCACGTTGCCACCGCCGGCTCGAAGACCAACACGGCCACGGTCGCCGCCGACCCGTTCGATCTTGTCTCCGGCAACAACTCGGCCTCGGCCACGGTCTCGCAGCTGCTTGACCTGGCGGTGTCGAAGACCGTCGACAACGCGACGCCGAATGTCGGGACGAACGCGACCTTCACCGTGAGCGTATCCAACACCGGCACCAATGCCGCCCACAACGTCGTCATCCACGACCTTCTGCCGGCCGGCCTGACGTGGGCTTCAGACGATGGCGCCAGTGCCTACAACCACAGCACCGGCGACTGGACGGTCGGGACGATGGCGTCCGGCGGTTCCGCAACCCTGCACGTGGTAGCCACTGTCTCGACCAACGGCGCGAAGACGAACACCGCGTCCGTGGGGCATGTGGACGAAACGCAGACATCCACGGCCAACGATTCCGCAACCGCTACGGTGACGCCGCCGCAGGCGGACCTGGCCGTCACCAAGACCGTCGACAACGCAACTCCTGATATCGGCGACCCGGTCCAGTTCACCGTCACCGTCCACAACAATGGCTCGGCCGGCGCGACGACTGTCACCCTCCACGACGCCTTGCCGGTCGGCCTGGCCTGGGCATCCGACGATGCTGCCGGCGCCTACAACCACGTCACAGGCGTTTGGACCGTTGGATCGCTGGCCGCCAACGCCACAGCCACCCTGGTCGTGAACGCGACCGTGACTGCCGGCGGCGCCCAAACCAACACCGCATCCGTTTTGCACTCCGACCAGTTCGACCCGGTCTCCGGCAACAACACCGCCGGCGCATCGCTGACGAGCCGCCTGGCCGACATCGGCGTCACCAAGACGGTCGACAACCCGACACCGAACGTCGGTGGCACGATCCACTACTCGCTTACCGTCACCAACCATGGACCGGACCCGGTCACTCAGCTCGTTGTCACGGACAATCTGCCGGCCGGTCTGACGCTCGTCTCGGCCGTGCCCACCCAGGGCACCTACCTCGCCGGCACCTGGACTATCGGGAACCTGGCGATCAACGGCAGCGTCACGATGGCAATCGCGGCGCGAGTCACGGCGTCGGGACGGATCGACAACATCCTGTCCTTCACCTCGATGCTCCAGACCGACTCGAATAGCGCCAACAACTCGGCCACGGCCACCATCAACGTCCCGACCTCGTCCGATCTGGCCGTAACCAAGACGGTCGACGTCAATCGCCCCAACGTGGGCAGCAACGTCACCTTCACCATCACGGCCACAAACAACGGGCCAGACAACGCCACCGGAGTGACGGTCGCCGATACGCTCCCCACGGGTCTGACGCCCGTCTCGGCGACACCTGCCGCGGGCACCACCTATCTGGCCGGCACCTGGACAATCGGTAATCTCGCCAACGGCGCATCCAAGGTGCTGACGCTGGTCGCAACGGTCACCACGGCCGGTTCCATCACCAACACCGCGGCCGTCTCCCACTCCGACCAGACCGACCCCACGTCGGGCAACAACTCGGCCAGCGCCGCCGTCGATGAGCGGGTCAACCTGGTGGTGACGAAGTCCGTGCTGCCCCTGGCCCCCAACGTCGGGACGAACGCCACGTTCACCGTCGGCGTCTCCAACCCAGGACCGAACACGGCAAATAACGTCGTCATCCGCGACCTGCTGCCGGCCGGCCTGACCTATGTCTCCGACGACGCCGGCGGCGCCTACAACTCGGGTACCGGCGACTGGGCCATCAGCTCGATTTCGTCGGGCGGATCTGCCGCCCTGCACCTGGTGGCCACCGTCGTGGTCCCCGCTCCCACGACCAACACCGCCTCCGTCCACGCCGTGGACGAGACGCAGACCTCGACGGGCGACGACTCCGCAAGCGCCACGGTCACGCCCCCGCAGGCGAATCTCCAGGTGGCCAAGGGCGTCGACAATGCAAACCCGGAGGTCGGCGATCACGTCGTGTTCACGATCCACCTGGAGAATCTGGGCCCGGATGACGCGACCGGCGTGCTGGTGCACGATGCCCTGCCGCCCAACCTGACCTGGGTCTCCGACGATGGCTCGGGTGCCTATGACAACGTCACCGGCGACTGGACCGTCGGCAGCCTGGCACACGGGGCCAGTGTCACTCTGCTGATCACCGTCAGCGTGGACGCCCACGGCGACTACACCAACACCGCGGCCGTCTCCCACTCCGACCAGTACGACCCTGATTCCGGCAACAACACCGATGACGCCTTCCTGACGACGCGCGCCGCCGACATCGGCGTGACCAAGGGGGTCAGCGACGCGACGCCGAATGTTGGCGACACGGTCACCTATACGATTATCGCCACGAACAACGGGCCGGACCCGGCGACTCAGCTCGTGATTCACGACGCCCTGCCGGCCGGCCGCCTGACGTTCGTGTCGGCGGATCAGGTCGCCTACAACTCCACAACCGGCGACTGGGCCGTCGGTAACCTGGCTCTCGGTGCCAGCGTCACCCTCCATATCGACGCCGTCGTCACCGCTTCGAGCATCACCGACAACACGGCCACGGTGAAGTCACTGCTTCAGCGCGACGACGTTTCCGGCAACGACTCGGCCACGGCCGAGATCGACGCCCCGCCTGCCGCGGACCTGAGCCTGGCCAAGACAGTCGATGTCGCCCTGCCAGACAAGGGCTCCAACGTGGTCTTCACCCTGACCGTAACGAACAGCGGCCCCAACGACACGACCGGCGTGGTCGTCAGAGACGTTCTGCCGGCGGGGCTTACCTACGTTTCAGACGACGGCGCTGGCGCCTACGATTCAACCACCGGCGACTGGACCGTCGGCAATCTCAACAACGGCGCCAACACCGCGCTTCAAATCACGGCCACGGTTGACGTCGAGAGCCAGCTCACCAATACGGCCCAAGTCCAGCACTCCGACCTCTACGATCCCGACTCCACGCCGGGCAACTCGGCGCCCGGCGAAGACGACCAGGCCGTCAGAACGATCAATGCCCACGGCGTCGCGGATCTGGCGGTAACCAAGGTCGCCAACCCAAGGACAATGGTCAAGGGCGGCCAGACGACCTACACGATCGTCGTGACCAACAACGGGCCGGACGCGGCCACGCATGTGATCTTGCGCGACCAACTGCCGGCAGGGCTTACCTATATCAGCCACTCCGGGCCGTATGACGACAAGACCGGAGCCTGGACCGTGGGCAACCTCGCGAACGGCGATTCGGCCACGCTGACCATTACCGTCCGAGTCGGCAAGACGGGGTCGATTACCAACACCGTCAGCGTTGTGTCCTCCGACCAGCGCGATCCCACGCCGGCGAACGACCAGGCCTCGGCCGGAATCTCGGCCGCGGGCCCGACCCCGCCGGTCACCACTCTGACCAACCATCAGGCGCCTGCCCCGGAGGACCCCGGGTCGCTGGCACTCTGGCTGCTGGCCATCGCCTTTGCCGCCGTCGCGCTGACGGCATTTGGGGCACTGGCCATTCGCAACCGTCGCATCAGGCTGCTTCGCTGAGCCGCAGGTCCTTGTGGCGGGCCTTCCGGCGCCGGCCTTCCGCTCCACGTCGCCGACTCGTGTGCTCGCCTATGCCGGGTTATCATTGCCGCCCGATCGCGGCAGTGACCGCGGTTGCGTCGCGCGCCTGTAGCTCAGCGGATAGAGCGTCGGCCTCCGAAGCCGAAGGTCACAGGTCCGAATCCTGCCAGGCGCGCCATAACCACCTTTTCTGGCAAAGCCAGTGCGAGGCCGTGACTGTAGGCCTCAGGTGTGAGCCGTGCTGACACGAATTCCCTCCCTGCTATGACGACGCGTTCGTAGATGGCGTGGAGCAACTCGCTCCGCGCTTGCGGCACGTCTGCCTTCTCCCAGGTCTCCGCGAGCGCACGCAGCCACTCAACGGCTCGGTCAGCCGTCACGCCGACCTGACGGGTCTCCTGGACCTCGGCCAGGGTCGCTCGCCTGCGGCAACCCCCTCACCGGCTCGCTCACCGTCGTCCGGCATCGGCCATGGCCACAGCGCGGAGCCCGACCCGACACCTAACCTAGC
>OCZT010004893.1_pt1 | contig 13426 bp, 12 predicted proteins | sample 1539031 | NCBI WGS metagenome assembly OCZT01 (sample SAMEA3539308, study PRJEB22396) | soil metagenome | biome: tundra; feature: field; material: soil | place: USA | collected 2010-05 | depth 0.15 m | reverse complement strand
TGGAGACATTTAGAGTTTTATCGCGGCGCTTTTGCATGTCGCGAACCTCAGCAAGGCCGCACGTCGATTAGTATGGTGTGCACGCTCCCATATCCCTCGGTTTGCTGTGCTGCACTGCGACGCCTGCCGACATCGCAGGGACAAGAATGCTGCCACTTTTCACACAGTAAATTGAAACACTCTCGTCCCGTTTCTGCTATGATGCTTGGGTAAATTGGCTTCACACCGCAGGAGTGGAGTTCATGAACAAGCTCGTCGAAATCCGCAACCAGGAATTCTTGTGCCGAGAGCGTGCCTTACTGGATTCCGAGCGTAAAATCTTCTGGCTGGCAAAAGCAGAAGAGTGGGAACAGTGCGCGCTTGATGAGATTGCGTATCACTTTAGAGAACGCAACCCCGATGGTACGGGGTCCCAAACAGCCACCCACTCCACCAAGACGCGGACGCTCGAAGCTTTGTCGCTGCGTTAGGCCGTTACGCGCGCAGCGGGCGGCAGCTCTTGTTGTTAACGATTTAGCGCAGGTATGCCCACTGAGCGGGCATCACCACCATGACGCAATCCCTATTCGAGAGAGTAATTCTTAGCGGAGAGGGTAATTCTTGGCGGTCTGGGCGTGCCACGCGCACGCGTTAATGTTGTCGTTCCGGCTTTGTCACAGTCTGCCTGACCTCGGCGCCGCAGTCGGAGCACTCATAGATGAAGTCGATCTTCGCCATACTCCAATGGGGCTCGACGTCTCTGACGTACATAGGGAGCAGTCCTATGCAACCGGGGCAGACAATCGCAGCTGTCTCAACTTCGTGGTGCTGGATGTAGGCTGGCATGTCTGCTCTCCTTCACAGCGGAAGCACGGTAAACCTCAACCCCGAGTTAACTTACCGCCTATGACGGATGCTCATCATCAACTCTTGCGAACGTACGAAGAACGGCCGCACAATCTTCGTGTGTGTGGCTTTCCCGTAACATTCTGCTCCGCCAGGGTTTCCATGCGATTTGCCGCGTTACCTCCGCTTGAGAGACGGAAACTACGACCTTATTGCGTTCGATGGTCGCTGAAGCTTGCGATCTGCGGCACCGCCGCTTCTGCAGGCGACAAACGAACCGCAGCAGAACAAAAGTCCGAGCAGCGCCGCGCAGGCGAGCAGCGCCCAGGCTTCGTTGGCGCTGAGAGCAAACGCCGCCTTCTCGACCATGGGACGAACATAGGCTTCCACGGTGGCGTCCGATACATCCGGAGGCCGGTGGTGAACAGCTTCAGATCAAGCCCGATCGCCTGCGCCGCGGTGATGTCGCCCGCGATCAGTCGGTCGCGCAGGGCGTCGGCGTGCCCGCCGGTCCGCCCGTAGAGAATGGTATCGATCAGTGCGATGCCGATCGCTCCGCCAAGGTTTCGCATCAGGTTGAACAGGCCGCTCGCGTCGGGCACCTCGGCTTCGGTCAGCGCGCCCAGCGCCAGCCGCGTCGGCGGCAGCAGGCAGAACATGATGGCGACGCCGCGCAAGACTTGCGGCCAGAACATCTCGTCAAAATCGGCGACCCGGCTCTGGAACGCACTGCAACCCAGTCCGAGCGCGAACAGTCCGAACCCCGCCGCCGATAACCAACGCGGATCAAACCTGCTCTCCAGCGCGCCGGCAATCGGCGCGGTCACGAGTTGCGAGACGCCGGTGACAAGCATGATGGCGCCGATTTCGAACGCATCGTGATGTCGAACGTAGGCGAGGAAGACCGGCATCAGATAGACCGAGCCGAACAATCCGACCCCAAGGCAGAAACTCAACGCGCAACCGATCGCAAACGAGGGTTTCTTCAATGTCGACAGCTCGACCACCGGATGCACGGCCTTGAGCGTTCTGACGGCGAAGAGCGTTGCCGCAGCAGCACTCAGCAGGAACAGGATAGAGCAGAGCGGAGAAAGCCAGCCATCATGCGGGGCTTGCTTCAGACCGATCTCCAGGCTCGCAAGCGAGATCGCCATCAGCACGAGAGAAATTCCGTCAAGCGTGGCCAGATCGGCGAAACGAGGCTTCTCGCGCGGCAGCAGGAATGGTGTGGCGGTTGCCGCAATGACGCCGGGGGCGACGTTGATCAGAAACAGCCAGTGCCAGGAATAGGTCTCGGTGATCCAGCCGCCGACCACCGGCCCGACCGTAGGTGCCAGTACGGCCATAATGCCTGCCATCGTGGTGGCAACGGGATGCAAACGGATCGGAAACAGCAAGAAGACAGCGGAAAACACCGCCGGAATCAGCGTCCCCCCGGCGAAACCCTGGAGCACGCGGAAACTGACAAGCGTCAGAAAACTGCCGCTGAACGCACAGCCGATCGAGGCGAGAGTGAACAGAACGATCGCAACAACGAACAGCCATCGCAACGTCAGGACCCGCGTCAGCAACCCGGTCAGCGGAATGGCAATGATCTCGGCGATCAGATACGCCGTTTGGATCCAACTCATCGCATCCCGCGATATCGCGAGTGCATCCTGGATCGCGGGCAGCGAAGTCGCGACCACCTGGATGTCGAGGATCGCCATGAACATGCCGAGGCACATCAGGACGAAGCCTGACCACGTGGCGGCGCGAACCTCACTCGGCTCGAGCCGCTCGCTCACGGTGCGCCACGCACAATTATTGCACGCGACGCGGCGAGGGCGCGGTTTTCGGCGCGTATGCGGATCGCGAGAACCGCAGCGTTGAGGACCGTGAAGACGGCGGCCAGCAGCGGCAGCCCCAGAACCAGCGGAAGTAAGGCGATCTCGGCGGCAACCACGGCATAGTTGGGATGCGACAGAAATCGATAGGGTCCCGCCGACACCAAAGGCTGCTCCGGCAGCACGATGATCCGCGTCGTCCATCGTGCGCCGAGCGTCCACATCACCCAGAAACGAACGCCCTGCAGGGCGAGATAGAAGGCCAGGGCAACGCCATTCACCGGTTGATCGCGCCCCAGTACCCACAGCGATATCAGCCATGCGGCGTGCACCGCGACGATCAACGGATAATGCCGGGGCGCCACTTCCACGGCGCCGCCGGCCAGCAGCTTGCGGGTGTTAAGGCGTGAAACGACGAGTTCTCCGGCACGCTGCAGCGTGACAACCCCGAGAACGAATTCAGTCGATGTCACGCGGCGTGCCTTAGCGTGACGCAGCTTGCGGTGAATCCGGGTCCGAGCGCCGTCAACAGCGAGCGTGCAGGCAGTCCCTTCGCGCGCACGCGTTCGAGTACGAACAGCACAGTGGGCGCCGACATATTGCCGTAGTCGGCGAGCACCTGCCGTTCGTGGTCGAGCGTACCCTGATGGAGCGCAAGCGCAGTCTCCAGCGCGGTTACGACCCTGGCGCCGCCGGGATGGCAGATGAACCGGCCGATGTCCGCCATCGAGAGCTGCATGTGTGCGAGAATCTGCACCACGGCGGGGTTGAGATGCGCGGTGACGAAATTGGGGATGGTACGGCGGAAGATCACGCCGAATCCTTCCGGGTCGACATTCCAACCCATGATGCCGAGCGTATCGGGCCAAAGGTGCTCGCCGGAACTCTCGATCCGCGTCGCGCCGCCATCGCCTGCGCGCAATATGATCGCGGCGGCACCGTCGCCGAACAGGCTGACGGCAACGATGTTGGCCTTGGTGAGTTCGTCGAGCCGAAGCGCCAGCGAGCAGAGCTCGATCGCCACCAGCAGCACGTTGGTGCCTGGTCGCGCTTGGGCGAGGCGCGACGCGATCGACAAACCCGAAACCCCGCCCGCACAGCCCAGACCAAACACCGGTACGCGCGTGACGTCGGATCGGAATCCCATCACGCGAGCGACACGGGCATCGAGACTTGGCGTTGCAATTCCGGTGGAGCAGACGGTCACGACCGTGTCGATATCGCCTCCGCCGAGCTGCGCGTTCGCCAGCGCCTTCTGAGCAACATCGACAAAAAGCGCCTCGGCACCTTCCAGAAAGGCCTCGGTACGTTCCGGCCAGCCTTGCCGCTCAAGATACCAGTTGAAGGGCTTGACGCCGTAACGCTTGACGATTCCGGTGTTGGAAAAGATGCTTGAGAGCGTTTCGAATTCGGGAAAGCGAGGTCCGAACACTTCCCACGCCGCCGCCAGAACATCTTTCTGTAAGTATTCGTAGGGAGGGACCGCTGTCGCCAGCGAGACCAAGGCAGCCGTGGGCATCGTGTGTCTCTCCCCGTTCTTTGTCATCATAAAGGGAACATTCGCGCGGCTGGAATATTTCGAAGATTGCAGAAATGATGAGCCGAAGGGGTCACTAAAAGTTGAACTTGGCCCGCCCGTCCCACGCCCTGATCGCCTGGCCGCGCAAACAAACTGGAATGTCAAGGCGGTGATCGGGGGGCGCTGACCACGGATCTGTGCTAGCAATGGCTCCAAAAGCTGTCGGGACGGATGACCTCGGGACGGATGACAAAGTCACGAACTATCGGAAGCATCGTCGCTGCGGTGCTGATTGGCGGCGCGGTCGTGGCGTTTGCAATCGCGTGGCGGCCGGCGATTGTTGCGATCGAGCCGCCCGCGCCACAGTCGTTCGACTCAGCGCTCGTCAAGCGGGGCCGCGAGCTCGCCGCGATCGGCAATTGCAACGATTGCCATACGGTGCGCGGCGGCAAGGATTTTGCCGGGGGCCTTCCGGTGCCGACGCCGTTCGGCACGATCTATTCGTCGAATATCACGCCGGATGCAGAGACCGGGATCGGCCGGTGGACGGAGGCTGCGTTCCGCCGCGCCATGGGGTCGGGCGTCAATCGCGACGGCCAGCACCTCTATCCGACATTTCCCTACGATCACTTCACCAATGTTACCGATGAGGACGACCGGGCGCTCTACGCTTACCTGATGACAAGGCAGCCGGTTGACGCGGCCGCCCGGGCGAACCAGCTCTCGTTTCCGCTCGATCGGCGGTTTGTTATCGCTGGCTGGAAGGTGTTGTTTCTTCGTCGCGGGACCTATCATCCGGACAGCACGAAGAGCGCGGAATGGAATCGCGGCGCCTATCTTGTCGAAGGGCTGGCGCATTGCGGCGCGTGCCATACCCCTCGCAATGCGCTCGGCGCGGAGCGTGCGAGCGCGCAGTTTGCCGGAGGCGATGTCGACAACTGGCACGCCTACGCGATCAACGCTCAATCTCCATCGCCGGTCCCGTGGGATGCGGACTCGTTGTTCGCTTATCTCCGCGACGGCTGGCACCCCGACCACGGCGTCGCGCGCGGGCCGATGGCGCAGGTCGTCAGCAATCTGTCGTCGGCGCCGGAAAGCGATATCCGGGCCATTGCGACCTATATGGCCGGCGTGTTCGGCGCGCCGACGCCGGATCGCAAACGCCGCGGCGAGGAAGTGCTGGCACAGGTCAAGTCGCCCCCGGTGCTGGCCTCAAAGACCAACGCGGCCGGTGCGGCGATCTACGCCGCGGCCTGCGCTGTTTGCCACGAGACCGACAGGGCGCTGCCCTATGGCGGCGTCAATCTCGCTCTCTCTACCGCCGTCAGCAGCCCCGATGCGCGCAACGTCGCCAACCTCGTGTTATCCGGCGTTGGCGCGGTGGAAGGCGAGCGCAGCCCGATCATGCCGGGTTTTGCCAGCAGCATGAATGACGACCAGATTGCGGCCCTGCTGAATTATCTGCGCTCCCGGTTCAGCAACCAACCGGCATGGACCGGCATTGAAAAGGAAATTGAGGACGCCAGACGCACGCAGACCGTGTTTCTCCAGACATCGCCGGGGCCACGCAACGCTCCCGCCGACGCAACGCAGCGAGACAAGCCATGATGACATTGAAGGTCAATGGTCACGATCACCAGATCGATGCGGACCCGGATACGCCGCTGCTCTATGTCCTGCGCGACGATCTCGCGCTCAATGGCGCCAAATTCGGCTGCGGGCTCGGCCAATGCGGTTCCTGCACGGTGATCGTGGACGGCAAGGCCGTGCTGTCCTGCGTGACGCCGCTGCTTCTGCTTGAGGGCAAGCAGGTGACGACGCTGGAGGGACTCGGGTCAATCGAAGCGCCCGCGCCGATCCAGCGCGCCTTCATGGAAGAGCAGGCGGCGCAATGCGGCTACTGCATCGCCGGAATGATGATGCGGGCGCAGGCGCTGCTGCAGAAGAATCCCAAGCCGACCGATGAGCAGATCCGCGCGGAGCTGGAGCCGCATCTCTGCCGCTGCGGCACCCACATGCGCATCCTGCGCGCGGTGCATCGCGCCATCAGGCTGATGGACACTGCCGACGCGTCTTCGGCGAGCAACAGGAGCGCACAATGAACGCCGCGGTGATTCTCGACCGCCGCCGCGTGCTCGCGGGCGGCGGCGCGCTGATCGTCAGCTTCTCGCTGTCAGATGCTTTCGCGCAGGATCAGAGCCCGCCACCCGCAGCATCAGCGCCAAGCCCTCCCGGCAGCCTGAGGGGCGCGCCGTTCCTGGATTCCTGGATTCGCATCGATGCCGACGGCAGCATCACGGTGTTAACCGGCAAGGTCGAACTCGGCCAGGGTTTTAAAACGGCGTTTCAGCAGATCGCCGCGGAAGAACTGGATGTTCCCTTTGAGTCCCTGAAGGTGATCACGGCCGATACGCGCCGCACCGCCAATGAAGGCTATACTTCCGGCAGCCATTCCATGCAGGACAGCGGTACCGCGATCCAGAACGCGGCCGCGCAGGTGCGCGAGCTTCTGATCGCGGAAGCCGCGCGGCGTCTCGATCTGCCGGCTGATAATTTTCGCACCGAAAATGGTGCCGTGATTTCGCCCAATGGCCAGCGCCTCGGCTATGGCGATCTGGTCGCGGCCGACATGCTGCATGTGCAGGCGCAGGCAAAATCGAAGCTGAAGGATCCCTCGACGTTCAAGGTGATGGGCCAGCCGGTGCCGCGCGTCGATATCCCGGCCAAGGTCACCGGCGGCGCGGCCTATGTCCAGGACATGCGGCTGCCCGGCATGGTGCATGCCCGGGTCGTGCGCCCGCCGAGCTATGGCGCCCAATTGACGGACTGCGACACGTCTGCGGTCGAAAAACTGCCCGGTGTCGTCAAGGTCGTCCGTGACGGCAACTTCCTCGCCGTCGTCGCCAAGAAAGAATTCCAGGCGATCAAAGCCATGAACGCGCTGACGGCCGTGGCGAAATGGCGGGAGACGCCGAGCCTGCCGAAGCAGGACGATCTGCTTCACGTTCTCACTAGCCTGCCGTCGCAGGATTCGACCATCTTCCAGCAGAGCAACCCGTCGGCCGTCGGCCAAAAGACAATCGAAGCCACCTATACGCGGCCCTATCAGGCGCACGGGTCGATCGGACCGTCCTGCGCCGTCGCGCAGTCTGTCAACGATGCAATGACGGTCTGGACCCACACCCAGGGTGTCTATCCCGACCGCCAGGGCATCGCGCAGATGTTGCGCGTGCCGCCGGCGAGCGTTCGCTGCATCCATGTCGAAGGCTCCGGATGTTATGGCCACAACGGCGCCGACGATGCCGCGGCCGATGCGGCCTTGATCGCGCGTGAGCTACCCGGTTTGCCGGTTCGCGTGCAATGGACGCGCGAGCAGGAACACGCCTGGGAGCCGTTCGGGCCGGCGATGGTGACGAAGCTGAAAGCGTCGCTGGACGGCAACGGCGCGATATCAGACTGGAATTTCGAAGTCTGGAGCAACACCCATTCGATGCGCCCGGGTGGCGCTGGATCGATGCTGGCAGCCCAGCATATGGCGCAACCGTTCGCCGTACCGGCGCCAAAGCCGCTGCCGTTGCCGGAAGGCGGTGGCGATCGGAATGCTATCCCGATCTACAAATTTCCCAATGCCCATGTGGTGCATCACTTCATCCCGGCAATGCCGGTGCGGATTTCGGCGATGCGGGCGCTCGGCGCCTACCACAACGTGTTTTCGATCGAGAGTTTCATGGACGAACTCGCTGTCGCGGCTGGCGCCGATCCGGTCGAATTCAGGCTGAAGCATCTCGACGATTCGCGCGGGCGCGACGTCATCAATAGGGCGGCGCAAGGGTTCGGATGGCGGAAGGGTCAAAAAGCGCCAACGGATCGCGGATACGGCTTCGCCTTTGCGCGCTACAAGAATCTGGCGGCGTATTGCGCCATCGCCACGGAGGTGGAAGTGAACCGGGAGACCGGGCGGCCGCGTCTGGTGCGCGCGGTGGCGGCGGTCGACAGCGGTCAGGTGGTCAATCCGGACGGGCTGATCAACCAGATCGAAGGCGCCATCGTGCAGTCGATGAGCTGGACGCTGTACGAAAGCGTTACCTTCGACGACACACGGATCACCAGCATCGACTGGCAGACCTATCCGATCCTGCGCTTCAACGCGGTGCCCGACAGCATCGAGGTGCATATCATCAACCGGCCCGGTCAGCCTTTCCTCGGAAGTGGCGAAACCGGGCAGGGACCGGCTGCGGCATCGATCGCAAATGCTATTGCCAACGCCACCGGCAAGCGGCTACGCAATTTGCCGCTGACGCGGAAACGGATCAAGGACGCGATCGACGCGTAAACACTGCTATACCCTGGCGGCTTGCCCGGCCGCGACTTTTCTGTCTTTGCCATCTCGCCTTTTGTCATCTCACCCTAGGGAGTAATTCCATGACGCACGCCATCCGCTTTCATAAAACCGGCGGCCCCGAAGTTCTGGTCTGGGAGGAAGTCACGCTGGGTAAGCCCGGTCCCGGCGAGGCGCGCATCCGCCACACCGCGGTCGGACTGAACTTTGTCGATATCTACAACCGCTCCGGACTTTATCCCGCGCAGTTGCCGAGTGGCCTCGGCGGCGAGGCGGCAGGCGTGGTCGAGGAGGTCGGCGCCGGCGTCACCGATCTGAAGCCGGGTGACCGCGTCGCTTATGGCGCTGCGCCGATCGGCGCCTATGCCGAAGCACGGCTGATCCCGGCCGATCGCCTGCTCAAGCTGCCCGACGGCATCGACGACAAGACCGCAGCCGCCATGATGCTGAAGGGCCTGACGACGCAATACCTGATCCGCCAGACCTACCGCGTCAAAGCCGGCGACACCATCCTGCTGCATGCCGCGGCCGGCGGCGTCGGTCTTATCCTCGGCCAATGGGCGAAGCATCTCGGCGCCACCGTGATCGGCACCGTCGGCAGCGACGACAAGGCAAAACTCGCCAAGGCCCATGGCTGCGCCCATACCATCGTCTACACGCGCGAGGATTTCGTAAAACGCGTCGACGAGATCACGGGGGGCAAGAAGGTGCCCGTGGTTTACGACTCCGTCGGCAAGGACACGTTCCTGAAATCGCTGGATTGCCTGGCGCCGCTCGGTGTCGCGGCCTTGTTCGGCCAGTCTTCCGGCAGCGTCGAGCCGCTCAACCTCGGCCTCTTGGCGCAGAAGGGATCGCTCTTCGTCACCCGCCCGACGCTCAATACCTATGCCGCCAAGCGCGAGAGCCTCGTTGCCATGGCGAAAGAGCTGTTCGAGGTGGTGCAATCCGGCGCTGTCAAGATCGAGGTCCACCAGACCTATCCGCTGAAGGACGCCGCCAAGGCGCATGCCGATCTCGCCGCGCGCAAGACCACGGGGTCGACGGTTCTGACGGTCTGAGAGTCGGCGTCCCCGGCTGTGGCGCACGTTCTTTTCCTGTTACCGGCGCGGGATTTCGATCCGAGCGAGGCTGCGGTGTGCTGGCAGGTGCTGATGAACGCCGGGCACATCGTCAGTTTTGCGACGCCCGATGGGCGGCCGGCCGTTGCCGACGACATGATGCTGACAGGGAGGGGCCTGGATCTGTGGGGGACAATTCCGCTATTGCGGAATCTGCCCCTCCTGGGACTTCTGATGCGGGCAAACCGCGACGCGCGTCAGGCCTACGCCGAAATGATCGTCGATCCGAACTACCTCGCGCCGCAGCGTTGGGATGCCATCGATCCCACCGCGTTCGATGCGCTGCTGTTGCCCGGCGGCCATCGTGCGCGCGGCATGCGCGAGTTCCTCGAAAGCCAAATTCTGCAACGCCATGTCGCCAGTTTCTTCGATGAAGAAAAACCGGTGGCGGCAATCTGCCATGGTGTGCTGCTGGCGGCGCGCAGTATCTCGAAGCGAACGGGGCGCTCGGTTCTCTGGGGATATCAGACCACCGCTTTAACTTGGGCGTTCGAAAACAGCGCGTGGTCGGTCGCGCGCATCACGCGATTCTGGGATCCGAACTATTACCGGACTTATCCCGAGCAGAACGGACAACCAAAGGGTTTTATGTCGGTGCAGCAGGAAGTAACCCGCGCACTGGCACGCCCGGAAGATTTCCGCGATGTCCCCAGGACAGATCCGGACTATCGTCGAAAAACCTCAGGCCTGCAACGCGATTCCATGGACAATGCGGCGCCGGCCTTTGTGGTCCGGGATCGCAATTACGTTTCGGCGAGATGGCCGGGCGACGCCCACACCTTCGCCAAGACCTTCGCGGGCATGATGAAATAGCCAACGTCTGTCAGCATCCAGGATGCTGTCCGGGTCCGGGTTGCTTTGACGTCCCTGAGGCTATGTCAAACCCGATCCTTGAAACTCATCAGGCGCCGGATCATCCGGATGTTGGCATAGTCCACCATCTTGCCATCGACCGTCACGGCGGCCTGACCGTTTCGTTCTGCCTCTTCCATCGCCGCGATCACGCGCCGGGCATAAGCCAGTTCCTGGTCGGAGGGTATGAAGGCGTTTCGTGTGGCTTCGATCTGGCTCGGATGGATAACCTGCTTGCCGTCAAATCCCATCGCGGCGGCCTTCGCAGCCGTCGACGCGGTCGCGACGGCATCGCGGAAGGCGCCGCAGGGTCCATCGATGGCGCGCAGACCGAAGGCGCGGGCCGCCACCAGAAGGCGCATCATCGGATAGGCGAACAGATCGAGCGGAATTTCCTTGTGCCCGTCGTCAGCGCTTCCGACAAGCCTATACCCCGATGGTGACGCACCGATCTCCGCGCTGCGAGCGCCGATGGACGCCGCGAAATCGCCAACGCCAAGATGCAACGCGGTTACCAAACCGTCGGCTGCCGCCAGCGCCTCCACATTGATCAGCCCGCGCGCGGTTTCGATCAGTAGTTCGATCTCGGCGGGCGCCTCGCGCGTTCCGGCGGCGTCGGTAATCCAGCGGCTGATTTTTGCAACGTCGGCCACGGCCTCCGCCTTCGGAATCATGAAAGCGTCAAGCCGCCTGATACCGCCGAGGCGCCCGATCTCATTTTGAATCGACGGACTGTCGATCGCATTCAGCCTGACTGCTACGGTCTTTTGGCCCCAATCATGCGTGGTCAATGCCGTTGCGGCCGCCTCAAGGGCTGTGGCTTTCTCGGCCGGAGGGACGGCGTCTTCGAGATCCAGGAACACGGCGTCGGCGGCGGACGCCGCCGCGTTTTGCACGTGCCGGGCGCGATGCGCCGGGACGGCAAGATAGCTGCGGGTCAATCGCGGAGCGATCATGACCCGGCTTTTTCCAGCAGGCCGAGTTCGGCCAAAATCGCGTCGGTATGCTGTCCGACCGCGGGAATATCGCCCATCACAGGGGTGACGCCGGGAATGGTGATCGCGGGCAGGAAGCTCATCAGCGGTCCGTTCGGCGATCCCACCTTGCGAACGCGATCGCGCGAATGAAGCTGCGGATGCCTGAGGAACGCTTCGACGGTATTCATATTGGCGTTGGCAATGGCGGCATCGTCGAGGCGCTGCAGCACCTGCGCGGCCGAGAATTTCGCGAAATGTTGCTCGATCAACGCCTCCAGCTCATCGCGGTTTTGCATGCGCTGCGGGTTAGAGCAAAAGCGCGGGTCGCCCGCAAGCGCCGCATCCTCCAGCACTTGCGCGCAGAGCGCGGCCCATTCGCGCTCGTTCTGTATGCCAAAGAAGACCACGCGCCCGTCGCCGCACTTAAACGGGCCGTAAGGCGCGATGGTGGCGTGACGCGTGCCGGTGCGGACCAGCGGCTTGCCGGCGCCCTCGGTGTAATAGGCGGGATAACTCATCCATTCCGTCATGGAATCGAACAGCGAGACCTCGAACGCCATGCCCTTTCCGGTGCGCTCGCGATTGAACAGCGCCATCAGCACGCCGTTCACAATGTACATCCCTGTCGCGGTGTCGACGACGGCGATGCCGCATTTCGCCGGCTGTTCCTCGGTGCCGTTGACCGACAGAAATCCTGCTTCGCACTGAACCAGGAGGTCGTAGGCTTTCTTCTGACTATAGGGGCCGCCGCTGCCGTAGCCGGAAATGTCGCAGGCGATCAGACGAGGAAAGCGCTCAACGAGGGTCGCGCCGTCGAGGCCGAGCCTTTGGGCCGCGCCCGGCGCCAGATTCTGCAGGAACACATCCGCATGCGGCAACAGTGCGTCGAGCACGCGCTTGCCTTCGCTGCTTTTGACATCGAGCGCGAGGCTCTCCTTCGAGCGGTTGGTCCAGGCGAACTGGCTCGACATCCCGTTCATGACGTAATCATAGTCGCGGCAGAAATCGCCTTTGCCGGGCCGCTCGATCTTGATCACCCGCGCGCCCCAATCGGCGAGATGCCGGCTGGCGAGAGGTGCTGCGATCGCCTGCTCAAGCGAGACGACAGTGATGCCGGACAGGGGCAGGGACGGCGGTTTCCGGTTCATGGATTGTCTCCAGATCATTCTTCCAGCTCCCCTATAGCCGGTTCTGCCGCTTAAGCGGAATACCGAATAAATGCGCGCGGCATGGGGTTTTTCCGATGGTGCGAGGGGATTGATGAGCAAGAGGCGCTTCGCGTGCGACGGTCGCCAGCGAAGGCAAACCGCTGGTGGGGGTCGATCCCGATGCTGCGCATGCACCAAGGCGAGCGTGAGCTGACGATGGCAGCGTTCATTCCGCCGCGGCGGCCGGGGCGCGTTCGGTCGCTTCGTCGCGGCCGAGCACGAGCACGATTCCCATGGCAATGATGCCGAGTGCTGCCAACAACAGCAGCCCGCCGGCATAGCTGCCGGTCTGGTCCTTGATCCACCCCATCGCGAACGGCCCGGCGAATCCCGCGAGGTTGCCGATCGAGTTGATCACCGCGATCCCGGCCGCGGCGGCGGCACCGGACAGGAAGGCGGTAGGCAGCGTCCAGAACACCGGCAGGCAGGCGAAGATGCCGAAGCCGGCCACGCAAAGCGAGATCATCTTCAGCAAGGGGTCATCGAGCGCCGTAGATACAGCGATGCCGGCCGCCGCAACCAACAACGGGAATGCGGCGTGGAACCGCCGCTCGGCCACGCGATCCGAGCGCCGGCCCCACCACACCATCCCGACCAGGCCGACGACGTAGGGCGTGGCGGAGACCAGCGTCGTGAGAAATGTGTTGAGGCCGAACCCCTTGACGATCTGCGGCAGGAAGAAGCTCAGCCCGTAATTTGTCGCCACCGCGCCGAAATACACCAGGCTCAGCCCGAGCACCCGCGGGTTCACCAGCGACTGTG
>OCZT010004892.1_pt1 | contig 13426 bp, 9 predicted proteins | sample 1539031 | NCBI WGS metagenome assembly OCZT01 (sample SAMEA3539308, study PRJEB22396) | soil metagenome | biome: tundra; feature: field; material: soil | place: USA | collected 2010-05 | depth 0.15 m | reverse complement strand
TCGTGATCTGCGGCGTGACGTCCAGCCGGAGCGTCGCGTTGATGTAGAGGACCGACGTCGTGTTGTTCACGGTGGTCTGGACGGGGAGCTGGAAACCCGACTGGATGGAGGCCAGCTCGCCGGTCTGCGTCTGGATCTTCGGAGTGGAGATGACCTTGACGAGGCCGCGGGATTCGGCCGCGTGAATGGCGGCGTCGAGCGAAAACGTGTTGAGAACGTTCGCGAGGCTCAGCTGAAGGACCTGGGGCGCGCCGCTGGGAAGCGAGACGTTCCCGAGGACCGTTCCCGAGTTCGGGAACACGAGGCCGGTCGTGTTGCCGTGAGAGGCGTCCGCGGTCCCGTTGGCCCCCCACACGATTCCAATCGAGTTCGAGAACGTACGATTCGCCTCGATGATCCGGGCCTCGATCATGACCTGCGGGTTCGCGGTGTCGAGGTTCTTGATGAGATCGAGGACGGTCGGCAGGTAGTCCGGAAGCTCCTTGATGATGAGCGTATTCGAGCGCGTGTCGATGAAGATGTCGCCGCGCGCCGACATGACCTTGCGCGCCGTGGCCGCCATCTCCTGGGCGTTTCCGTATGAGATCTTCTGGAGCACGGTCCTGAGCGGGCGGTTCTTGTCCTGCGCCTGGATGAACTGGAGCCGCGAGTTCTCCTCCTGAGTCAGCTTGCTCGTGGAGGCGATGCGCATGATGTTTCCCTCGAGCACGTAGCCGAGTTGGTTGATCTTGAGGATCAACTCGAGGGCCTGGTCCCACGGAATGTCCTGCAGGCTCACGGTGACCGTCCCGCGGACGTCCGGGTCGAGCACGATGTTCAACTGCGTCAGCTCGCTGAACCGCTGCAGCGTGTCCTTGATGTCCGCGTCCTTGAGGTTCAGCGTGATCGGCTCGCCCGTGTACTGCTTGTCCCCGGAGCCGAGAGTGCGGGCCTCGTAGGGATTCGCGATTTCGCGGGGACGCGAGGAACCGTCTTGCTGAACGAGAAGGGCTTCGGCCGCCTCGATCAGGGCCTTGTCTTCCGCGGTGGGCGCCCTCTTGCGACGCGGTTCGGCGGCGGCGACCTTGACGGGGGCGGGGACCGGGGGCGGAGCCTTGACCTCGTGGAACTCGGGCGAGGTCCGCACGAGGCGCGGCGTGTCGGACTGGGAAGCCGGGGCCGCGGCCGGACCGGCCGGAACCGGGGTGGGCGACGCCGCGGGAGACGTCGTCACGTCGAGAGCGCGTCCCTCGCGCACGATGGGTTCCTTCGGATCGTCGACTTCATGCTTCTCGTACGAGCCCCCGGCCGGCACCGGCGACGCGGCCGCGACCATCTCGGGCGCCGCTCGCACGAGCGCGGGTTTCGGCTCGGCGGACTTTTCCGTCGAGGCGGGAGTGCTCCCCGCGAGCGCCGCGATCATCGGATTTCCGGGCGCCGAGTCGGCACCAAACGACAGCGCGAGGGCTGATGTCGAGCTCTTCGCGGCGGGTTCCGCGGGAGATGCAAGGTCGAAAACGACGCGCGTGACGGGCTCGCTTCCGCCCTTGAACTGGGAGACGCGCACGCGGCTCACGGCCGCATGCCGGACGTCCTGCGACTTCTTCGTCGTCGCCAGGAGGACACCCGGGAGATCCACGACGTAGCGCGGCGGATTCTCGAGCGCGAAGGTCTCGTAGGCAAAACTGCCGTTGCCCGCGAGCGTCGCGACGAGTTTGCCGTCGATCGTCTGCACGTTGACCGCCGACAGGCGCGTTGCGGCGTGGCCGAGGGCGGCGTGCCGGACGGGCACCGGCGCGGCGTCGGCAACAGCGGCGGGCACCACAGGCGAAGCCACGTCCTCGACTTTCACGGCGGGTTCCACCGGCGCCGGTTCCGAAGCCCGCGCGGGTTCCACGTGCGGCAGCGTCGACGCAGAAGCCAACGTCGCGGCAGAAGCCAGCGCCGCGACGGGCGCGGCTCTTCCGAGCGCGATCGCCATGGCCGGCGAACCGGAGTCGGACGTGATGGCGGGCTCGATCGGCGCGCGCCCCGTGAGCTCGAACTGGACGTGGGGCTTGCCCATCTCCGTGAACGACTTCATGTCTAGACGCGACAGGATCACGCCGTCCGCGCGAGGGGGTTCGAGGCCCGGCGACATCACGGCGTTCGCGACGTCGATGACGACCTTCGTCGAACCTTCGCGGTTGTAGAGGGTGGTTGCGAGAGGACCGTTGCCGGTGAGGAGAAGCCGCGGCGTCTCTCCGTCGGTCAGGAGCGTGGCTCCCGTGAGCGTAGCGGGCGCCGCTCCGATCGCGGACGGGTCTCCCGCGACGACCCGGTCGGTGCGCGATGCGCAGCCGCCCAGCACAGGGACGATCAACGCGAGCGCCGCGAGACGGGACGCGACTCCCCTTTGGTTTCGCCGCATGCTTCCTCCCCCGGACGACACGAGATCTCCCGTGCCCTTCGAGTTCCTCGAGCCCATCAGCATCGTCGTCATGGACATCCCTTCGGTCACGACTTCTTCTGGAGCGTGAGCGCCTTGACCACTTCCCGGAACGGCTTCGGATTCGTCGGATCGTTCACGTTCTGCCGGAACGTCACTTCCGTCGCCGACACTTCGACGACCTCGCCGTCGAAGAGCGTGGTCCCCTTGCGGATCAGATGCGACTTGTTGTCCGGGCCCCGCATCATCGCGACCCAGCCCTGCTTGATCTTGATCGTGCCCTGCAACTCGAGCTCGTCCACCATGACCCCCGCCAGGCCCGGTGGGCGCACGCGGTCCTTGTCGGACGGGTTGCGCACGAGGAGCGAGCGGAAGGGATCGCGGCGGCCGCCGACTTCGTAGGTGTAGACGGAAGGAATGAAATCCTGCTCGGTCACCTTGCCCGCGGAGCCCGGGGCCTCGGCCGGCGCATTGGATGCCGCGGGAGGCGCCTGCGCGAACGAGGTTGAGGGCGCGCACAGGATCAGCAGGGCGACGGAGACGGGCGCGGCGAGGGACCGGGAAACTCTCATCACTCCATCGATTCCTTCTTCGCGGGAGCGCCGGCAGGCTTCCCCGGCGTAGCGGCGGCGGCGGGCGCGGCGGACGCGGCCGCGTCGGTGTCCCCGAGATAGATGAAGGTCTTCATCGTGAAATTCGCGCCCAGCGTGCGTCCGCCAGCCGCGTCGGGATAGCCGACCATCACGAGATCCTCAATGTTGATGATCCGCGAGAAACGCGCCACCTTCTCGAAGAAGAGCGCGAGGTTGTGGTAAGTCCCGTCGACCTGCAGGTCGATCGGCCACTCCGCATAGAAGTCCTTGTTGATGTACTCCTTCGGAGCCCACTTCTTGAGGAAGAACTCGCCCTGTCCGGCCAGCGCCTGGATTTTCTTGATGAGTTCTTCGGCGTTGCGCGCGGTGGGCAGGATCTGAAGGAGCCGCTGCAGGTCGAGCTCGGTCCGGCGGACCTCCTCGCGCAGCTGAGGCAGGCGGCGTTCGGCCGCCCGGCCCTGGTTGATCTTCTGGTTGAGCTGGTCGAGCTCGTTCTTCTTGTTCTCCAGCGTCTGCTTCATCTCGCTGAAGTTCGGGAGCTGGTAGTAGGCGGCCGCATAGAGCGCGATCGCGATCGCGACGCCGATGCCGAGCCCGTAGTACCAGGGTTTCCCTTCGAGCTGCTTGAGGTCGAGCGACGCCATGGCTCTCCCCTAGACCTTCTTCGGCGCTTCGGCCGGCTTCGGGGCTCCCGCGTCCGGCTGCGTGCGGTCAATATTCGAGAAGCCGAAGTTCGTCTTGAAGCAGTAGAGCGACGAGCCCGCAGGGCCGCCGCACGCCGAGAATTCGACTTTGGGTTCCTGGAACGAGGGCACGAGCTTGAGGTTGGCGACGAAGTTCGCCACCGCCGGCGGGTTGAAGGCCTTCCCGTCGATCGAGATCGCGTTTCCGTGGTACTCCATCCGTTCGACCCAGACGAGGTCCGGGAGCGCCTTGGAGACTTCGTCCATGAGGCGGACCGGGCCGCGCTGGTTCTGCTTCAGCTGGTTGATGAGGTCGACCTTGCGCTGGACGCGGGCCTTCTTCGCCTCGTAGTCCTTTACTTCCTTCAGCACGGCTTCGAGACGCGTCACCTCGACCTGGGCGATCCGGATCTTCTCTTCCTGGGCCTTGATCGAAGAGCGAAGCACCCAGTAGTGGACGATCCCGATAAGAACCGCGAGGCCGATCGCGCCCCCCATGAGGAGGGTATTGAGGCGGCCGGCGCCGCCCAGCGCGGAGACGCCCTTCTTCTTGCGCTGCGGACGGGCTTCGGAGAGGAGGTTGATGCGAATCATGCCGCTACTCCCCGATCTTCCGGACACCGAGACCGACGGCGATCGCGAGCGAGGGCGACGCCTCGGAGAGCCACGCGGCGTCGACCGCGCGGTCGTCGGTGAAGATCGACCGGAAGGGGTTGAGGACCTCGACGGGCAGGCCGAACTTGTCCTTCAGGACGTCTTCGAGATGCGCGGCCTTCGCGCCGCCGCCCGAGATCATGATCGAGTCGACCCGTTCCGCGCCCGAGGTCGCTTGGAAGAAATCCAGCGTCTTCTGCAGCTCGGCGGCCGCGTCCTCGGCCACGCCCGTGAGAACGGGCTGGATCGTCTGGGCGGTCTGCCCCGCGACCGGTTCGCCTCTCTTCAACGACTCGGCCTGCTCGAAATTGAGCGAATAGGCCTTCTGGAGCGCGTCCGTGAACTGGTTTCCCCCGAACGTGATGTCGCGCCAGAAGACCGTCTGCCCCTGCGCGAGGATGTTTACGTTCATGACGGAGGCCCCGACGTTCACGAGCGCCACCACGCGGCCGGGGTCGGCTCCGTAGTTCACCTCGTAGCAGTTCTGGAGCGCGAACGCGTCCACGTCGACGAGGGCCGGGGTGCGCCCGGCCTGGGTGACGACGTTCTTGAAGTCGTCCACTTTTTCCTTCTTCGCGGCTACGAGGAGGACGCCCATGGTCTCGCCGACGGCCCCCGGATCGAGCACGACGTAGTCGAGGTAGACGTCGTTGATGTCGAAGGGGACGTACTGCTCGGCTTCCCACCGGATGGACTCGGAGAGCTCCTCCTCCGGCATCGTCGGAAGCATGATCTTCTTGACGATGACGGAGTGGCCGGACACGGACACCGCCACGTTCGGATTCTTCACGCCGGTGGACGCGAGAAGCCGCGAGATCGTCTCGACGACGAGGGAGGAGTCCATGATCGCGCCGTCGACGATCGCCTCGGGAGAAAGCACCTCCATGCCCGCTTTGACGAGCTGGAACGTTCCCTCCTTGCCCTCCTTCAACTCGACGAGCTTCACAGCAGACGAGCCGATGTCGAGGCCGACCAGGTTTTTCGCCTTTCGGAACAGCACGATAGGGTTGCCCTCCCTCGACCCGGTCCCCCGGGGGCGTGACGCGAAAAGGGATTGACTCGCCTTATTTTGTCGCCCCCCTTCGGGGAGTGTCAAGTCATTAGCCCCGCGCGATTTCCCTTGCTCCAGTGCAACAATATTGGTATAAGGGCGCCCCATCCCGTAAGTGAGGACCAGGAGCGTCGGGGCCGTCAACCGGCTTCGGCATCCGTGTCGCGCAGCTTGCGCCGCACGTCCGTCACGCCCGGCAGGGCCCGGAGGGCCACGAGCAGCCGTTCGAGATGCCGGCGGCCCCGGGTCGTGACGCTGGCCTCGATCGACGCGTTCCCGTCGCGGCTCGTGCGGGCCTCGATCGACCGGATGTTGGAGTTCGCGGCCGAAAGCACCTGCGTGATGCGCGCGAGCATTCCCTGCCGGTCCTCCGTGCGAATCTCGAGATCCACGGTCACCGTCGCGTCTTTCGCCGTCTCCCACTCGACCGGGATCTCGCGGCCGGGATCGAAAAGGAGCGCGCGGACGTTCGGGCAGGTCGTAGTGTGCACGGAGACGCCCCGGCCGCGCGTCACATAGCCCACGATGTCGTCGCCCGGCACGGGCTGGCAGCACTTGGCGAGCGTCGCGAGGAGATCGTTCTCCCCCTTGACGCGAATCCCGGTCGCGGCGCCGAAGGGAAGCACGCGCCGGATCACGCTCGAGATCGCCGAGACCCGGGACGGAGCCGGCGACGCGCCTTCGGGAGGGGCGGCCGTCTCCGGCAGCAGCTTCGCGACGAGGGCGCGCGGCGCGATCTTCCCGGATCCGATGTCGGCGATGAGGTCGTCCACCTTGGCGACGCCAAAATCGCCGAGCAGCGGATCGAAGGCTTTCGCCTCGAGGAGCTTCGCGAAGCTCTTCTTCCACTTCTTGAGCTCGCGCTCGAGAAGGCGCCGGCCGATCTCCACCGACTGCTCCTTCTCGGCCGTGTGGATGAAGGCTCGGATCTTGTTGCGCGCCCGTGACGTCACCGCGAACGAAAGCCAGTCCCTGGAGGGGTGCGCGGATGGCGCCGTGAGGATCTCGACGATGTCGCCGTTCTCAAGGGGCGACTTCAGCGGCACGAGGCGCCCGTTGACGCGCGCGCCCACGCAGTGGTGCCCGACGTCCGTGTGGACGCGGTATGCGAAGTCCAAGGGCGTGGCTCCCCGCGGAAACGCGTAGACCGCGCCCTTGGGGCTGAACGTGTAGACGTCGTCCGGGTAGAGGTCGATCCGGAGCGACGACAGGAACTCGCGCGGGTCGGACACGTCCTTCGTCGTCTCGAGGATCTGCCGGAGGACACCGACGTTCTCCTCGTGCCGCGCGTCCGTCCGCACGAGCTTCCCTTCCTTGTACTTCCAGTGGGCTGCGATTCCGTTCTCGGCGACGAGGTCCATCTCGCGGGTGCGGATCTGCACCTCGAACGGGGGCGCTCCCTCGGGCACGAGGGTCGTGTGCAGCGACTGATAGAAGTTTCGCTTCGGCATCGCGATGTAGTCCTTGATGCGGCCGGGCACGGGGCGCCAGGACTGATGGACGATGCCGAGGACGGTGTAGCAGTCGGGGATCGAGTCCACGAGCACCCGGAACGCGAGCACGTCGTAGAGCTGTTCGAGCGGAATGGCCTGCCGGATGAGCTTCTGGCGGATCGACCAGTAGCGTTTCACGCGTCCGGTGATCTCCGCCTCGATTCCCATGGCCTTCGTCCTCGCCACGAGTTCGAGGCGGATCTTCTCGACATTCGCCGCCGACGCCGCCATCCGCTCGTCCACGGCCGCGCGCAGGCCCGCGAACTCTTCCGGATGGAGGAAGCGGAACGAAAGGTCCTCGAGATCTCCTTTCATCTTGCCCATGCCCAGCCGGTTCGCGAGCGGTGCGTAGATCTCGAGCGTCTCGGCCGCCGTCGCACGCTGCTTGGCCTCCGGCAGGTGCTCGAGGGTCTGCATGTTGTGGAGGCGGTCCGCGAGCTTGACGAGGATGACACGGAGGTCGTCCGTCATCGCGAGGAGCATCTTGCGGAACGTCTCGGCCTGCTGGGCCTCCCTCGATGTGAAGGCGTACTTGCCGATCTTCGTGACGCCGTCGACGAGGTGCGCGACGTCGGCGCCGAACAGCTCGCCGATGCGTTCCTTCGAGACGGAGCCGTCCTCGAGGACGTCGTGGAGGAGACCGGCGGCGATCGACGCATCGTCGAGCTTCATCTCCGCGAGCGTCATGGCGACCGCGAGCGGGTGGATGAGATACGGCTCGCCGGAGGACCGGAGTTGGTTGCGGTGCTCGTGCGCCGAGACGACGTAGGCGCGGCGCAGCAGGTCCTCGTCCATGGCGGGGTGGTAGGACTCGACCTTTTCGAGGATGTCCTCGAAGCGCAGCACGGGCCCATTATCGCGGCACACGGGCCTTTCCGGTTAATCTCCGCGCCACCGAAGGAGCCCCGATGGACCTCTTGAAGCAGTTCGTGGACGTCTTCCTGCACCTCGACCGGCACCTGGCCGAGGTGACCCGGGACTACGGGACGTTCACGAACGTCATCCTCTTCGCCATCGTCTTCTGCGAGACCGGCCTCGTCGTGACGCCGTTCCTGCCGGGCGATTCCCTGCTTTTCGCGGCCGGCGCGCTCGCGGCGCTCGGTTCGCTGAACGTCTGGTTGCTGTTCCTGTCGCTCGCGCTCGCCGCCATCCTCGGCGACACCGCCAACTACTGGATCGGGAAGAGAATCGGCCCGCGCGCCTTCGACGGCACGGTCCGCTTCCTCAAGCAAGACCATCTCCGGAAGACCGAAGCCTTTTACGAGAAGCACGGCAGGAAAACGATCATCCTCGCCCGGTTCGTCCCCATTGTCCGCACATTCGCGCCGTTCGTCGCGGGCGTCGGCTCCATGAAGTACGGCGTCTTCCTCGCCTACAACGTGGTCGGCGGCGTTCTCTGGGTCGCGACCTGCGTCGGCGCGGGCTACTTCTTCGGCAACATCCCCGTGATGAAGAAGAACTTCTCGCTCGTCATCCTCGCGATCATCTTCGTCTCGACGCTTCCGATCCTCCGGGAAGCGTGGACGGCGCGGCGCCGCGCGGGCGCGCCGAAGGCATGAGCGGCGGGGCCTCCCCCGGGCGCTCGCGCTGGCTCTCCTCCACGGCGCTCATCTTCTACGCGCTGATCCTCGGCGTCGTCCTCGGGCACTTCCTCCCCGCCGAGACCTACCCCTGGGCGTACGAGTCGTTCAAGTTCCTGTCGAAGGCGTTCATCAGCCTCATCAAGATGCTCGTCGTTCCGCTCATTTTCGCGACGATCGTCCTCGGCATCGGGAAGACGGGCGACGTGAAAGCGGTCGGCCGCATGGGCGTCAAGGCGCTCGTCTACTTCGAGATCGCGTCGACGATCGCGCTCGTCATCGGCCTCGTCTTCGCGAATCTCGTGAAACCGGGGCTCGACCTGAAGCTCCCGCCGGGCGGCGACCTGGCCCTCGCGAAGCCGAAGACGTTCGTCGAGACGCTGCTCCATCTCTTCCCGTCGAACGTGATCGACGCAATGGCAAAACAGGACATCCTCCAGATCGTCATCTTCGCGACGCTTCTCGGCGTCGCCGCCGCGCACGTGGGCGCCGAGAAAGCGAAGCCGTTCGTCGACTTCTTCGAGGCGACCGTGGCGGTGCTCTTCAAGCTCACCGACTACGTCATGTCGCTTACGCCGCTCGGCGTCTTCGGCGCGATGGCAGGCGCCGTCTCGCATCACGGCATCACGGTCCTCGGGAGCTACGCGAAGCTCGTCGGCTCGCTCTACGCGGCCCTCGTCGTCTTCGCCCTGATCGTTCTCGTTCCCGCCCTCAATCTCGCGGGCGTCTCCGTCAGACGATTCGTCCGGAAGATCCGGGATCCGTTTCTGATCGCCTTCTCGACGGCGTCGTCGGAGGCCGCTCTCCCCCGAGCTCTGGAGCGCATCGTGGAGTTCGGCGTCCCGAAGAGCGTGGCGGGGTTCGTCCTGCCAGCGGGCTACAGCTTCAACCTCGACGGCTCCACGCTCTATATCGTTCTCGCGACGATGACGATCGCGCAGGCGGCCGGCCGCCACCTTTCGATCCTCGAGCAGGTCTCCATGTGCCTCGTCTTCATGCTCACGACGAAAGGCGTCGCCGCCGTGCCGCGCGCGTCACTCGTCATCATCGCGGCGGGCTGCGCGTCGTTCAACCTGCCGGGCGAAGCGGGCGTCGCGATGATCCTCGCCGTGGACGAGCTCATGGACATGGGCCGCACGTCGATCAACCTCGCCGGCAACTGCGTCGCGGCCGTCGTCGTCGCGAAGTGGGAAGGCGTCCTCGGCCCGGAGGCGAGCGAAGCGGGCTGAGGCCCACTCGCGTCCCTTCTTACCGGGCCTTCGCCGCCGCCTTGCCGGACTTGACCCCTGCGGGAGCGGACGGGGGCTTGGCCTGAGCCTTCAAGGACGCGCGCTTCTGCTTCCACTCCTCCCACAGGACGACGAGCGGAGCGGCGATGAAGATCGACGAGTACGTCCCAACGATGATGCCGATGATCATCACGAAGGCGAAGCCGCGCAGGACTTCGCCCCCGAGGAAGAACAGGACGACGACGACGACGAAGGTCAGCACGGAGGTGAGGACCGTCCGCGAGAGCGTCTGGTTGATCGAGTGGTTGACGAGCTCGGGCAGCGGCGAGCGCTTGGACTTCTCGCGGTTCTCACGAATCCGGTCGAACACGACGACCGTGTCGTTCACCGAATAGCCGATGAGCGTGAGGAACGCGGCGACGACGGTGAGAGAGATCTCCAGGTTCAGGATCGAACAGAGGCCGAGCGTCGTCCACGTGTCGTGGATGAGGGCCACGACCGCGGCCGTTCCGAAGGAGGCCGAGCGGAAGCGGAACGCGATGTAGAGGAGCATCGCGGCCCACGAGAAAAGGATCGCCCACATGCCCTTCTCGCGCAGGTCCTTCCCGACCTGCGGGCCGACGTTCTCGGCCGAGAGCAGCGTGAACGGGCCGGCGACGGTCTTGGTCTTGAGCCAATCCCCGGTCGCGGGCGAAACGCCCGGAGTCTTCGCGGCCTCGTCGATGGAATGGAAGAGCCCCTTCTCCGACCGCGCCGCGATGAGCCCCTGCACCTCGCGGCCGTATTCGACCTTGGGGTCGGCGTTGGGCCGCGTCGCGAGCTTCTCGGGGTCGTCGGCGATCAGCTTCCCGAGAAGCGTGTCCGCGCCATTCAGGTTCAGGTCGAATGCCGTGGCGTTCGCGCCCTCGGGGAAGAGCGCCTTCGTGAGCGCCGCCGTCACTTCCTTCGAGAGGTCGCGGCCTTCCTTTTTTTCGAGCGGAACGCGCAGGAGAACCTGGTTCTTCTCGGGCCTGTCGAAGCGCTGGACCGAGACGACATTCACGTTCGCGGCTTCGACGATCTTGCGGATCTGGTCCTCGTCGGGGGTCTTCGAGAACCCGTAGACGATCTGGGCGCCGCCCGTGAAGTCGATGCCGAGCTTCGGGCCGCCCTTGGCGATCAGCGAGATCGTGCCGATGATGATCGAGAGGATCGACAGCGAAATCGCGATCCACTTGATCTTGAGGAAATCGATGTTCGTCTTGTGAAAGAGGCGCACGTTGGCTCCGCTCTATTGGTTAGATGGAAAGACGCTCAGATGGAAAGGGCCTCGACGCGCTCCTTCGGACCGTAGATCAGGTCGAAGAGCAGATGCGACACGAAGACCGCGGTGAAGACCGAGGCCAGGAGGCCGATGACGAGGGTGACGGCGAAGCCCTTGACGGGCCCGGTTCCGAACTGGAACAGGAAGAGGGCGGCGGAAATCGTCGTGACGTGGGTGTCGACGATCGTCCCCCATGCGCGTTTGAAGCCGAGGTCGATGGCCGCCTTCGGAGCCTTGCCGTTGTCCATCTCCTCGCGGATGCGCTCGAAGATGAGGACGTTCGAATCGACGGCCATGCCGATCGTCAGGATGAAGCCCGCGATGCCGGGCAGCGTGAGCGTCGCGTTGATGTAGGCCATCGCGCCGAGGAGGATGAGCGCGTTGAGGACGAGCGCCAGAACCGCGTTCGCGCCCGAGAGCCGGTAATAGAAAACCATCGCGAAAAAGACGCAAATCATGCCGACGATCGAGGCGAGGACGCCTTTCTTGATGGAGTCGAGGCCGAGCGACGGCCCCACGGTGCGTTCCTCGAGAATGATCATCTCGGCCGGAAGCGCGCCCGAACGGAGCACGAGCGAGAGGGCGTCTGCCTTCTCCGGGGTGAAGTTCCCCTCGATGATGCCGCTCTCCTTGATCTGGCTGTTGATGTTCGGCGCGGACTGGACGCGCTTGTCGAGCACGATCGCGAGGCGCTTGTTGATGTTCTCGCCCGTGACCTTCCCGAACTTCAGGGCTCCCTGGGCATTCAGAAAGAACATGACGGCGGGCTGGTTGAACTTGTCGCGGTCGACGCGCGCGTTCTTCATGTCGCGGCCCGTGACGGCGGCGGCGCGCTTGAGCACGTACCAGACCGGCGTGCGCGTGCGGGCGTCGGCGTCTTCGTTGAAGCCCTCGACGATCTCGAGGTCCTCGGGCACCGTGCCGCCGTAGGCGGATCGGGCAGCCTCCATCGTCGGGAACGGACCGCCGCGGTCATCCACGAGCTTGAGCTCGAGGAGGCCCGTCGTCCCGATGATCTCCTTGACGCGGCTCGGATCGTCCACGCCGGGGATCTCGACCACGATGCGGTCGGTGCCCTGCCGCTGGATGACGGGCTCGGCGACGCCGAGAGCGTCGACGCGATTGCGGATCGTCTCGACGGCCTGGCGCGTCGCCTGGTCCTCGATCGTGATCCGCTCGGAGTCCTTGAAGGAGATCTTCCACTCGCGCCCGCGCTGGTCGATGGACCACGCATTCGGCGGAAGAACCGCCGTGACGAGATCCTTGAGCTTCGCGGCGTCCGTCTTCTCGTCGATCCCGAGCGTGAAGCCCGTGCCGTCCGCGGGACCGGCGGGGATCACGGACACACCGCGCTTGCCGCCTTCGTCCTTGAGCCGCTCGAGCGTGTCCTGGGCCTCGACGCGCAGCGCATCGGTCGTCTTCACCTGCATGACGAGGTGGATGCCTCCGCGAAGGTCCAGCCCCAGCTTGAGGCCGTTCCTGAGGACGTCCGAGATCGTCGGGTTGGGCGGAGCCGTCGGCGACTTCTTCAGCGCCTCGTGGCCCCGCCACCAGTACGCACCGACCGAACCGAGAAGGACGGCCAACGTCACGCCGACGCGCCATCCGGTGGGCTTGTTCACGAACGCAACCTCCGGGCGCGGGCCCGTCCGGAAGGCGGCGAGGAGCCACCCGTTCGTCAGGGAGACCGCGGGATGCGCCCGGCTTCTCCGGGCGAACCGGCGGAGTTTAGCAGAACCCTTACTCCTCAGGACCCGGCAAATGTCGGGGGGACAGCCGCGAGGAATACGGGGCCAGCGAGACGCGGGTCAGCCTCTCGACGACGTCGGGCGGGAGCGCCGCCAGAAGCCGCTCGTGCCGCCAAGCGTGACACGACACGACGAGCACCGGGCGCTCGCCGAGGACGTCCGTGGCGAGGAAGCGCATCACGGCCAGGAAGCGCTCGTCGTCCGCGCTGGCGAGCGGGTCGTCGAGGAGAAGCGGCACGCCCGCCACCCCTGTGCCGAGGTACCTCAGGGCCGCGAGGCGCGCCGTCAGGTGCAGCTGCTCGCGCGCGCCAGTCGAAAGACCCGACTGAATCTCGCCCTTCGTCGCGACGCGTCCCCCGCGCACGAGCGCCGAAAGGGAGAGATCGTCGCCGAACTCCAGCGCCTCGTAGGGCGTCTGCCATGTTGCGAGAATCTCCTTCGAGGCCGTCTGCAGCCCGCGGCGGAAGTCGCCATACACGGACGAGGCCGCGGCCGCCAGCGTGCGGCGGGCGAGGTCGAGCGCGTCCCGAAACAGGATCGCGCGGGCCTGGGACGCCTCGGCGGCCGCGAGGTCCTCCTCGACGGCGCGGGCCATCTCGCCCCCTTCGCGCGCGGCGTCCGCGAGCTCGCGCTCGGCCGCCACGCGCGCGTTCTCGGCGGCCGTCCTCGCCGCGCGCGCGGCGTC
>OCZT010004891.1_pt1 | contig 13428 bp, 12 predicted proteins | sample 1539031 | NCBI WGS metagenome assembly OCZT01 (sample SAMEA3539308, study PRJEB22396) | soil metagenome | biome: tundra; feature: field; material: soil | place: USA | collected 2010-05 | depth 0.15 m | reverse complement strand
GGCGCGCTTTATTCATCTGGCCATCGCGGCCAGCGATGAAGCCCTGCGCATGGCCAATTACAAAGTCGAGAATGAAGAGATGGCCGAGCGCACCGGGGTAAACATTGGCTCCGGTATCGGTGGCTTCGACATCATCGAACGCGAACACTCCAACCTGCTCAACGGCGGCCCGAGAAAGATTTCACCGTTCTTCATTCCCGCGGCGATCGTCAACCTGGCTGCCGGCCAAGTCAGCATCCGGAACAACGCCAAAGGACCGAACGAAGCCACCTGTACCGCCTGCACCACCAGCGCGCACTCCATTGGCGATGCCGCTCGGGTCATCAAGTACGGCGATGCCGACGTGATGATCGCGGGCGGTACCGAAGCCGCCATCACGCCCATGGGTGTCGGCGGATTCGCGGCCATGCGCGCGCTCTCCACGCGTAACGACGATCCGCACCGCGCCAGCCGTCCCTGGGACAAGGACCGCGACGGCTTCATCATCGGCGAAGGCTCCGGCATCCTGATCCTGGAAGAGCTTGCGTTCGCGAAAAAGCGCGGCGCGAAAATCATCGCCGAGGTCGTGGGTTACGGCATGAGCGCCGACGCCAACCACATTACCCAGCCGGCCCAGAACGGCGAAGGCGGTTTCCGCGTGATGCGTAATGCTATGCGCGACGCTGGCCTCGCCCCGGAGCAGATCGGCTACGTGAACGCCCACGGTACGTCTACTCCGCTGGGCGACGAATTGGAGGCAACGGCCATCAAGCACGCCTTCGGCGATCACGCCTACAAGATGCTGGTCAGTTCGACCAAGTCGATGACCGGGCATCTGTTGGGCGGCGCAGGAGGTCTGGAAGCCGCTATCACGGTGCTGGCGTTGCGCGATCAGATCGTCCCGCCGACTGTCAATCTCGACAACCCGGACCAGGGTTGCGATCTCGACTTCGTGCCCCACACTTCGCGCCAGGTCAGCATGGATTACGCCATGTCGAATTCGTTCGGCTTCGGCGGCACCAATGGATGCCTGGTGTTCCAGCGCTGGACGGAGTGAAAAGCCACCTCAGTCTTGTCGCTTGAAAGTGTGTGTGAACGTCTGCCGAACTTGCTGAGCGAAAATTCAGCGCCATAGGCGCGGCTCAGTTTAGCCCAGCACGCAGCCGCAGGCGGAGTGCTGGGTAAAGTGGGAAATAGATCCGAGTCCCGTAGGGACGGCACAGTTCTCACACACGCTCTGAAGGCTCGCACCTACCCGTACCAGCGGAGACACCAATCCTAGAACGGCTCTAGCCGCGAAGCGGCGGGATGACGTTAGCCCGGCGCGTAACCTGCACTATTCAAGAGGATCGCATGCTTTGAAGGGGCACGGCTTCAGTGGCTGCTGAAAAAATCTGTGGAGCGCTTTTGGAGGGAGCCCTGCTTCAGCAGGGGGAAGCTGGACTTTAGTCCAGCAGAAAAAAACGTGCGATTTCAAATTGGGCTTTAGCCCTGGGTTTCTTGATCCACCGGCGCTAAAGCGCGTGATCAAAGCCGAACTTTTCCCGGAGCGCTGAAGCGCTCCTTCCCCCGTATAAATGCGGGGGCTCCCACCCACACCAACATTGCAACCGCCATAGTCCTCCCCGCAGCTTTCATTGCACAGTGGTGGCCGAAAGCAGGATCTCGCAATCCTGACGCGCTTGGGACTGGGATTGCGACGGGGCCTGCGTTTCCAACCTCGCCGCGTCTGGAAGCTGGTCGACCACGGCTACCACGTTCACCAGTCCCTCCTTTGTGGTCCACGCCTTGGCAATGGAGGCGCCTCCGCCATCGATGAATGCGGCCATCGCCTCGCCGGGATAACCGTGAAGGCCAGCGCAATCGCTTAGCGGACGGCCCGTACCCGGTTCCGGCGCCAGGCCTTCCTGGTGCAGGATGTTCTCCGCCCGCCGCAAAGCCAACTGCTCAGTCGCTTCTATCCCGTTCTGCTGCGGATCGAAGAAGGAGAAGACAAAGACGCCACGAGTCTTGCTGTCTGCGAGGAAGCCTCGGGTCCACACCGCATCCGGATCGTGCGGCTGCCAACGCTGCCACGATGGCGGACGGCAAATCGCCACATCCAGGTCGGGAAACATCTGCGGCTTAAGATTCTCGTCGGTGAGGGTGATTTCTTGCGAGCCGGCCAGCTCGCCATCGACATAAAATTCGGCACGATAGGTTCCGCTCTGGAGGCAGATCCGCGCATGGCTGGCGCGCAGCACGGAATAAAAGAGGTGAGGATCGCCATGCGCGTAAAACGCCGGTTTCACCCGCTCGGAGATCGCGGGCAACACGCGCCATGCCTTCCAATCCGGGCTATAGGCGTACCAGAGGACCGCGAGGGTATCCTGCGGTTTTTCGCCAGGGTCTTCTGGGAGGCTTTCCACCTGGCCGCTCCAGCCCAGACCCGCGGCCGATCCTTGCAGATGCAGGTCCGTCAGCTTGATGCCCGAGCTGGCAAGCGTCCGTCCTTTCGCGGACGGCCAAGCCGCCGCCACGAACTCCGACTTCAATTTCGGCAGGTCGGTGCTCTCGAACTGCTGGCAGTAGGCTGCATCGTTCAGGCCCCCACAGTATTGCCGAAACACGTCAAGATCGGTAATCGCTCCGCCGATCACGCGCGCATCGTTGGTGACAAATGGGGCTTTGCCCGGCTCGCCCTGCGCCACCGTTTGCCGGTAGGTTTCCAGGGCCTGCTTCTCTTGTCCTTCTGCAAGCTGAGCTAGCCCAAGGTTGAAGCGGGACACCAGACTGTTCGGGTCAAGGTCAACGACTGCCAGGGTAGCTTGTCTGCCGACCTCTACGGTTTTGCGATCGCCCTTGACCAGTCCATCGGCATAGGTATCGAATCCGACATCTCCCACCAGATCCATCGGGGGCGCGAAGCCCTGCTGCGTGAGCAGGTCTCGAGCCTGCTGCTCGGCCTGGGAGACTTTGTCCAGCGCCTGCTTCGAGATGAGGCTGACAAATCCGCCTTCGTTGAGTTGAGGCGTATTAGCGCCATTGGTGGCGCGAGCCAAATACAAATTCGCTCCGGCAAAGGTGGGACGAATCTGGACGGCGCAGCCAAATTCTTTCGCCGCCTTGGCCAATTCCACGGGGTCATCCCCCGAGCCCTCATATAGTACCCAGCCGCGGGCAAAATGTTCGGCTGCCAGCTCGAGCAGGTCATCGTCGGCGATGGAGCCTGGCAGGCGGCACTCGGCGCTCGCCGCTCTCAGCACAATCGCTTTGTCTGCCAACCCAATGAACAAGCCCCTCATGACGCCGGCACATACCAGGCCGCAAGCGAATAGCACCAGGATAAAGGCCGCGCTGGTCCGGCCCATGCCCAGCGCCTGTCCCAGTAGGTATAGCGCAATGGCAAACAAGGTCAACAGCGCCAGAAAGGTAGTCGCCTGCCGTTGATAGCCGAGACTCGTCTCATTATTGGCGCTCCACCGCGCCAAGGCCTTCGCCGGGTCAAGGTAGCTCTGGGAGACCACCAGCTTCCAGGGGAAATTCACGTCCTGTTCCGGACCCAGGTCGCCGATCATGAGGTTATGCACTTGCGGTTCCTTCTTTTCGAACTTCTCCAGGATCTTCCGTCGCAACTGCACCTGATCAATGGCATCCTTTTGGCTCAGCAGATCGGGCCCTTCCTTGGCCAGCTGCAAGCGCTGCCGGGCCGCTTCGTAGCGGAGGTGATAGTCCTCGGCCGTCGCCACCCGCCCCACCATGTAATTCCACACCGTTACCTGGCGTGAGTTCATGCGGAAAAGTTCCGCCTGGTTCTCCAGCGCCGCACTCATTGCCTCCGAGGACCTTACCGCGGCCCGACTGTAGAGAAATCCGCTCAGTGCACTAAGGACGGCGCTGAGGGCGATCATGGAGATGACGAAGCGCCCAAACTTATGGGCCACCGGCGCCGTGTGCAGGCGCATGCCGGCAAACAGCGCCGGCTCGACTTCGGCAGGGTGCACCGGCTCCTCTTCCCCGTCTTCCCCGCATTCGTCTTCGATGGGATCGGCCGGGCGCACTTGATCCGGCTGGGTGGATCTCTCTTCCCCTTCGACACTCGCCTTGAAATGGAACCGTCGCGCCAGCGGTGTGCCAATCAAGGCCAGGACTCCGAATCCAACGGCGAACACCAGCAAGTCTTTCCACGAGCCCGGATCGGCCCACATGGCAACAATCAGGCCTGCCAGGGCCAGCACGCCTCCGATGCGGCCCAGTATTTTCTCGCGCTTGGAGGTTCTGTGGCTGAGTTGGGCGAAGGTAAGAAATGCGAGGGCCACCACAAACAGCACAACCGCTACGGCCAGGTGGAGGACCTTATCCCGTGCTCGGCCGACATCCTTCTCCAGCTTTTCCCATATTGACGGGAAACTTCCATCCTCCTTCGGAGCTTCCCAGGTGGTATCAAAGCCAAGTGCCCGCAGCCAATTGGCGCTCTGCATGGCGATCGAAGGCTCCAAGTCGTAGGGAAGATTGACCTCGAAATAGTTGAGGTATGGCTGGAGAGATCGGACGTGGGCAGCTTCCTCCTCAGCCTGCAGCTTCTTCAGCGCTGCCTGCCGCCGGTCCGCTGCGGTAGGCTTCCCGGCTTGTTCCTGGTCGCCGTTAGCTGCTGGTGAATGCAGGGCCGCGCTGTTTTCGTAGCGGGTACGGCTGCTGATCTTGCTGAGCAGTTCCTGCCGTTTCACCAGTTCCAGCATTTCTCCCTGCTGCAACCTTCTTTCGAACCGCAAGGTTTCCTGCTCGGCCAGGGCCGCGCGATAAGCCGTTACCGCGCCCAACATGGCTACGATGGCCATGAACATCGCAATCGAAATCGACATCAGCTTGGATTCGGCTAACTTGGCTTCTTTGGCCTTGGCTTCGCTGAGTTTGATTTCCTTAAGCTTCGCTTCGCTAGATTGTTGTTCTTGCACGGCGCAACTCCGGGTGAGGATTTCCCTGGTCCTCTTGTGTCTCCGAATAACTACGGGTGGTGTAGGGAGGAGTTGCAGAAATATAGCACAGCTAGCGGCCGGGGTAGTAACGGGTCATTGCGGCTGGTGCTGGTTGCTTGTCCCGCGCGCCGGGCAGCGGGACGGCGAACTGCGTCCTTAGCATCACCTTTGCCCGCGCGCCGCTGTCAGCTCCTGCTCAAGCTCTTCTGCCGCCTAGCCGATAACCCATTTGTGCACAAGTCCGCGATCATCTTGGGGGTAACGCTGGCTTTGAGCGCGGTCACGCTGGCAGGAATTGGGGACTGGGCAGCGGATGAAGCTCGCGATTCCGCGGCTGATTCCGCATTCTCAAGCGCCTCCGTTGCCGCGCCGGGGGAATACGCCGGAAGTCACATGGTCGCGGTTGCGCCGCTACCGATGAACTTGCTTCCGGCGGGCAGCTATTTTCCCGCCAGCACACCGGGATACACCATCAGCCGCACCGTGCCCGAAGTCCGGCTGGAGTTTACCGTGGCCGACGAACAGGGCCGCCTGGTGCATGACCTTTCGGCGGCAGACATTCGTATTCTGGACAATCAAGCGCTGGTGGAACGTTTTAGCGCCTTCGCGCGCGACGAGAATCTGCCCTTGCGCCTGGGAATCGTGCTGGACACCAGCGATTCCGTGAAGCGGGTGCTGCCGGACGAGAAGGCGGCGGCGCTCAATTTTCTGAATCGGATCATGCGGCCGCAAAGCGATCGCGCCTTCGTGATGGCATTCGGCGCCGACCTCCACATCTGGCAGGCTTCCACCGCCGATCGCGCGCAATTGATCGACGCCGTGGGTCGCCTGCATCAGCCGGGATGGGGCACGCGTTTCTATGACGCGCTGTATGCCGCGTGCAATGAGTATCTGTCGCATCCGGGCGAGAGCAATTTGGTGCATCGCGCCATCGTCGTTCTGAGCGATGGCGACGACACCCAGAGCTTCCATGATCTCCCCGATGTCATCGCCATTGCTCTGCGCGGCGAAGTCCAGATCTATGCTCTTACCCTGCATGGCAAGAACCGGGTGTCCCGCGGTGACGCGGTGCTGCAATATCTAGCCGACCAAACCGGTGGCCGGTTCTATATGGCGCAATCCAGCAAGCAGTTGGAAGCAACGTTCGCGGAGATCGAGCAGCAGCTACGGACGCAGTATTATGTGTCGTTCCCGCCGCAACCAATGATGCCGGGATTCCACACGTTGCAAGTGCAAGTGCGCGCTCCACAAAAAATGCAGGTCCATGCCCGCCAGGGTTATTACGCCTTGGAGCAATAAGAATGAGGTGTGTGAGACTGCGAAATTCAGAACCGCCTCCGCCGCAATACGCCAGCGAGCCCGAGGATGCCAGAACCGAACAGCATGATGCTGCTGGGCTCAGGAGTCGTGCCGCCCGGGCCGGTCAGCGTGAAGGCTTCCGAAGGAATCGAAGCCCACGGTGTTCTCAAAGGTTTCCGCCATGTCGAGTCCGGCCCGCTGGTGCGTTCCAGCTATCCCGCAGACGAGCAGGCCGACGAGGGAATGCGCATCGGGTAGGTCCGCACGCGGCGGTAAAATAACCACATGTCTCGAGAAGTTTCTGAATTGTTGAAAAAGGCGCTTGCACTTCCTGTAGAAGCGCGTGCCGCCCTGGCCAGCTCCCTTGTGAAAAGTCTGGACGGGACCTTCGTCATGGGCCTTTTCATCGAGAGCAAGCGTGGGAGCCTCTCTAATCGAGGCATGCCATTGGAGTTGGAGCGTGACCCGGATCGCGAGTTTGAGTGAAAAAAGGAAGAGGCTTGCCTGCAAGATTGCGGAATGTTCCCCGCTAACCTGTAGCCCAAGTCAGACGATCAGGGTCTGATTCGAACCGGTGTGATTCCCTATGCTGCCGGCAAAACCAAGGGCGTCGCGAAGGTGAGGGTAGTGGAATCGACGTGCTCGCCGAAGTCGCTTTCGATTGGGGAACGACTTGGCAACAAGTGCTCAGAGCAGTTTTCGGAATTGCTCGATGGTGAGTCCGGCGTCGCGGATAATGCCGCCCATCGTGAAGGCATTCACAGGGTTGTGGCGCGGAATGGTAAGAATACGCTGACCGTCAGTCATCACGATATGTTTGCCTTGGCGCAGAACACGGAAACCCGCCTTCTCCAAAGCGCGTACCGCTTGAAGGTGGGGAATTCCGGGAACTTTGCCCATTAACCTGCTGCTACTTCCACCTCGCGGACATCCTGACCGCGCGTAAGTTCGCCGACGGCTTCCAGATATTCGCGGATTGCATCTCGAATATTCTGCAGCGCCTCTTGCTCGGTTGTTCCCTGCGACCAGCAACCGGGCAGGCCAGGGCAAAATACGGCGAAGCCTTCTTCCGAGTGCTGCAGCACCACACGATAGGTCATGCCGCCTATGCTACTCCTGTTCCGAGCGACCGAAAAGAAAGGCCTCAGAATCCCTCAGAATCATCACCCCACGACGAAACTCTTCATCCTACGCAGCAGCGACTCCGGCGCCTGTAGGTCGAGATCCACGTATCCGTCCCGGTATTCGCGCGCATAGACTCGCGCCTTGGCGTCGAGCGCCGCCAGGGCTTTACCTTCCGACTGAGGCACGCGCATATGCACCCGGCGCACTGGATCTTCGGCGATGAGTTCGTCGATACGCTCTAGTAATCTGTCGAGCCCAAGCCCGTTTGCGGCCGAGACGTGGACAACGCTCGCCGTATCGCGCAGGCTCTCGCGTTTCTTCTCTGGCAGCAGGTCCACTTTGTTCATTACGTACAGCCGCGGCTTTTCCTGGGATTCCAGCTCGCGCAACACTTCTTCGACCTGCGCCTGCTGCTCTGCCGCCGTTGGGCTGGTGACGTCGGACACATGCAACAGCAGCGAGGCCCGCTGTACCTCTTCCAGGGTGGCGCGAAACGCCGAAACCAGCGTGTGCGGCAGGTTTCGGATGAATCCCACAGTGTCAGACAACAGCACTTGCCGCCGGGAAGGCAGGACCACGCTACGCAGGGTGGGATCGAGCGTGGCGAACATGCGCTCGCTCTCCAGCACGCCGGCCTGGGTGAGCGCATTAAATAGAGTTGATTTCCCCGCATTGGTGTAGCCGACCAGCGCCACCGTCGCGATAGGAACCGACTCACGCCGCTGCCGCTGCTGTCCTCGTATCCGGCGAACGTTCTCCAGCTGCTCTTTTACGTGGCGAATGTGCCGGTAGATTTTACGGCGGTCCGTCTCCAACTGGGTTTCGCCGGGACCTCGGGTCCCAATGCCGCCGCCGAGCTGCGACATCTGTACACCGCGTCCCGCCAATCGCGGCAGCAGGTATTGCAGTTGCGCCAGTTCCACCTGGAGCTGCCCCTCACGGGTGCGGGCATGACGGGCAAAGATGTCGAGGATGAGCTGGGTGCGATCGATCACCCGCAGGTCGAGCCCACGCTCGAGGTTACGCTGCTGCGAGGGCGTCAGCTCGTGATCGAAGATGACGAGATCAGGCGAACTCGAAGCCACGGCGCCTTTCAGTTCCTCCACCTTCCCGCTGCCGATGAGGGTGGCGGGATCTGGTTTTTGGCGCCGCTGGAAGAATTCGCCGATGACGGCTGCTCCCGCGCTGGTGGCCAACTCGCGCAATTCGGCCATGGACTCTTCCGCCGAAAATCCGCGATGCTCCTTATCTTCTACGTGCAGGTGGGTGGCGGCCGCGCTGCGGGCCACGCGGGCGCTGGGCAAAACGGTTCCGGTGGGTTGACGTCGTGAACCAGAAAGTGGCGGGCCATCGGATTCCGCTTGCCGATGCTTCGAAGAACGAGTTTCAGCATCGCGGCCCGCGGCAGACCGGGAAGAGAACTCCACCCCCACGAGGAAGACTCGTTCTGGTTGGCTCCGGCCGGTTTGCCAAGAGCGGTGATTCGCTCTGGAGTTCATTCCATCCGCGCGAGAAATAGATTAGCCCTCGGAGGCCGTGTTCGCGGTCTCGGCGTCCGCCGGAGCCACTGGTTCCGCTGGCGCGCTGGGTTCCAAGTGCCGTTCGGAGTGCGCGGAATGGGCGGAACGCGATATAGCCACGGTGGAAATAGCGTGCTTAAAAATCAACTGCTCCTGGTTGTTCGTGTCCAGCACTACAGAATACTTGTCGAAGGAGCGAATTCTTCCCATCAGTTTTATCCCACTGATCAGGTGAATGGTAACTACGAACTTGTCTTTACGGGCAGTATTTAGAAATCCGTCTTGTATGTTCTGTGCTGCCTTGTTTTCCATACGTACCTCCCTGGCAACATGCAAAAAACAGCACAGCCCCAGATTCGCGGCCCCTTACGATTCCGGGGCCTGTAGAAACCGTCCGCAGCCGAATACGCCACCCACGGCTGCAGGAGCAATCATAAGCCACTTTACGATAAGGCGGCGACAGCGCGATTTCAACTACAACGCGCACAGGCCTGTGTGATGTAGAATTCGCGCACTGCTCCTGATCCGGAAGCGTGCGCAGGATACCCGGCTCGAACATAGATGACCAAGATGATTATCTCGCTAGTGGCGCTACTCCTCTCGCCCGAGATCCAATTCCCCGGCGGTGCAGCCACCGCCCTGATGGTGCTTCGCTGGATCCATTTTGTCGCCGGCATCGCCTGGGTTGGGCTGTTGTACTTCTTCACTCTGGTGAACGTGCCCTTCGTGCAGGAACTCGACGCAAAATCGCGGGGAATTGTCGTCCCCAAGCTGATGTCGCGGGCCTTGTGGTGGTTTCGCTGGAGCGCGGTGGTGACCGTTCTGGCCGGCATGTCGTACTGGATGCATATCGTGGCGACCGACGTTCGCAATGCGGTGGCCGTCGGCGAGCCGGCCTCCGCTGGGATGATGTTCGGCACCTTCTTCGGACTCTGGACGTTGGCGTTCGTTATCGAGATGGGAGCGCTGATGTCGCCAGCCGAGGCGCTCAGGAAGGGTCCCGTGCTGGGCGCTATCGTCGGGATCACGGTGGCCGCGGCGGCGTACATTTTTCTGAGCTTGAATCAGCATGGCTGGGAGAGCAATCGCGCCCTGGCGATTGGCATTGGTGGCGGACTGGGCTGGTTCATGCTGCTCAACGTTTGGGGCGTGGTGTGGCGCATGCAAAAGAAGATGATCCGCTGGACCGAGGCCAATGCCAGCCAGGGAACGCCGATGCCATCGGAGGCGCCCAAGGTGGCGAGAATCGCACTCCTGTGTACCCGCCTGAATTTCTGGTTGTCGTTCCCCATGCTGTTCTTCATGGGCGCGGCCAGCCACTACATCCTGTTTGCGGGGAGGTAGACGGCGCATGCCCGTCGTTTTTGCCAGGATCGGTTGTGATAAGGGCTGCTATCGCCAGTTTTGCCCGTCCAGTACACTTGTTTCAGTTATGAACACAAACCACTGTGAAAACCCGGATGTGAGCAAAGGTAGGAACGGATGGGTGACGAAGCTCTGAGCGTAGCAGCAATACTTGACATATTGCGCAGCGGCAACTTCGATCCCTTGGTCGGGACAATTGAGGACGCCCGAATAGAAGCGAAGGGTGAGCCGTACCAACTGAGTGGCAATGAGCGCCAGAAGCAGGAGCTGGCTAAGGATGTTTCAGCCCTTGCGAATGCCGGTGGTTGAATTATTCTTATCGGCTTCCGCACGAAGATAGATACCTTAGTGTCAGTCGAGCGGATTGAGGTTTGTCGGCCTTTTGATCCAAGTATCTTTTCGGGAGAGCAATACCACAAAGTTCTTCAGGAATGGGTCTGTCCGTCGGTTCCTTCCCTTCAAATTGATTATTACCCGTCGTTAAACTCAGGAAAGGGAGTCGCAGCAATTGTCGTACCTCCTGAAGCCGCCAACGGTAGACCGTATGTTGTAACTCGCACCGTCGAACAGGATGGACGAGTGAATGGCACGCTAATTGGGTATTATGAGCGGGTTAATGACCGAATCCCGACAATGTCTGCAACGACTCTGCGCGCGCACCTGAAGGACGGCATTCGATTTCAGGAGTTATCGGAACGTTTAACAACCATCGAAGCGATGATGGCAAGAATGCTTGTTGACCCAGCATCAGTTACGATGACAGGAACAGTTGAACAACGAGAGGAGGAGATCGCGCAAAGAATCGATGAGGCGCGAACAGCAGTAGACCGGTGTGACAAACCCAACATTATCCTGACGGCGGATGCACTCGGCAGGTGCGGATTTCCAAGGCTCTTCTATTCGCGTGATGAACCTGTGGTCAAGCTCTTAGAAAACCCACCGATGTTGCGTCAAGATGGTTTTCGCATCAGCGGTACATCCAGAGGCTCATCTATCGTAAGAGCGGAGCTGCGTCGGAATCTCGCGCTGGGACAAGAAGTGATCGACCTTTGGCAAGACGGACTGCTCGTTGCAATCGGACCGGGCGACTACAATTTGCTATGTTGGGCACGCCCCGAAAATCTCAATAGAGGTCTATTCTTACGAAACTTTGTTCTCGCAGAGGTAACACTCAATTTCGTACGGCTAGTGTCCGAGATATTCAAATTCGCAGAGCCTACGCCGACCAAGATCGCACTTAGTCTGCAACTCGAACAAATGACCGTCAACGGGCACCCCTGCATTCTCTCGACGGGCGTAGATAACGCATATCGTGGGGCCTACGGAATGCAGCGGAACGCACCAGGGCCTAATATCAGCGTTAGCTTTGAAACACCTTTCGACAGTTTAGATGAGGGCATTGTTGCATTCGAGCTACTGGCCAAGATGTATGGGTGTTTCGGATTTGAGTACGACCTAATTCCGTACGTGCAAGAAGATAAGGACGCGAAGCGAATCACGAGCAAGAGCCTTCTAATCGACGCCAGGCCAGTCGGGTAATATTGGGGATTCGTAACCTGCTGTCAGAACAGTGCAGAAAAAGTTCACGGTCGGCCAAGGCACACATATCTTCACACTCACAATCTCAGGAACACCCGGTTGCTGGCGAGTAGTCGCCAATCCGTAACCCCGAGCCAGTACCCACCGCTTCAGTCTGCGTACACCAAGCGTCGATTCGCTATAGAATCAAACTTTCGTTATGCCATCGACCTTGCCACAATCGTTTGTTAGTTCAGGTTCCGCGACCCAGCGCGATCCCGTCCCCATGCTTGACCTCACTCGGCAATACGAGACCATCAAGGACGACGTGCAGGCAGCCATCGAACGTGTGCTGACTACGCAACACTTCATCGGCGGTCCTGAACTCGAGGGCTTCGAATGCGAGTCTGCAAGCTACCTGGGGGTGAGCGCAAGCGTTGGCTGTGCGTCTGGAACTGACGCCTTGTGGCTGGCGCTAGCAGCCGCCGGGGTTGGACCGGAGGCGTGCGTGATCACCACGCCTTTCAGCTTTTTCGCTTCTGTAAGTTCGATTGTGCGTTGCGGCGCCACTCCGATTCTGGCCGACATCGATCCGGCGACGCTGAACCTCGATCCCGAAGCGACCGAGACCGCGCTGAAGCGTGGGCGTTCGTACAAGCTTCGCGCGGCGATGCCGGTACACCTTTACGGGCAGTGCGCCGACATGGACAGATTCGACCGTATCGTCGAGCAGTACGACGCCAGTCTTATCGAAGACGCTGCGCAGGCTTTCGGTGCGAAATGGCGCGACAAGAAAGCAGGGGCCCTGGGCAAGGCGGCAGCTTTCAGCTTTTATCCGACCAAGAACCTGAGCGCCTACGGCGATGGCGGATGTGTCACCACAAATGACGAGGAACTGGCGGCGCTGTCGCGATGGTCATGGTGGCCAGCAGGCCGTCGCTGGTGATGGCCCCCAGCAGAGTGAGGGTGTGCCAGTGTCCAGCCCGGCGTGCCCTCGCGTACCCGCTCCCCCTGGGGCGCACGGCCATAGCGGCGGGTCATCTCGGTGCTCACCCCGCTCTCGTCCAGAAACACCAGATTCTTCGGATCGATCTGGTTTATTGCTTGGCGCCAGGCTTGCCGCCGCCGCCGGGCTTCGGCGCTGTCCTGCTCGGCCGCGTAAAGCGATTTTTTTTCGCCGCAACCCCAGCCGGAGCAGCACTTCTGACCAACGCGTCTTGCTCAATCGCAGGCCCAGGCTGTGCTGCAGTCGCTCGCCCAATTCCGCCAAGGTCAGGTCGGGCTGTCGCCGCAACTCGGCGCGCAGCTGCGCTTGCACTTCCGCGCTCACCCGGCTTACTGGACCGTAACGCGACTGCGGCACCCGCTCCCGCTGCCCCGAGTGCAACTGCTGTCGCCGAATCTTCTTGCTATAGCCGTAACTGACGCCAAACTGTTCCGCCAACTCCTCCAACCCGAGAGCGCTTCGCTCATAGACCTGCAGAAGCTTGCAGCGCAAATCATCCGAATATGGTCGTGGCATGGCTGGGCTTGCGGAGATCGCCATCTGCAGCCTACTGCCTCCCCTCACTTTCGGATATAGCTTCTAAGGAACTGCTCTAATAGCCCCGACCCGGCGTTGGCCCAGGCATTGCCGGGAGAACAGGCTGATCTCGATCTCCGCCTGA
>OCZT010004890.1_pt1 | contig 13430 bp, 13 predicted proteins | sample 1539031 | NCBI WGS metagenome assembly OCZT01 (sample SAMEA3539308, study PRJEB22396) | soil metagenome | biome: tundra; feature: field; material: soil | place: USA | collected 2010-05 | depth 0.15 m | reverse complement strand
TGGCTCCTCAGGTAGGATTCGAACCTACAACCCTTCGGTTAACAGCCGAACGGCTTATAGCTAGCTCGCGTTGCAAACACGAGACTTAGACGCGCGAAAAGCGAATATTCGCGGAATTTGGGGGGACTTTGGGGGTACCCACCAACGCTTTCCTAACACCAGTTTTCGCCATTCCTGCCTCGACCATCAGTACAACCTTTGGAAGGAGGCGATTCGATGAATTGATCATTCAGTCTGCCCGCGCCATGTAGAAGTACACGGAATGGTGTCCGCATAGCTTGGCTGGAAGTCCTTAGTTGGGCGAATCGCTGGTGCGGGCACGGTCATCTGCGACGTTTCCACCATGGCGGCTGGAGGCGCTTGACGTGGTGGATCTCACACGCGCCGCCCTGGTTAGCGCGGAAGATCGGATGTCCGGGGCATCACCACCATCACAATGCCGCGGGGTGGTGCTGCGACAGTTCTAATGAATATCCTGGTAAACATAGCTTTGGCCGCTGGCTCGCGAAAAAGGGAGCGCTGCGATTGGGATAGGGCCTGTGTGCTGGGGCGAGCGCGTCTTAGAACAAGTTTCCCGTTTCAATGCTGTTCAGACCCGATTAATGGCCGACTTGCCCTCGCGTGCGCAAGTTTCCGCAGCCTGCTAGTCTAGAGACGGCCTAGCTGTGGCGGCATTGGACAATGAAGACGCATCAAAGTTTGTTCAGCTATCCCGGCGGGGGACGGGTGGAGAACCCGCTGGTGCCGGGCTGTTCCCCAAACTTCGCATTTTATTGATTGGTCTGTACACAGAGCGGTATCCGGCTGTTGGTGAGACGCATGGTTTGTCCGTTGTCGCCGCCTCATTGGAGCAGGCATTCCCGGAATCACTTGAAGAGATTCGCATCGTCGATTTGGTTGCCTTCGGAAGTGAAGACTTGGTGCCGGTTATAGCTCAAATGGAGGCATTCCGACCTAATGTGGTTGGTGTCTCCGTGCCGTACGGCACCTACTCGACCCTGTTGGAGTTGGCACCTAACCTTCGATCGCTTCTTGACGAGGGAGCTTGCGTAATGCTCGGTGGAGCGCTCCCGACCTACCTGGGCGACAGAATGCTCATCGATGTGGACCCTAGAGTGGTGGTGATCATCGGTGAGGGTGAGGAAGCGTCTGTGGGGGTGGTGTCAGCATGGGCTGGCCGGTTCGAATTTAGTGTTGTGCCAAACTTGCGCGTAGCGGTAAATGGCACTTCTTTAGCTACGAAACGGTCTCTCGTGGACGTGACCAAAGTGCCTGCACCGTATCGAGCCCACTTGCCGGGCATCCTCGCCTCTGGCGCGCAGGTGTTTGCCGAATCATCTAGAGCCTGCTCATGGGCGGCCTGTTCGTTCTGTCTGAGAGGCCTGACTGATATTGATGGGAAGCCCCGCGAGTTCCGTCGATTTGGAAAGCAGCGCCTGTTTGATGATCTCAAGCGCCTCTCCGACCTTGGAGTAACTGCTGTCACCTTCGCAGACGAGGACTTCTTGGGCGGACAGCTCCATGAGATAGAGAACTTCGCTGATGTGCTTGAGGAGACGGTCCAGGCTATTGCGCCTAGACGGCTCGCCTTTGACGCCAGCGTAACGATTAGATCGATCTACTACAGCGATGACATTGAGTCTGAGCGTTTCCGACGTAAAGCCGTGCTTCGCCGGTTCGTCTCGATGGGATTGCGAAAGATCTTCCTGGGCGTCGAATCCGGAAGTGCGTCCCAGCTTCGTCGGTACACAAAGGGTCATACACCTGACGAGTGTGCCGCTGCTAGCCGTGAGGTTCTTTCAGCAGGAGCAAAGCTCGAACTCGGCTTTATCATGTTTGACCCCCTTTGCACGCGCCCGGAAATCATCGAGAACGTACGATTCCTTCTCGACAACGACCTTGCCCAGTTTGCGTCCAGTCCGACGGCCGAGCTTCGAATGCAGGTCGGCAGTCGGTATTTGGGCATTCTTCACAAGGCTGAAGCCCAGCTTGGTACTGAGCTGTACGACCGGGAACTTGACCCTAACACTCTGTCCTACCGTTACCGATTCGCGGACGCAGATGTGGCAGAACTTGCTCATGCTGTCAGGCGAGACAACGCTCGGCGCCAGGCTTTGGTCTACAGGCTGAAAGGACTGACGCGTTTCGGGGACGGCAAGATCCTTGGTGTTTCGACGAATGAAGTCGGAGCGCTTCTCGGGCAATATCGGACACGAATGCTCGAAGCACTTGCGCAAGCTGCGCTCGCAACGAATGTAAGCTACGAAATTGAAGCCAAGAAAGCACTTCTGGACCTAGCAAGTAGCGTTCTTGGTGTGAATGGACTGGATAACCACTCAGCGCCACTGGTCAGGCAAGCTGTCGAAATCGCCCGTGAGCTGGTATGCGCTGCTATTTCATAAGTTACGAATGCGAGAACTATTCTGAATGGCAAATAACGTATCGTTGGGAAAAACCAAGGACGCCCCCGACGCGGATCGCGTCCTTGAGTGCCTTGCCGAGTTGCACAACCTGGTGCGTCTACCGAGGACCGGATGGATTATGGCCGGGGTGAAAGACCCGGAGAGTGTCGGCGATCACTGCTTCGAGGCATCACTGATCGCCTACATTCTTGCTAGACACGTTGACGTCCCCATCAACTTGGGTCGCGTGCTCACGATGCTCCTGTTCCATGAGGTAGGCGAAGTACGGCTCACGGACATGCCCCGCCGGGCAGCTCCATACATCAAGGCTGGCAAGAATGCTGCTGAAATCGGCATAGCAAAAGACGTTTTGGCGGATGTAGCAGATGACATCTCCGATGTCCTGGCAGAATTCCATGCCCGTGAGACACCCGAGGCGAGGTTGGCTGAGGCTGCCGAAGAGCTTCAGATCATCTTCGCATCCCTGATGTACGCAAAGGAAGGCGTGGGCGATATGAGCGAATACCGTCAAGACGTCGCCGCCTACAAGGACTACGGCGTCGGCATGGCAGGCGAGATCGCGCTGGTTATCGAGCGGCGTCTTGGAGAGTACTTAGGGGCGAAACCCTACTGGGAATTGGGCTACCGCCGGGATGTCACATCCTGAGGCACTCCGGGCCATGGGTCAAGAAGGTTTGATTCGGCGGTTGGAGCAGGCCGCGAGCTCAGAATCGCTCAGCGTCATCTGTGGCGCAGGAGCATCATTGAGCGCTACATCCGGTGATCCTCGGGCGGGATGGTCTGGTTTTCTCGACCGAGCATTGACCTGGTGCCAACAGTCTAACGTGCATTTCGAAGGCGCTGATGAATCCTCACGCGCAAATCATCGGCGAATCGGCTGACAAGTCCACCCACCTGATGGAATGCCCAGCCCGTTTTGCCGCCCTCGCGACAACCCACCTGCCTCGTCGCACAACGATTTCTTTCCGGCGGGCGGCAGAGCGCCGCTTACCCGTTCGAAGACTAAGTCCACGCTTAGGCGCCGTGCACGATACCAATATGACTGCTCGAAATCAAGCGTCATGTCGTAGGTCGGCAGGCTGGCGAACAATAGATTCACTGTGCATCGTCGCCGCTCACATATCGCTTCGCCATTAGCTTAGCTGGTTGGTGGGTCGTTCGAGAAGAAGCCCATTGCTATAGTAAACAGCAGCAGGGAGGTTGCGTTCTCGATAGCCGCTCTCCTCAGGCTCCGCCCCACGCTCCGTTCGAGCCGTCTCTTTCGCTCATCAGCGAAGTCGGAAATTCCGCGGATAGCTATGGTCCGCGGTGCTGGCCTGTGAATAAGAGAAGCGTCGTAAACCCCAGCCGATTCCATCTCGACAGCCGACACTTTTCTGTTGTTCGTTGTCAGCCATTTAGCAAACGCACGTCCTTTCCCCACCGCCGGCCCACTTCCTAGAATGCGATCGTCACAACAGACCAGCCTAGGCTTGCGCTCCCGGCTGACGCCCATGGCGATCAGCGCTGGGCACTCGCTGGCGTCCATGGTTGACATCCAACGCCGCCCCGCTGCGACCGTCCATTGAGCATATTCTGAGCTACACGTGCTGAAGCAGTTCTGGAAACGGTTCAAGAGTGTCTGGTCCGTTGAGAAACGGTTACCAGACAACTCGAACGACAACGTGCTGCGACCAACGGCTGCCGAATTGGCCAAATATTCGGATATTGTGTCAGGAATAAACACGTCGCCCGGGAAGAGATCGTCGGAGATACTCCCCGCCAGTCCTAGAACCACGACGTTCCGCACGGCAAACGTGCTAAGGATCGCCGACATCACACTTGCGGCTCGAGTATTCCCCATCTTCCCACTCGGAACAACGCCAACAACGTACTCCCTTCCGTCTGCGTGTGCGGTGACGCGGCGACAAAACGCCGTCATCGCAATATTCGGAAGTTCGCATGGCTCCAGATTCGGTCCAAACTGCCCTAGTACTGTTTCCGATTCCTCGCCCAGCGCGACATACACAGCCAGATCCAGGCACCGCCCTGGGCTCGCTGCGGCTACCGCACGGTCGTCCTCCAATACATCGAATGGCACGCCCAGCCTCTTGAGAGCCAGCGTGTTTAGTCCGTGCAAGATCCTTGCGCGCGCAGCTCTCTGTTGCTCGGTGTCCCCGTAAAGTTCGACCTCCTCGAGGATTTCTTTCAATCTACGCCGAAGAGTATCGAAGTCTTCGTGATCGTGGCCCGACAGCCTGCTTGCCATCACCTCCATGCGGCGTTTGTATTCCTCAAATGGATCCACGGAATCAGTCTCCTCTCATCGGTACCATGCCCCATGCGTCTGGCCGGTCCAAACCGGCGAGTAGGAGCAGTCGAGAAATCGAAAACCAAGGTCTTCCCGCCAGTGATATTCTGCGTACAGCGAGCCCCCCAATTCCGGCATGTGTCGAATGTTCACACCCAACGTAAGGGCCACGACGCTCTTTAAGTGAACGCACAACCTTGCCCTTCGTTCGGCGTCGGTCGTCGAGTATTCAACAGACACACCCGGAAAGCCGTACCAACAGCGATCGACAATGACAGAATCTGGCATGCCTTTCGTCAACCAGAAATGCGGGCCATCAACCATTTCCAGACATGCGTCGCCATTTCTGACCAACAGAGTTCCGCTAATCCGCGGTTCCTTGTACGGGCTCACGGTGAGAGAGTAGCGGCCCCCACGTGGGTTCTTGTCGATAAAGGCAGACACGCTGCCCACGTCGATGTCGAGATTCCGATAGATTAGCCTTGCGTCCTGCAGATCCATTACTCGGACTGACACTTTCCAGCCGGCTGCGATTTCGCATCCGATTCGCTCCAAGATTCTCTTCCTGCCCAAAGGCAATGTGTACTCGAATGTCTGATAAACTGGCAGGCCCAGCACGGCGGAGAGCCAGTTCAGCCGCGACAGTTTCGCCTCCTCCTCTGTCGCAAGCGCCCGGACGAACGTTTCCCGACCGCGCTTCAGACCGATGAGACCTTTCGCCCACCAATTCATGCTCGTGCGTTCACCGCTATTCCGTGGCAGAAATCCCATGAATCATGCCCGCCTCCGTCTGTACCGTTAGCAGCGTATACCCCAGCGCAGTGCGCCCGTGTCTGGCGGACGGCCAGAATGACACATCACCTTCAACATGCTCTCGTCGAAGTGCCCCGTCAGGAGAGGATACTTGACGTCATCGAGAATGCACGCTTTGATAAAGCCATCTGCCGTGACGCGAATGTGGATCTTGCTACAAATCTCACATTCACGCACCGGACAGTGAGAGTGAAAGAAATAGATCAAAGGCACGCCGCGCACCATTCCATAGTACTCAGAGAATGTAGCGATCACGCCCAACGTCAGCGAGAACCGATCGATCATACGGCGTGCCATGGAGACGAACTCTGGGGGTATCGCTGTCTGAACGGTCGCGTCTGACGCCTGTAACAGTTTCAGGACGATCTCGTGTTCGATGCACCATGCGGCCAGACGCTCGGCCCTTTCATAGTGACCATCGTAGACGCAAGCGATGCTGACGTCTTGCCCCATTTCCTTTAGTCGACCTATATTTTCAAGGATCGTCACCGACGGAACACCGATGGGAGAATCCTTTGACACTGCACCGTCAACGTAGTCGACGCCGATTACGAGGCTGTCTATCAATCTGTCAGCCACAATTGGCATCAGCCGGTCCATCAAAATGCCATTTGTGTTAAAGCCGACCATCGGGATTCGCATTTCCTTCTTCAAGAACTTAAGCATGTCGTAGCATTGCGGATGCAGAAGTGGCTCTCCGCCGGTTAACCGGACTTTACATAACCCAAAACGAAGCGCGTTTGTGACGATGTATCGCAGCTGGTCTATCGACATCCGACTAGTCGTCGTTTCTATCTGGCCTTCGTTGTGGCAGTAGGAGCACTGCATGTTGCAGACATCCGTTATAGATATTCTAAGGTAGCCGGATGGAATGTTCTGGTGAGGATAGCTAATCTGCGCTATCGGTGAATCAAGCTCCGACCTGCCATATACGTTAGCCATCGAATTCGTCCTCCAATGTAAGCAGTTATCTGCGAGTGTGACTGCCCAGACGTATCTTGTGAATCAAGTGTTTCGCTTTTGCCGCACTCGTCGGCATCATCACATTATCGTGCAGCAGCTCGTACGCCTCTTCGGCGATCACGATCGCCTCGGGTGATCGCAGAGAGTGGTAACTTCGTGCTAATTCAATCTGCACAATACCTTCTTGATAGCTCTTGATGGTTCTGAATCCCTCGATTAGGGTGAGAAGTCCCTCGACTCGACGCTTGCAGCCCAGCGTCTCGTGTCTTACGTTTGCGAAGCGCTTCTTGAGCTCGATCCTGTAACTGTCGGCGCCAATGACTTTGGACGACGCCGCGTCATAGGAACCATTGGCGCTCGGGACATCGCCAATTTCGGATGCAATATCGGCCATGTACTCGTAAAAGACGCCGATATCAGTCTGCGCCCTGGCTTGCACAAGCGTCGTCATACCATCGTGAAGGAGTCGCTTTGCAGTGGTAAAGCGGTTCTTGTATATGTACGGCCAAGCTAGCCCCTTAATCTCAATTAGCCCCAGTGACCTCAGGTCTCCCTCCTTTTCGCAGGCCTCGATCAGTCGATTAGACACGAAGTCCCGGTCGAGCCAGAGCTCTCTGGTGCCCGTGTAGTAGAGCAGATGCCAGTATTGTGCGAGCGCTTCGTCATACGTCCCGCGGATGATGCTGAGGAGGAGACTGTCCCGCCGTTGTTCGTAGTCTGCGTCCATCTCCAGGAACCGTGGCCAGGCGTCCAGCGGGAGAGTCGTTTGTGAGGACGCGCCCATTTCGCTTTCGAAAGTGCCAACGGTGGAAAACCCGCAAAGTGAATTGAACGGTGTCTGTGCCACTTCAAGTGAGACCATGTTGAGCTGCGCGATGATCCTGTTGCGTAGGGCTCGCTGCGTTTCGTCATCGCCGTACTGACGTGTGTTGCTGATCGTTTCCCCGAGTCGCTGTTGAAGCGTGAGCAGGGAAATGTAAGAAGGGTGCCGGCTGCCTGCGATCTTAAGAAGGGTCGCCATCCCCTTTTCGTAGCGACCGAGCGGGTCTCTCGGTGATCGCAGCGCCGATGATTTATCAGGAGCGGTCATGAAGTTTACCTGGGCTTGGCGGCGGTCGCCTGAGAATAAAAGTGGGATTGCCGCGTCTAGTAGGCGCAAAAAATTCGTGCCCTGCTACTCGATCATTGCTGCCGGTTTTCCGGCGCTGTGCACCATGGAGGCCGACAGACTTGACATCAATGTGAACGCTAGCGCCGCCATCTACCTCAGCTCTGATGTCGAATCGAGGTGGCACCTTCGCCTGTGCCAGCATCAGAGCATCCTCAGCGGCACGGTCAACGATACTCACAAGTTCTCGTACGGTGATGGCCACCAGACCGTGCTCTAGTTGAGCGAGGAATCGTGCAGTTCCATTTGTTTGCATTGACAAGATGAATGCTAGCAGAAAGCTTGACTCTCCGGAAGCCGGCATGGTGCTCGCCAGAACGCCCCAGCAGATCAGCATTCATGCCCGACACAAGTTGCTGGCCGGCGATACCCATACCTGGGCAATGACCTCTTCGCCTGACGCGCGTTTAGGTCAGCCGGATGAGAGCGGGTTTCTCCTAAAGACCAGGCCGCAGGTTCGACCTGCCACGCGCCCCACGGATCCGTTGCCTAACGGATAAGGCGGTGCTCTTCTAAAGCACCCATGAAGGTTCGAATCCTTCCGGGGCCGCCAGATTTATTTGCTGAGACCGGACAAATCCGGCGTCGCAGTCGCATGCGGCTCCGCAGGACTACTGAACCGCTGGTGACACGCAAGAACCACCAGAACTCCGCTCTCGCAGTTCTGCTTCCGCCGTGCGCTTTTCGTCGGCCGCGCGCTGGCGCACCGCAATCTCATCCAGCGCGCGCCGCTTGGCTTCCATCCGCACGTGGGAATAGCGCGAGAGCATGGCGCGTGAGACGTGGCCGGCGATGCTCATGATCACCTCGTCGCCCGCGCCCGTTCGCGAACGACCGCCAAGCCGCCTGACGCCCCCCCCGCTGGCCGGCAACCTGGGGCCGTCCAGCCACCTGGTGGCGCCGGGCGGCACTGGGGCTCCGCCGCCACAGGGTTCTGGCGTTTGTTGGTGAATTCTCTGCCGGGGCTTCGCGCGTCATGGGGCGTTGCCCGTAAGTCTATGAAAACATGGTAGCGCTAACGGGAATCGAACCCGCTGCCCGCTAGTTCCGGCCAGTCCACTTGGGTCTAAGTGCATGCAAACGCGTGCGTCTGGTACGCCGAGGACCGCACCAAGTGCGCCACGGACGGCTGGCGCGCGCACTTGGTGCGCACATTTCCGGCGCGCGGTGCCACGAGACCGCGCGCCTGGAGGTCCAGCAGTGCAGCCATTTCCCAGGAACATTCGCTCCGTGATACTGTGCGGAATGGCCGCCTGGTTTCCGCGGTTATGACCCGAAGCGAACGCGCGTGACCCTGACGCGGGGCGGCCACTTGGTTTCAGGGAGTTGCTGAGGAAGCGATGACGACCCAACTTCCGGAAGACGCCCGGCGAAGACTCGAAGCAGGCCAGGGCGACTTGGGCGACCGCTGCTGGCACAACGTTCAGCGACTTCACAAGTGGTCAGGCAAGTTGGAGAGGGATGGTCCTTCCGGCGAGGACGCTGACTACTACGAGTCCATGGGGCCGCGTTCGCTGTTTCTAGGCCCGATTGTGTGGGATGGGCCGACGGATAAGCGAAAGTTGGGCTGGGACGAGATCACGGCTGCACTCCGTGTAAAGGTCCGCGATTTATTGGGGCGTTACGCACGTGAACTCGCGGCGTTGGCTGGTGGGGAGTGGTGGTCGCTAGGGTTGACGGGCGTGGAATTCGAGGCTCGGCTGGCCGCCGTTCTCCAGTCCGTTCTCGCGGACCTGAAAAATGTCGCCAAGGAAGCGGACTCAGATCTCGGGCTGGGTTTGGAGATCGCGCCACTGGTGGCGGACCTGAATACTGGCTTGCAGGCGTGGTGCGAGGATTACGTTGAGCGGTATGGCGCACATATCGGGCTCTACGGAACGGCAGAAACCGGCCTCGGCGCGCAACAGGTACCCGAGGAAGTCCCTCATGCGCCACCCGGTGAGTCAAATTCAGCGAGTGAGAAGGATGCCTCGGGACAGGCGGCGCGAACCAAACCAACAGATCGAAAGCGCACAGAAGCGGACCGGCGGGCGCTCGTCCTGGGAACCGCTGGTCTCCCCGGCGGAAAACCACAGGCAGGAACGTTTGCGAGCAATCCAAAGATCCGGAAGCTGGTTGAAGAACATCCGGAATTCTCGCCGCTGGTGAACCAGGTTACTCAGATTGATCGGGCACGCGCGGAAGCCGAAGTCGCCTTCCGCGAGCGCGAACTTGCAGAACAATGGGGAACGTGGTCCGGAGTTCATCCGTGGGAGGATAAGCCCGACCTGGAGACCACTGATTGCCCATGGTGGGTAGCCGGTGCTGAATATGTCTTTCGGATTGCGTTCGCATGGCGAACACATTCACCTTCAACACCTGACCGCACGGAAGCGGCGTTGGCGAAGCAAGTGGAACTGGCCGCGACCTGGGTTTATTGGAAACGGGTTTTTGTACACGATTGCGTTCCCGCGCCCAACTCCAATGCAGAGAACTTTCTAAGCGAACGGAACGCCAAACGGTTCGCGGACTTCGCGTTCCTGTTTTGCTTGCGCAAGTTTGCAGAGAAGGACTTGGATGAATGGCGGAAACGGGCAGCGTTGCTGACGGGGGCGGACGGTGATCTCGCGGGCGCCGTCGGTGCAGACGACCGCAAGGCCACCGCGTCTGAGGCCGATCAAGGTGCCGTACCCGTCACGTTGATTGACGGCTCGGCTCCGACCGCGGTACCCGACTCAGATAGTTCCGACAGCGCAGCGAGGATCGACGTATCGGGACAACCGGCGCAACCGGAATCGGGAACGGCAGTGGCCCAAGCGTCAATGGCTGCCCGAGCGTCGTCGTCGAGCGATGCGAGCGCGATGGATTCGCCAACCAGGATCAAATTCGAAACCGGGCTTGCGCTTGCCGAGGTGACGCTAGATCAGGATCTGAAAGACCACGGTCCAAGTTTGGAGATTGCGCGGAAGTACGTTACCAACGCGACGCTGACCCTAGCCCGGTGTATTCTGACTCCAAATTGCGGGGAGCCATACGAAGCGATCCGGCGGGCCTACGATTTCGCAGAGTGGTTCGCTGCTGAAACAATGAAGACGGCATGGGTGTGGCTGTGTGTCTTCGGAGAGATGGACACGTCGGGGAAACTGGAAAAACACAAACGCGAGGGACGGACGGAGGATGGCGCTCCCAAGGGAATGAGCGAGTCTGAACTGCGCGAATGGCATGGATGCCTCTCCGGGGTCGCCCACGAGGCCTTGGATGAATTCGTCCCTGAGTTCTGGCAGGAACGGCTCAAGTACTTCTCGGATATTGCCGGTGGGGCCGCGCCGACGGAATCTGAAATTCCAAGAGCGACTGATGGCAACCAGGACCCTGGCGTGTTGGCACAAGAACCGTCTGATTCGCACGTCGATTCGGATGTGCCAAAACAGGGCGACACCAAACAGCGGGTGGGCAAGGTGCGGAAAGGCGACGCGACGCTCCTCGGCCAAAAGCAATGGGTTAGCTTCAGGACAGCGGAGGAATACCTTGACATCGGGGAAAGGCAGCGTCAAAAAATGGTCCGCGACGGGCGGCTGGTCGTCGAGGGCGCAGGGCAGAATCGTAAAATCACCGTGGAATCCCTGTTGAAATGCCTTCCCTCAGAAAACCCGAACTGACCCGAACCATTCCGAACTAATCCGAACTAATCCGCACTATATCTCCTTTCACATTAATCAGTTGACGGCTACGCTGGTCTTGGAAGCTCCAACAGCTTCTGGGGAGTTAGTTTGAGATGACCAGCGACAATCTTGCGGCTCTGCTAGCCAAACGCGTCATGGGCTGGGGCGTCGGTCCTGACCGATTCCTTACGGGCAATCGCGGTTGGATTTCGCGTTGGCGATTCCAGCCTACCGAGAGACTGGCGGATGCCTTGCGACTCTTGGAGAAAGCCGCGCCGGGGGAATATGACATGAGCGGGGATGGCGCAGGCAACGTCCGGGTCCACGTTCGAATTGGCGATGCTACGGGCGAGGCGTGCGGCCCGTCGAAGCCGCGCACCATAACCTACGCGATAGCGCGTGCTTTTGGAATCCAGGTGGACGGAGCCGAAACCGATGCAGTCTGAGGCCCGCCGCTTCCTGGAGGCGCTGTCCGCCGGCAAGCCGGATGACCTGCACATTTTGCTCTGGACGCTTCCGGAGAAACGGTCGCACTGGTTCCATGACGTCGAAAGAGCGATTCAGTTTGCCGAAGCGCCGTGCGAGCGGGATCTCTATGTCGGCGTGGGACTCTCTGGCCAGGATTATGGGTCCGCGCGCCGCTGCCCTTCGAACGAAGTGGCCGGCATCTTCGGTTTATGGGCCGACATCGACCTAAGATCGGCAGCGCATCCAAGATCTGCGCTTCCGGCGACCATCGAGGAAGCGATCAAGATCCTGCCGGAACGGCTTCTACCCACCTTCATAGTCCGGACCGGAAACGGCGCCCATGCTTGGTGGCTTTTCCGGGAGCCGCTGATCTTTGGGTCCGACGAGGAGCGCCGCGACGCCGCGAACCTCGCCCTCCGTTGGCAGTCGCTTCTTCGTCTAAACGCGGCGGCACGCGGCTGGACTTTTGATCGTCTTGCCGATCTCGCCCGTGTTCTCCGAGTCCCCGGAACCCTCAATTTCAAAGACCCGGCGAATCCCAAGGCGGTCGAAATCCACCTCCAAACTGATCGCCGCTACAATCCAAGCGACCTGGCAGAATACCTCGAAGATCTGGAGATACCGGACGCTGAAGCGCAGGAGAGGGCTGCAGAAGCTTGGAAGAAGAAATTCGCCGACACGCCCTTGGTGATCGATCCGGGCGCCACCGTACCGGAAGATGTGCTCGCCCGCTGCATAGCGCACCCGCGATTCCAAAAGATCTGGTTGCGGCAGCGCGAGGACCTGAAAGACCAGTCGCAGTCCGGTTATGACCTGGCGTTGGCGAACTATGGTTCCGAGGCCGGTCTGTCGGAACAGCAGGTCGTGGATTTGATGATCCACCACCGTAGAATCCACAGCCAGCGGCCTCGTACCCGGCTCGACTACTTTCAGCGGACTATCGCAAAGGCATTCAATCGGGACGAGATCCCCGCCCCCACCAAACCCCTTGAGATTCCAGTTCAGGAACCTAGCCAACCATCGCCACAAACGAAGCCAGACTCTCCAACCGCGCGGGCACTCCTGTGTGAGCAGATCTCAAACGCTATTGGCGTCCGCGTGCTCAGAATCGTCAAGATCGACGGTCAGGAACCAACCTACCGGGTGGAGCTTGAAGCCACCAAGATTGGGTTCCCCAGCGTTGACAAACTCGTCGGGCAACAAAGTTTTCGCATGAAGATAGCGAGCGCGGTGGAGCATTTGGTCCCGAGGATTCCGGGAAAAGTCTGGGATCGAATCGCTCAAATGATGCTCAATGCTTTGACGGTCGAGGATGGTGGCGACGAAGCGGATCTGGTGGGCGCCGCGAGAATGTACGTGGAACGCTATCTCTCCGAAACGCCGTTCATTGACGCAGAGGAAGACCAGCCCTATCAGACTCGGTTCAAGCCCGCAGCCTACGAAGGACAGATTTCAATTCGCTCGCACGACCTGCAACAACACATCAACAAGGCGTGGGGGGAGAATCGCGCGATCAAAGAGGTAACGGCGATGCTCTCGGCGCTCGGGGCATCGAGCACCAGGCTCAAGCGGACGCGGTTGCGGGACCAAAGCCGGTGGCTGCTGCCATCGAGCGAGTTCGCTCCCGAAGGCTACATCGGAGCCAGCGGAGAGAGGGACGATGC